>Ga0187827_10000811_pt1 | contig 47533 bp, 48 predicted proteins | sample ETNtaG_39_FD_167969 | JGI IMG/M metagenome (GOLD analysis project Ga0187827, IMG submission 167969) | Marine microbial and viral communities from oxygen minimum zone, Eastern Pacific Ocean - ETNP2014_SV_150_PacBio MetaG (Illumina Assembly) | ecosystem: Environmental > Aquatic > Marine > Hypoxic...
ATTGACTGCCTCGAACGCAGTTACTGTGCCACCTAGTTCTGCAAACACATCGACAAATACCTGAGCTAATCCCTGTGTATAAGGATCACCATCATGTATGGCTGCAGCTGTGGTTGCACCAAGTTCGTCGATAGCAGATTGAGCTGCCATACGACCCTCGAATGTGCCACCACTATGATTCTTGGCAATTATTGCTGTAGCTGCATCAAGTATAGTTTGGGTTGATCGATAATTTTGTCGTAGAAAAATCACCTCAGCGTTAGGATAATCAGTCTGAAAACGACGTACATTGCGATAGTCAGCTCCTCTCCATCTGTAAATTGACTGATCGGGATCTCCCACAACAAACAAGTCTTTATATTTTCCGGACAACAATCTTAACAGGATGTACTGAGCCAGATTGGTATCTTGAAATTCATCTACTAATATTTTCTGATAAAGATTCTGGTAATGCTCCCTGACTGCTGTATTACCTCGAAGTAAGAAAACAGCTTCTGCAAGTAAGTCATCAAAATCGAGAGCATTGTTTTGATGCAATAGATACTGATAACGCTCGTATACGCGGGCTACCATTTCATGATAATAGGAGTCTCGATTGAAATCTGACACTCCTATGAGGTCATTCTTGGCAGTAGAAATGGTGCTATGTATGCTCTGCGACTTATATCTAGTATCATCAATACGATGGTACTGCATAGACTGCTTTATGAGCTGACGTTGATCAGAGCTGTCATAGATAACAAAATCTTTGGTTCTTTCAGTGTTCTCTGACTCCTGCCGAAGTAATCTAGCACATAAAGAGTGAAAGGTGCCGACATTTCGCACCTGCAACTTGGAAGTGATTTGTGTTTCTATACGACCACGCATTTCCCGAGCTGCCCTATTAGTAAAAGTAACTGCTAATAATCTATGTGGCTGTAATCCCTCTGATATAAGATATGCAACTCGCTGAGTTAACACCCGAGTTTTCCCAGATCCAGGTCCGGCCAATACTAAAACTGGACCTGGACCAGCATTAACTGCCTTTTGCTGCTCAGAATTTAATACAGTGGTACCAGTCATATCGCAATCACAAATTAGTATGGAAATTCTATCATGCCAACAGCAACCAAGTCAGGTTACGACACAAATAGATTTTCAGATTGTAGGCTTCTCTCAGTGAGAATTTACTCAGGGCATGGCTGCAGAAATGGCGCTGCACGCTGGACAGCTCTGATTAGGTCTCACTAAAGAATAGCCGGCTTGTGGATCATCTTCCATAGTTTTCAGTATCGCAAAATCCACATTAAAAACAATGAACAGGCGAATGTTGCCTGACTGTCTGGCTAGCGATACTGCCTGTCCCAGATATTCTGCATGCTGTGCCACCGTCATATTAATTGGACTACTCGGATTCCATGTAAATGCCGAAGGTAGATATCCCCATTCCTCGCCACTAAGATATCCTATTTCAGTCAAGCATATAGAACGAGACCCGCCTAGGATAGCACCATAGGTGTCTAGCATACCTTTAAAGTAACGTGTATAGTGCTGCGAACTGCCACGAGGATCCCCTGAAGTAGCACTTGGAGGTAACAATCCTTCATTGTAATGCATACCAACACAGTCGAGATAATTCAGTGCACCTGCATTGACCATAGCCTGCAAAAAAGGTTTATCGTCACAACCATACACAGACCCGATAGATCCACAACCACCGGCAAAGGCGCCTGTTGGAGAAAGAGCTGCGCTTACTACCATAGTGTTCGGGTTTGCTGCTTTAATTCTTGGGTATGCTTTCTTGAGTAACTCAGTATAGTTAGCACCTCCCATCTGATCAGCAGGCCACTCGCGATCAAGGTTAGGTTCATTCCACACCTCAATAGCATCAGCACCTAGAATAGCAACTCTTTCAAGATACTGTATAAATTGCTCCTGATAGGCCGGAGATGTAATACTATTATGATTAGCATTATCTTTGATGCTCACCAAAATCTTAAGTCCATTGTTATGTGCATTATTGATGTCGCCCTCAATTGTGGCACCTGCAAGATCATAGTTCTGTATCTTTACCCAGCTCATTTTCATCGCTTGCATTTTATCCAGTGCTAGTAATCCGCCATGTATTACCTGACCACCCAAACCAAATCCACCGCTACTAGCTACAACAACTGGAGCTGTAGTGGCAGTGGGATTAGGCACAGACACAGTAGGTTCAACAGGCTGGGCAGTAGGTACAGCATCATTTGATTCCACTATGGGTGTATCACTTGGTACAACTTCAGGAGATGGTGTAGCAGGAATATCTGTGGCAGGCTCAGTGAATGTCGGTTCTAGTTCAACCTGAACTATATCTGTAGGTTCTGCTATAGCTTTTGTATCATTGGCCGAAACTGAATCAACAGGTAAAGTTGATGGGTCAGTAACTATCTCAGCTGCAGTCTTGGTGTCCGCATCACTACCGTCCAAGCCTCCCAAAGCCCAGAACAAACCGAAGAAAGTGCCCACGCCAACCAATACTGTTAGCACAACCCAGATCATGGCCAAACTACGCACCTGACTTGTTGATACCTTCTTGTTTGGAGATGGCTGCTCAGACATTATGTTAGTACCCCTTTTACACCTGAATTCACAAATTCTACAAACAAAATTCTAAATTTCAACAATATTATCGCATACAAGATTAAGGATGGCGGATAATAACATGCCACAATGTTTTTGACAAATACATATACGCGTTATACGCGTTATACGCGTTATACGCGTTATAATACATTAACATTATAGATAAAACTACCAACTATACAACCATGTTACCCACAACTTCTGTTCTAACTACGTCGCTACTAATATTCACACTGCGAGTCGGAAACATAGCCCTAGACACGTTACGAGTTATGCTAGTAGTACAACGTAAACGTGTGTTAAGCGCACTAGTAGGATTCTGTCAGGCGCTAATGTGGATAGTAGTAATAAAGTCTGTACTTGAAAACCTAGAAAATTTTTACAGCATAGTAGCTTATGCAGGTGGATATTCGGCTGGCATACTTGTAGGAATGGCTTTGGAAGAACGCCTTGCTATAGGATTTAGCCATGTTAGGATCGTAACTTCAGAAAATGCTCGTCAAATGTCTACAGCTCTCCGGACATCTGGTTATGGCGTCACTGAGTATATTGGTCACGGCAAAGACGGTAGAGTCCTTGAAGTAAATGTCATTGCAAAACGTCGTGATTTGTCAGATATTGAAGAAATTGCTTCGAGAATAGATCCCAAATGTTTTATAACATCAGAAGCCATCAATCCAATGCGTCGCGGACATTGGCGCGTTACATAAATCAATTTGTCAGAGCGACGTTTATATCATCAAACAAAGTTGCTCCTGCTGCAGACAAAAGCCGACGTTTTTCATGATCGACAGCAATTCCCTTAGCACATAAAGCGCTTTCCACGCCGAATTCACGCAATAAAACTAAGACTTCGCTAACAGATTCTATGCTGCGCGCCGAATCCTCAAAAACTGTTACAAATAACTCTTTCCCTACTAAATCAGACAAAGGGCCACTCAATACTCCTTTTTTAAGAAACATATCGGCAGCCATTAATCCAGACACTTCATCCTCTGAAATTGCAGTACCAATGGCTGCCAATGCATGTATTAGAGCAGGCTTAATAAAACTGTTTGGGTCATCTCCAGTCTCCCAAGCCAACCATTCAGTCCTTCCTGACCCTATCATTGGTATTGATTCTAATCCAACTAATTCAACTGCCAATTCCGCTTCAGGAGAATAATAATGTGCCTCATCATGTACTCCTCTAGGGGCCAATGATGGTCGCGCTGTAAATATAACTGGTCTGATTTCTTTTTTGACTGATGCAAACAACAAGTTTTCGCAATTACTACTTGATAAAATTGGAACATCATGTTCAACAATCAAAGAACTAGTCTCAAAAGATGATGGCATCGAATATGTTTTTACGAAATTCGCACTACCAAGCGCATAATTCTGAAATGTCGACATAGTACGTGATTTCTCTATGTCTCGAGCATTCGACAAAATATGATCTATTAGCATACGGATTGGGTCATGGATCTTTGGATCACAAGTCGAACGAATAATGCTGTCGAACACCCGCGAAGCAGCCAATGCCGGCAAATGTGTCTCACTTGGTTTTATGTCAATAGCTACTTCACGTGCTAACTGCGAGAAATTTACTTCCTGCCTAGGAATTCCTGATGTTTTCACTATATTTAGAGCATCCAACACTGAATTAGAAAAAGGCAAGTCAGGAATATTCCCAGCTACAGCTACAAACAATCCAGATAAGCATATAGCGCACATATCCCATTCATTGATAATTCCATGGGCTTCGAACACCTGTGCTGCTGACTGATGAGAATTACTATCCTTCCATCCCATCGCCCGCATGAAATAATTGATTGTGTGCGAAAATGATTCACGGTAACCGCCCGGATCTATCAATACACTATCAATGTCAAGAAGATACAAATTGTGTTTCAACGCTTTCTCCGCTGCAGTTCCTTTTCTACCGACTCTAATGTCAATCCGCATTGCGCTAATAGCACAATTACATGATAAAGAAGATCAGCGGTTTCTGAGACAACACGTTCATCACCTTGGCCTTTTACCGCTAATATCAGTTCTACAGCCTCCTCACCAATCTTCTTAGCAATTTCATCTTCACCAGCATTAAATAAGCTAGTAGTATATGAGCTACCAACCGGATGCAACTTCCGTTGCTCAATAATGTGCTGTAGTTTGTAAAGAAAACTCATATTTGTTCACCTTATTCCATTTAGGGACTAGGTTGCTTTAGATTCTTTCGAGCATATGTTTCCATGTTAAATAAACGAAAAGCAAGTTGTATACCAGGCCCAATTAGTATTGCAAACAATATAGTACCTACTCCTAATGGACCACCTAACATCCAGCCAATAAGTACTACTGTTGATTCAATGATTCCCCGAGCGGTACGCACATCTAGTGGAGTGGTACGAGCAATAGCCATCATCAAACTATCACGTGGTCCAGCTCCTGCATTAACTCCAATATATATCGCACTACCCAAACTCATAGAAATCACACCTACAGTCAAAAATAACAATTGTAAAGGTAAATTAGCATTGACTTCTGGTATCAACGACAAAAACAAATCCTCCCAGGGACCTATGCTCATAATGTTAGCTACAGTACCCCAACCAATTGGCTCCCGCAAAGTAAGTGCTAGCAAAAGTACAGTCGCACCCACCATGACCGCAGCTGTACCTGGAGTGATGTTGACCATTCCTGCAAGTGCAACTTCTAAAACTGCCCATGAAGTGGCTCCAATGTTCGCACGAATTACAATGGCAATTGCAAAAGCAAAAAAAGCAAAGCCCAATTGGATGGTGGCAAAATCCCGCACAAATCTCTTTATTACAGGCTTTCGAAAACTATTCAATCGCGTAGCTCCTGAAAAAAACAGGACACTTCTCCAGTATGACAAGCCGGGCCACTTGGATTAACTTGCACAAGAATAGTGTCTTGGTCACAATCAACCAATAATTTGACTACTTTCATGACGTTCCCTGAAGTTGACCCTTTACGCCAAATTTCTTCACGACTCCGACTCCAAAAATGTGCTTCACCTGTCTCTTTGGTTAATCTAATTGCCTTAGCATTCATCCAGGCAACCATTAGAACTTCACCTTCTGTATCATCTTGCACAACAGCGGTGATCAAACCATTCGCGTCAAATTTGAGCTTTTCCATGTTTACAACCTCACTGCAATACCAGCTTCGGATAAGAATTGTTTAACTTCAGATATCGTCAATATTTCGTCATGAAACACAGAGGCAGCAAGAGCTGCTGCCGCACACCCATCTCCCAATATTTCAGCAAAGTGAGAAGTTTTGCCAGCCCCACCACTAGCTATCACAGGAACATTAACAAGATTTGCAACTGTGCGAGTTAATTCCATATCGAAACCATCCATCACTCCATCAGTATTCATACTCGTGAGCAATATCTCACCTGCTCCTAAAGATACACCGCGCTCTACCCATTCCAACACATCGATTCCGGTATTTTCACGTCCCCCACTAACAAATACTTCCCATTTTTGTGTGCTAAATTTACTGTCATCGTTTTTTGTTACCCTTGCATCAATCGCAAGCACGATACATTGACTCCCGAAACGCTCTGAAGCATCAACAAGCAGTTCTGGATTGGCTAGAGCCGCCGAATTAACACTCACCTTATCAGCACCAGCCAAAAGCAGATCACGCATATCACTAACGGTCCTTATACCACCACCAACGGTAAGTGGCATAAATACTTGGTCTGCCACGGAACGAACTATATCAATCACTGTCTGATGTCCCCGATAAGTTGCAGAAATATCCAAAAACACAAGTTCATCTGCACCCATTCGATCGTAAATGCGTGCTTGTTCCACTGGGTCACCTGCATCACGCAAATTAACAAAGTTGACACCCTTTACCACACGACCATCTTTTACATCAAGACAAGGGATAATTCGTTTGGCTAACATTTACTTTGCCGAACATTTTCCAACAACTGATCAAGATCAATCTTACCTTCATAAAGTGCACGACCAACTATTGCTCCAGCAAGCCCAGATGATTGTGCGTCGAGCACATCCGATGATGTATTCACACCCCCAGAAGCAATTACGTTTAATCCAGTGCTGTCAGCCAGCGAGATAGTCGCTTCTAGATTTAGACCAGTTCCAACCCCATCACGGGATATATCTGTAAATACCATCCATCTTACACCCTGAATCTTTAAACGTTCAGCCAGTTGCACCGCTGTATATGTTGTCTCTTCCTGCCAGCCCTTCACTTTCACGACCCCATTACGGGCATCAACACCAATGGCGATTTTTTCTGAACCAAATAAAGCTAGAGCTGTATCAACAATTTGAGGGCTGGTTACTGCAACAGTTCCTAAAACCACCCGACTTACTCCCAAATCAAATACATGTTGAATCGTATCTATATCCCGTAGTCCACCTCCAAACTGCACTCGAGCTCCGGTTTCGATTAATTGGGCCAAAGCTTTCATGTTAGCAAAACCCGAATCGCCAAACGCACCATCCAAGCTAACCACATGCAACCAATCTGCTCCTAAATTCACCCAACCTTTGGCAGTATCAAGCGGATCAGTAGAGTACGTTGTTTGTTGATCAGGGTCTCCCTGTCTCAACCTTACCACTGTACCATTACGCAAATCAATAGCCGGATAGACTGTAAACTCTGACATCTGTGTTATCCTTTTTCTACAAAATTCCGCAAAATTTGCAAGCCAATATCTTGGCTCTTTTCCGGATGACATTGAATCCCATACAAACGATCACGACCAATAATCGAGCAAAATCTAGCTCCATATTCAGTATATGACAAAACATCACTCAAATTAGTTGGCGTGCAGAAATAACTATGATTAAAGTACGCATAACTTCCCGTGTATATACCTTCCAACAAGGGGTGTTCAATAGTTATCTCCAATTGATTCCATCCTGTGTGTGGTATGCGAATTTCACTATCCTTAAACCTAGTAACATATCCCGGAAGCAAACCTAACCCCCTATGACTACCCATTTCATCACTAGTTTCAAATAACATTTGCATCCCAACGCATATTCCTAAAAACGGTCTTTCCACGGCCAAAGACCGCACAAGTTCTAGAGTGCCGCTCTCACGCAATCCATTCATACAATCACCGAAGGCCCCCACACCAGGCAGCACTAGCTTATCTGCTGAGACTATCACATCCGGATCTCGTGTCAGAGATACATTGGCACCAACTGCAGCCAAAGCCTTTTCCACTGAGCGCAGATTGCCTACACCATGATCAATTAATGCAATATGACTTTTCAAGATAAGTTATTTCCCCTCGTAGATCAATTCATGTAGTTTTTGATCCATAGTCACAGGCTACCTTTAGTACTGGGAACTATATTCATCCTTCGATCATCTAACTGAGTTGCAGTATCCAGGGCTAATGCCAGAGCTTTGAAAAGCGCTTCAACCTGATGATGATCATCAATTCCATAAAGCACTCGTGCATGGATGTTCGCTCGCATACTAACCGACAAAGATTCAAAAAAGTGTTTGATCAAACTAGTGGGTAAAGCTCCTATAGTTGAGGTATGCCATTGAGCCTGCATAACAGTATATGGTCGACCTGACAAATCAATAACTACGTTGGCCAACGCCTCATCCATAGGTACAAAGGCTGTTCCCATTCGCATTATCCCCTTGCGTTCTCCCAAGGCCTGGTCAAAAGCTTGCCCCAACACAAGCGCAGTGTCCTCTATGGTATGGTGCACATCAACATCTAAATCACCCTTAGTATTGATGTCAAGATCGAACAAACCATGGACAGCAATATGAGTAAGCATATGATCTAAAAATCCTATGCCAGTCGATATCTTATGCTTACCACTACCCTCTATATTTAGGGCAATCTCGATTGTGGTCTCAGAAGTTTTCCTATTCACAGTAGCTTGTCGCATTAATTACCTCCATCCAACTCTTTTATATGGTAGTTTTTCACTTACACAATTATTCATTCACTCGTTGAAAATCCTAGACAATACTGTCGCCAAAATATCAGTATGCTGCGGAAGTCCTACCGAAATCCGAACATGATCCCGTAATCTGGGTTTGTCAAAATAACGAACAAGAATACCTTCTGCACTCAAGGCTTGATGTAAACCCGAAGCACTAATGCCTTTCACCTGACAAAGCACAAAATTACCCCGGCCTGGATAAGGAAATACGAATGGCAATCCGCCAAGCATCTGAGATAAACGCTTGCGTTCCGACCTGATTTCCGAAACTACTTGTAAAAGATTGCTACTATCAGCTAACGAAACCAGAGCTGCTTCAGTTGCAGCAACACTAACATTGTAGGGTTGCTTTATCTTCCAAAGCTCTTTTAACAATTCTACAGGAAATGCGCCGTAACCTACCCTCAGCCCAGCCAAACCAGCCCACTTACTAAAAGTCCTTAGAACAATCAAGTTTGCATGCTTCAATACCCAATCTAGACGAGATTTTTCAATACCAGCAAATTCAATATATGCTTCATCCAGAATTACAATAATTGGCAATGCTAGTAAAGTGCGCAATTCTTCATCTGATATAAGACCTCCATCTGGATTGTTTGGAGAAGCTAAAAATAACAACTTTGGCGAATGTACCGATACAGCTTCTACAATTGCTTCTAGGTCAAGAGTGAAATCATCTTTGCGCTCTATAACGATAGTCTCAGCTCCATTCACAGCTGCATCAAACGAGTACATACCAAATGTTGGTGGACAATCAATTATGTTGTCACCCTGATCTATGAATAATCGCATGGTTAGATCGATGATCTCGTCAGCTCCTGCACCAGCAAATATGTTTTCAGAAGGAACACCTGTAAAATCGGAAAGGGCGTTACGAAGTGCGCGATTCTCGGGATCAGGATAGATATGTGGAAAATCCAAATCAGCTAGAGCATCACGTACTAACGGACTGGGGCCATATAGGTTTTCATTTGCATCAAGTTTTATAATCTCATCAATAGGACGTCCTAGACGATCTGCCAAAACCTCGAATGGCAATATAGGCACATAAGGCTCTATAGCACGTACTGTGCTACGCAACATACTAATGGGATTAGTGCCAGATGTATTTGCAGGTTCGTTCTTCATAAATAGTGTTTTTATTATCTACGGTTTTCTTTCTAGAGCCGCAAGCGCATGTGCATCTAGTGACTCGGCCAATGCAATCCTTGCAGCTGGCTCAATAAGTGAATTGGAAGTCTTTTGATCCAGGGTAACAACACTCATTATTTTGATGAAATCCAGCACATTTAATGGCGAGGAAAATCTGGCTGTTCCTCCGGTTGGAAGAATGTGATTGGGTCCAGCAACATAATCAACCATAACCTCACAAGAATATTGTCCAATAAAAAGACAACCGGCATTCTGAACACTGTTTGACCATTGGTCAGCATCATCTAGATAAAGACACAGATGTTCCGGTGCATATTCGTCAGCAATAGATACTGCCGATTTAATATCAGGAACGATGACTATTCCACCTCGATCTATAAGTGACTGTTGCACTATTTTCTTCCGTTTTAAAGTGACTATTTTGTCTGTGATGGCCGCTTTAACTAACTGTGCCAACTGTAACGACGGGGTAATCAAAATTGCTGTAGCTAGTACATCATGCTCTGCTTGCGCAAGCAAATCTGCAGCTACCCACTCGGGATTAGCAGCTTCATCAGCAACAATAACTGTCTCGGTTGGGCCAAACAATCCGTCTATACCTACCTGACCAAATACTTGCTGCTTAGCTAATGTGACAAATATATTCCCAGGACCAACAATTTTATCTACACGCGGTACTGTTTCAGTACCATAAGCCATTGCAGCGATTGCTTGAGCACCCCCCAATTGATAAACCTTATCTATACCCAGCATATGAGCTGCGGCTAATATTACGCCTGCAACTTGATTGCCTTCTTTCCCAGGTGGTGTGCAAACAATAATTTCCTGAACACCGGCGACCTGAGCCGGAATGGCTGCCATAAGTAAAGAAGATGGTAGAGAAGCAGTACCGCTTGGTACATAAACACCTACTCTCTCCAATGGAATCATGCGTTGTCCCATAATCCCGCCTAATTCTTTAGTTTCCCAATCAGATAATGGCTGCAAGCTATGAAAAGTGCGTATACGATCCAATGCCAACTTCATAGCCTGGCTGGTTTCAGCTGAAATAAGTTCACGTCCTGAACTCAAATCGTTTTGGGCAACTTGAAATGGGTCTGGCACAGTGCCATCTATACGTTCAGACCATGATTGAAGTGCAATATCTCCATTGTCTCGCACATCAGAAAGTATGCGTGCAACAGCATCTTCAGGAGAAACGCCATCTCCGAAGATTCTCGCAACTCCGCTTAGTACATGATCCGGATAATCAGTAGGCTTATGACTTCTGTGGAGAATTGTACTTTTCGCTACCTGCAAATCCTCGATGATTTCAATCATGATCTTTACGCCCTAATTTTTCTAGCAAAGCCTCATATCGTTCTGGCTCTTCTTCAAAGACATAACTAACAGGTGTAACGATTACTCCACTTCCTCCAATACTGCGCAAATCATGTATTACTTCTACCAATTTGTCTTTAAGCACAACCACTTCTACAGAGCACATGTCCGCCCCATCACCGGGCGTAATCACTCGAGAGATTGTTGGACCCTGTAATCCACCTAAGTTAATCTCAGAAAACATTTTATGTGCAACAGCTTCTGGCGATTCCTCGCGAATGTTTGCAACAACCGTACAATATTTTTCTGCGCGCAAGTAAGCTTCTGCCAATTCCAATACGTGACGAGCTACTTTCAACACAGATGATCTGGTGCACAAACTATCACTATTGCCAATCAACGCAGCTTGGGACAGCAGAATATTACCATTGTCAAGAGTACGCAACCTATTATCACGCAAGGTCTGACCAGAAGAAACCAAGTCAGCTATAACATCGGCATAACCAATAGTAGGAGCGACTTCTAGTGTACCCTCCGCACTAATTAGATCACAATCAGACAATCCATTTTCAATCAAAAACTCCCTTGTCAAACTAGGGTACTTGGTAGCAACTCTCAAGTTATTAGGCATCATCTTAGCATAATTGGCTAAGTCATTTAATGTTTGTACCTCGGTCCACTCATCTGGAACTGCAATTTGCAAAGTACAACGACCAAATCCCAGCTCATCATGCAAAATTACTATGGCATCACTTAGTTCCATCTGTTCTAACACAATATCCAAACCGGTAATACCAAAATCGAGACTCCCATTCCTTACTCCCACAACAATATCTCCAGGCCTTTGGAATATAACCCTAAGACCAGGCACAACTGGTATTGTCGCCTGATACTGGCGAGGATTTGGTTTGTGTACTTGAAGCCCACAACTACTGAGAAAGTCCAGTGAGCCACTTTCAAGCCTACCTTTGCTCGGCAATCCAAGTCTAATTTCTGTATGTTGCATATAATCTCCCAAAAAAAAACACCTACCCGAGACGCTGAGTAGGTGTGAAATCAATAATTTAATAGGGGCCTAGCCCGCCGCGTCCGATTACGTGGGTATTCTCCTATGATGATGAATTACTTTAATAAACATTGTTGCCCATGTTATCACATAGATACAATAAGGTCAACTTAATAGTCCACAGGTAATACTTCCGCAGATATACTACCGTCAATTATCCGTAAAATGCCCACTGATGGGCCATTACAATCATAATATTCAGGCCCAAGAGAACCTGGATTAAATAACAGTCTATCATCAACCCATCTATTAACCATTCGATGAGTATGACCAAAAACTATTACACGAACATTGCTTGAGAATTCCTTATGTAACCTATGGAAATACCGAGAATAAGAGAACCCAATAGTATAATAGAGTACCTTTTCGTAAAAGTACTGCCATAAGCCACCATGTCCATGCGTAAGACCTATTTTGACTCCACCAAATTCGACCACTAAACTTAATGGCAAACTGCGTCCAGAACTAGACCATATATCTCGATTGCCTCGCACAGCAATTACAGGAGCAACTTTTTCCAATTGTGTGAGTGCACGAGAATTGCATATGTCCCCTGCATGCAATATAGTTGTAACATCGTTCTGATAGAAAGACTGTAAAGCTGATGCAGGTATTGATTTCATTCGTTCTGGTACATGCGAATCTGTCACCACACCTAATACGATTTGGTTTTCATTACACATGGAGATTAAAACACCCTATATATATCAATTTCACAATATGTAATAGACGCTAGTATTGTTACCCAACAAGTTTGTTAAGATCAGTCAGCGTCTGTGCAGTATTTTCAAATAATATCCCATGCATACCTAGATCGATTGCTGCATCAACATTTTCTGCCATGTCATCCACAAAAACAGTATTTGAGGCAGCCACTCCGATTTGGTCACAAGCATGCAAAAAAATACTGCTATCAGGCTTTGCCATCCCAACTTCAGCCGAAATAATAATTTCTTCAAATATTTTCAAGTCCGTAATAGAATCGAATAAATTGCGGGCATCTGGCCAAGCATTACTAAGAATACAAGGACGATATGCCACACTATGAGTCCTCACATAATCTACAAGACCACTGTTTATTTTGTCGCCTTTCCAAAAATCACTTTCTAGATCTGTCAGTTCACCATTTGACAAACCCAGTGCAAGACCAACATATTTCCAGATATCAGAACTTTGTGCATCACCGATAGTTGCCTGCCTTGCCACCGGATTGTCAAATACCAGCTTCGCAAGACCAAGCTTAGGAAGCCCACAACGAATCTCCCAACGGCGACGTGGGGTCTGATCCACTGTTCGCATTAGAACACCGCCAAAATCAAAAATTAATGCTTTTATTTGCATTGTTCTTGTTTGTAATACGCTATTGATATCTCACTTTCTAGAGTATAGGCCAAGGATAATTGTAATCCAAACCCGGTTGTGGCAAACAACCAGAAGCAACAATACGAGTGGCTCTGCGTGACAAAGCTTTAATTTCGGATATGCTAAGCAATTGACTAAGTTTGTCCCTTAGTTTTCCAGATACATTGATAGACGTAGCCAAATCTCTGATATCTGAACGCAAATGTTCAGACAATCTTTCACCCGCAAAATCCCATAAAACTGTACGCAATTTTTCTACACAGTGGAAACATACACCATGGTCAATTATCTGTATGGTACCGTTGTCTGATCTGACAATATGCCCACCTTTTCGGTCGGCATTGTTGATAACATAGTCAAACGCTGCCACACTACGACAAATTTCTTTCTCTATATCGGTAAAATTGAAATAGTGTCCATCAGGAGCAAAGTCGACAAATAACTGTACAGAACCTAACCCATATGGACCGTCTCGCAAAACGGTAGGAGGTACCAAACCCCAACCAAGTGCTTCACTTATCAAGTATGCAGCTACCTCCCTCTTAGCCAAAGTTCCAGAGGGAAAATCCCACAAAGGTTTCTCGCCTTTTGTTGGCTTGTATACTGCCTCTAAACATTCCCCTTGTAAATTAACTTCAATAAGAAAAGTATGATTAGAGCCCACTTGAAAAATGCCCTTTAATATAACCTCGCCTGACCGCAATACAGATAGTGCGTTGTTTGCAGCAGCAACGTCTATATTATTTGTGCCCATTACTCTTAGGACAAAAATGTCCTTCAGCATCGATCGGCTGCATGCAATTGCCGCATATGGGCCGACCACTTAATGCTTGTTTCTCACCATAATCAGCCATTTGTAACATCTGCAAACAAGTAGCCCATATCCGTGCTGTAACCATCTCTGATTCATCTTGATGATTATCTTCTTGTGTTTCTGTTTCCAATTCTTGAGCAATTAGAACCATCAGCTCACTCTCCTCATCATAACCTATACCAATCTCACCTACACGGAACAAAGGTTCAATCGGTCGCCTAAGATTCAAGTCAGGATCAGACTCTATCAAAGCACTAGTCTCCAGATGAGGATGTTTTTCACTCAATTGCTTAACAAATTGACGTATACTACCTGCCAATTGCTGCACCTGAAATTTCTCACACAAAATTGTGAGAAATTCATCTTCTTGAGCAGCTTGAATATAGAATGTCCTATTACCAGGTTTTCCTACACACGAAGCTACCAAATGATCTGCTGGTTTTATTTCAATTAACATTAGAGTAAATTCTCTATTTGACAGATACCTTAGTTGTTTGATTAATCCTAATCACCTTCACTCCATCATATGATATATACAATTCAGATATTGAAGCCGTATCTACAACAATACGCTGATACAAATCTAAAGCAAGGCCCATGTAGTGAGCCAAAATCATTTTGATTACATCGGCATGAGACACTAATGCAACGCAAGATTTTGAATGTTTGTCAACTATAGTTTCGACCGCACCTACAGCACGACTCTGTGCATATCGAATCGATTCTCCATCTGGAAAACTGGACAAAGATGGTACATTCTGAATCTGATTCCACAATTTTCTCCGACGCAACATGCGCAGACTTTTGCCCTGCCATTGACCATATCGCACTTCACCTATTTGGGTACATTTCAATACATTAAGATTCTTGGCGGCTGCAATAGGCCTAGCAGTTTCTAGTGCTCGTACAAGTGGGCTCGAGTAGATATACTGAATTGGGTATATAGCAAGATTATCAGCTAGTGTAGTAGCCTGCAATCTGCCAACATCGTTTAAGTGCACACCTTTAATCCAACCAGCTAATTTGCCAGTCTGCGTATAATTATTCTCCGCGTGACGCACAAGCAATATACGAGTCATATCACAGATTCTACCATTTGAATTTCAAATCAAACATGCTGGAATATCTATTTCTAATGTTTGAGAGAAAGGTCTTGACAGTGGATAAGCATAACTAATAAATTTAGAGTTTTTTGTCAACAGATCCTTATTTGAATTGTTACATCTTCAATCAGATTCTCTCGGAGGTGATTCATATTGTTTGCTGTCCATACCAAGCACTGCTTTTTGCGCTAATCTCCAACGTTGAAGACGTTTATCTACTTCTTTTTCATATCCCTGATCACTTGGTTGATAAAAATATCGACCTAACAATCCATTAGGCATATATTGCTGACCAATATGATGCCCTGCTTCATTATGAGGATAGATGTACTCTGTACCATGCCCTAAAGCTTCGCCATCTCTATTAACATCTTTCAAATGATTGGGTACATCTATCTGACCTTCTGATTCAACTAATGTATAGGCTTCGAAATAACTTTTAGCACTATTCGATTTAGGAGCTGTACACAAATAAAGAGTTGCCTCGACAATCGGATATACACCTTCTGGCATTCCAATATACTCAAACGCCTGAGCAGCAGCCGTCGCTATCAAAAGTCCAGTGGGATCAGCCATCCCTACATCTTCACTTGCTAATATAATCAGCCGTCGCAGAATGAAACGAGCTGATTCGCCAGCATATATCATTTTAGCTAGCCAATACAAAGCCGCATCGGGATCAGAACCCCTGACAGATTTGATAAAAGCACTAATAGTGTCATAATGGGCATCACCATCCTTATCGTAAAGTATTGCTCTTCTTTGTATTGATTCTTGAGCGACTTCCAATGTAATTGATACGACACCTGACGTATCTGCGTCGTTTGATTCAACTGCCAACTCTAGCGCATTAAGTACGTTACGTGCATCTCCACCCGACACAGCGACCAAATGATTCATAGCTTCCGGAGATATATCTATGGATTTAGCACCATAACCACGCTTTGAATCGCTGATAGCTTGACACAGAACTTCCCGAGTGTCACTATCGGAAAGAGCACGAAACTGAAATATTCTAGAACGAGATACCAATGCACTAATGACTTCAAAATACGGATTTTCAGTCGTGGCACCAATCAATACTATCTCTCCGGATTCTACATGCGGTAACAGCGCATCTTGCTGCGCTTTATTCCATCGATGGACTTCGTCCACAAAGAGTATTGTCCGAGTTCCATACAACTTTCGCCTTTCTCTGGCTCCTTTGATAACTTCACGTAATTCTCGCTTGCCTGCAAGCACTGCGCCCAATGTTACAAAATGAGCCTCAGTAGTATTCGCAATAATGTTTGCTAGTGTAGTCTTACCACTACCCGGCGGTCCCCACAACAAAATAGACGAAAAAAGACGATCACTTTCAATAGCACGTCGAAGCAACCGTCCTGGCCCCACTATTTCCTGCTGTCCTACAAACTCATCCAAATCACGCGGGCGCATTCTAGCAGCCAATGGAGCTTCCGTTACCATCCGACTCTGCATAGCATGATCAAATAGATCAGGTTCCATTACGTAAAAAACCTATACTTAACTAACGCACGAAGTGTTGGTATACCGTCTAATGGAGAAAGCTTTTTGTTATCGTAACGAGCCTTGTAGGTAATAGGACACTCTTTTATGGCAAAGCCTGCACGAAGTATTTTTGCAGTAATTTCCGCCTCCACATCAAAACGCCTGCACTCAAGTGATAGTGTTTGAAATACTGGTCTGGTCATCATCTTGTAGCAAGTCTCCATATCATGCAACTTGACTTTGAACAGCAAACTCGCAATCCAGCTAAGCAAATTGTTGCCTAATCGCATTATGGCTCGCTGGCTACTAAGGTCTCGCACTCCATAAACTACAGCAGCACCTTCTTGTAATATTGGTTCAATCAGATTTAAGTAGTCTTGTGGGTCATACTCTAAATCAGCGTCCTGAATCACTACAACATCACCAGTGACCACCTCTAGTGCGGTAGCTATCGCGACACCTTTACCTCGATTCACTGGATGCGACATCACTAGTGTGTCTGGGTCGGAACTGAGTTTTGCCAATATTTCTCCAGATCCATCGGTAGATGAATCATCAACAAGCAGAATTTCTTTTTCCAGGGATACTTTACGGACACGTTCAACAATTTCCGTTATAGTCTCTGCTTCATTGAAAACCGGAATAATCACTGAGAGTTTCACAAGCGCAATTACCTCAGGGTAAATAGTTCCAGGGATTAAGCCGTGCACCCTGGTAATTAATCTCAAAATGTAAATGTGGTCCTGATGAATTGCCAGTACTACCAGCAAGACCTAACAAATTACCTTGATACACTGATTGACCGCAACTTACATTCCATTGAGAAAGATGTGAATAAAGTGTTTGCCATCCATTACCGTGGTCAACGACTACCATGTAACCGTACCCCCAATTACTCCATCCAGCAAACACGATAACTCCGTTATCTGAAGCATATATTGGAACTCCATAACCAGCTGCTATATCAATAGCAGGATGATATCCACTGTAATTGTAGCCGGAAAGATAGCGATTGGCAGCTGGCCATATGAAACTACCGGATCCTACAGCACCACCCTGATAACCACCCGTACAGGCACCAGGACCAGCACCAATCGGAAGTGGATTACGCTTTGCTCTGGCAATACGCGGTACAGTCCACTGCACAAAATCACGCTCTCCTCCAGGCACCACAATCACATCACCTTCCACTAAATCAGGATTATCGGGGTCAAGATGGTTACCGGGCCAATCAATTATGTCTTCAGCATCGGCACGATACACAGAAGCTAGTCCCTCCACAGTATCACCTTCGTAAACTATCCTTACGACGCCAGTCACTGGTGATATAAGCAACTCTTGGTCAGGTCGCAACAAATGTGGATCATCTTTCAGTATGGAATTACTCCATAGAATGGTCTCTGGAGAAATTCCATATTTCTCAGATATACCAAAAATAGTATCGCCCGAGCGTACAGTATAGGTAATCACCTCTTGCCGTGGTCGACTCGGTATATGAGTCCGAATATTGATGGTACGGGTAATCTGATCAGTCAATATACTTCCCTCAGACTCTGAACCGATTGGACTAACCACATTTGCCACATCATCACGCGATTCGAATTCTGATTGATCGAGTTTGGAATAATCTAAAAGCAGAGTGGGGAATTCTATTTCTAGCTTTAAAGCACTTATGCCAATAGTTACAATAACTATCAATATAAGTACTGCATGGACACCATAACGTACAATTAATGAACGGAACACTTATTATAAAATGTCTGCCAATTCCCCAAGAACGATCAACAAATCATCTTTAGTCATATAATAGACTTACTCAGAGTCTTTTCCTAATTGTTCCAAAAACGCAAAATTATTCTCTGACTGCCGGATTTGGTTCATTACTGCCTCAGTAGCAGCTCCCATATCCATACCTGCTCCTGTTGGTGCCGGAGAAATCATCTGATTATACATACGACGCATCAGCCAAACACGTTGGGTAATATCAGGTCCTAACAGCAATTCTTCTCTCCTAGTAGATGACCGATCTATATCGAGAGCTGGAAATACTCTACGTTCTTGCAATCTTCTCGACAGATGTAATTCCATGTTTCCAGTACCTTTGAACTCTTCGTACACCATGTCATCCATCCTTGATCCTGTATCAACCAAGCAAGTGGCAACTATCGTAAGTGATCCTCCATGTTCTATATTTCTAGCTGCTCCAAAGAAACGTTTGGGAGGATATAGAGCTGCTGGGTCAAGTCCACCAGAAAGTGTACGGCCCGAAGGAGTCACTATCAAATTATAGGCTCGAGAAAGACGAGTAATGGAGTCCAACAAAATAGCAACATCACGTCCACATTCTACTAATCGTCTAGCACGCTCTAATGCCATTTCAGCTACTTTCACATGTGCTGTCACTGGTTCATCAAATGTGCTAGCTACAACTTCAGCATCTACAGAACGATCCATATCAGTCACCTCTTCAGGACGCTCGCCAATCAATGCCACCATTAAGTGAACTTGAGGATATTTGAGTGAAATAGCATTTGCCAACTGCTTCATTACAGTCGTTTTACCAGCTTTCGGAGGCGAAACAATCAACCCACGCTGCCCCTTACCAATAGGAGCAACTAGGTTAATCAGTCTTGTTGCTAATGAATGTTGATCAGTTTCTAAGTCAAAACGTTCATCCGGAAAAATTGGGGTTAATGAGTGGAAAGTTGGACGTTTTTTGGCCTCTTCTGGATCCATTCCATTAACCGCTTCAACTCGAATCAGACCAAAATATTTTTCGCTATCTTTTGGCGGTCTAACCTGTCCAATCACCATATCTCCTGTACGCATCCCAAAACGTTTGATCTGTGACTGACTTACATAAACATCATCTGCACTAGGAAGCAATTGTCCGGACCTCAAAAACCCGATACCATCATCAACTATTTCCAAGACACCTCCCCGTAAGGTATGGCCTCCTTTCTCAGCCTTAGCCCGCAAAAGGCCCAAGATTAACTCATCCTTTTTCATTCGCTTATATCCCGATACTTCCAACTCCTCAGATAGTTTTCGTAATTCTTCCAAGGTTTTCTTTTCTAGTTTAACTATATCCATATTATTATTCCCGATCATAAATTATTTGCGAAAAACGCATTAGTTTGTCCCAACGATGTTTGCTAATAACTTCTCTAACAGTTCCGGACTTAGAACGCATAACTAAAGAGTGCGTTCTAGCACCGTCACCAAAATATTTCACCCCGCTAACTAACTCTCCATCAGTAATCCCAGTAGCTGCAAAAAAACAATTGTCACTGGACACCAAGTCTTCCATTTGAAGGACAGCATTGAAATCGTAACCCATTTTATGGCCTAATGATTTTTCATTGTCATTCCGAGGCCAAAGTTTGCCTTGGATTTCTCCACCCATACATCTTAGTGCACAAGCTGATAGTACTCCCTCAGGAGTACCACCTATTCCCATCAATACATCAATACCTGATCCAGGCCAGGCTGTCATCACAGCTCCAGCCACATCACCATCAGTGATCAAACGGATACGAGCTCCAGTATTTCGCAAGTCAGCTATAAGTTCGTCATGACGTGGGCGATCCAATACAACTACAGTAAGATCATCAACATCGCAACCCTTAGCTCTAGCAATATTTACCAAATTAACCCTTGCTGGAGCATCGATATCTATAGAAGTTTTCGCATCCGGACCAACAGCTATTTTGTTCATATAAACAAACGGTCCAGGATTAAACATACTACCACTATCAGATGCGCCCACTGTAGATAAAGCATTTGCGCGACCCATAGCTAGTAAACTAGTACCATCAATTGGGTCGACAGCAATATCAATACTTGGCACGCTGCCTGTACCTACAATTTCACCATTAAACAACATAGGGGCATCATCCTTCTCGCCCTCTCCTATAACCACAGTTCCTGTCATGTCAATCGTATTGAGCATGAGCCGCATAGCTTCCACAGCAGCATGGTCACTAGCATTTTTTTTATTCCGACCCATAAATCTACCAGATGCAAGGGCGGCTGCTTCGGTTACCCTTACTAATTCAAGCGCAAGATTGCGGTCTAGATTAGAACTATTTACATCACTCATTTTACAAAGCTACGGTATGGGTGCCCATATTATATTTATTGTTCATAATAATGCAATCAGCAAAATATAATAATAACTAGCTGATCCTGCTAATAACCATGAGTCAATGCGATCAAGTACCCCTCCATGACCAGGAAAAATCCGACCAGTGTCTTTGATTTCAGCCTGGCGCTTGAACAAAGATATACCCAAATCACCGAGCAAACCAACTAAAGATACTATAACTCCAATAACTGCTCCTTGATACCACGTTAACACATCAGGGGATAGATCCCCTATCCGCTGCCAAAGTAATACCAACACTCCACCAAAAACAGCTCCGAATACTATACCTCCTGCAAGACCTTCCCATGTCTTGTGCGGACTTGTACGATGCGCAAGCGCATGCTTTCCATAGCGCCTACCAACAATATATGCGCCAGTATCTGAAATCCACACTACAGGCAATATAATGAGAGTTAACCATTGCCCAGAAGGCAAAGCACGTAGTGACAACAAATGACCACCGAGCAAACCAATATAAACTGGTCCAATTAATGATACTGCCCAACTTTGCAGTGCTTGTGTTGCTCCCTTCTCGTAATCGATGACATACCAAACAGTTGTAATCATGAGTACTACTACAATGCAAGGAAGCAACCAATTACCTGCAGTCAATCCAGTGACACCTACAAGCACCCACAAACTCAACAAACTAATCACCCGAGAAGGTCTTAATGAAACTTTAGCAGCAATTTCAACAAACTCCCATAGAGCAACAGTTAACAGAACAAGTACCACAACATTATATATCCATCCACCCTGATAAATTATCCAAAGAAATATCGGTACTAAAAGACCTGCTGTGATCAATCTTTGACGTAACATCACTCAATCTGCGCAGAAGTCTGACCAAATCTACGCTCCCTTTTACCAAAAAACACGAGAGCGAGATATAGTTCCTTTTCATTGAAGTCTGGCCAAAGAGCATCTGTAAAATACCACTCTGAATATGCACCTTGCCATACCAAGAAATTGCTAATACGATATTCACCGCTTGTTCTTATTATCAAGTCAGGATCCGGCTGACCAGCAGTATATAGATAGTTGCTGATTGATTCCTCTGTAATTTCTTCAATATCCAACCCATCTGAGATGATTCGTTGTACAGCACGAACCATCTCATCTCTACCACCATAATTAAAAGCTACATTAAGTGTCATCTTGGAGTTGCCACTGGTTAGTTCAACTGCTTCAGTAATTTTCTGTACCAACCGCTTGTTAACGCCAGTACAATGACCTAAATGTCGTATCCTCACACCATTTTCATTTAGCGATTTGAGTTCACGGTCAAGCATAGTCTCTAACAGCTTCATAAGTCCCGACACTTCATCAGGCGGCCGCTGCCAGTTTTCCGTAGAAAATGCATAAATGGTAAGGTGCTTAATATTGAGATTAACACACTCTTCAATGATTTTTCGTAGGTTTTCCGTACCAGCACGATGACCGGCCAACCTCGGTAGCCCTCGCTGCTCAGCCCAGCGGCCGTTGCCATCCATTATGATGGCTACATGGCGTGGTATAACCATATTTGCGTCACTATATTTGCTTGTAGACATTTCCGAATTGCTGCAACTTAGACAATCAACCTACAGTCGGGACTGATATCCCGGGGACCAATCTTTAAGCTTGCAATATAAACGTACACATATTATACATGCATAACTTCGTCATGCTTACTCTCTCCAAGCTCATTAATTTTTTCCACTGACTGATCAGTTAATTTCTGTAATTCTTTCTGACCATTCTCTAGTTCATCTTCCGATAATAATTTTTCGCGCCCAAAATCACGCATATCATTCTGCGTATCTCGACGTACATTGCGCACTGCTACGCGAGCCTCTTCTACTCTCTGTCCAACAATCTTAGTTATTTCCTTCCTGCGTTCCTCTGTCAGAGGTGGAATGCTTAGTCGTATAATTTTCCCATCATTGTTTGGAGTAAGCCCCAAATCTGAAGCCATGATACTACGCTCAATTTCACTAACAGTACTACTATCAAATGGTCTAATAGATATCATACGAGGTTCCGGAATACTAATACTAGCCAACTGATTAAGTGGAGTCTGCTGCTCATAATAATTTATCATTAATTTTTCCACTAGAACAGGTGAAGCTCTACCAGTGCGAATAGTCGCCAACCCATCTTCTAATGATCGGATAGAAGCATGCATGCGATCTCCAGCGTCTTGCATCAATTCCTTAATCATAGCCAGTTTAGACCTCAGACACTATTTGTTACTATTTATTGAACTATTGGACTATTATTAATTTAGGTGCCTTCAGTATACACCTATGATCATATCGTGTAACAACAATATGGTGAAAATTAATTGGACACTAATGTTCCTACCGTATCGCCCCGTACAATTTGCAACAAACTATCTTTCTTCCACAAGTTGATAACTGCAATGGGCATATTGTTGTCCATGCACAAAGACAATGCAGTACTATCCATAATCTTCAAACGGAGATTTATGGCTTCCATGTAAGAGAGTCGATCATACTTCTGAGCATCAGGATTTTCTTGAGGATCAGAAGAGTAGACGCCATCAACCTTAGTTGCCTTAATTAGTATATCAGCATCTATTTCCACAGCTCGCAGCGCTCCAGCCGTATCAGTGGTGAAGTAAGGATTACCTGTTCCTCCCCCTAAGATGACCAATCTATTCTTCTCCAAGTGCCGTACAGCACGACGCCAAATATATGGTTCAGCAACAGCTTTCATTTCTATTGCTGTTTGTACTCGCGTAGATATTCCGCTCCGCTCGAGAGCATCTTGCAAGGCAATTGAGTTCATTACAGTAGCAAGCATGCCCATGTGGTCAGCAATAGTACGCTCCATACCACTATCAGTACCTGTGGTACCTCTCCACAAGTTGCCAGCACCTACAACTATTGCTATTTGCACTCCTTGTGCGGCAACAGACCCTATAACTTCAGCGACTTTGTCAGCCTGCTTAGGATCAATTCCAACACCACCAGATGATGCGAGAGCCTCTCCTCCCAACTTCAAAAGTACCCGTTTGTATTTGTGTGTATTGCTCATATTTGTATATGCCTCATGTTTGCACATACTACAACAGAAATCAATTTGGTTTATTGACCAAGCTCAAAACGAACAAATCTGTGCACAACAATATTCTCGCCAAACTTTGCAATAGCATTGTTAATTAGATCTTGTATTGTTTGATCTTCGTCTTTTACAAAAGGTTGCCTCAACAGACATACCTGTTTATAATATTTATCAATTTTTCCAGCAACAACCTTATCAACAATATTCTCGGGCTTTCCTTCTTTCAAAGCCTGCTCTCGAAAAAGATTTTCCTCTTTGGATAAAGATTCGGATGGAAGATCATCTTTATCAATACACAACGGGTTAGCCATAGCTATATGTAAAAGGATGTCATGTACTAATGCACGGAAATCATCTGTTTTGGCAACAAAATCTGTCTCGCAATTAACCTCGACAATTACTCCGACACGATTACCAGGATGGATGTAAGAGTCAATCAAACCCTCGCTTACATCTCTACCAACCTTGTTGGCAACGCTAGATAATCCTTGTTTTCTAAGCCAATCTACTGCTTGGTCAAAATCCCCCTTGCTGTGCTCCAGAGCTTTCTTACAATCTAGTATTGGGGCTCCAGTTGCGACACGCAATTCTTTTACCTGACTAGTACTTACCCCCATATTATTCCTCCAGCTTAGAGCTCGATGAATTTTCTACATCATCAGCTGTTGCTACATCAGATTCTGATTTAGACGAAGCAGAATCTTCCGAATTATCACTACTATCTTGTTCCACTGACTTTGCATCAGGACTGTCAACAACCCCTGATGATGTTTCAGACCCTGATTTTTCAATAGTACCGGAATCGTCTGGTACACCTGCAAAATCCAATTCTCCACTACTAAGTTTTGCCAAGGTTGATGCACCTAACAAATCCTCATCAGCCTCGGCTATACTTTCCATAGCATCGTCTGAACGGTCTGATCCTTGTTCATGTTGAGACTCTTCATCCTTCCGTAAATTGTTACCTTCTAGGACTGCATCAGACATATATGACATCATTAAACGAATAGCACGAATAGCATCATCATTAGCAGGTAAAACATATTCTACAGAAGAAGGATCACAATTTGTATCTACCATAGCAATTACAGGTATATTAAGAATGTTAGCCTCTTTAATGGCAGCAGATTCACGACGAACGTCCACCACAAACATTAACCTGGGTAAACCATGCATAGATCTAATTCCTCCAAGTCGATACTGAAGCTTGTCAATTTTCCGATTTAGCATTAGACGCTCTTTCTTCTTAAGAGAATCCCATTCTCCTGCCTCATTTTCACTTTCCAATCGCTCAAGTTCGTCGATACGCTCCTTCATAGTACGCCAATTTGTTATCATGCCTCCAAGCCAACGTCTGTTAACATATGGCATATTACATCTTTGAGCTTCATTCTGAATAGCATCTTGCGCCTGTCTTTTAGTTCCTACAAATAACACCTCTCCGCCAGAAGCTACTGTGTCGCGTATTAACTCACATGCCTCTTGTAATGATCTAACAGTCTGCTGCAAATCGATGATATGAATACCATTGCGTTCAGTAAAAATATAAGGCTTCATTTTCGGGTGCCATCTACCTGTACGATGGCCAAAATGCATGCCAGTTTCAAGCAATTGTTTCATTGATATAACAGTCATTTGGGGGTATTCTCCTTTCCGTTTTAAGCTTCCGTCAGTTTCACGCCCACCTGGAGCCATCTATTTTGATAGAGGGCACGGCCATATGGGTCCACTAACGTGCAATATAATTATGGTCTTACTATTCAACTATAGCAAATATACAATCTATACAAAAGTTACTTCATTGCTTTATAGCTATTTCAGCAACTGCAGAAAAAGCATTAGGATCTCTCACAGCTAAATCTGCAAGTGTTTTTCGATTAAGTTGTATATTAGCTTCACTTAACTTATGCATAAACACACTATAACTAATACCACGTTGTCGTACAGCAGCATTTATGCGTATTATCCACAAGCGCCTACGGTCCCGCTTGCGCACCCTACGATCGCGGTAGGCATACCAGTAACTTTTTAACATTGACTCATTGGCCCGACGCCACAAACGATGTCTAGAACCGAACTGGCCTTGCATGCTCTTAATAATCTTTTGGTGACGACGGCGCCGATATGGGCCAGTTTTCACTCTTGTCATTTTGTAAACCTCTTTGATATCCGCTTAAGCAGGCGGATTGTACTTATAGCGTCTAAGGTATGGCGCCAATCTTCGCACTCTCTTGTTCATACTAGGCGACTCTACCTCTATCATTTTTGAGAACAAAGCCTTAGTACGTTTCGAAGTATTTCGTCGAAGATGACCCTTACCAATCTTTGTGCGCATTAGTTTACCCGAACCGGTAACCTTGAAACGCTTTGCCGTGGCACGATGCGTCTTTATCTTGTATTTTTTCGTTGTTTTCTTTCTAGGCATAATTACACCTAACCATTATATGTCGTTTATCTAAAATACCTTATTGTTACAATTCAGGACCCTTTTTCAGCACCTGGAGCTAGAACCATTAACATTGTTCTACCTTCCATACTAGGAGGAGACTCAATATGTGCAACATCTGATAGTTCTTCATAAATCTCAGCCATATCTTCCCTAGCCACATCAGGCAACGTAATCTCTCGACCTCTAAATCTTATCCGCACCCTAACTTTCATACCATTTCCGAGCCATCTTCGTGCATCGCGCACTTTAAATGAACGGTGATGCACTGTGGTTTTCGGGCGCAATCTAATCTCTTTTATCTCAACCCGCTTTTGCGATTTTCGAGCCTCTTTTTCCTTCTTAGAACGCTCATACAAAAACTTGCCATAATCAAGGACTCGACAAACAGGCGGACTATTGTTGGGAGATACTTCTACCAAGTCTAAATCAGCTTCCTGAGCGATAGCTAGCGCTTCAGCTACAGGCACAGAACCACGATTGTTACCATCGGGTCCGATTAACTGGACTTCTTCAGCCCGGATCCTACCGTTAATTCGAAAAACATCAGACCTATTACGAACTTGTTTTATGTTTCTACGATTAAGTCTTGCTATAGTAATATCCTCTTATACTTGTGCAACTTATTACTTTGATCAACAACAATAGCGCTATTTTATTACTTGTGTTAAATAGAATGCGATAATACCATAGCAAGAAAAAGCCGTCAATGAAAATACTAATATCAGATACACTATAATTGCACTATGTATAGCCAAATTGGCATATACTCATCGCAACATTCTGATAGGGAGAAATACATGAAAGAGCTTAAGGATCGTATTTGCACACAAGGAAAGTACCTAGGCAAAGGCATACTCAAAGTAGATGGGTTTATCAATCACCAAGTGGATCCTATGCTTATGAAATCTTGTGGACGTTCTCTTGCGTCTAAATTCTCAAATGTGGGAGCCACCAAAATCCTCACAGCAGAAATATCTGGAATTGCGCCTGCTTTGATGACAGCCATGTATCTAAATCTACCTGTTGTTTATGCTCGTAAACACAAACCTATCACTATGCCAGACGAAGTTTTGCTTACACTAGCACCATCTCACACAAAGGGCCGTCTTGTAGAATTAATCATATCTCCCGAGTATCTGCAAGCAGGCGAAAAGGCCCTCATCATTGATGACTTTTTAGCTTCAGGACAGACTATCCTTGGGCTAGCAAATCTAGCAGAGGCAGCGGGTGCAGATATAGTTGGTATTGGCACATTAATTGAGAAAACTTTTGAAGATGGTCGCACAGTGTTATCAAAATTAAATGTGCCAATAGAATCACTTGCCCCTATCTCGGATATGAGTGTGGGCAATATAGTTTTTGCAGGTTGAAACGTTTTTATTATTACGCTATGGATTCAGTTGCTATCATAGATTTCGGGTCGCAGTACTCACAACTCATCGCTAGACGCATACGAGAAAAGCAAGTTTATTGTGAACTCTTTCCTTTTGATGCTAAAGCGGACAAAGTACTAGGAATTCACCCAAAGGCGATTATTCTATCAGGCGGCCCTAACAGTGTGTACGAAGAGGGTGCACCAACACTACCCGACTATATACTTGAATCAAAGGTGCCAGTACTAGGTATATGCTATGGAATGCAAATTCTAGCACACAATATAGGCGGAATCGTTTCACAAGCCCCTGCTCACGAATATGGACAGAGTACGGTTATGTGTAATTCTAATTCTGTGCTATTTCCAGAATATATTGAAGGAAATACCTTCCAAGCTTGGATGAGCCATGGAGACCAGGTTACCCAAGTCCCTCCTGGTTTTCATGTCACAGCTTCTAGCACAACCTGCCCAATTGCCGCAATGGAAAATTCGGAACATTCAATTTTTGGATTACAATTTCATCCTGAAGTGCACCACACAGAATATGGTAGTGAAATAATTAATGTCTTCCTGAAAACTGCTTGTGTAAAACGTGATTGGATACCCAGTCGCATTGTAGAAGATAGCATAAATCAGATCAAATCGAGGGTGGGTGATGCAAAAGTAATTGCTGCGGTAAGTGGCGGAGTTGACTCAACCGTGGCAACAGCTTTAGTACATAAATCTATCGGGGACCAGCTATCATGTTTTTATGTTGATACTGGCCTTATGAGATCTGCTGAGACTGAGCAAGTAGTAAAAACGTTCCAAAACCATATGCAACTTCACTTTGAAGTTATTTATGCAGCAAAAGAATTCATAAACATACTCTCAGGGGTTGTAGACCCTGAACAAAAGCGTAAATTGATAGGAGAGACATTCATACGAATTTTTGAAAGAGAAGCACAACGAATAGGAGGCAACGCCAAATTCCTGGTACAGGGCACTATATATCCGGACGTAGTTGAAAGTAGTGGGCAAGACAAGGACAAATCTGCAAAAATCAAGACACATCACAATGTCGGTGGCTTGCCTGAAGAACTTATGTTCGACCTAATAGAACCTCTTCGTTTTATGTTTAAAGATGAAGTCCGTGCAATCGGTACAGAACTCGGTCTACCAGATGAAATGATCTGGAGACAACCTTTCCCAGGACCAGGACTGGCAATACGTTGCCTTGGGGAGATCACTCCAAATCGACTAGACCGGCTAAGAACTGCTGATAGTATTATGCAATCAGAATTACAGCAAGCTAATTTGTTGAGACATGAAACATCTCAATCATTTGCAGTGTTGTTACCGGTAAAATCAGTTGGTGTAATGGGTGACGCAAGATCATATGAAGAAGTTGTAGCACTTCGAGCAGTAGTGACTAATGATTTCATGACCGCTGATTGGGCACACCTACCATACGAAATTCTTGCCAAAATATCTCGTCGCATAATCAACGAAGTCCGTGGTGTCAACAGAGTGGTTTATGATATAAGCACTAAACCCCCTGCAACAATAGAGTGGGAATAATTACATGATTTGCGAATTTGTCTGCCTATGCAGAAATTGACCGAATCCAGCTTTTCCTAGCCATTTACCTCTATCCACCAACAAATGACCGCGCAAATACACTTGCAATGGATATCCTTCCACTTCAACCCCTTCCCACAAATCGTGGTCTGTTCGCATATGCGAACTTGTAACACTAATGGTACGTTTGAGCCTCGGATCCCACAACACAATATCAGCATCCGATCCTGGCAACAATGTACCCTTGCGCGGATACAAACCAAATATGCGAGCAGGGTTTCCAGCTGTCAATTCAACAAATCTTTGCATAGACAACTTTCCTGCAGAAACGCCAAAAGTCCACAGCAAAGACATTCTATGCTCGATAGCAGGCACACCATTAGGTATCAGTGTAAAATCAGATTTACCTAACTCTTTGCCAGGTATGGCCAATTGCTGTCCATCGTAGTCAATTGCAGTAGCACCATCGGCAAAAAACGGACAATGATCTGTGCCAACAGTTTGTATATTCCCATCTGATAATCCTTTCCAAAGGGCATCATTGTCCTCTACAGTACGGAGTGGTGGCGAACACACCCAGTTCGCTCCATCAGGTCTCAATAGATCTTCCTGTGTAAAGAATAGATATTGAGGACAGGTTTCTCCCATAACATGTACTCCACGTTTGCGCGCAGAAGTTATCTCATTGAGCAGCTCTGCGGTCGTAACATGAACAACATATAACTTAGCTTTACTACTCTCAGCTATTCCTATTGCGCGCCTTCCTGCAATTGCTTCCCCATGTGCAGGCCGTGTGCGCGCATGCCATATCGGATCTGTGTAACCATCTGACACCGCTCTAGCAACCAACCGATCAATCTCATCACCATCCTCAATATGTATCATAACCAACATACCATTTTCTCTAGTGATATTAAGTACTTTTGAGATTTCTTCATCAGATATACGAAGCCGATCGTTATAAGCAGTAAAAACTTTAAGTGTAGTTAATCCCTGCGAAGGTAGACCAGCTATCTCACTTGCTACATCTTCCGAGAAATCTGTCACATTTACATGAAAAGAGTAATCGACTGCTGCCATTTGGGCTGCCTGAGAGCGGGACAAATCAATAGCTTGTTGTAATGAAGATCCGGGAAACTGCGAAGTAAAGTCCATCACGGTAGTAGTACCGCCAAAAGCAGCAGCCCTATGACCAGTGAAGTGATTATCCGAACTTATCGTATCGAACATAGGAAGAGAGAAATGTGCGTGAGGTTCAACACCACCTGGCAGCAAAATTAGACCACTACAATCAACTATTTTAGCATCTGACACTGGTAAATCTGTGCCTACAGACACAATCTTATCGCCCATCACCAATAGGTCAGCTATTTTTGTTTCAGTTTCTGTAGCAACAGCACCGCCACGAAAAAGTATATTCATACAATATTTGACACCCCGCTACAATAACTTACTGATACTTTGACTTTTCAGATGTAAAATGTAATACTCAATCACCATTACGTTCACCATTACGTTTCAGTCCATCTACACCTGGTGGTACAACAGTCGTATAATAGAATACATAGTGGAATAATAGACTAATGAATAATTTTCTGCAATTCATATTAGCAATTACAGTAATCGTAACTTTCACAAAAGTTGGCGGGTATTTAACCCTGCGGTTAAAACAACCTGCAGTGGTTGGAGAATTACTTGCAGGTATAGCCTTAGGTCCTACACTGCTAAACATGATGCAGTGGAGCATGTTTACTGACCAACATTTAGGTGAATTTATAGCCCATCTCGGAGAATTTGGTGTAATTCTTTTGATGCTACTTGCAGGAATGCACCTACATTTGGATGATCTAGTTGATTCGAGTAGAGTAGCTGGATTGTCAGGCACCTTAGGTGTTATAACTCCTCTACTAATGGGTTGGGGCATATGCGTCCTTTTTGGAATGCCAACCCACACATCGGTATTTATTGGCTTGATACTAGCTGCAACCAGCGTGAGTATGTCCGCACAAACTCTGATGGAATTGGGGATATTGCGCAGCAAAGTTGGCATAGCTATGATGGGTGCAGCTGTAATTGACGACGTTTTAGTACTTTTGGGACTATCAATATTTACTGCAATAACTAGCAGTCAATCGACTGGTGGAATTGTAGAAATATTTACGATAATACTACAGATGATAGGCTTTTTTACAATTAGTATTGCAGCCGGAATATTATTGCTGCCAAGATTGACAAATTGGATTGACGGCCTACGTATAAATCAAGGAATATATCTTTACACAATTGTTGTAGCATTAGTGTACTCATGGGCAGCAGAGGTCATAGGAGGTGTAGCAGCGATTACCGGCGCGTTTCTTGCAGGTCTTTTCCTTAGCCGCACTCTACAACGAGATCGTATTATTGAAGGAGTCTCTACCATAGCCTATTCACTGTTTGTGCCAGTTTTCTTTGCTAACATAGGTCTGCAAGCCAACGCGAGAAATATTACAGGAGACCTAATATGGATTACTTCCGCAATTATTATAGTGGCAGTAATTAGCAAATTAGTAGGATGTACTTTGGGCGCACGTTTAGGGGGAATGAGCTTGCAGAAATCGATGCAAGTAGGAGCAGGAATGATTTCACGCGGTGAAGTAGGACTTATAGTAGCTACACTTGGATTAACTCACGGTATTATCGACCAAGAAGTTTTCTCCATCACAGTTGTAACAGTTATCGTAGTCACTCTGGTTACACCCATCATATTACACAGACTGTCAAAAAATTCACTTCCGGATAATTCAAAGCCACCTATATTGTCACCAGATTAGGAAAACAGCCATGAACCAAATGATAATATTTGTACTAAACGATCTTGATAAATCTGCTGATTTGCTAGAAGCATGGGAAGCAGCAGGTGCAAGAGGAATTACTTGCATAAATACGACGGGGATCGGTAATATACGTCATAGCGCAGAAATAGCTGATCTACCGTTTTACCTAAGCTTGGCGGACATCCTGAAATCCAAACAGCATCATCATTGCACATTTTTTACGGTCGTTGACAACGAAAACGTGTTGGAAAAACTCATTCAAGCCGCCCAAAACGTTACGGGAGGATTGGATAAACCAAATACTGGCTTCCTTTTCACGGTACCTGTCAGTCGTGTTTATGGTATGAGTTCCGACAATTCAATTACGAATACTCAAAAATAGATTCTGTAACATGATTAATCACAATGAACACAAAATGGACTGAATCGACTAAATACACAGTAATAGTAGTGCTTGGACTGCTATTAATATGGTTAATCTGGATAGCTAAGCCACTGATTGGGCCGGTAGTAATATCAGCTTTGCTAGCATTTACTTTGAACCCGCTTGTTACTTGGCTCTGCAATCGCACTCGTATAAACCATAATATTGCAGTAGTTGTAGTCTATACACTCCTTGCTGTACTATTAGTCGCCATTCCTATAGTAGCTACACCATATCTTGTACGTCAGCTAGCTGGATTTTCCGAAACTGTGAATTGGGTATTAGATAGAACTGGTTTGCTTTTCTCGCAATCATTTACTATAGCGGGTATCACTCTGTTTCCCAGTGATTGGGTGACTAACATCGATCAATTTGTTGCAGAATCAGTTGCTACGATAGCAGGAAACACACTCAATTTTCTTGCAGCTTTTACCGGAAACATGATTTGGGTGTTAATTACTATGGTTACATTATTCTACTTCCTTAAAGATGGGGGTCGGCTGAAACAAAATATGCTAAAGTTCGCTCCGCCAAGTTTGCGTCAAGAGTGGGAAAAGCTTCTTACCGACATTGACCATGCATGGGGAGCATTCTTAAGGGGACAATTACTGTTGATGTTAATCGTAGGAGTATTAGCAGCCGTAGGCGGTGTAGCTATAGGTCTACCAGGAGCTGTGATTTTAGGTGTATTAGCTGGACTGCTGGACATAGTACCTTCTCTCGGACCCACCGTATCTGGAGTAGTAGCAATCACAGTAGGAATGGTACTCGGATCCACTTATCTTAATATTCCAAATGGATGGTTTGGCTTAATTGTGGCTGCTCTATATTTTGTTGTACAACAGATTGAAAATATATGGCTACGACCACAAATCATGAGTAATCGCTTGCGTCTTCATCCAGGCATTATATTTGTAGGTGTAGTAGGAGCGATAGCCGTACAAGGAATTTTAGCGGCACTGCTGATAGTGCCAATTATGGCAAGTGTATCTATCCTCGGTCGTTACTTTTACTCAAAACTTACAGATTCAAATGGATGATTATTGGGAAATATTTGCAAAACAATTATTATTTGTGTTCACTGTACATGCTTGTCTCTAGCGCTTTGACTACCTGAAAGCCAGTCGAAATACCAAGTTCGTAGGTACACTTACAATACTTACTACCAACGCAGCAACAAAAGCTGCTACAAATCCATCTACACTAAATCCATAACCAAGATAACTTCCGATCCATCCCACAAGAAGAAACATGCAAGTGTTTATTAGGAGGGTACCTAAACCCAATGTAGCTATGATCAAAGGAAAAGTTACAAGTCTAAGTAAAGGCCGAACAATTAAATTGACTAATCCTAGGATTAATCCATTTACTATTACCACATCCAAACTAGTTGCAACAGGAGTCACTCCAGGTACAAACTGGAATACTACCCAGATAGCAATCACATTAACAGCCCAACGAGTTAGAAAAGCTTTCATTAATTAGCGCTCATGCTCAAACCAGAACATTGAATGTGTGACATCAGTTTATTGTATTATCCTATATGGAAATAGCTACGATCCTACCAAACCAGAATATAGGTCATCATCAACGTTACCTCCACTGAGAACGCACCCTATTTTCATGCCTACAAAACGCTTCTGTTCGGCAAAAAGAGCTGCTACAGAAAGTGCTCCTGTGGGTTCTACTCGAAGTGCACATTGGTGTAAATGTTTCATTGCAACAGGAATTAGACTTTCATCGACTTCGATGATTCCACTCATTTCGCTAGAAAGAATATCGAAATTTAGTCTACCCAAGCTTATAGTTCGCGCACCATCAGCTAAGGTATCAGGTTCCTGGTCATTTGAAATTAGAATGCCATTTCGCAAAGATCGGGCAGCATCATTTGCCATTGATGGCTCTGCTCCCCAAACTGATATATCGACATCCTTAGAACGCAATCCAGATATTATTCCTGAGCTTAGACCACCTCCACCTACAGGTGCTATGATAGCGTCAATGTATGGTACAGAGTCAGCTAATTCAGTACCTAGTGAAGCATTTCCAGAAATCACATGCTTATTGTCATACGCACTACACACGTAATAATCTGGCAAAGATTTCGACAATTCTAATACGCGCTGTTCTCGTGATACGATGCTCACATCGACAAGATCGACTATAGCACCATAACTTCGGACTGCCTCCACCTTCACTCGCGCTGCCGTATTTGGCATCACAATAGTGCATTTTCGGTTTATCATTTTTGCTGCACAAGCAAGGGCCTGACCAAAATTGCCGGACGAAGCAGCTACAAAACCTGGGGCATCAACTTGATTGACAACATTCCATGCTGCTCTGAACTTAAAGGAACCGGTGACCTGACATAATTCACTGATAAGATAAATTTCGCAATCTGCCAGTTCGTTCAAATGAGTACCTTGTATGATATGGGTAGGTATTATTGGATCAGAACTTTCAGTATTTTCGATTCTTATATTCATTCAAATAACTCCTATCACAGACTCAGCACTAAATGTTAAAAACTTTCAAGGCTAGATACTATTTACAACTTGATAAACTTGTTGGTGGATAACATAAGACGACCAGTCTAATTATTATAACGACTATCAAGCTGATTTAAGTATAAACCGTTCAACAAATGTCGATCAACAACAATTTTTTCATGAGCATATTGTAGCATCCACTAGTTAGTTACTGTTTGACTTCCAACAACAATTGATGATACACTCTAATATTGTCCTGATACAGTACAGTAAGTCCTACAATTGGTTGTTTATTAGGTTCAATTCCTAAGGTTGTCGGGTCTGCACAATAACTTTACAGACAAAATAAATAGTCCGCCATCTTCAACTACCAGCAAATGAAGGGCCAAATGCTCAACATACCAAATACAGGGTACAAGTGACTAGTTTACAAAAAACAAAGAGGATCTCATGGGTTTCGATAATGCTATGGGTACTGCGTGTCGTTGTAATTGCCCTAGTCATCTATGGGTCCGCTGTAACACTTGCTTCTGGAAAGTATGCGCCTAGCAGTTGGATCAGTCTGCTAATAGCTGGGTTGGCTCAAGGCAGTATATATGCCCTGATTGCACTGGGATATTCACTTGTCTATGGCATTATGCTAATGATTAATTTCGCTCATGGAGAAGTGTATATGGCCGGTGCATTTGTATCATTCTTTGTGGCTGATGCACTTGAGCAATCTGGCTTCCTACAAGCACAACCGCTGGTTACAATTTTTATATTGCTTTTGACTGCCATGGCAACCTCAACTTTGGTAGCATTAATTCTTGAGCGTGTAGCCTATCGTAGGCTACAAAATGCGCCCCGAATGATCTCATTGATCACTGCTATTGGAGCCTCATTTTTCCTGCAGTATACATTTAGAGGTTTATTTGGTTCCGGATTTAAGGCATATCCAGTATTTGGAACAATGTGGGGACGTTGGACTTTTGGGTCAGTTACTGTACAGGTGGTACAAGTCGTGGTAGCTATGGCAGCTATATTGATGATGGGAGGTTTATATTGGTTCGTCGAAAAAACAAAAACTGGCAAATCAATGCGCGCAGTATCCGAAGACAAGGAAATCGCATCTCTCATGGGTATAGATGTCAACAGAGTGATAGTAATCACATTCATGCTGGGAGGAATGCTAGCTGGTGCTGCAGGAGTATTTCGAGGACTTTACCAACCACAAGGAATTGGATACAACATGGGATTTTTGCCAGGCCTTAAAGCATTCTCCGCTGCAGTACTAGGTGGCATCGGTAATATTCCCGGAGCAATGTTAGGAGGAATATTCCTCGGTCTATTTGAATCTATAGGTCCTAATCTCATCCTACAAGGACTAGGTATTGTAGGAGCAAACCAACTGAAAGACGCAATTGCAATAGTGATGCTTGTGTTAGTTTTGATATTCAGACCACAAGGTATTCTTGGCGAGAAATTAGCTGAAGAAAAAGCATAATACTATGACCAAGTCAAACATTGCACATACAGTGCTAGAGCGCAAGAATGCTACTCAGACTATGTTGATTGGCATCTATTCAGGCCTGGTGGCCCTTTTCGTTTGTCTAATTGGTATGGTTGAAACATTTGGAGAAAGGGACATCATCGGTGGAATAATATCTATGGGACACACTATGTTGATTATCATTGCTATGGGTGGTGGTGCTATTGCAGTCAACAAGCTTAGAGAGGATATATCTACGCCTACTGCAAAAAGTAATAAAGCATCATTCTTGATTGAAATTTTGGTTGGTATAACATCAGGCCTCATAGTTGGTACCACATTATCCGTATTCGTTTTTGCTACTGCGCTTGTTGACATGCGTTCAGTACTGATTAACGTGTCTCCTGGATTGCTTGAAATGCTAACATTGCAAAAGCCTGTGTCTCAAGTCGTGATGACTATAACTATTTTGGGGTCACTGCTGGGAGGTCTAGGTGCAGCAATATTCAATATTACTCCAAGAATAAGATTGCCTCTTGTAGTAGGCTTAGCATCAGTCGTATCTCTCGGTATGCTACGTGATATGATGAAGATTATCCTATCAAGAGAGGGGTGGCCAAGTGTTCTATTGAATTTCCTAGTCAAAAACCAAGGCTTGTCCATCACAGGCGCCATTACGATATTCGCAACCACAGTTGTGCTAGTTACAATCTGGCCACATATACCAGCAATATACGATAAGATAATACGAGTAGTCGTAACTTACGTTCCCAGGACTTTACAACTCACAGTGAGTATAATATTTGCAATTACACTAGCAATGAGAATATTCTGGTTTATTGCGATAAGTGATAAAGATTTACCTGTTCTACCTATATGTAACATAGCCGCTCACTCTTCAGATGTAGGCGAGGTAGGCCTGGTCAAATGTATAAATATACTGTCTCAGGATGTCAGCACAACAACTGATCTGCTTGGGGCCAATATTGCTACCCTAGTTGGTACTATTATTACAATTTCTGAAATGCTGATTGGAGCAAGCATTCTCTTAGGCATCATGTTTGTTCTTTGGAATATACGACAAAGAGCAAAATCAACAGACACAACATCTACATTGGAATACCCTGACAACGCATTATTAATAATCACTAAGCGCAACATTTCTGCTTTCTTTGGTGTTGCATTACTTGTATCACTTCCTATCTTATTAGGAGTATTTCCAAGCGAAGTACTCCTAAATGTTGGGCTTTATATGCTAATGGGATTTGGATTGAACATAGTTGTTGGTATGGCAGGATTGTTAGACCTAGGTTATGTAGCATTTTTTGCTGTGGGAGCTTACTCAATGGCGATGCTGACATCGCCTCGAGCCTCTATAGAACTAGGGATGTCATTCTGGGCCGCTCTTCCTATAGTTGTCCTGGTAACAGGAGCCACTGGATTGTTAGTTGGAGCACCAGTGCTACGAATGCGCGGCGACTATTTAGCAATCGTTACTCTGGGATTCGGTGAAATAGCTCGATTCCTCTTCCTTTCTGATTGGTTTAAACCCTGGCTAGGTGGAGCACAAGGCATACTCCTTATACCGCCGGTGAGCATAGGTAATGTCCAACTGATTGGACCACACAAACTGTATTACGTAATAATTACAGGTTGCCTTATTGCCCTATTTATATCAGCACGTTTGCGTGGATCTCGTGTAGGACGAGCATGGATGGCAATGAGCGAAGATGAGCAAGTGGCCGAAACGATGGGTATTAACACTGTTTACTACAAATTGCTTGCGTTTGGATTGGGAGCAATGATAGCTAGTCTTAGTGGAGCAGTTTTTGCAGCAAAATTAGGCACTATTTTCCCGCACAGTTTCAACGTATTAGTGTCCATTACAGCCCTAAGTTTGCTAATTGTTGGAGGCATAGGCAGCCTGCCTGGCATAATAGTAGGAGCATTAGTCTTGGTAGGACTTCCTGAACTACTCCGTGAATTCACGGAATACCGTTTGCTAATTTATGGCGCAGTTTTAATCTTCATGATGCTAGCACGTCCGGAAGGTCTGATACCCCGAGTCCGACAAACTAGAAAAATAGATGATCAAGAACTAAACCAAGATGCATGGCTGCATAATGAAAATGAGACTAACAATGACTCGAGTGTAGCAGTAACATAATAAATATCAAGAAATGGTAATTTAGCTTTGAACAAATTATTTGAATGTAAAAACCTCTCCAAAGATTTCGGCGGATTAACTGCCGTCAACAAGTTTAGCTTTGATATAGAGGAAGGCGAAATAGTCAGCCTAATTGGTCCCAATGGTGCAGGCAAAACTACATTCTTCAACCTAGTCACAGGTCTTTATCCGCCTAGCAGTGGAATGATTATGTTCAAAGGAGAAGATCTGATTGGACTTTCCCCATATGAAATTACGCAATTGGGAATAGCTCGTACTTTTCAAGCAGTACGCCTCTTCCCAGACATGACGATACTAGAAAATGCTATGGTTGGTCAACATTGTAGGAGCAAAAGCGGAATACTTGGAGCAATCCTTCGACCTCGATCATACCAAGAAGAAGAAGAACGCATACGTAATAATGCAAAGGAGCAGCTAGCATTTTTTGGTTCACGATTAATGGGTTTTCGCTTGGATCAACCAGCTGCAAGTCTATCTTATGCTAACCGCCGAAGACTTGAAATTGCTCGAGCAATGAGCACTGAAGCCAAATTGTTACTACTGGACGAACCTGCCGCTGGTATGAACCCTAAAGAGACCATAGAAATCGCACGCTTAATCGGAAAGTTGAGAGATGAACGAGGGTTTACTATTCTTGTTATAGAACATGACATGCGAGTAGTGAAAGATGTGTCTGACCGCGTAGTAGCAATGGACTATGGCGGCAAGATTGCTGAAGGCACTTATGAACAAGTGGCAACTGATGAACACGTTATTGAGGCTTATTTAGGAAGGACAGGAATTGAAGAGTAAGATAATGCACACTGACGAAAATCCCATTCTAGAGCTTAGAAACGTTGACACCTACTATGGGCCAATCCAGGTGCTTCGCGAAATCAATATAAGTATACGTTCAGGTGAAATAACTTGCCTACTTGGTGGAAATGCTAGTGGAAAATCTACAACCCTACGCACTATTCTAGGAATGGTAACTCCTAGTCGCGGCAGTATACATTTGCGCGGTGACCATATAGAGGGTATTAGCACCACTGAACTAGTACAACGCGGGGTTTCAATGGTGCCGGAAAATCGACGTATTTTTGGGCGGATGACGGTACTAGAAAACCTTGAGATGGGTGCCTTTCTACGTAAAGACCGCAATGAGATTGATAAAGACATGGAACGCGTGTTAGATCTTTTTCCTAGACTGAGAGAGCGCCTTAAACAACTGGGTGGCACAATGTCTGGAGGTGAGCAGCAAATGCTCGCTATGGCACGCGCCCTAATGTCTCGGCCCAGTTTGTTGCTAATGGATGAGCCGTCTATGGGTTTATCTCCATTGTTCGTACAGCAGGTTTTTAGCATCATACAGGAGATCAATGAACAAGGTACAACTATATTCATGGTAGAGCAAAATGCAAACATGGCACTATCAATAGCTGATTATGGATATGTTCTGCAAACAGGTGAAATTGTACTTAGTGACACAGCTGACAATTTGCGTGATAACAAAATGATGCGACAAGCTTATCTTGGAGAGACTTAATCTCCGACAAAAACTCTACCTTTGGAGGGAATCATGAATGCAGAAGCTGCTCGGCCGCAACAGCCGGACTCTCCTCAGACCGACGCGGCGTGCGATCGCTGGTTTGAGACCTATCGAGATGGGCCTGTTCAGACTCGGTGGACTTCGGTGCCGCTTCAGGCGGGCGACGTTGCGCCTTCACCAAAACTTATCGACGCGCGGACCGACCAAACGGTCACGTTGGATCGTTACTGGGCTAATGGACCAGCTCCCGTGATATTTTGGCGGCACTTCGGATGTGGTTGCGGTCGCGAAAGAGCCGCACGCCTCATCAAAGAAATGAATCTATACAGACCGCTGAAAGCCAAAGTGATCATGATTTGTCAAGGTGAACCAGAGCGCGCCCAAACGTATCTCCAGGCGAACTTAATTCCCGATGATGTTGTCGTGCTAGTAGACGCGAACGAAGAGGTATACCGAGCATTTGACATCACAGATTGTGGACCAATAGAGGTACTGTTTGACGCGCCAGATGAATACCTCAAGCGCGATCTCGATGCTGGGCAGAGCCTTGCAAAGGAGCGAAAAGCATCAGGGATGCCTCTCGTCGACAACGCATGGCTTCTACCGGCAGAGTTTGTCATCACTGAAAATGGCCTAATCGCGTACGCGTACCGACACCAATTTTGTGAAAACTGGATCGATCCGCGAGTGCACGTAGCCGCCATCCGAACGGCTCGTGGAGATTTTGACACGAATTAACGCCAAAAACTCTACCCGCTTCTTACATGAAAATTCTAGTCCTGACAGCTGCTGAAGTGCGTCAAGCCATACGCATGAAAATTGCTATTGACGTGATGAAAACCGCGTTTAGGGACTTCAGCATGGACAACTCACAAGCACCACTACGCAGCAAGATTAGTGCTGATAAATCTAATGGAACAGTATTGTTAATGCCCGCTATTACAGATAGCGATTTGGCAATAAAAATCGTTTCGGTATTTGACAATAATCATCATCTAGCATTGCCTCTTATACACGCTATGATCATTGTTTTAGATGTATCTACAGGAAAGCCATTGGCTCTATTAGAAGGTGGGTCTATAACTGCTATCCGTACCGGTGCTGCTAGTGGAGCAGCCACTGATGTATTAGCACGAAATGATGCAAAAAGTGTAGCCATAATTGGTAGCGGTGTTCAAGCTCGAACTCAACTTGAGGCAGTATGTACAGTTCGTAAAATTGAAAAAGCATGGGTATATAGTCCAAACACTGAACACGCTGAAATTTTTGCGTCTGAAATGAGTGGAAGGGAGCCTATTCCTGATGATTTATGTGTTGTCACGTCCTCCATGGAAGCTATACAAGATGCGGACATCATATGTACAGCAACCACTTCCAACACGCCTGTCTTCGACGGTAATTATATAAAGAAAGGTACGCATGTTAATGCAATAGGCTCTTTCACACCAAAAATGCAAGAGGTAGATCCTGTAACTATTAGTAAATCCTTAGTGGTAGTAGACTCACGGAAAAGCGTTTTAGAAGAAGCTGGCGACCTGATTATTCCTATTGAGGCCAATATAGTGAAAAAAGATCACATCCATGCTGAATTGGGTGCAATCATATCCAATACACTATTAGGTCGTACAAACAGAAATCAAATCACTTATTTTAAATCATGCGGAGTGGCAGTCCAAGATGTAGCTGCTGCTCAGCTTGCAGTACAAGAAGCAAAACGATTAGGTCTAGGGACTGTTATTTCATTGTAATTTACCAATAAATCCAGCGCTATAATTAGCGAGCATAACCCTGCATGCTATAATCGATTGAGTATATTGTTCTTGGTATATTTGGACACTCTAGTATTAAGAAATAGCATTAACATTAGCAGTAGTAAATTAAAATCATTGACATAATTGTCAGTTAACTTTAGTGCGGTCTAGCTGCGACCAAATACATAGGATGACATAGAAATGGGGCTTGAACTGAACAAACTGTCGGAACAAGTTAATAAGATGGGAGCTACTGTAGCATCTCGTTCTGCAGAAATAGAAGCTCGACTTCCAAAGGCTCGTGCAACTCTAGAGAAGATTACTAACAACGATCCAGTACTTGAGAAAAAAATAGAAAGAGCGCTGTCGATGAACTGGACTGGAGCTATCCCTACTTCTGAACCAGTGCATGAGGTTTTTCCATGTCCGAAACACCCAGACCGAGCGAATGTTGCGGCTGCAGATGGATCACAAGTCTATCCCGACCGACATGGTATAGCAATTTATTATCTTATCAACACAGGGAGCATTATATTTCGTCACGGCTTAGACGAAGCGCCAATATGTTCATCTTATCCTAGTTTGTTCTACGAAGATCATGATCTATACCCTAATGAAGTTCTAATCCCAAGTTCTTTAGTGAATGCGCGGCGTGACATTGCAGAATTACGCGAATTAGCACAGATTGCTGAAAGAGAAATCAAGACAGCACCTACGTTACTAATGTTAGACAATGGATTGCTACTTTATCTAGGATTACAGACCGCGGAACACAGACAATCGGAGGAGATTTTGGGAGAATACCTGGAAACATTGGGTGAGATAGAGTCCACAAACGCTTGTATTGCGGGAGTAATAGACAGACCACGAGCTGCTAATGTGCTACGCTTACTCAGGTTATATGATATGGAAAATGACATGTTCAACACTGACGAATTACGCTCACTTGGTAATTACTCGCAACTAACCGACCGAATGCTATTTGGTACACTGCAGCCGGGAGAAAGAAGTGCTATTTTTGTAAATGCATCTCCACAAAATCTCGAGAGATATATGCCAATGGGTCAAAAAATAATGTTTTACTACGTTAATGCTGGCACCAGAGATCAATCTGTAATATTGAGAGTAGAAATTCCAGAATGGGTAGCTAATCAACCTGAACAACTCTCATTAACACATTCAGGTATAGTAGAGCAGGCTCGTTTTGGAAATGGATATCCATATGTACTTATCCGGTCACACGAACTTGCTGTAGTATCCTGGACAGAACGTGGACACCTTGATGAGATGGTTGGTGGCAGCATGCGTCGCAGCGGACTCTCTGCTGTTATATCTAGAAAAGCACAAGGAAAACAATGGACTAACAGTGCTAAACGGAGGTATGGGCAATGAGTGATATCAATTCTGAAGTAAAAACAAATTCATCAATACCAATTGGTAGAATGTTACGTAGTGACACAACAGGATTTACATTCGGATGCTTGCTACCAGAGCCGGAAGTGCCACTATTTGGGGATTTCGTCAAAGCACCTGCACAACAGGGGTTGACTGAAATCATCGGAATAATACATAATATCGTTATAGAGGATGATTTGTTCGTACGACAGCTTATAGCCGCTCCAGATTTACCCGAAGCTTATATCCAAGATCAACGTAGAAACAGGCAAATTCCAATAGAGGTTAGTGTACTATCAGTCGGATATTCGTCTGAAAACGGTATGATGCAAGGACTACCACCACAACCACCAGTCACTCTAGATTATATTAAGCACTGCTCACACAATGATATGATAACTTTTACAGACCGACCAGATTACCTCGCACTAATACTCAACTCAAAGGAAACACCTGTGGAAGAGCTAATTGGAGCAGCCTTACAACGTGCATCAAAAGCAAGGCCTATTGAAGATCGAGCTCTTTTTCTGCTGCAGTCTGGAAAAGAGCTAGCAAGACTGCTTTCGGATGACCTTTCCAAACTTGACTCAATACTGCGTCGTATACAGGTGAAAACATGACCATAGAACTAGACTTTGAAAACGATTTTTCTGAAAATCAAGATAATGCAATCGCTCCAGGTATACGAGTCGGTACTATAGTCGGGGGTTCATTATCTAAGGGCCTCATTGTAAAATTAGACGCTGGCGAACTACCAGGCAGTATGATTGAGCAGCTAGCTGTAGGACGATACGTGGTTGTGCGAGGTTTAACTGAACGCCGCTTTTTTTGCATAGTAACCGATGTTTCACTGGAGCATACTAACCCATCTATAGAATCTAATCCTCCTGAAACAGCAGATATGGCCGAGATATATCGCAGCACACTAGCATATGGAAAAGCTAATGTAGCACCTATGCTTGTGCTAGAACGCGGCTCTAAGGTACCAAAGCCAGTCAAAACTATTCCTGCACATTTTTCAATAGTTGCGCAAGCAAATGAAGAAGATGTGGCACAAGTTTTTGGAAAAGAAGATAGCGACCATTTCTACATCGGCAATCCAATAGAAATGGATCAAGTTCCTATCAACGTTAATCTTGATAGATTCGTAGAACGTTCGTCTGGCGTATTTGGGAAAAGTGGCACTGGCAAATCATTCATAACACGCACACTTTTATCAGGAATAATTAAATCCAGTAAAGCATCATGCCTTATCTTCGATATGCACAATGATTATGGTTGGGCTATCAAGAATGAACATGGAAGTGAATACAAAGGTTTACAACAACTTTTTGATGCAAATCGTGTAAATGTAATCACACTGGATCCAAAAACTTCGCAAGCAAGAGGAAACAGACATGATGGTGCATTACATATTCCTTACGATGCTATTGAACCAGAAGACATAGCCATGCTAGCAGGTGTACTAACTCTAAGTGAAGTTCAAGTCAATGCATTGTATTTCTTGCGACGACGTCTAGGACGTAAATGGCTACGCAAATTACTGTCCAATGATGAAAATGATCAGTCAGAACTCGATGAATTCGTCCAACAAGGCGACTTAATAAAAGGCACTCTAGGAGCCATTCAACGCAAGTTTGAGATTTTCAGACGCATGGGATTTCTCCAAAAAAATGTGAGTGAGGATCTTGTTGAAACGCTATTTCAAAAACTTAACTCCGGCATCAGTATAGTGCTCGAATTTGGCACATATGGCGATAGTCTTCCAGCTTATATGTTTGTTGCAAATTACCTAACACGCAGAATTCATCATCGGTATGTTGACACAAAGAACAAAGCATTTGGGGACAAGGTAGATGAACCAAACCCGCTCATGATTGTAATAGAGGAAGCACACAAATTCCTAGACCCTGAGATATCTCGGCACACTATTTTCGGAACCATAGCTCGTGAGTTGCGAAAATACAATGTAACCCTTCTGGTTGTGGACCAACGACCAAGTGGCATAGATGATGAAGTAATGAGTCAGATAGGTACGCGTGTGACCTGTTTGCTAGACAATGAATCAGATATCCGATCGGTATTTTCCGGTGTAAGTGGAGCAAGTGCTCTGCGTGAAGTGCTAGCCCGATTAGACACACAACAGCAGGCACTTATTATGGGTCATGCTGTTCCAATGCCAGTTGTTATACGGACAAGGGACTACGGACCAGCATTGTATGAAGAGATAAGCCAACGGACACATCAGATGCAATCTGATGAAGACAAAGTTGCACAGGCTAAGACAGATTTGTTTGGATAATGAAACGACGATGGTAAATTGATCCTACTTATTTATATAATCTACACAGCACATGATTGCCAATGCAAAGCTATGTGATTACACAATCTGTATAACTTGCATTTTATATCGCATTACTTGTAAATCCGTATCAATACTGAAGTCAGACAACAGAAAAGTCCCCTGATCAGGGGACTTTTCTGTTGTTCCATTAATGAATACCTTTGTTCTTATTACATGAATTTCCTCAGGACTGTCTGCAATATGCCACCATTACGATAATAATCCACTTCTACCGGAGTATCGACACGCACCGTTACCACAAATTCCACTGCTGACCCATCAGGTCTGACTGACCTAACAACAACTTCCTGCAAAGGCTGCAAATCATTAGATAAATCTATGTCATAAGTTTCTTTACCAGTAAGATCCAATGAACGCCATGTGTCACCTTCGGCAAATTGCAATGGGATTACACCCATGCCCACCAAGTTGCTACGATGTATTCGCTCAAAACTATTGGCAATCACGGCACGCACTCCTAGTAGCTGGGTGCCTTTAGCAGCCCAATCTCTGGATGATCCTGTACCATATTCTGTGCCAGCTATAATCACTAATGGAATCGCTTTGGTTTTGTAGAGTTCTGCAGCCTCAAAAATTGTCATTGGGCTAGATGCCCCACCTTTATCATCAAAACACACTGTGAATCCACCTTCCGTACCAGGTACCAATTCGTTCTTGAGGCGTATATTGGCAAATGTACCACGAGTCATCACTCTATCATTCCCTCGACGTGCACCATAACTGTTGAAATCCTCTGGTGCCACTCCATGCTCCATAAGATACTGTCCTGCAGGAGATTCTTCAGAGAACTTACCAGCAGGAGATATATGGTCAGTAGTTATTGTGTCCCCTAGCAATGCTAATACACGAGCGCCGCTAATCGAAAGTATTTCAGGAACAGAAGATGAAACACTTTCGAAAAATGGAGGCTCCTTAATATAGTTTGAGTCAACATCCCACTGATATATATGGTCTGCTGAACCTGCAATCTGATTCCAGGTATCATTTCCATCGAATACATTGCTGTATTTCTCTAAATATTGCTCAGTCTTTACTGAATTACTAATAGCATTTGCTATCTCAAACTGAGTAGGCCATATGTCGCGCAGAAACACTGGTTGATCATTATGCCCAACACCCAAGGGCTCAGAATACAAATCAACATCCACCGTACCTGCCAACGCATAAGCAACAACAAGAGGTGGAGAAGCCAGATAATTAGCTTTTACATGTGAATGTATTCGACCTTCAAAATTTCTATTCCCAGAAAGAACAGAAGCAGCTACCAATTCTCTACCATCAATTACCTGTCTAATAGCCGGATCGAGTGGACCACTGTTGCCTATACACGTAGTGCAACCATATCCCACAGTATGAAAGCCAAGCTGCTCTAAATATCCCGTCAATCCAGCCACATTTAAATATTCGGTGACTACGCGCGATCCGGGAGCAAGAGTGGTTTTCACATGCTCCTTTACTGACAATCCCTTTTCGACTGCCTTTTTGGCCAGTATCCCAGCACCCAACATAACACTTGGATTAGAAGTATTTGTACAAGAGGTAATTGCAGCAATCACTACAGATCCGTGGTCTATATCAACGTCTCGTGCAACCTTTGGCTTGCTTTC
>Ga0187827_10000812_pt1 | contig 47484 bp, 47 predicted proteins | sample ETNtaG_39_FD_167969 | JGI IMG/M metagenome (GOLD analysis project Ga0187827, IMG submission 167969) | Marine microbial and viral communities from oxygen minimum zone, Eastern Pacific Ocean - ETNP2014_SV_150_PacBio MetaG (Illumina Assembly) | ecosystem: Environmental > Aquatic > Marine > Hypoxic...
ACTCTGGTTCAGGTTCTGGTTCCGGTTCAGGTTCTGGCTCAGGTTCTGGAACTGTTTTTATAATTTCTTTTTCAACTAATTCTTTTTCTTTTTTATCTTCTTTCTTTTTAAATAATTTCTTAATCTTATCAAATATGCCCATAATTTAGTGTGTTTAGTAAATAAAAAAAGCTTCTTCCAAAAATAGAAAGAAGCTTTTATAATAACCTAAAAAATTGTTATTTTTTAGCTAAGTAGTCGTTTACCTTTTCCTTGGGTAGTATTTCAGATTTGAACGAATAAGTTCCTTTCTCATTCTTTACCATTTTTATCGCTTTTGTAAATGCTTTTGCCCCTTTTTTCTGCAGGGATGCTACTGTCTTCTTTGCCATTTTCTTTTATTTTATTTCTTTATGAACAGTCATTTTCCTCAAAATAGGATTGAATTTCTTCAATTCTATTCTGTCAGGAGTGTTCTTTTTATTTTTTGTTGTAATATATCTAGATGTTCCCGGCTTTCCGCTAGCTTTATGCTCAGTACACTCTAATATTACTTGAACTCTGTTTCCTTTCTTTGCCATTTGCTTTAAAATTTATTGGGTTGCAAAAATAAGTAAAATATCTGAACGACAAATACTATTTTATCTTTTTAACTTCAATTAAAAATAATTCTTCAATAACCATAAAATCATCTATATCCATTTTTCCTAAGCTTTGCTCTTTCCAATCGGAATTTGGATAAATCCAAAAGTTATTCTTTCCTGTATTAACCAAAATTGGTATATCAAAATTTGCAATAGCTTCCCATCTGAACATTAATGTTACATCCCTTCCTTGCTTTATTAATTTATATTGAAATTCAGGTAAATCTATATTTTTGAGATACTGATCAAAAAATACTGAAAAATCCTTTCCACTTTTTTTATTGATATAGTCCAATATATGTTGTCCATCAATGGTTTGATATTGAAACTCCTTTGCAATCCCTTTAAGCATTTCAAACCATAATTTATCATCATCAATTAGCGTTCTGAGTGTATGAAGCATAAGGGATGATTTTTGATACATATCACCACTTCCTTCTTTATTGACATGATAAGGCCCAATGATTGGCTTATCATTTCTAATTCGGCTTTTCTGGTTATTTACATACTTTAACATGCTTTCATATCCGTGTATACATTCTACATAAAGCACTTCTGAATAAGTACAAAATCCTTCTTGCACCCACATATCTGCAATATCATTTGTTGTAATGGAATTTCCCCACCATTCATGCCCACTTTCGTGAATGATAATATAGTCAAAATCAAGTCCAGCAATAAAGTTTGTATTGCCATGATATCCAGCTAAATAATCATTCCCATAAGCAATTGCGGATTGATGCTCCATTCCTAAATAAGGTGTTTCAACAAGAGCGTATCCATCATTCCAGAAAGGATATTTCCCAAAATAATTCTCAAAACATTGCATCATTGGTTTTACTTGCTGAAAATGACTTTTTGCTTTCTCCTCATTGTAGTAAAGGACATAATAACTCAAATCTAAACTGTCATCTCCACTAACATATACATCCGAAAAATGTACATAATCTCCAATATTAATACTCACATCATAATTGTTAATTGGATAAGAAACAAACCACTCGCTTTGATTGAGCAGACAATTTAAATAATTACTCCAAATGGCAGTGTCTTGTCTTAAATTTCCGTTAGCAATAATCTTATTAGGATATTTTGCTGAGCAAGTAATTCGCATACTATCTGGTTCGTCCGACTGATGGTCTTTACAAGGCCACCAAGTACTTGCTCCCAGTCCTTGACAGGAGACCCCAATCCAATTCTTTCCATCTTCATCCTTCTCCCAAGAAAAACCCCCATCCCAAGGAGGATTAACAGCTTCTTTTGGATAGCCACCATACCAAACTTTAATTTTTGTTTGCTCACCCTTTTCTATGGTTCTAGGAAAGTGAACAAAAACAGCATCCAATTCTCTAGTAAATTCTAACTCTCCCTCTTCAAATTCAATCAGTATTACATCCATATTATGGGCCATATCAATTTGAATGCGACTAAAATCAGCTGTAGCGACAAAATAAATTTCGTTATACGATCTTTCAATAGCCTTTTCTGGAATATCAATGATTAAAAATAGATCATAAAATGTAACATCATAGCAAGTTCGGACAGGAGTCAGGTTACCTCTTAAACTATCTTTACGACTAAATTCTTGTGCTTGTATTGACAGCACCAAGAACATTAAGAATATGCTATTTATTTTTTTCATAAAAAAGCCCTCTTTCAAGGGCTCCTTTAAATTGCTCCAGTTAATTATCTTGAGAATGCAATCTCACAAGTAGAAGATTGTGAACCCGCTAAAGGTATTTCAAAGGATAAAGTTAAAGATAAATTTCCATTTGAAGCCGAAACAATAGTTCCTGAGCCCGTTATATCAACCTCAACTACTCCAATTAATCCGGTAGGATCAAAACTGTCAGTATCAAAAGAGATTGTTTGATTGTCTTGAATAGTAACAACTCCATTATTAGCAACATCAGCTAAAATACTATTCTCATTAACATCCAAAGAAACAACACCATCTTCCTCTCCAGTAATTTCAATTGTTTCAGGAAAAATTTCATTTAAAGGAACCTCAACAGATTGCTCAAAAATAGTTATTGTTAAATCTGCACATTCAGAAGAAATATTCCAAATCCCTATCGCAATTTCATAAGCAAGAATACAACTACCGTCATTAGAAGTTGCAGTAGCATTGTAGTTCATAGCAGTACTTTCTGTACATCCTTCAATTATTATTTCTTCTTTCTTGCAAGAAGAAATTGCCAACAATGAAGATAGTATAACAGCTATTAAGATTTTTGAATAACTATTCATTTTATTTGGTTTTAAGTTATTAAATAAAAAAGTTGCCACCAAAGATAACAACTTTTTTAAATAAATATTTTTTAGATGCTTAGATTAGCGTATTGCCATTTGCTTTAGCATCCGCTAAAACAGCTGATATCCCTTTTTTATTGATTGTTCTTAGTGCATTTGCAGACACTTTTAGGGTAATCCATTTATCTTCTTCTGGAATGTAAAACTTCTTTGTTTGAAGATTAGGGTAGAATTTTCTTCTCGTTCTGTTTTTAGCATGGGAAACATTATTCCCACTCATTACTTTTTTACCTGTTATTTGACAAACTCTTGACATTTCAATTAATTTTTGGGCTGCAAATATAATTAGTTTTACGCTTAATGAAAAAGTTTTTTAGTTTTTTATTTCTCCCAATAAAAGTGTTAACGCTTTAGCAACTGTTTGTTTTATTATTTTCTGCCTTTTGCCTTCAAAAAAATATTCATTTATTACTGTTTTTTTGGAGCTTGCTATAGCAATAAGAACTTGCCCCACTTTTTCTCCTTTTGGACCAGCATATCCTGTTGTAGAAATAGCAAAATTGGTTTGCAACTTATTTTTAATGCCTTCTGCCATTTGACCAGCAACTTTCCTACTTACAGCAGAATCCCTTTCAATATCATTAACACTTACACCTAATTGATTTATTTTCACTTGATTGGAATAAGCAATAACACCACCTCTGAAGTAATCGGAACTTCCAGAAACAGATGTAATAATAGAAGAAATCTGGCCTCCTGTACAACTCTCAGCTACTGATAAGGTTTGGGTTTTGGAAATTAAAATTCTACCAATCTGCTGAATAATTAACTGATCTCTGGCTGAAAATGACATTAATTAAATTTGCTTTAATAAGTAAAAGGAGAAGGGACATCCTCTCTTTCGTGAGGTTTGATGCTCATTACAGGAATATCAGATTGGTAAATAATTTCTCTAGCTGCAGTTCCTAATTTATTGGAAAAAACATCTTCTTGTCGAGTCATAATAAGAATCAAATCTGATTCAAATCTTTTCTCATAGTCTAAAATAGATTTTACCAAGCCCTTTCCTTTATTAACCTCCAAAAGTTCAGAAGAACATTCTAAATCAGCATCAGAAATAAACTTTTCTACTTGATTCAAATTACGAACTAATTTATCTTTTATATCTTGCTTATCCCTTAATAATACAGAAACAACACGAATAGTAGCATTCCAATATCTGGCATACTCAATGGCTAAAGTCACTTTTTCTTTAGTTTGTTTTTCCAAATCGAGTGGCAGAATAATATTATCACAACCATTTTTATGCTGTTTTCCTTTTATAGTAATAACAGGGCAATGCGCTAGACGAACAACTCTTTCTGCATTGGAACCAATTACTTTTTTCACGACTCCTTTTGGAGTTCCGTTTGTTCCCATTACAATTAAATCAGCATTTACCATTCCAGCTACTTCAATTATTTTTTCATAAACCCGACCTTTTGCCACCATGGTTTCCACATGAATATCATATTCTTCAGTATATTCCTTTCCAACTTCTACTAATTTATCATTTACTTTTTGCTGCAATTCATGCGTTCTGTCATCTAAAAAGAGGGATTCTATCTTATTTGGCTCTTCAATTACTGATAGTAGGATGATTTCTGATTTCTTAATTTTCGCTAAATTAAAGGCCTGCCCTAGAGCAATAATAGATTGATCAGAAAATCCTATAGGAATTAAAATCCTGCTTGTTACTATTGACATAATTTCTTATTTTTGATTTTGCAAATTTACTACATTATTTATGAAAGTTATCAAAGATACAGAATTAATACTTACTCCTGAGAAGAAGGTTTATCACTTAAATTTATCGATAGACGATATTGCTGATAATATTATAATTGTTGGCGACCAGTCAAGAGTAAAACAGATTTCTAAGCATTTTAGCAGAATAGATTGTGTAATTAAAAATAGAGAATTTGTAACCCAAACTGGGGAATATAATGGTAAAAGAGTTTCTGTGCTTTCTACGGGAATAGGCACAGATAATATTGATATTGTAATGAACGAATTGGATGCTGCTAAAAATATTGATTTAGAGACAAGAGCAATTAATACAAATAAAAAATCACTAAATATTATTCGGCTTGGAACATCTGGGGCACTTCAAAAAGATATTGACGTAGATAGCTTTATAATGGCAACACATGGGCTTGGCTTTGATGGCTTAGCTCATTTTTATAAATCTAAAAATATTATTGACAGTAAGATGTCAGAAGCATTTATCAATCACAGCAATTGGCCAAAAAATTTAGCCAGCCCTTATATAGTCAGTGCGAGTGAAAAATTATTGGAAAAATTCTCAGAATTCAAAAAAGGTATTACGGCAACTGCCTCTGGGTTTTACGCACCACAAGGTAGAGAGCTAAGAATAAAGCCAGCCATTGAAGATTTACATCAAAAGATGAATACTTTTCAGTTTAAAGGAAATAGAATAACAAATTTTGAAATGGAAACTTCAGCCCTTTATTTTTTAGGAAAATCTCTCGGACACAATACCCTAACTATTTGTGCTATAATTGGAAATAGAATTACCCAAAGACAAAGTAAAGATTACAAAAAAACGGTGGATAAATTAATTCTTGCCATTCTTGAAAAGCTGTAAATCAAAACCTATTTAGCATAACTGATTGCTCTTGTTTCCCTGATAACGGTAACTTTTACTTGTCCAGGATAAGTCATTTCATTTTGAATCTTTTCTGAAATTTCAAAAGACAACTTGCCTGCCTCTGTGTCTGTAACTTTTTCGCTTTCCACTACAACCCTTAATTCTCTTCCAGCTTGTATGGCGTAGGATTTCAACACGCCTGGAAATCCTAAAGCAGTGTCTTCTAATTCTTTAATTCTACTTATGTAAGAATCTAATTGCTGTCTTCTTGCTCCTGGCCTTGCTCCTGACACAGCATCACAAACTTGAATAATTGGTGAGATTAAGGAAGTCATTTCTACCTCATCATGGTGGGCGCCAATCGCATTACACACCTCTGGCTTTTCTCCGTATTTCTCCGCTAATTGCATACCTAAAATAGCATGGGGAGTTTCTGCATTATCTTCAGGAACTTTACCAATATCATGCAATAGCCCTGCTCTTTTTGCCATTCTTACATTAAGACCTAGCTCTGCCGCCAAAGTAGCACAAAGATTAGCAGTTTCTCTGGAATGCTGTAAGAGATTTTGTCCATAAGAAGATCGATATCTCATCCTTCCCACCATTCTGATAAGTTCAGGATGAAGCCCATGAATTCCTAAATCAATAGTTGTTTTTTTACCAATCTCAATAATCTCTTGTGATATTTCATTTTCTGTTTTCTTCACTACCTCTTCAATTCTTGCAGGATGAATTCTACCATCCGTTACTAATTTATGAAGTGAAAGGCGAGCAATTTCTCTTCTTACAGGGTCAAAGCAAGAAATAATAATAGCTTCTGGTGTATCGTCAACTACAATATCGACTCCTGTTGCTGCTTCAATAGCCCTTATGTTTCTACCTTCCCTTCCAATTATTCTTCCCTTTATATCATCACTTTCGATATTGAAAATCGAAACTACATTTTCAATAGCTTGCTCTGCTGCCGTTCTTTGAATGGTTTGGATAACAATCTTTTTTGCTTCCTGATTGGCAGTTAGTTTTGCTTCCTCAATAGTTTCCTGAATAAGGGATAAAGCTTTTGTTCTCGCCTCATCTTTTAGAGCTTCCACCAATTGCTCTTTGGCTTCCTCAGCCGAAAGTTTTGAAATCGCCTCTAATTGTTCTACTTGCTTTTTATGTGATCTAGCAAGACCCTCCTGTCTTTTTTGAAGAGATTCTTTTTGTTGTGTTAAGGTTTCTTTTTGCTGCTCTAATTCCTTTTCTTTTTTGTTTGTTTCTCCAAGCTTTTGTGATAGCGTATTTTCTTTATCTTTAATTCTGTTTTCTGCTTTTGTAATTTCATTATTTTTATTATTGATACTTTTCTCATGCTCAGATTTTAGCCCTAAAAACTTTTCTTTAGCTTGTAAAAATTTTTCTTTTTTTATTTGCTCTGCCTCTTTTTTTGCCTCATTTATAATGCTCTTTCCTTTGTTTTGCGCCATCTTGTAAAACACAAAATAGGATAATCCTCCTCCTATTAAAAGGGCTGTTATTGCTATTATTATTTCCATTCTACTTCAATTTTAAGTTAATAAAAACCCACACCAACTATTTGTTAAACTCCATTTAGCATGGGTGGAGTCGCCATCAGATATCGAATGTCCACTGTTCTCAAAAAACGAGAAACCAAAAATGGTTGAGGCCTACTCTGAATCTGACGAGTTAAACTCCAATATTTTATCTGTTGAGTTTAACAGTTATAATTAATGCGGGTAGATTATTTTATATAAAAGAACTTAAATATTTTTAGCTAAAAGGGTGTCAAGCATTTTTAACTGATCCTCCATGCCATCATCTTCCAATACCTTTTTATCTTTAACAGTTTCATACTTTGCTGCAAACTCTATAAGACACATAGCTAACAAATCCTGTTTGTCTTTAATTGCATAATTTTGCTGGTAGAACTTTAATCTTTCTTCAATAGTCTTTACCGATTTTCTTATCCCTTCTTCTGCACTCCTTTCAATCTTCATGGGGTAAATTCTGCCTGCAATATTTATCTTTATTGATAATTTACTCATCAAAAACTGCTTTCTATTTATTTAACAATCCAATACACTTATCTATCTCCCACACATATTCATTTATCTTTTGTTTCGTTTTTTTGTTGTCCTCACCATCAGATGAAACCAACTTTGATATTTTTATTACTTTAATTTTCTCTTCTAAACTTTTTACAACTTTTTTCTTTTCGTCTAATTCTTTTTTAAGTTTACCTTTTTCATTTACGGCCGATTCTCTATCTTGTTTCTCTTTTTCATACAAAGATATTAACTTCTTTATCTTAACTTCCAAACCATCAACAATAGCTTTCATTTTGCTGTTTAAAATTATTGTTACAAATTTAAGTTTTTCTTTATACTTACTGTGCTATTTTGATGTTATATTTGTCATCTTTTATACAAAACACAATTTTTAAGGTAGTGATGAATTCAAAAAATATTCTTTTTCTTATCTCTTTTAGTATAATTGGCTTGTCAATTTCTGGACAAGATTACCATGCCCCAGTCGATTTTAAGATGTTTTTATCTGGGACTTTTGGGGAGTTGAGAAGTAATCATTTTCATTCAGGAATAGATATAAAAACAGAGGGGGTTCAGGGGCAAAAGGTGTATGCAATTGCTGATGGATATGTATCCAGAATTAAGGTTTCTACTTGGGGATATGGAAAGGCTCTTTATATTACCCATGCAGATGGGAATACTTCTGTTTATGCGCATTTGAAAATATTCAATAAAGAAATAGATGATTATGTAATCGAAAATCAATACAAAAAAGAGAGTTTTGAAATTCAACTTTTTCCACTAAAGGATAGATTTCAAATTAAAAAAGGGGATATTATTGCACTTTCAGGAAATACGGGCGGAAGTGCTGGGGCACATTTACATTTTGAAATTCGAAATACAAAATCGGAACATCCAATTAATCCGCTTCAATTTAATTTTGATATTACAGATAATATAAAGCCAACAATTAGTAAAATAAAAATTTACCCAATTGACGGAATGCTTGATGGGAAAGAGATAGAAAAAAGTTATGCTCTTAAAAAAAGCGGAGAGCAATACACTCTAAATGGGGCAACACCTATCATAAAAGGAAAAGCTGCTTTCAGTATTTCTACCTTTGACAAACTAAATGGGGCTTATAATAAAAATGGGGTTTATTCCATTAAACTTAGAGTGGATAGTCATTTAATTTATCATTTCCAAATGGATGAATTCAATTTTGCAGAAAGTAGATATATCAATGCGCATATCGATTATAAAGAGACGAAAATAAACAAAAAGAAATTTCACAGATGTTACAAATTACCCAATAACCACCTTTCTGTTTATAAAGAGATGCTCAAAGAAGGAGTGTTTAATTTTAAAGATGATACAACTCATCTAATACAGTTTGAAGTAACGGACATTTATAAAAATAAAAGCATTGTCTTTTTTAAAGTAAAAAGTACAACTACTAATATTAAGAACGAAAATAGTATAACTTTCACCCCTTTTTCTCAACATTTTAGTTATATGAAGCCAAATCTTTTTAAGGAAAAAAACTTCCAGCTACACATGGAAAGCTATACTTTATATGAAGATTTAGATTTTCAGTATTTAGAATTAGATTCTATGCAAGGGGTCTATGGGAAAGTGCAGCATGTACATAACGACAATATTCCCTCACACAAAAGCTTTGTTATTTCACTTAAAGCAAAAATCCCAGCAAAACTAAAAGACAAAGTTTACATTGCAAAAGTAGATGCAAATAATCATTTCTGGTATATGGGAGGGGGTTGGCGAAACTCAATGCTTTCAGCTAAAGTGCGTGAATTTGGCAATTTCTGCATAGTGGCAGATACTATTAATCCTATTGTGAAAGGCGTGAATATTTATCCTGGAAAAAAGTTTAATACCCAAACAACTATTAAGTGTATTGTTGAAGATAAAGAAAGCGGGATTAATACTTACAGGGCAGAAATTGATGGAGAATGGATTCTAATGGAGTATGATTACAAAACAAAATTATTAACATATAAAATACAAAAAGAATTAGAAAAGGGAAAACATGTTTTTAGCTTAGAAGTTGTAGATAGATTGGACAACAACACAATTTATACTACAGAATTTATTCGTTAAAGTTATAATATCAGAAAATTCTTTTCTTTTTTCTATATTCCTAATTCTTTTTTTACAAAATCCATTGCAAACTCTTTTAGAGAATCTCGCACATCTTTATAAACTTTCAAAATTTCTTTTTCAGTTCCTTTTGCTTTTGCAGGGTCAGGAAAGCTTTTATGCATCTTTTTTGCAACAGTAGGGAAATAAGGACATCTTTCGTTAGCATCATCACAAACAGTAATCACATAATCCAGATCCATATGAATGAATTCATCTACTAAATTTGATTTATGATTAGAAATATCCAAACCTTCTAATTGCATAACATGTATAGCTTTTGTATTGACTCTCTCAGGATGAGTCCCAGCACTAAACACTTGTACTCTTCCAGAAGCAAATTTTCGAATCCATGCCTCTGCCATTTGCGAACGACAAGAATTTCCTGTGCAAACAATTAGTATCTTTTTCATTGTAGTTTTTAATTTCGATCCAAACAAAAATATCAGAATTAATAACAATATAAAAGAAGTTATGCTGTTTTAGATGTAGCAGCCAAAATTTAATTTATTTTTGGTTGCTTTTTATTATGAAGAAATTATTGCTAATTTCACTTTTTCCAATTTGCTTTTCGGTCTTTTCGCAAGATAAAAGCATACAACTTACGGGTATATTAGTTTCTACCGACAGTTTGCTTACTGTCCCTTTTGCCAATGTGCTAATTAAAAATCAGAAAAAAGGAACCATAAGTGATTTTTATGGCTATTTCTCTTTGGTAGCAGCAAAAGGAGACACCATTGTTTTTTCTTGTTTGGGCTATAAAAAGGCAACTTATATTGTACCAAAGTGGACAAAAGAGAACTTTATAACAGTAGTACAAAAATTAGAAACCGATACCATAATGCTAAAAGAAACAAAGGTATATCCTTGGCCAAGCAGAGACCAATTCAAGCAAGCATTCCTCACGGCTGATATTCCAGATGATGCAATTACAAGGGCAAAAAAGAATATTGATAATGCTTTTGTAGATATTATGATTGCCCAGATGCCCAATGATGGAAAAGAAAATTTCAAGCACTTTATGAATGATATGGAACAGCAACAATACATCATGATGGGGAGTCCTACTATTATCCCTATCTTGAATCCTTTTGCTTGGGCTAAATTTATTCAAGCATGGAGAAATGGCGACTTCAAACGAAAAGATTAAATTTGCGGCCCATATGCTAAAACGACTTTTTATATTTCTTTTCTTTGTTCCTCATCTTTTGTTTTCTCAAACATTAAAAGGAATTGTTACTGACAAGGACAATAAAGGGATAGAAGCTGTAAATGTTTCCATAATTGGTAAACAAATAGGAACTTCAACAAATGAGGAAGGAGAATACCTACTCAATCTAAAAGCAAATCGTTCATTTCTAATTAGCTTTACTTTCATAGGTTATGAGCCTATAAAAATTAGGGTTCCTATGCTAAAAATGGGGCAAGAATATGTGCTAAATCAGCAAATGCAATTACAAAGTTTTATAAAAAAGGAAATTATAGTTGAAGACAAACAAAGCAGAAAGAAAACACTAACAAGAATAAAACCAAAACATGCTACTGTTATTCCTAATTCCTCAGGTGGCGTGGAAGCACTTCTAAAAACGCTCCCAGGGGTAAGTTCGGCTAATGAATTAAGCTCACAATATTCTGTTAGAGGTGGTAATTTTGACGAGAATTTAGTGTATGTAAATGGTATTGAGGTGTATAGGCCATTTCTGGTTCGTTCCGGTCAGCAAGAAGGACTTAGTTTTATAAACCCTGATTTAGTTGGAAGCATAGTGTTTTCTGCAGGTGGTTTTGATGCAAAGTATGGCGATAAAATGTCTTCTGTTTTGGATATAAAATACAAAATACCAAAACGATTTGGCGCATCAGTAAATATGAGTTTGCTTGGTGGAAGTGCTCATTTTGAAGGAACAAGTAAAAACAATCGATTAAGTTTTATGACAGGAATAAGAAGAAAAACAACTCGATATGTTTTGAGTAGTTTGGATACTGATGCCGATTACAATCCTATTTTTACTGATATCCAAAGTTATCTGAAATATGATGTTAGTTCAGATTGGGATGTAAGTTTTCTAGGGAATATCTCTAACAACACCTATCAAATGGAGCCTAAAAATAGAGATACGGAATTTGGCACTTTGAATGAAGCTTTAAAGCTCACTATCTATTTTGATGGACAGGAGATAGATGAATACAAAACTTATTTTGGAGCATTGAGCAGCAGTTATCATCCTAACGATAAATTAAATTTAAAATTTACTACTTCAGCTTTTCGCACCTTTGAAGAGGAAAATTTTGATCTTATGGGTCAATACTGGCTTTATCAGTTAGATAATAGTTTGGGCTCAGAAAATTTTGGAGATGTAAAATACGATAGAGGAGTTGGCACATATATCAATCATGCCAGGAATAGTTTAAATGCCACAGTGATGAACTTCCAACATAGTGGGAATTTTAATACAGAAAAAGCCGATATAGAGTGGGGTTTTAGAGTTCAGAAAGAAGAAATAGAAGATAAAATAAGCGAATGGAATCTGATAGATTCTGCTGGTTTTACTTTGCCTCACACTCCTGATTCGGTTGGATACAGCAATCCTGCATTACAGCCACCACTTGTAGTTTCGGTAAATGATATGTTAAAAACCACCATACATTTATCTTCTTATAGAAACTCAGCTTATTTACAATATTCTAAAGATATTGGTAATTTCTCACTAACTACAGGTACTAGAGGGAATTATTGGAGTTTTAATGAAGATCTACTTCTTAGCTCAAGAACATCTTTAGCTTATGCACCAAATTGGGAAAAGGATGTGGTTTTCAAAGCGGCAGCAGGGATTTATTATCAACCAGCCTTTTATAAAGAACTCCGAGATTTTGAAGGAAATATTAACCGAGATATAAAAGCACAAAAATCAACTCATTACATTTTAGGTGCGGATTATTTGTTTTATGCTTGGGGACGACCTTTTAAATGGGTGAGTGAACTGTATTATAAAAATCTGGAAAATTTGATACCTTATAAGGTAGATAATGTACGAATAAGATATTTGCCAAATGAAGTTTCAAATGGTTATGCTAGCGGAATAGACATGAAGGTAAATGGAGAGTTTGTTCCAGGAATTGAATCATGGGCTAGTTTATCTGTAATGAAAACGGAAGAAGATATAGTGGGCGATTTCTACACAGATGAGAACGGTAATCAACAGGAAGCAGGATACATCCCCCGCCCTACTGATCAGAGAGTAAATTTCTCTTTGTATTTCCAAGATTATATTCCGAATAATCCGAGCTATAAGATGCATTTGAATTTAGTTTATGGAACAGGGCTCACCTTTGGCCCTCCTAAATCGGAAAAACACCAAGACATATTAAGAATACCCCCATATAGAAGAGTTGATATTGGATTTTCAAAAGAGCTCATAAAAGAAGAACGGAAGAAAAAGGGATTCTTCAAACATTTCAATTCCATTTGGCTAAGCTTGGAAGTTTTTAATTTACTACAAATTAACAATACAGTTTCATACCTTTGGGTTTCTGATGTTAGCGGCAGACAATATGCCGTGCCGAATTATCTTACAGCAAGGCAAATAAATGGGAAATTGATTATTAGTTTTTAAAAGATGGGAAGACAAAACAGGCGAAAACCAATATCTTTAGAAAATATTGAAATCATTGACACTGCTGGCAAAGGTAAATCTGTAGCAAAACATGAAGGTAGAGCTATCTTTGTGCAAGGTGGCGTTCCGGGTGATATTTGCGATATTACCGTTTTTAAAAGAAGGAAGAAATATTGGGAGGCTCGTATAGAAAAGATCCATGAATATTCTAAAAGAAGAAAAGAACCTAAGTGCGAGCATTTTGGAAGTTGTGGTGGATGCAAATGGCAAAATATGAGTTACTCTTCCCAACTTGAATTTAAACAAAGTGAAGTTCTTAATCATCTAAAACGAATTGGAGGAATTGAACTACCCGCACATGAACAGATTTTAGCTAGTAAAGAGGAATACTACTACAGAAATAAGCTGGAATTTTCCTTCTCAAATAAAAGATGGCTAACACCAAAAGAGATACAGTCAGGAAAAGATATTTTAGAAAAAAATGCTTTAGGATTTCATGTGCCTGGCATGTTTGATAAGGTAATTGATTTGCAAAACTGTTATCTGCAAAAAGAACCTTCCAATGCTATTCGTCTTTCTGTAAAAAAGTTTGCTGATGAGAATGGGCTTACATATTTTGATATCAGAAATCAGAATGGACTTTTGAGAAATTTGATGATACGCACCTCTTCAACAAACAATTTAATGGTACTTCTTCAGTTTTTTAAGAATGAAAAAAACAAGATAAATTTATTGATGGAACATCTCAAAGCTTCTTTTCCTAAAATCACTTCTTTGCTTTATGTAATTAACCAAAAAGCAAACGATACCATCTATGATCAAAAGGTAATCTGCTACAATGGAGAAGATTATATAATGGAAGAAATGGATGGATTAGTTTTTAAAATTGGTGCTAAATCCTTTTTCCAAACTAATTCGGAGCAAGCAAAAATTCTTTATCGTAAAGCAAAGGAGTTTGCAAAAATTACTACTGATGATTTAGTTTATGATTTGTATACTGGAACTGGTACAATTGCACAGTATGTAGCAAAAGATGCCAAGAAAGTAGTTGGTATCGATTCTGTGGAAGAAGGAATTAAAGCTGCTTACGAAAATGCAGAGAGAAACAATATAGACAATTGTACTTTCTTTACAGGCGATATGAGGGATATATTTTCGGATGCCTTTATTGCAGAAAACGGAACTCCTGATGTAATTATAACAGACCCACCTAGAGATGGAATGCACAAAAAAGTGGTGGAGCAGATATGTAAAATTGGAGCTAAAAGAGTAGTTTATGTAAGTTGTAATTCTGCCACTCAAGCCCGTGATGTAGCACTAATGGATAGTATGTATAAAGTAACACAAATACAAGCAGTGGATATGTTCCCGCAGACCCATCATGTAGAAAACATTGTTGTTTTGGAGAAGAAATAGATTCTTAGTATGTTTGAATAAATTAATATTATAAAAAAACAATAGATTAACAATGAAAGATATTTGGGAAAAACTAAAGGAACTTTATGATGCTAACCCTACCCTGTTTGGGATACTTCTTTTTATTGATTTAGCTATTTTGTACTTTATTATTCAGTGGATTATCTCTTAAAGCAACTCTATTTTTTTGCAAATACTAAGTATTTGAGGTAAGATTTTCTCATTCTCTGTATTTACAATTACAAAATCAGATAATTTCTCTTTTGTTTCTTGTGGCATTTGCATAGCCATTCTTTTCATTACTCTTTCTCTACTGCATTTGTCTCTTTCCATTACTCTTTTTATTCTAAGTTCCATTGGGGAAGAAACACAAATAACTGCATCAAGCCCTTTGTTTGCCCCACCTTCAAACAATATAGCCGCTTCCTTTATTACATATTCTGAATCTTGTTTTTTCAACCACTTATCAAAAGCAATATGCACAAAAGGATGTGCCAAATTATTTAATTCCTGCAGCTTTTTAGAATCTGAAAAAACGATATCGGCTAATTTCTTTTTTTGAAGTTTTCCCTTTTCATAGATGTCATTACCAAACGCTTTACAAATCTGGTTTTCTAATTCCTCAGATTCTTGCATGCACTTTTTTGCATGAAAATCAGCAGAAAAAATAGCATATCCCAGCCTCTGGAAAACCTCTGCAACAAAGGTTTTTCCTGCTCCAATTCCTCCTGTTAGCCCTATTTTTTTCATTACTTCTTATGGCTTAAATCTTCATAGATTTTCTCATACAAAGGTAAGATATTTGGTAAATCAAAATGAATGGAATGCTTATAAGCACACATTTTAAATTGTTGTAATATTTCTTCATCTTCAAGCAAATATAATGCTTTTCTTGCCATGCCTTTTATATCGTTAACATCTAGCAGAAATCCTGTTTTACCATCTTTATTCACTTCTGGCAATCCTCCAGAATTAGAAGAGATAACTGCTACTTTGCAAGCCATTGCCTCCAAAGCAACTAATCCAAAACTTTCCGTTTCAGAGGGTAGTAAGAATAAATCAGATACAGAAAGTACTTTTTCCACAGCTTTTAGTTTTCCAATAAAACGAATATGATCGCATAAATTTATATCTCTAGATAACTGCTCCATTTCTAATCTTTCTGGACCATCTCCAATTAACAATAACTTGGCAGGTATTTTCTTTTTTATTTTTGCAAATACTTTAAGTACATCTTGCACTCTTTTTACCTTTCTAAAGTTGGAAATATGAATAATAATCTTCTCAGAATCTTTCGCAAAACTTCTTCTTAATTCTTGATCCGATTTGTTTTTGTAAAGTTTGGAATCAATAAAATTAGGAATTACCTGAATTTCTCTTTTGATGTCAAACGATTCCATAGTCTCATTTTTCAAACTCTTAGAAACAGCCGTAACCACATTTGAATTATTGATTGCATATTCAATTACAGACTGAAAGGATTTATCTTTACCCAGTAATGTTATGTCCGTTCCATGCAGTGTGGTAACTACCGGAAGCTTAACTCCTTTTGATGACAGTATCTCCTTTGCAGAAAGAGCGGCAAAAGCATGTGGAATAGCATAATGTACATGCAATAGATCCAATTTCTCGTGCAGAACTACATCTACCAATTTGGCAGTGAGGTTGTGTTCGTAAGGAATGTATTCAAACAAAGGATAATCAGAAACACTTACCTCATGAAAATTAATTTTATCAGAAAATACATCTAACCGGAAAGGTTGATTGTATGAAATGAAATGTACTTCATGATCTTTCCCAGCAAGAGCCATACCCAGTTCAGTAGCTACAACCCCACTCCCTCCATAAGTTGGATAGCATACAATTCCTATTTTGTATCTATTATTTTTCAATTGCATCAAAAATAACTTGCATTATATTAGTTCTTACATCCATATCTAAAAGTTTTTTATTCTCTGATGTTGGATGTATTCTGTTGGATAAAAATACAAAAACTATTCCAGTTTCTGGATCTGCCCAAGCCAATGTTCCAGTAAAACCAGAATGTCCGAAACTAAGATAAGATACACACTCACAGGTCGGACCTCCTTCTTGCTCTGGCAAAGCAGGTTTATCAAATCCAGCGCCTCTTCTATTATCATCTGGGCAAAACTGACATTTTGTAAATTCTTTTATGGTTTGGGCTTTGAAATATTGCTTATCTGCATATTTGCCATTTTGCAAATACATTTGCATCATAATAGACAAATCGTTGGCATTAGAGAAAAGTCCTGCATGTCCACCAACACCCCCTAGCATTGCAGCCCCCATATCATGCACATCTCCAATAAGTAACTGATCTCTGAAATAATCATCCTTTTCAGTAGGTACAATTCTGCCTTTCTCCAATCTTGATTTTGGAAGAAAACCCATAGTGGATAAACCCAAACTTTGATAAAAATTTTCTTTAACTAATTTATCAAGTGATTGATTGTAGTGTTTTTCAATTATGTCTTTGAAAAGATAATAACCTAAATCGGAATACTGATACTCTTTTTCTTCTAGTAAGTCAGATTCCAACACTTGCTTTAAAATACTATCAGGATAGCTGTGATGCAAATACAAATCTTTCGCAACTTTTATGGGGTATTTCTCAGAATAGCTATTATGGTAAAGCGTATCTCGCAAAGTTGTATCTTCTTCTATTGTTTCTCTGTAAAAAGGAATCCAGGATTGCAAACCAGACTGATGTGCCAATACTTCCTTTACTCTTAAATGCCCTTTATTGGTGGTGTAAAGCGATTTGTCTAATTTTCCCATTTTATAATCTAAAGAAAAATCTCCTTCTTCACCCATTTGCATTAGCATGGGGATGGTTGCAGCAATTTTTGTGATAGATGCTAAATCGTAAATGTCTGTATTTTTTACTTGTCTTTTCTTACTATAAGTATGATATCCGTAAGATTTATGAAAAAATACTTTACCTTCCTTGGCAATAAGAATTTGACAGCCAGGAGTTGCTTTCTGATTAATGGCATTCTCTGCCAAACTATCTATTTTGTAAAGCAAAAATTCATTTACCCCAACCTCTTTTGGAATAGTATATTTAATGCGAAATGCTTTTGTACTTAGACCGGATTTATTTTTAAAATGAAGAGTAGAGACTGGTAATCTCCCATTCATTACTATGCCACCAAAAATAGCTTGGGCAGTAAGCTCTTGGGTTATTTTACTATTTTGATAAGCCATTATAAAACCATCAAAACTGTTTGTAAAAAGGAAATGATTGATGGTGTAAGGGTTTGCAAAAACCGATACAACTACTTTGGATTGAATAGCAAGTGTTTGCAAAAATAAATCGGTATTTCTTGCAATCTTATGTGTCTTCCAAGGGCTTTCGTTAGATTGGTGAATACTTGCAACTACCAGATTAAATCCAACTAATTTATCCAAGAGTTCTCTTTGCATTTCTGAGCTAGGGCTTTCATCAATGGAAAAATGAGTAATATGAGCATAATTAGATAGCATATTGGTAAAATGTTCTGAATTTCCTCCAATCGTAATAGCTGCTATCTTTAAAGTATCTAAGCGCTGAAATGGAATGAGGTTTTCATAATTCTGTAAAAGTGTGAGCGAATTTTCTACTAATTTTCTATTTACCAATTCAGCATCAGAATTATTAATTCTAGAAGTTATATTCTTAATGTTGATTGGCAGAATACTATCAAGTCCCATCCATTTTTTTGCCATAAGAATCTTTTTGCATCTAGCATCAATCTCCTCTTGCGTGATTTTTCCGTCCAAAATCGCCTTCTGAATTTTTTCTATTGCTACTGGCACATCTTCCGACATGAGTAAAATATCATTTCCGGCAAGTAGAGCTTTTACATCTAATTCTCCTGCCTGAAAAAATTTACTTACACCTTTCATATTAAGTGCATCTGTAAAAACCAAGCCCTGAAAACCTAGCTCTTTCTTCAAGAGGTTTGTTACTACTTTTTTAGATAAGGAAGATGCAAGGTTCTTTGTTGCATCAATGACTGGAATCCTGAGATGTGCTACCATAATACTTCCTAGACCTTTAGTAATCAAATGCCTAAAAGGGGCTATTTCAGTTGTATTTAATCGATATCTGCTATGCCGAATTACCGGAAGAGTTTCATGTGAATCTGAATCGGTATCCCCATGACCAGGGAAATGCTTGGCACAAGCTAAGATACCATTGTCTTGCATTCCTTGCATATAAGCGGCAGAAAATTTTGATACCTTTTTGGGTGATTCACCAAAAGAGCGGTTCCCAATTATAGGGTTTTTTGGATTACTATTAATATCCGCAACTGGTGCAAAATTGATATTCACTCCAAGTAATTTACACTGTTTTGCGATTTGCTCTCCCATTTTATAAATCAAATCATCATCCTGGATAGCGCCCAAACTCATTTGCCAAGGAAATCGCATTACAGAATCTAAACGCATAGAAAGCCCCCACTCGGCATCCAATGCAATCATAAGTGGCGTTTCGGAAAGAGATTGAAAATCATTTGTAAGCTTTGCTTGTTTTTCTGGGCTTCCTTGTAAAAACATCAAACCGCCAATTTTGTAATCTTTTATAAGTGCGGAAATTTCCTCTTTATCAAGAGTAGCTTTGTTAGAATATGCCGCCACCATAAAAAGCTGTGCAATGCGATCTTGCTCTGATAAATTTGCTAAAATGCTATCTGCCCAATGTGTGTTTTCAGAATGAAAAACTGGCTCCCAAAGCTCTTGTGGAAAAGCAGTCTGCACAAAAATTACAAAGAAAATAAATGCTATTAAAATTTTATTTATCACAGATTGTAAAAGTAAAAATTTATGTTTTTTAATAGAAGTTAGATTTTGTCAATTATGAACAATTATAAAAGTCATTTTCTATTCGATAAAATGAATATTTACTTAATTTTGTGAAATGCAAGCGCCAAGAATCCCTTCCTTTTTTAAAATACCTAAATCAAAATTATTTGACTATAAACCAAGGTATTACGATCAAAGGAAAGAAGCATTGGAACAACTCAAAAAAGATGGAAAAAGAACAAAAGGTCTGTTTTTTGACAGAAAAAAACAAAAAAGTGCAACAGGAAACAGATCAAAAAGAATAATTTTTATCATTATTACCTTACTTTTGTTAACCTATTTAATTTTATCATAAAAAATACACATTGGATATTATTCAATTACTTCCTGAACATGTGGCAAACCAAATTGCAGCCGGAGAGGTTATTAGGCGCCCCGCTTCCGCTGTAAAAGAAATGTTGGAAAATGCGCTTGATTCTGGCGGAACAAATATCAAACTTTATATAAAAGATTCTGGAAAAACACTTTTGCAAGTGGTGGATAATGGATGCGGAATGAGTGAAGCAGATGCTCGGATGAGTTTCGAAAGACATGCTACCTCCAAAATAAATAATGCAGATGATTTGTTTGCCATCAAAACCATGGGTTTCAGAGGAGAAGCAATGGCATCTATGGCGGCAATAGCACATGTGGAAATGAAAAGCAAGCTTACTGAAAAAGAGTTAGGAACACATATTATTATTGAAGGAGGCCAAGTGAAAAAACAGGAAGGTTGTTCCTGTGCAAACGGCACTTCAATATCTATCAAAAATTTATTTTACAATGTACCAGCTCGCAGAAATTTCCTAAAGTCAGACAAAGTGGAAACAAGGCATATAATGGAACAGTTCAGCCGAATTGCCTTGGCAAATCCTGATATTAATATGAGCTTGCATTTAGATGATGTGGAATATTTTCATTTAGAAGAATCAAACAAAAGACAAAGAATTGTAAGTGTTACTGGTGCAAAAAGCAATCAAAAATTAGTGCCTATTAAGGAACAAACTACCCTAGTAAACATTAGCGGATTTATTGGAAAACCTGAGTTTTGTAAACGAACGCGTGGTGAACAATATTTCTTTGTAAATAACCGATTTATCAAAAGCCCCTACTTGCATCATGCTGTTAAAAAAGCTTATGACGGCTTGATTCCAGACAATTATTTCCCCTCTTACTTTTTGTATTTAGATATTGATCCAAAGTTAATTGACATCAATATTCATCCTACAAAAACAGAGATAAAATTTGAAGATGAGAGGTCAATTTACGCTATTATTCGTTCAGCTGTAAAACATTCCTTAGGAAAATATAATGTAGCACCAACTATCGATTTTAATCAGGAAACTTCATTCGATATTCCTGTTATGGAGAAAGGGAAAGCCTATACTCAGCCAAAAGTAAAAGTAGATACTAATTTCAATCCTTTTGAAAAAGAAAAGCCTACTGAAATATTTTTGTGGGAAGATATTGTTGAAAAAGCGAATATTCAGCAGGAAATTGAAGTAGATTGGACTCAGGAAGTTCAAGAAAAACAACTGCTGCAAATTAAAAATCAATTTATTTTACTAGAAGGGAAAGGAGAGCTGCTTATTATTCATCAGCAAAGAGCACACGAAAGAGTTCTTTTTGAATACTATCAAGATTTACTGGAAAACAAAAAAGTAGAATCCCAACAATTAGCTTTTCCATTTAATATTACATTCTCTAATTCTGATTATTTATTAATAACACAGATTGAAGAGTCTTTGCATAATTTAGGGTTTAGCTTTAAATTAAAAGATAATAGTATAGAAATAAATGGAATTCCTCCTGAGTGTACAAAGGAAAATCTAGAAGCTATCTTTGAAGAAATTTTGGAGCAAGAAAAAAATGATGATAAATTAGAAATTGCAGTAAAAGAAAAAATAGCAAAAGTATTAGCTAAAAATATAGCAATTAAAAAAGGGATGAAAATAGAGCAAAAAGAAATGAAAGTACTTGTAAGTAATTTGTTTGCTTGCAATTTACCAAGTATTTGCCCAAGTGGTAACCCAACAATTATTAATTTGGCTTTAAACGACATTACAAAACATTTCTAGCATGGATTATCGACCAGGAAATTTTAAGCATTTACCAGAAGTAGTGAAAAACTTACTCATTATAAATGGATTGTTTTTTTTAGCAACCATCACATTGGATGGTATGGGATTTGATATGTACCAATTTTTCGGGCTTCATCAGTTTCAGTCTAACGATTTTAAACCCCATCAATTGGTTACCCATTTATTTATGCATGGAAGTTTCACCCATCTCTTCTTTAATATGTTTGCCCTTTGGATGTTTGGAAAAGTTCTAGAAAATGTATGGGGAGGAAAGAGGTTTTTAGTCTATTACATGATAACAGGATTAGGTGCAGCATCACTTCATTTAGGCGTAAGTCAATATGAGATTTTGAGTTTGCAAGCACAAATTAGCAGCAATGATTTAAATACAATCCTTAATGAAGGTAGTAATATCTTAGCTAGCGGACAAAATTACACAAACCCAATTATGGGTAAACTGAATCTGTTAATACACACCCCAACAGTTGGGGCTTCTGGGGCGGTTTTTGGCGTGTTATTGGCTTTCGGCATGCTTTTTCCAAATGCACTTTTATACATCTATTTAGCGATTCCTATCAAGGCAAAATATTTTGTAATCCTTTATGGACTTTTAGAATTGTATGCTGGAATTAGCAATAATCCGGCCGATAATGTAGCACACTTTGCACACTTAGGTGGTATGATATTTGGCTTTTTTCTAATAAAATATTGGCGTAAAAATTCAAATACCTTTTACTAAATGAGTAGCATTGCTAAAGATATTAAAAAGAACTTTAAGCTAGGAAATTCTCTTACTAAACTCATTTACATAAATGTTGGAGTGTTTCTTTTGGTTAAAATTCTTTATGTTTTTTCTTTTCTTTTTAGCATACCTCTAATTGCAATCACTGATTATTTCTCTCTTCCTGCTAGTTTTTATGTTTTAGCTAAAAAACCTTGGAGTATAATAAGCTATATGTTTTTGCATCAGAGTTTTATTCATCTGCTTTTCAATATGCTTTGGCTCTATTTTGGCGGTCAAATATTCCTCTCCTTTTTTGATAACAAAAAACTAATAAGCACTTATGTGCTTGGCGGTATAAGTGGAGCCGTACTGTTTATTCTTTCTTTTAATCTTTTTCCGGTTTTTGCTACTGCTCTGCCAAATGCCGTGGCTCTTGGATCTTCCGCCTCAGTACTTGCCATTATTATGGCAATTGCCACCAAATCACCTAACTATTCTATCCGTTTGTTACTTATTGGAAATATAAAATTAAAACATATCGCTATTGTTAGTATTGTTTTAGATATCATGAGTATTCCACAAGGAAATGCAGGAGGACATATTGCGCATTTAGGAGGCGCATTTTTTGGATATTTGTATGTAAAACAATTAAATGGCGGAAATGATATTGCAAATAGTTTTAATAGAATAATGGATAATTTAAGCTCTTATTTAAAAAAAGATCCCAAGTTGAAAAAAGCATACAGCAGGAAAAAATCGGATCAGGACTACCGAAAGGAAAAAGTACAAAACCAAGCTAAAATTGATAATATTTTAGATAAAATTGCAAAATCGGGATATGAAGGGCTAACAAAAGAAGAAAAAGATATTTTGTTTAAAGCAAGTAAAAAGTAGCGTTTGAAAAATTTATCCTTCATAAATAAGATTCTGTTCCTTATAAATTCTTTATTGTTAGTTGGGCAAACTCTATCCTATTTAGCCCCATTTGTTAGCCCTAGTATTTTTTGGCCAATTGCCTTTTTTGGTCTGCTGTTTCCCATTTTTTTTCTTTTAAATCTTCTCTTTATTTGTTATTGGCTCATTGTAATGAAAAAACCATTTTGGGCAAACCTAATTGTACTAATAATTGGCATGAATTCTATTTCTACATTAATTGGGAATTCGGAAGATAAAAGCACAAAAGAGGGAGAAAATAATTTCAGTATTATGAGTTATAATGTACGGCTTTTTAACGCCTATAATTGGATTAAAAAAAAGGACGTAAAAAATGAAATTTTTGATTTGTTTAATCAGAGAAATACCAATATTCTCTGCATTCAGGAATTTTATGCACCAAAGCAGTTACCAGAATTAGACTACTTTTTTCAGCATATTGGCTTGCAGAGTAAAAAAAGCCAGTGGCACATGGCAATTTACAGCAAGTTCCCACAAATAAATAAAGGAACGGTGAGTTTAAAAGGAGAGCGAATGAACAATACTTGTATTTTCTCGGATATGGTTTTTCAAGGAGATACTATCAGAATTTATAATATTCATTTGGCTTCTAATTGGTTCGATAAAAGCGATTTGGCTTTTATAGAAAATCCGAAGTTGAGTAAAGAAGTAATAAAAAAAGGGGTATTTGGCATTGGTAAAAGATTAAAAGACTCTTTTCAGAAACGTGCCATGCAAGTAGAGGTAATAAAACAACATATGGAAAAATCTCCATACAAGATTATTGTATGTGGTGATTTTAATGATACGCCAAACTCCTTTGCTTACCACAGAATTTCTGAGGGATTGCAAGATGCTTTCCTAAAAAAGGGAAATGGTATTGGCAGTACTTTTTTGGGTAAAATTCCCTTTTTGCGCATTGACTATATTTTGCATAGCTCTAAGTTTAAAACAAATTCCTTTACTACACACCAGCAAAAGCTTTCCGATCATAAAGCAATAGAAAGTAGTTTGGGTTTTTAATGTGCCCAGAGCGGGAGTCGAACCCGCACGTCCATAAGAACACATGGCCCTCAACCATGCCTGTCTACCAATTTCAGCACCTGGGCGAAAGGGCTAAATTAAAAGAAAAATCCCGTTAAAACGGGATTTTGTGACCTGACTGGGGCTCGAACCCAGGACCCTCTCCTTAAAAGGGAGATGCTCTACCTGCTGAGCTATCAGGTCGTTCAAAAACGGCTGCAAATATATTACTATTTCTCAATCAAAAAAATGTTTTTTCATAAGTTTCAACTATGAATGGGATACCTCTCAAAATTAGCATTTTTATCGAACAATAGGCGGTAAGTTTTTAGCTTTTGATAGTCGGTGGCACCAAGTCCTTCTATCAGTTTTAGCATCTTAGGGTTAAAATCGCCCACCCATGTCATTATAATATTTTCATACTTCTTACTTTTTAGAAATTCATTGGAAATTTGTTGTATTAGTGCCCCTTCTACCCCTTTTTTCTGAAAATCAGGAGTAACTCCAAACACAACTCCATGTACATTTCTTGGTGGACAAAATTTTAACAAAAGCCAAAATTTAATTTTTCCAAAAAAGTTAAAATTTCCATTGATGTATTTAAAAATCTCGTTCAGTTCGGGCAAAAAAATAGAGAAGGCAATTGGATCCTCTTTATAATAAGCAAACCAAATTATTTTTTCATCCATTATAGGGCTCATCTTATTAATGATACTTACCGCTTGTTTTTGCTTCATTTTCCTAAAATTACGAAAGGAATTACCCCAAGCTTTATTGTAAACTATGCGGAAATCCTCTGCATATTTAAGTTTATTCTTTTTTCTGATGTGCTCAAAAGTATACTCTTTTTCTTCTGCTATTCTCTCCGCCCTTATCTTGTATTTTTCTTGCAAAGGAGCAGTTACTGCCCGCATAGAGACATGCTGATTGTAGTAAGTTTTGAAACCATAATCCTCAAAGAGATTTTGATAATAAGCAGGGTTGTAATTGTTGGCATAAACGCTAGGGTTATCAAATCCTTCTACTAGTAACCCCCAAAATTTATCCTTTTCACCGAAATTAATAGGGCCATCCATTGCCTGACAATCTCTTTCTTTAAGCCAATTTTTACAAGCATCAAACAATAAGAAAGCTGCTTTTTTATCCTCAGTACATTCAAAGAAACCCATGCCACCAACAGCTATTTTGCCACTTTTCATTTTCCTATTTACAAATGCTGCAACTCTGCCAATTACTACTGAATTATCATCTAGTAAAATCCATCTTATAACTTCTCCATGCCTTAGCTGTTTATTTTTACTTTCATTAAAAATTGGTTCAATGTCTTGCAGCAGGTGAGGCACCCAAACATTAGTGTTTTTATATATCCTAAAAGGAAGTTGATGAAAACTTTTTATTGTCCTTTTATTATTTACTTCAAATAATTGCATTTTAATTCATTAATTTGTAGACTAAAAATAATGTTAATTTATGAAAAACAAAGTTATTATCATTACAGGTGCCTCATCAGGTATTGGAGAAGCATTAGCTTTTGCATTGGCAAAGAACGGAAATAAATTAGTGCTTTCTGCCAGAAATATAGGGAAACTTGATCTCGTTAAAGAAAAAATAAAAAAAGAAAATATGAGCGTAATCTCCATAGAAACGGATGTGAGTAAAGTGGAAAATTGTAAAATATTAATAGAAAAAACCATTGCAGAATTTGGAAGAATTGATGTACTTATAAATAATGCTGGAATATCCATGCGAGCTTTTTTTAACGAATCCGATTTGGATGTGATAACAAAAGTAATGAATACGAACTTTTGGGGAACAGTTTACTGCACAAAATACGCACTACCCCATTTACTAAAAGTAAAAGGTTCATTAGTTGGGATATCCTCCATTGCTGGACACATTGGCCTTCCAGAAAGAAGTGCTTATTCTGCTTCCAAATTTGCCATGAATGGTTTTTTGGAATCAATAAGAAGTGAAGAATTAGAAAATAATTTGCATGTACTTATTGCTTGTCCTGGGTTTACGGCTAGCAATATTAGAAGATCAGCACTTACAAAAGATGGGACTCCACAAACAAGAAGCCCTAGAAATGAGAAAAAAATGATGACTGCTAAAAAGGTTGCAAAAGAAATTATTTGTGCAATAGATTGTAAAAAAGATACTTTGACTTTAAGCGCAAATGGAAAACTTGTTGTTTGGCTGAATCGCTTTTTTCCAAAAATTGCAAAACGATTGATTTTTAATCATTTCTCAAAAGAGAAAAAAATCAGCTGATGCGGATTTTCTTAATTGGATTTATGGGCTGTGGAAAATCAACAATCGGTAAAAAATTAGCAGAAGCCTTAAGCTGTAAGTTCATTGATTTGGATAAATACATTGAGGGAAAAACAGGGGAAAGTATCCAGCAAATTTTCAAAGAAAAAGAAGAAAAGTATTTTAGGGTTTTGGAAACAGAAAGTTTAATGGAAATATGTAAAAGTGATAATCTTGTAATTGCAACTGGAGGAGGGACACCTTGCTTTTTTGATAATATGCAGAGAATACTGGATAAAGGAATTTGTATTTACCTAAAAATGGAAGCGAATAATTTAGCAAAAAGATTAAGTAAAGAAAGAAGTAAAAGACCCCTAATTAAAAATCTTACTAAAAAATACTTAGTAAATTTTATACGAAAAAAACTTGTGGAAAGAGAAGTGTTCTACAACAAGGCAAATCATATTATACAAGGAAAAAATATTAGTGAAAAGGATATTATAAAACTAATTTCTTAGGAAAGATATACCCCTGCATTTTTTTCTAACTCTACAGAAATATGTTCTTTTAAAGTTGTAGACAAGGATAAACCAACAAAATCCGCTTTTATAGGGAAACGATTGTGATTTCTATCAACAAGAACAACAGTTGACAAACGCTTTATAGGCGCCGACAAGAAGTGTTTTGTTCCATAGATTAGCGTTTTCCCTGAATTAAGAACATCATCCACCAGAATCAGTACTTTATCTTTAAATTCAGATTCAGTAATATCTACTTCAATTTCTTTCTCGTATGGATTATCTTTATCTAATTTGATGGTAACTAATTTGACTTTAATAGAAGAAATATTCGTTAATTTATCAGCTAATTTTTGAGCAACAAGAACTCCTCTTTTTGCAATACCAGCAATAATAATTTCATTTTCCTTGTAGTTTTGCTCGTAAATCTGCCAAGCCAATCTGTCAATTTTTTGCTGGAGCTGATCCTTATTTAATACTAAAGACTTTTCCATCAGCACCTAATAACTTACGTCAGAAAAATTACCTTCAATTACAGTAACTTTCGTAGAAATATTGGGATCAATATTTAGTGCTTCAAAATTAAAAGTCCCTGAAACTTTATTAGCTGTTATTTGTGAAAATGATAGAATTCCAGTGAAATTGGGAACAGAAGTGGCAAAAATATCAGCCCCTTGCCAAACTTGCCCAGAAGAACCAGAAGAACCAAGTATGTAATCAATATCTGTTAAAAAATTATCTTTAAATGTATTTTGTGCGCTCCCAATAGTAATTGTTACTGTATTCATAACCTTAGCGCCTGGCAGATTAGAAGTAGCACTAATTTCTAAAGCACCATTTAAAACAGGGTTAGTTGTAATAATATGTCCTGTTGGTGATGAATCACTTAATTGTATACCATCAATTTTACAACTAAAAGAGGCTGTTGGGTTAAAAGGATCATCTTCTTCCTCACATGAAAGAAAAAAGAAACTGAAAGCAAAAAGCAGATAAAATAGTTTTTTCATTTTGTTTTATTATTTTGAATGAGCAATGATACGAAAACCTCTTATTTCTGCAATAGTAAATCTCCTTTAAAAGCATGAAGGATATCCATCTCATCTACAACATTTATTATATAGGAATATTGCCCATTTGTAGAAACTTCTCCCTCATTAATCGTACCATACCAATTTTCATATTCCAAATATATTAATACTTATTGTGCTAAAGCAATAAAAAGTGTTTTTTATAATCACTTATTATTATACTTTTTTTAGATTCGCGATAAAACAATACTCATGAAAAAATCAATTTACTTTTTATTTGCAATTGCAATATTTTTGCTTTTAACCCCTAATGTATTTAGTAATATGACTGGATCTCCAGGAGGAAAAACCGACTCACCATCTGATGGTGCAAATTGCACTCAGTGTCATACCGGAACTATAAACTCAGGAACTGGCACACTTACTGTTATGACAAATATTCCTACACAAGGATATACTGCTGGACAACAATATGCAATAACTATTCAGCTAATGGAAAGTAATTGTAACCGATTTGGGTTTGAAATTACTTGTGAGGAAAATAATTTTGGAAGTCAAAAAACGGGTTCTTTTGTACTTACAGATGCCACAAATACTCAATTTGCAAATAATAGCACAAGTATTACCCATACATTATCAGGTATTAGTGGTACAAATATGAAAATTTGGACAATGGATTGGATTGCTCCTTCAAACATTTCTAGTGGAGTTGAGTTTTATGTGAGTGCTGTAGCTGCCAATAATAATGGAAATACTAATGGAGATCAAGTTTATACTACTACGCATTCTTTCGGAGAAGCTACCTCAACTGTAAGTGAAAAACAAAATAATATTACTGCATTTGTTAACCCTATCTCAAAAGATATTATGATAAATGTAGTGGAGCCAATACATATTAGCAATTTAGAAGTTTATGATATTTCTGCTAAACTAGTTTATAGTAAAAAGGAAGTTTTATTGCCAAGCACTATAAATATTAATTTCCTAAATACTGGTATTTATATTCTGAATATGAAAACAAGAGATGGAGAAGTGATTTCTAAAAAAGTAATTCTTTCTTAGTTTCCAGTAATTTCAAATTCCGTTCTTCTGTTGTTCTGTCGACCTTCTAGGGTTTCGTTACTATCGATTGGTGCAGTTGAGCCATATCCTTTTGCAGTTAGCTTTTCCTTTTCTATTCCTTTACTGATAAGATATTCTACTACCGCTTCTGCTCTTTTTTGAGATAATCTGTTATTGAGCACCTCTGAGCCAGTATTATCGGTATGTCCTGAAAGTTCTACTTTCAAATTTGGTAATTCTTTCATCAAAGAGACTAATCGGTCTAACTCTGAATAGGAATCTTCTTTTACAATAGATTTCCCAATGTCAAAAAATACATTTCTTAGTGCGATTTTACTTCCAATATCAATATACATCAACTCAACATCTTTATTTACCAAATTGTACGCCTCCCCTTTTGGAATATCAAAATTCTCAGAATGAAACAAATAGCCCTCCGAACTAACGGCTATACCATAATTTTTTCCAGATGGCAAGGAAATTAAAAATTTCCCAGAAGAAGAATTAGAGTTAAGTTGAATGTATTCCTTCCTAGTGGAATTGTCCGTTATTGTAATATTTGCGGCAACCGCTTGCTTAGTAATTATATCCAAAACCTTTCCTTTAAAAACAGTCAGATTTCTTTCTTCTACCACAATTGGCTGGGCAATCGATTTGTCTTTTATAGGATTAGCAATACTTGCTATAAGCTGCTCTTCAGAATCTAATGATTGAGGTTTTTCACTTCCCCAATAGGTAACTTTATAAATATCCAAACCACCTTTACCGCCTTTTCGGTTTGATGCAATATAAGCCACCTTACCACTTGCAGTGGAGGAATAAAACAAATCATCATATGGGGTGTTGATAGGGCTTCCTAAATTTTCAGCAGGACCCCAATGCCCCAACTCATCTATATAAGAAACAAATATATCATAGCCACCCATGGAGTTATGTCCTTGTGAAGAGAAATACATGGTTTTTCCATCAGGATGCAAATAAATAGAACCTTCCTGATATTTTGTATTCACTTCATGTCCTGCACTTTGTCCTTTTCCCCAAATATTTCTTTCCCTATTCATAACCCCAGAGAACATAATATCCCAATTTTTACTATACCCTCCATCCGTTAAATAATATACCTTAATATCTTGAGGGTCGTAGGAGGCTAATGTTTCATTATCAGTAGTATTTACAGAATTTCCTGACTTTCCCATTTTTCTTTCAGCTTTCACCCATTTTGTTCCATTTAATTTGGATTCAAATACATCTGCATTTTCATTTTCTATTTTATAAATAAGCAACCTTTGTCCATCATAAGAAAGTCCACCAGAAACATCATCCTCATTTGTATTTAAAGTTGTAATTGGAAAAATAGCAGTCCATTTTCTTTTAGTAAGAGTAGAAAAATAAATCTCATTATCGTATCTTCCAAATTCATCCGCTAAATGTTCATTTGCTCTATCAGAAGTAAAAATTAAAAGTTCTCCATCTGCACTAAGGCATGGACTCCAATCATCATTCTCAGAGTTGAGTACAATATTATCAATCCACACTCTTTGCGGTTTATCTGATAAATCTATCGCACTTTCGCATTCCTTAATGTATTTTTTATAAGAATCAGAAAAGAGCTCAAATCGTTTTTCAGATTGTCTTTTCTTGAAAATCTTAAACTGACTAATAGCATCATTATATTTTCCTTCCAATTGCAAGGCCATGGCATAATAAAAGTGAATATTAGGTGAGGCATCTTGCTTGTTTGCATCCATTCCAATCGCTTTCTCTAAAAATGGGTAGGCCAAATATTTCTGATTAGTATATAGGTAAGCATTACCAATTTTTAGATTAAGCTCTATATTTCTTGGGTTAAACTCATTGGCTTGTAAATAATAAAAAAGCGCTTTTTCAAAATAGTCAATAGCATCATTTCTTGCAAAAATTGCCTCATTTGCTTTTTCTAAAAAATTATCTCCTATTTTTATGTTTTTGACAGCTTGCTTTAGTCCGTCCTTTTTCGATTTGAAATTAGAGGATTTAAAATCAATATTTTGTGCAAATAACTGATTCACTGAAAACAAAATCAGCAATAGAACTTTTATGCTTTTACCTCTAGTAACAATCATTAATCAAATATTTTTTGGCCAATTCAATTCCCAAATCAAAGGCCTTTTGCCAATCGGCACAAGCCCCATCTTCATTTCTTTCCATTTGCCTTGATACTGCTCTATTCAAATATGCTTTCCCATAGTTTTCATCAACTAATATTGCCTTGTCAAAATCCGCAATAGCAGAAATATAATTTTTGTTTTTATGGTGGAGAATTCCTCTGTTGTTGTAAGCAAGTGCATAATCAGAATTTATCGTAATTGCTTTATCAAAATCAGAAGCAGCAGAAGTATAATCTTTAAGCTCAAAATACAATCTACCCCTGTTGTTGTAAGCTATTTCATAATCCGGATTTTTTGTAATGGCAATGGTATAATTGTTCATTGCTTTTTCTCCATCATCAGTAAGCCGATAAATCCCTGCCAAATTATTGTACAAAAAAGCCAAGGTTTCATCTAGTAAAATAGCATTTTTATAATCTGAAATTGCTTTTTCATATTGCTGCAAATTCCGATAACAACTTGCTCTATCGTTATAAGCATTTGCTGTCGGCTTTATATCAATGGATTTGGAATACAACTTTATTGCTTCTTCTATATTATTTTGTAGAAATAGAATTACTCCCTGTTCGTAATATGCTTTGTAATTTTTGTCATCTATCTCAATAATCCATTTATAATCTGTTAGAGCCAAATTATTTTTATGCTGATTTCGGTAAATCTCTGCTCTCTTAAAAAGGGAGAGAATATGACTGTTATCTAGGAAAAAAGTGAGAGAAAAATCAGCAATTGCATTATCATAATCTGAAATTTGAGAATAACAAACTCCCCTGTTGAAATAAGCCGCAATAAAAGAGGAATCCATACCAATTGCCTTAGAAAAACTATGAATCGCTTCTATAAAATTATTTAGCTCAAAAGATTCAATTCCTTTATTGTAAGCATCTCGTGATAGTTTCAGGCTTTTTTGTTGCAAATTAAAATTCGCAATTGAATCCTGAAAATTTGTTTCTTGATTATTTAACGTTCTATCAATTAGTAAAGAATCAGTGTCTTGAGAAATGCTAAGATTTGCAAAACCCAAACAAAAAATAAAGAAAAAAATATGTTTTTTCATCAATATAAATAGAGGCGCAAAAATAGTTTTTTACTAATTTTAAGATGATCGAAAATGTATTTTTTTTCAACAATTTTCAAATATTTTCTTATATCTTTTCAAATCTAAAAAATAAAATATAGAAATAGCAATTAACAATATATACTATTCTATATCTTTATGTATAATTTATATATTACTGAATAATAGCTTTTTATATTTATATGATGACAAGTTGTCATATAGCGTTCTAAGTAAAAAATAAGTAAACTAAGATACTAAAGAATAAGAAAATTGGATTTTGTAGTTTTGCAAAATGAGAATTGACATACTAAGTATTTTACCAAATTTTTTTAATCTTGCGTTTGAGCAATCCATCTTAAAAAGAGCACAACAAAATGGGATTGTAGAAATCCATATTCACGACATACGAAAATACTCCACCAACAAGCAAAAAAGTGTGGATGATTATCAATATGGTGGAGGAGCTGGTATGGTAATGTGCATACAACCAATTGATGATTTGATAAGCAAACTAAAAAGCGAAAGGAATTATGATGAAATTATTTATCTAACCCCTGACGGGAAGCAGCTCAATCAAGGAATTTGCAATAAACTCTCTACATTAAAAAATATCATTTTGCTTTGCGGACATTATAAAGGAATTGATCAAAGAATAAGAGATCATTTTATTAGCAAAGAAATTTCTATTGGTGACTATGTGCTAACAGGAGGAGAATTAGGGGCTATCCTTCTTTCTGATGCCATTATTCGCCTTATTCCTGGAGTAATCTCAGATGAAACCTCTGCTCTTACTGATAGTTTTCAAGACCAATTATTATCCCCACCCATTTATACTCGCCCATCTGAATACAAAGGATGGAAAGTGCCAAAAATATTACTTTCAGGAGATGAAAAAAAGATTGAGAAATGGAGGCAAGAGCAAGCTGAAATACGCACAAAAACAAGAAGACCAGATATTTTAAAGAATAAATAAAATTTATCCTAAAAAGTAGGATTATATTTCAAAAAATAAATTGTAATATTGCATTCTAATTTTTAAACAGTCAATTACCTAGAAATGAACTTAGTCGATAGCATATCAAAAGAGTGTTCAAATATGAATCAGTTTCCAGAATTCGGTTCGGGCGACACCATAACGGTTTATTATAAAATTAAGGAGGGAAATAAAGAGAGAACCCAACACTTTAAAGGTGTGGTTCTTCAAAGAAAAGGTAGCGGAACCACCGAAACTTTTACAATTCGAAAAATTTCAGGTGGCATTGGAGTAGAAAGAATTTTTCCAGTAAACTCCCCTATTCTTGAAAAAATTGAGATAAATAAAAGAGGAAAAGTAAGAAGAGCAAGAATCTTCTATCTAAGGGACTTAACTGGTAAAAAAGCTAGAATTAAAGAAATCAGAAAATAAAGATTATCTAAAATAATTTACAAAACTCGCTAAAATGCGGGTTTTTTATTTCCCTAAAATCACAAATTCTGTTCTTCTATTTTGGGCTCTCCCTTTTTCTGTTTCATTAGTTGTAATTGGTTTTTGCTCTCCAAAGCCTTGAAAATCTAACCTATCTTTTTTTATCCCAGTATCTAGTAAAAAGGAGAAAACTTCCTTTGCTCTATATTTGGAAAGTAATAAATTGGCAGAAGACGAACCAATATTATCGGTATGTCCGTGAATGACTAATTTTAGTGAATTATTTAATTTTAAATAATCGGAAAATGCAAAAAGAATCTCACTAGAAGTATTATTTAACTCGAATGAATTAGTCGCAAAATAGATATTATCTAATCGGAAAGCTTTACCATTTCCTAATTGTTCTAGCTCAAAATCTATTTTCTTTGGAGAAGAAAAATCATCATTATTAGAAGAAATATAGGTGGAATTAAAAGCATATCCTTTTTTATTGATACTAAGCAAAATATCATCCTCTTTATCAAGGGTTACAGCAATAGTGTATTCTCCATTTTGCACGCTAATTTGCTTATTTTCTTTAGTCCGAATATTTTTAATCTGAATACTTGCATCATTAAGCAGATTACCATTTTCACCCCTCAATTCTCCTTTCAAAAACAAAACTTTTTTCGGCTTTGCCTCATCATACAAATCGAAAGCATACAAATCCCAACCTCCTATCCCATTTAACTGATTAGAAGCATAATAAGCCTTCTTCCCATCCGTACTCACAAAAAGCCCTAATTCATCCGCAATGGTATTGATTGGATAACCAATATTTTTTGGCTTTTGCCAATTTCCTAAACTATCTTTTCTGCAAAAGAAAATATCATAACCCCCAACAGATGGAAACTGATTGGAAGAAAAAAACATTGTCTCAGAATCAGTATGCAAAAAGGGAGATTTCTCATTATCTTTTGTATTGATATTCTTACCCAAATTTTTTGGCTCTAACCACTCTCCTTTTACATTTTTTTTGATAAAATATAAATCAGCTCCACCAAATCCACCCTTTCTGTTACTAGCGAAAATAATAGTATTTCCATCAGCAGAAACAGAGGGTTGCGATTCCCAACTTTTTATACCATTTATCTTCTTGTTAAAGGCAGTAATTTCAGACCATTCTCCATCTGTTTTCTTAAAAGTATAGAATAAATCACAATTATTATAGCCACTAATTGAATTGGAGCAAATAGTGAAATACAAGGTATTATTATCAATTGTAATACTCGCCCCGCCCTCATTGGAATTTCTGTTAAATGGAAATGGCATAGGGTTTCCAGCATTAAAATTTGTTGAATCTTCTGTACTAAAAATAAACTCTTCTGTAATGGACTGGGTCAAACTGCCAATTTCATTTTTTTTGCCTCTTCTAGTATAAAAAACCATTTCCTGGTCTGGCGATAAAATGGGCAAATATTCATCTGCTTTGGTAGAAATCCCTTCTACTACTTGCGGATTAAAAGGGACAGGATTATTGATTATATCAGCAATTGCTTTTGCTTTCTCATACATCTTTTCAGCTTTATTCTTAGTAATTTCATCCAAACCTAATGCAATTGATTTTTCTAAATATTTACTTGCATGCCCATACATTTTTCTATCATAGTTTAACTCTCCTAGCAAATAATAAACTAAGGGATTTTTCTCAGGGCAAAACTCAACGGTTTTTAAGGCAAATTCCTCTGCCAATAAATCTTTATCTTGCTTCCAGTACAAAATAGAAAACAAACGACTTATGGCTGGAATATCTTTATTTCCCTTTGCTTTTTTTAGTAGGTTTTGTGCTTTATAAAATTGGTTTTTTTCAATAAGGGATAATGCTCGATTACACATTCGTCTTGTTTTTCCATCCTCAGGAAGGCAATCTTGTGCATAAGATAATTGTAGAAAAAAGAAAAAAGAAAAAAGAAAAATTATTCGCATGCTAACTCATTAGTTCCTTCTCAGTAACTTCTCTTAATTCCCCCTCTGTAGAGGCCACAATAGTAGCTACAGTAGCATCACCGGTTACATTCACAACTGTTCGCATCATATCTAGTATTCTGTCAACTCCGAATATAAGAGCCAACCCTTCAGTTGGCACATCAATTGCGCCCAGTACAATCACTAACATAACCATGCCAGCCCCAGGAACTGCTGCAGCACCAATAGAGGCCAAAGTAGCTGTAAGCACAATTGTAAGTTGCTGAGATAAATCTAACTCAATACCAAAAGCCTGTGCAATAAACACAGCCGCTACTGCTTGATAAAGGGAAGTTCCATCCATATTAATAGTTGCACCTAACGGTAAAACAAATGAAGATACCTCTTCAGAAACACCTAAATGATCCTCACACCTTTCCATTGTAACAGGCAAAGTTGCTGCACTTGAACTTGTAGAAAAAGCCAGCATTTGTGCAGGAGATATCCCTTTAAAGAAATCTAGATATTTTACTTTTGTAAATAATCTTAAAATAAGCGGATACACTACTAAAATCATAAGCAACAAACCTGCAATTACGGTAAGTGAATATTTACCTAAGGCAATAAATAAGGTTGCGCTTGCGCCAAAATCAACTACAAGCCCTGCAAGTAAAGCGAATACTCCATAAGGTGCTGAAAGCATTATTAAATCAACAATTTGCAATATTATATCGTTTATTCCATCAAAAAAACCTTTTACATGATGCGTTTTATCATTTGGCAACATTACCATAGCTATACCAAATAAAATTGCAAAGAAGATTACTTGCAACATATTACGGTTATTACTAGCAGATGAAAAAATATTAGTAGGAACAATATCGACAACAAATTGCATAGGACCATCCTCTTTCACATTGGCTGCATCCACAATTTTCTTGTTGGCCCCTAACTTAGTACTTTCAGTTACCTCTATACTTTCTTTATCAAAATCGGAACCAGGATTTACAGTATTTACTAAAAGTAAACCAATTGTAACCGCTATTACTGTTGAAGTCAAATAAATAGCTATAGTTTTTCCTCCAATACGGGAGAGTCTGGAAATATCAGATAATGATGCTACTCCTTTTATAAGAGAAGCAAATACAAGTGGTACAGCTATTAATTTTAGTAGATTTACAAATATAGTACCCCAAGGTTTTATCCAATCGTTAGTAAAAGATGCCCAACCCATTTTGGAAGCAATTAGGCCGAATACAACTCCTAGTACCATTCCAATAATTATTTTCCAATGTAATGCTAGTTTTTTCATATTATTAAATTCTATTCGTTTTACTTCTTAAATAAGCATCTACCAAAGTAAGTGCCAGCATGCTTTCTACAATAGATACTGCCCTTGGCACTACACAAGAATCATGCCTGCCTTTTACTTCTATTTCAACTTTATTTCCATCTGCATCAATACTTTCTTGTTTTTGCATAATGGTTGCAACTGGCTTAAACATAATCTCACAATAAATATCGTTTCCGTTACTTATTCCTCCTTGTATCCCACCAGAAAAGTTAGTTTTAGTCTCTCCACTTTCATCTATGATAATATCATTTACTTCACTCCCTTTACTAGAAGAAATATCCACTCCACCAAAACCGTATTTAAAACCATGCACTGCATTAATACTGAGCATGGCTTTCCCTAATTCAGCATGCAATTTATCAAAAACTGGCTCTCCCCATCCTGCAGAAACTCCTGTAACAATTGCAGTAATTTCACCGCCAATAGTATCCCCTTCTTTTTTTACTTTCTCTATTTCAACAATCATCCTTTCTGCATGTTCATTGTCTGGACACCTCACAATGGATTTATAAGTAGCCTCTAAATCCATATCCTTATAGCATTTATTCATTTTAATGCTACCCACTGCACTTACATAGGCGCTAACTTTCACCCCAATACTATCTAAAACCTGCTGTGCAATTGCACCCACAACTACTCTACAAGCAGTTTCTCTGGCAGATGACCTGCCTCCCCCCCTATAATCTCTTATCCCATATTTTGCCTGATATGTAAAATCAGCATGAGAAGGACGGAAAGTATCTTTTAAATGGGAATAATCTTTACTTTTCTGATCTTCATTTCTGATAATAAAACCTATTGGAGTTCCAATTGTTTTACCTTCAAAAATACCAGATAAAAACTCAACTTTATCTGGTTCTATCCTCTGAGTAGTAATTTCTGATTGGCCTGGTTTTCTTCTATCTAATTGTTTTTGTACAAAATCAAAATCAACTTCCAATCCAGCAGGGCAACCATCAATAACACCTCCAATAACTACTCCATGCGATTCGCCAAAAGTAGTCAGTTTAAAAATCTCACCTATTGAATTTCCCATACAGCAAATATAACATAATTGATTAGAGTGAATTTTGTATTTTTGCAGCATCAATTTTACTTATGAAGACAGTTATTAAAAATATTAGGGAACTCATCCAAACAGAAAAAACTCCAAGAAAATGGATCGCTGGGGCTGATATGAAAAACCTTAACACCATTAAAGATGCTTTTGTTGGTATTGAGGATGGAATCATCACTAGTTTTGGCAGCATGGATGACTTTATAGGAATAGACGACTGGAACGATATAGAAATTATTGATGCGGAAGGTGGAATGCTTTTTCCTACTTATTGCGATAGTCACACCCATTTAGTTTTTGCTTCAAGCCGTGAAAATGAGTTTGTAGATAGAATAAATGGATTAAGCTATGAAGATATTGCTAAAAAAGGTGGTGGAATATTAAACTCAGCCAAGAAACTACAAAAAACTTCTGAGGATAAGTTGTTTGAGGATGCTCTTAATCGCTTAAATGGACTTATTAAAATGGGAACTGGTGCTGTTGAAATAAAAAGTGGCTATGGCTTAACTTTGGATGCTGAAATTAAAATGCTAAGAGTAATCAAACGCCTAAAAGAAAACTCAGATGTAACCATAAAAGCTACCTTCTTAGGAGCGCATGCATTGCCAAAAGAATTCAATGGCAATAAAGATGGTTATATGAATTTAGTCATTAATGAAATGCTTCCTAAAGTTGCAGAAGAAAAACTGGTAGATTATGTAGACATTTTCTGTGAGGAAGGTTATTTTACCGTGGATGACACCAAAAAATTATTAAAAGAAGCAAATAAGTTTGGCATAAAAGCAAAAACACATGTTAATCAGTTTAATGCCATTGGTGGCGTAAAAGCATCAGTAGATTTAGGTGCACTATCAGTAGACCATTTAGAAGAAATGAATGAGGAAGACTTTAAAGCCTTACAAAATTCTGATTGTATGCCAACTATTCTACCTGCTTGCTCTTTCTTTTTAGGCATTCCATACGGTACTGCAAAAGAAATGATGGAAAGGGGGCTTCCTGTAGCTTTAGCAACCGATTATAATCCAGGATCTGCTCCATCAGGAAATATGAATTTTGTAGCTTCACTTGGATGTACCCAATTAAAAATGACTCCTGAACAGGTTATCAATGCAACAACTATCAATACAGCTTATGCCATGGGGATTGAAAAAGAACTAGGAAGTATTGCAGTAGGTAAAAAAGCAAACTTATTTATTACAAAACCTATTCCAAACTATGCGTACCTACCATATAATTTTGGACATAATGTAATTGATAGAGTAATGATTAATGGAAAAATAAAAAATTAAACAATGAGGCAGCTTATAGAATGTGTACCAAATATATCGGAAGGAAGGGATTCTGAGAAAATTAGAATTATTTCATCCGTAGTAGAAGAAGTAGATGGCGTAAAACTACTAAATGTGGACCCTGGAAAAGCAACTAACCGAACAGTAATCACTTTTGTAGGAGAACCTCAACAGGTAATTGATGCTGCATTTTTACTAATACAAAAGGCTCAAGAACTTATCGATATGAGTAAACACTCTGGAGAACATCCTAGAATGGGAGCAACTGATGTTTGTCCACTTGTGCCTATTGCAAATATCAGTATGGAAGAAACAGCCAAATGGGCACACAAATTAGGAGAAAGAGTAGGAACAGGATTAGGAATCCCTGTTTACCACTATGAGGTTGCAGCCAAAGAAGAGAAGCGTAAAAACCTTGCCAATTGCCGAAAAGGAGAATATGAAGGATTACCCAAAAAATTAGTGGATACGGATTGGAAACCGGATTTCGGTCCTGCAGAATTTAACAAATCTGTAGAGAAATCAGGAGCAACAGCAATTTCTGCTCGTGACTTCCTGGTGGCCTACAACATTAACTTAAACACTACTTCAACTAGGAGGGCTAATGCAGTAGCATTTGACATACGAGAAGCAGGAAGAATGAAAAGAGAAGGAGGAACACTTTCAGGAAAAATAATGAAAGATAAAGACGGAAATCCTTTAAAAACACCAGGACTTTTTAAAGCAGTGAAAGGAATCGGCTGGTTTATTGAAGAATATGGAATAGCACAAATTTCTTATAATTTAACCAATATAAACATATCGCCATTACATGAAGTCTTTGATAAAACTTGTGAAAGAGCATTAGCAAGAGGAATGCGTGTAACAGGATCTGAACTAGTAGGATTAGTGCCTAAGAAAGTATTGATTGATGCTGGAAAACACTTCCTGAAAAAACAAGAACGATCAACAGGAATTCATGAAAGTGAAATTATTAAAATTGCAATCAAAACTTTAGGGTTAGAGGAACTAGCTCCTTTCGACCCGAAAGAAAGAGTAATTGAATATATATTGGAAAATGACACCAACAAGCCGCTTGTAAACATGAAATTGATTGATTTTGCAAATGAAACGGCAAGTGAGAGCCCTGCCCCAGGTGGCGGTTCTATTTCTGCTTATTGTGGTGCTATGGGAACTGCTCTTGGAACTATGGTTGCGAACCTTTCTGCGCACAAAAGAGGTTGGGATGATAGATGGGAAGAATTCTCTAATTGGGCAGAAAAAGGATTAACTTACCAAAACATCCTTTTAGATTTAGTAGATGAAGACACCAATGCTTTTAACAAAATCATGGATGCTTTCCGCTTGCCAAAAGATACAGAGGCTGACAAAGGAAAAAGACATGCCGCCATACAAGAAGCAACCAAATATGCTATCCTCACTCCTTTTAAAATAATGGAAACAGCTTATGCTTCAATGGAAGTGATGAAAGCTATGGCTGAATTTGGAAATCCTAATTCTGTTACAGATGCTGGAGTTGGTGCCCTTTGTGCTCGTACTGCAGTAATTGGAGCTTTTCTAAATGTAAAAATTAATTGTGGAGATTGTGAAGATAAAGCATTTGTAGAAGATATTTTGAAAAAAGGACAACAATTAGTAGATGATACTTGTGCTTTGGAAAATGAAATTATAGAGATTACTAATTATAAAATCTAAATTCTTTATTTTCTTAACACTTCCATATTGAAAATAAATACTCTATGGAATAGTATTATATGTTCTATAGCATATATTTGCAAACTTATTAATCAAATTAAAATAACCAAATGAAAAAATTACTTTATACATTTTTAGCAGTTTCTATAATATTTGCTGCTTGCAAGAAAGAAGAGGAAAATAATAATCCGCCAACATCTCCTGCATCAATTGTTGGGAAATGGACAGCTACTAATGTAACCATAGACTCAACACTTATAGTTTCATATATGGGACAAACTATTGATTCCTTATCTAGTTCAGGAAGTAGAACTCTAACACCACAAATATTAGGCAGCCCAACAGATTTAGAGTTTTTATCAAGTGGAACAGTATATGCTAGTTTTTCTGATTTTCCTTTTCAAGATACCACTACTTATACACTAAATGGAAATGTGTTAATAATAGATAATGAGGGTGGTTTTCATTATACTGTTACTAATAGTACGCTTGCACTTACAGGAGGTGAAGAATTTACAGAAACAGACACCGTAGATCTTGGTAATGGCCCAATGGCTATTGAAATGTATTATCTTCATACAAATACTCTTAATTTTACTAAAAATACAAGTGGAATTACAAACAATAGTTTAAACCAAAGAATCGGAAATCCTAATCATTCTTGGTTTACAAAACCAAAACTTCCAAATATTCTAAAAAATATTAAATAAATTCAAATAAATAAGCTCCATCTGTGCTTACATTGTAAAAAGGAATGCTCCATTTGTAGCATTCCTTTTTTATTTGCTCTTGTTTATAATAGGAAACTGAAGAGTCAATAATCAATTTTCTACAGTTGATATTTTCTAAATCCACTTTTACTTTATCAGATATAACCACAAAATCAAATTGTATCTCTGAAATATTTTCTGACTTTTTAAAATTCTCATCAACTAACAAAATCTTTTTATCTTGAAATTGAATATAATTCTCCCTCTTTAAATAGCTTTTGCTTGTAAAAATTGTAGATATCAGAGTAGATTCTTGCACTCTCCTCTCCCACCTATAATGCATAATATGAAATCGCATTTTGCTTTGATCATTAACTAAATCTTCATCAGCAAGAAAATAGTTTTTATCACCATCAACAAAATCAATTGCTCTTTCTCCAGGCACATCATACACAATAAAATAGCTTTGTTTTTGCATGTTCATTTTTTCATATATCTGATAAGAAAGCAAGAAAACAGTAAGTAAAAGTGCAATTTTTATATTTCGAAAATTTTGATTCACAATAGCTGGAATAAAAAGCAAAATAAGAAGATATATTAGTAATGTTTCAAAAGCTGAAATACTGATACCAAGCGTTAAAGAAAAAGGTAAAGAATCTACCCATTCTACCGAAAAATTCAAAAAGAGTAACATCTTATTTACTACCCAAGCAATATAGTTAGGAATAATAGGAATCGTACTGACAACAAAAAGCAGAATGCCTCCATTGATGATAAAAGTGGCTAATGGAATTACAAATAAATTCGAAAGCAGGAAATAATTTGGAAACTGATGAAAATAATACATTCCCAGAGGGAAAGTGGCCAATTGTGCAGCAATAGATACAGTCGTAATTACCCAAATCTTATCCAAAAGCCAATTGCTTGTTCTGTACAAATTATACAATTTGGGCTGTAAATACACAATGCCCAAAACCGCTAAATAAGAAAGCTGAAATCCTACTTTCAAAATAATGTAAGGATTGTATAAAATTAGCACAAAAGCAGATGCTGCCAAAGTGTTGTAAATGTTAGTTTGTCGTTTTAAAGACGAGCCAATAGTAACAAAGGAAAACATGGTGGCAGCACGCAATACAGAGGGTGACAAACCCGTAAGAAAAGCATAAGCCCAAAGGGCAAGTACTAGCAAAAATGCCTTCATATAGTTACCGCATTTTATTTTATCGAAAAAGAAAAGAAGTGAACTTAATACCAAATAAATAATACCTACATGCAAACCAGAAACTGCCAATACATGCATAGCTCCTGAGCTGGAATAAGTCAGAATGGTATCTCTGTCCAGCATATCCTTATATCCTAGTAAAAGGGCGGAAGAAACAGCCAATTCTTGCTGCTCGAAATGATGACTTTTCAGCACATCCAGAAGGTGTTTTTGCCACAAAAAGGCAGTTGCCCGAACGGAAAATCCTTTTTGTTTTTCAAACATTTTCCAATGCATATTTGTGAGGTATTGCTGATGAAAAATATCAGAATTTGCTAAGAACTTTTTATAATCAAATTGTGCAGGATTTGTTGGTCCATCAATAGCCTTCCAATTAGATTTTACTACTATTTGATCTCCATATTGCAGATTTATAGCATTAGTATCTTTCTCTAAATACAAAATTGCATTTCCTATTGTATTTTGTATAAAAGAATCTTTTTGAACTGCAATAACCTCCACCTCTATTTTTACTGATTTTTCTTTTTCAATAGCATCTTCAGATAGCTTTGCAATGCAATAATCACTCTCAAAATTTGAGAAATGATTTTCTTTATCAATGTTTTGGTAATGTGCAGTAATAAATAAGGAAAAAGCGAAAAGTAAAAGGTAAACCGAAAAGCCAAACATCCATCTATTTCTATATTTGTTAGTTGTTCTTTTAAAAAAAATCATCAGAAGAAATAGCAGAAAAAAGAAAGCTAATAAAGGAGTAAATATCTCACTATCTACTGATAAAAATATACTGCAGAACACACCCAAAATTAGAGGAATAAGTAAGCGAAAAAGCGGTAATGGATTCCAAAAGTTCATATTGTTTTATATCTTTGACAAAAAATTTATTATGAAAACATTAAAATTTCTCTCAGCATTATTTATTTGTTGTTTAGTATGTAATGCTATACAAGCACAAGCAGTAATAAAAAGTAATAAAAATAAAAAAGTAGTTGTAAAAAAGCACAGTAACAAAAAAGTAGTTGTAAAAAAGAATAATAACAAGAAAGTTATTGTGAAAAGCAACAGACACAACTCTCATGGTTCACGTAATGTAAATACACATGGCAATCACCCACACCATAGTGGAAACGGTAAGGTTATTATAAAATCAAATAGAAATAATATTATTGTTAAAAGACCAAATAGGCCAAATTATGTTAAAAAACCTTTCCTAAATAGAAGAGGGTATCTCTGGATTAGTGGCTATTGGGGATGGTCAGGGAATACTTACATTTGGATTGATGGTTTCTGGGAAAGAGAAAGACACGGCTTCCATTGGCATGATGGCTATTGGGAAGAAACACCACACGGCTTCTATTGGGTAGAAGGATATTGGTGTGATATTTATTAATTAAATTAAAATTTAAGAAAATGAAGAAAGTAATTTTTGTAACAATTTTAACCGCTCTAATTTTTAGTGCATGTAAGGAAACTGAAACTGGTGGATGTATTGATGCTTCAGCTATTAATTATGAGAGCTGGGCTGATTATGATGATGGTTCTTGCTTATATCAGTGTGATGATCCTTACGCAACAAATTACAATGTAACAACAAATTATCCTATATGCGAATATGAAGCAGATGTTGTTTTTTATTTAGATGTACCAGCAGCTGTATATTTTACAAATGAAGGCATTCCTTTTTTAGATGTTTATGTTGGTAATGATTTGGCTGGAACAATGCCTGCAAATGTAGGATTTACATCTACAGTATTGTGTGACGATTTAGATCCTGAACCTGTACATTTTATTTATTTATGGGAGAATGAGCTATCAACCACTTTAACATGGACGGTAAGAGATTTAGCCGGATTTATTTGGTATTCTGGCACAGATATAGTAGTAGCAAATAATTGCCTATCATTACAATTAACCATGAAAAAGATAAAAGAATATCAGAATTCTCACTAGAAACAATAATTTTAGAATAGATAAGTCTATTTTAATATCTAAAAAAAAGTCATCCCAAAAAGGTGGCTTTTTTATTCTGCAATATTTGTGAAAATTAAATCCGCAACTTTATTAGAAGCTCCTTCCTTTCCTAACTTAACTTTTAATTCTTTGTAATCTGTTAGAATTTTTTCTCTACTGGAATCATCTAAAATATAAAATAAAGAAGCAGATAGATTTTGACCATTCAACTCATCTTGTAATAATTCCTTAACTACTAATTTATCCATTATAATATTCACCAAAGAAATGAATTTTGTTTTAACAAGACGCTTTGCAATTTGGTAGGAGAAAGAATTGGTTTTGTAACAAACCACTTGTGGCACCACAAAAAGTGCCGTCTCTAAAGTAGCAGTACCAGAGGTAACAAGGGCTGCTTTTGCATTTGCTAAAAGACCATAAGTTTCATTTTTAGTTAAAAGCACATTTGTATTTGCAATGATGTTTTTATAAAATTCTTCCTCTATAGAATTTGTAGTCGCCACCACAAACTGATAGTCTGGAAAATCATTTACAACCCCTAACATTTGCGGTAATATTTTACTGATTTCTTGCTTTCTACTTCCTGGAAGTAGTGCAATTATTGGCTTATTCGTTTGCAAAGAAAAAGAGAAATTGTCCTTTGATATCTCATCAAGTAGTGGATGCCCAACAAAATCTACTTCAAAGTTATTTGAATTATAATAATCCTTCTCAAAAGGTAGAATAACAAACATTTTGTCTACATTTTTTCGAATTTGCTTAATTCTACTTTTTTTCCAAGCCCAAATCTGAGGAGAGATATAATAAAAAACTCTAATACCTTTCTTTTTTGCAAATTCAGCAATACGAAAATTAAATGCAGGATAATCTACTAAAATAAGTGCATCAGGTAAGAATTCTAAAATATCTTTTTTACATAAACTAATGTTCTTTAGGATAGTAGGTAAATTAATTATTACTTCCAAAAAGCCCATAAATGCTAAATCTCTTATATGCTTTACAAGAGTTACCCCTTCTGCTTTTAATTTATCACCACCCCAAGCTCTAATAGCTGTATTTTCGTCTTTCTTCTTTAATGAAGCAACTAAATTTGCTGCATGCATATCACCAGACGCTTCCCCTGAAATAATGTAATATTTCATTAGAATAATTTTAAACCCAACACTACAAATGCGTAAATCATAGTAGCTAAAATAATTCCTTTAGCTACCATATCTTTATTGGTTTTAATATGCATGAAAAACAGGAGTAAATTGATAAGCGCACTCAAACTAATTACATGCGTTAATTTATTCATTTTTACTAATGAATTATAGGTTTCCATCACATCCGCTTCTAGGTAAAAAGCAACATAAATAACAAATGCAACTATTGGTGAAATGAGTCCAATAAAAAGTCCTTTAATAAATTGCTTATTCATTTTCAATGATATTATTTAAAACTGAAATAGCATGATGTGCTGTTACGTCATATTGCACAGGAACTACCGAAACAAAGTGATTTTCCAAAGCTCTTTCATCTGTATCACCCCCTTTGTCATAATTCACAAATTTTCCTGTTAGCCAATAGTAAGTTCTACCATTTGGGTCTTTTCTTTCATCAAATTCTTCCTCCCAATTTGCCTTTGCTTGTCGGCAAATTCTTATTCCTTTTATTTTTTCGTTTTTCTTAGATTTTGGAATATTTACATTTAGACAAACTCCCTCTGGCAATCCATGTTCTAAAACGGATTGTGTAATTTTTCGAATATATTGCTCTCCTTCTGAGAAATCAGCATCATGCGAAAAATCTAGTAAGGAAAATCCTATAGAAGGAATACCTTCCAAAGCACCCTCCACGGCAGCAGACATAGTACCTGAATAAATCACATTAATGGAAGAATTGGAGCCGTGATTAATTCCAGAAACGCACAAATGCGGTTTTCTATCCAAAATTTGATTCACTGCCAATTTCACACAATCCACTGGCGTTCCGCTTACGGAATACTCTGTTTGTGTTCCATCATCAATTGTTATTTTATCGCACCTTAAAGTCGCATTTATGGTAATGGCATGCCCCATCCCTGATTGTGGCCCTTCAGGAGCAACTACTACCACCTCACCGAAATCATTCATTATACCAATAAGCGTTCGTATTCCTGGAGCTGAAATTCCATCATCATTTACTACTAAAATTAGGGGTTTTTTCATTTATGATTTTTAATACAACAAAACTAATATAATATTGTTGTAATTGAGAAGTGATTTTTCCTAATTTTGCAAAGAATAAAAACTAAATAAATATGATTTGGATAATAATGATTGGCTTCATGATAATTGGAGGGATAGTGAGTAGTCGACTGAAAAATAAAGTTAAAAAATACAGCCAGATTGCAACCGTTTCTGGTCTGAGTGGAAAAGAAATAGCTGAAAAAATGCTAACTGATAATG
>Ga0187827_10000813_pt1 | contig 47470 bp, 35 predicted proteins | sample ETNtaG_39_FD_167969 | JGI IMG/M metagenome (GOLD analysis project Ga0187827, IMG submission 167969) | Marine microbial and viral communities from oxygen minimum zone, Eastern Pacific Ocean - ETNP2014_SV_150_PacBio MetaG (Illumina Assembly) | ecosystem: Environmental > Aquatic > Marine > Hypoxic...
ACTATGGCTGTGTACTTCCCTGGCTTCTCCCGTAAAAGCAGGTGAATTGGAGTTCAAAAAGAACAGTGAATTCAACAGGGGATTGGGGAGGGTGTACTGTTTTTCCGTGACTAGCGCCAGGGATGAAACGCGGGACGGGCCAGGGATGGCCCATAGGAACGGAAAAACAGTACTCCCTCCCCAATCCCCGATACACGCATCAACTACTTACAAGTGCCGGTTCAAGCTCGTTAAACACATCAACGCTTAGGCGATGAACTTTAAATTTTTATGGGGATACTTCAGACTCTAACCCCTTTGAATGCTTTTATTGGAATGACTAAAGTGCCAGCTTGTTGATCATGGGAACAACAATCGCGTATGAGACTACGTGCATCACCATAAGAACAATTATCGCGCCCGTGGTGGCCCCGGCAAATGGACCTTCGGCGATACCAGCGATAGCCACATCGGGATAGAAAGAAAGCACCAGCACGACGGCTGCAATGATATTGAAGGTGCGCCCCGGAGTAGTTGAGAACTTTCTTACCAGGGCGAATGTACCAACCGCGCCGAACGCCCCAATAACAGACCAGATAATCACCGGCACAGGTGTTAAAGGTGCAAATGTGTCCGGCACCGCAGCATAGGAACTGGAAACAATCATAAAGACAAGATTTGCCAGGGCCGAACCCACGGCCGCGATGGCACCGATTTTCCCCAGGCCCCAGGAATTTTGCTTAACCTCAGATTCAGTCATAATGTCAGTCCTCTGATTTAATCGCGAATAGACACTGTGCCCAGCTGCCAGTCAACCTCACTATCTGCTTCAAGGCTGCGCATCTTGCGCAGACTGTAATTGAGTAACGGTACTTCTTTACGCAGTTCATGCAGCTTTTGCAGATTGATAAAAATCAGCACGCAGCCACTGCCACTGTGAATTTCTCCGGTTCGTGATTCGGCAAACGGCCTGCCGCCATATTCATCCCCAACCGCCATGAGTTGATTCCCCCAGGTTGCCTGCCCATCCGAGAACAGGCACCAGGCCGTATCGTCTACCTGCAAAGACTCACCTGACTGGAGCATCTTGAGTTCGGCAATCTGACTGATTCGCTCGATTACGGTGGAAGTAAACTTCGAAAATTGTGGTTGATTTTTGATCGCAGGTCGCAGCGACCAACGTACGAGAAGATCTTCCTTGAATCCCTCGGTGACAATAAATGACCTGAAAGTTTCTTCCGAAAAAACGCATAATGTTACTGGCGTTCTTGCCACCACACTGGCACTTCTTACACCACTGCCAGTGATCACTGCCATCTCGCCAATCACATCACCAGCCTGCAATGAAGCAGTGACACGCAACGCATTGCCATCATGGCGAACAACGTCGCAATATCCTGTCAGGATGAGATAGACATGTCCTCTGGTCTCGGTATCCTGCACTATCACTACATCTTCGGCGTTGTAACGTCTTACTTCTTCCTCTACAAGCAGACTACGCATCCACCTGTTGGGAAAGGGCTTGCCTAACCATTCGGTTAAATAGTGATTAATCTGTGAGGTATAAATAGCACGATCACCATCGATCAAGGTATAGCGCTTGCCGGAACTGGCCAGGGAAAAAGTGGTATTGAATCGATTGGGCAGCTCTGCCACGTGAACAAATACCACCCGGTCAGAGACTGATTGAATCGCATCCGCAGGATCTCCATGGATAGCGCCAGCACCACCGTCTGCAACCAGCAAATTGAAAGAATCCTTGTAAAGCCGTTCGAGATTATTGACAGTGTCGGAGCGTACCACGCTCTGCTTTTTCATCTCACGAATCGAAGTCATAGAATAATTGTCACCGATGACGCACATCTGTTGCGTAGCACCCCTGCTCGTGGTCGAGAAGGTAGCGCCAATGGTGGGAATACTGTAGACGGTTAAATGAGGCTCTATGTTGAGCCCATAGTAGTTGAATACTTCTCCGGGCACGACTTCAACCAACTTAAAATGTTCTTCTACCGCCTCCTTCTTCCAGCCAAGTCCACAGGCGAGCTTATCCATCGCCATGGTGAATATCTCGCGAGTGGTAATGATCTCTACCCGATGCGGCATCATCATCAGTGGAAACATCGAACAATGGTCATCATGTAAATGCGTGAGAAATACTGCCGCAATCTGGTTCTTCGATATTCCTCTTGCTATAAGATGCTGATCCAGGAATGGTATGGAATCGATTAGTAAATATTCGCCGTTGTAGCACAATGCAAGTCCAGTGCAGGGTTCTGTAGGTGAGAAGCCCGAAGCACCGCCCAGCACTTCAACACCCATTTTAACCAGTCCACCTGGAACATAATCAGGCTCGACCTCATAGGGAGGATAAATTTTTTTATCCCGGGCCAGGTCAATAAGGGCGTTGCCCGAGTGATTGATTACTTCATAGACATCAGGCTGCTGGCGCTTGATAGTGCGCTCACCCACAACCGCCGTTTCGTTTTCGAAGGGGATGATATTAAAGAACTCTTCGACTTGAATAATAGCGCCAGATTTATCTTTTAACGCGAGATGGTCACATACCGCTAACCATTCTTCTGCCTGACCTGCAACTGACTTCCATTCCTCCAGTTCTTTGCGAGTCGGGCCAATCAGCGTAATCCGCAATAGCCGTAGCGCCTGGCTTATTGCAGTGGCATCACCCACCAGATTCAGGCGTCTGTCCTGGGCCAGGCCACTGCTGAAAAACAGGAAAGAGTAGAGTGGAAATTCCAGGCTATTCATCAATGACCCGTCTTTCTCTCTGACATCGCTCAAAACCAGTGTATCGAAGGAACCTATGCCTTTTAACAACAAACCTTTTAACACTTCAGGCGGCTGCCCAAACAGAATGGTGCCCGATGCATCTTTATAGATGCGGCTTCCCTAGGAGGGTTTGATGATATTCGGCACGCTCATAAGACTATCCATGATGTGAGTGCGGTTGTGCAATCAAATATTGGCGTAATAAGCCTTTGCCATACCGTGTCTGGGAAAACGCGGTAGTTGCCAGGAATGGCAAAACAACGAGCAGCAGGCAAAGACACCTGCGCCAGCGCTTGGTAGTTATTAGCAGACGCATTCGCATACCGGGATTAGTTGTTGTTGTTAGCCACAGTATGCACCATATCGGTGCTCTGTTGCCAGCTAAGCAATATGCACCAGGTTGCTGGGTAAAGCTCGTATCGCCTGAAATAGAACAAGCGGCAGGGAAGAAGCAGGGTTTGATTTATTCAGCCATTACCAGCATCAGGGCTTCCGGATCACGCCAGCGTCCACCTTTCAAGCGCAAAACATAAACCACAGCAATCGACAGTATCAGGGCCACAAATGCCCACCAGGAAGCCCGCGGTCCGTATTGCAGCACGCGAATAATGAAATATTGAGCCACCAGCATAGCCCAGTGCAAAGTAACAGAAGTAGCCATTAACCAGCGCGTATCGCCGGCACCGCGTAGTACGCCACCGGATACCAGAATAACCGCGTCGGCCATGGCATAAGTGGAGAGTCCGATCATCATGAAAGCAGACAACGCCCTGATTTCCTCGAAATCTCCGTCTGGCGGAGCAAATACCTCGACCAGGGGAAAGCGAAACAGAATAAATACACTTGCCAGCACCGCCGAATAGCACAGCGCCAACAAGAAACCAGCCGCAATCACTTCGTTGGTTTTTGCCATATCGCCGGCACCCACAAAGCGACCGATCAGACTAATCACAGCAATGTTCAAACCCATCATCGGGACAAAGGAGAGAATATCCCAGTTAAACACGATGGCAGCGGATGCGCCCTGTACGACACCGTAAGACTGAAACATTAAAAGAAATAAATTAAAGGCGGCCACGTTCAGGAATAATTCGGCACCAGATGGAAATCCCAAGCGCAGGAATCGTTTCAAAATTGCCCTGTCTAATTTGAATGATTCAAGTACACGAAATCTTTTGCGGTGTTCCTTCTGCAAATAAAAAGCAACGAACAAAAGTAGTGAAAATGAAGTCGCTATCAGTGTGCTGATAGCTGCACCGACGATTCCCATTTCCGGAAAGCCCAGCCTGCCAAAGACCATGACATAGCTGAGAGGGACATTTAAAGCCAGACCGATCACATCGCATATCATTACCACGCGGGTTCTGGCGATACCGGCAAAATAGGAAGAGATGCAAATTTTGCTCAGGGTGATGGCAGAACCTGACATCAGAATCAGGTAATAGGATTTTTCCAGTTCGACCTGCATCGGGTCATGACCCATACCCTCGAAAATACCTGTTACAAAATAGGTAATCACTGCCAGAAAGGGCAAACTCAACAGCACCATGATAAGGCCCTGGGTAACTACGCGTGGGCATTTCCAAATTTCCCCTGCTCCCAGATACTGTGCAGCTAACGCATTGGCGTAGGAAAGCAGGCCAGAGAAAAAACAGAAGGAAAAAAAAGTTGCCACGCCGCCACCCAATGATGCTGCCATATGAGTAGGATCTATTTGCGACATGAAATAGCGGTCAGTAAAGATCATCACCGCAAATGCACCCTGTGAGACTACCATGGGTAAGGCAATCGTTAGCAGCTCTTGCAGTGTGTCTTTGTTTAAATGCAGTCGATCTAACAACATAGCGCCAAGGCAATCGGAGCGATTGATGAAATTCGGTAAATGGGTAGACTTCGCTTGATAGTATGTCGCGGAAGGGAGGAAAACCTCAGATGCGACCTGGTTTACTCTATCAGATGAAGTCGGCGTGCATAGTACGTTATTAGCTTAAATAGGGATAGATTTATTTATTCAATATATTATGTTCAGCTTGGCAAAAAAAAATGAATAAATAAATCTGTCCCTATTTTCCAAATTATGCTTCCATAAACTCCAATATAGGGGAACTACGATGGCATACACTCTAATCGGTAAAGATTTCACGCCCCCGGATGTTCAGGCGAAAGTTACAGGACGCGCTAAATACACTGAGGACTTCAGGGCTGAAGGAATGCTTTATAGCCGCTTGCTCACCAGCCCCATTCCCCATGCCATCGTGCGCAGCATAGATAGTTCAGCGGCCCTGAGAATAGAGGGAGTCATCGCGGTGCTTACCGCAGATGATGTCCCCACCCTCCCGGGTGCTGCCGCGGGCCAGATTCTTACCAATGAACCCACCTATGTGGGCGATCCCATACTGGCGGTGGCGGCAGTGGATGAACAAACCGCAGAAGCTGCTATTGAGGCGATCAAACTCGACTTTGAGCAGCTACCCTTCTCAGTCGATCCCCTGACCAGTCTGCATCCGGATGGTGCTAATGCCCGCTCAGAGGGTAATGTCAGCCCGCTATCGCCGCGCGACGGAATTAAAACCGTGCGCTGGTCATTGGAGGATTTTGCCGCGGCCGATGACGATCAGCTTCCTCAGGGAGAGGCGGCGACTGAATGGACTGTAGGCGATATTGAGGCAGGTTTTGCGGAAGCTCAGTTAACGCTGGATGAAAGCTTTGTCACCGCCAGCAATGCACACCATTCCATGGAGCCACGATCTGCCATGGCCTATTGGGAAAACGGCAAGTGCTTCCTGCATGCCTCCAGCCAGAGTCAGAGTTTTCCCGTTCCTACAGTTGCCTCCTATATAGGTATTGAACCGCAGAATCTGGTGTTTATCGCTGAGTTCTGCGGTGGCGGTTTTGGTTCCAAGGGCAGTGGCTATCCCTCCATGGCGATTCCCGCCTACCTCGCCAGACTCACCGGTCGCGCGGTAATGCTGCGTATCACGCGAGAGGAAGAATATTACATCGGTTCGGCCCGCCATGGTTTTCAGGGTCGTGTTAAAATTGGCTTCCGCCAAGATGGCCGCATTACGGCGGTAGATCTTTATATCATCCAGGACAATGGCGGCAAGGCCGCCTTCTCTGACTGGCTATCGGCTGCAGATGCAGTCTCGCTGGTCTACACGCCACTGGCCATGCGTTTTCGCGGCCTACCGGTATACACCAATACACCCGGCAAGGGCCCACAGCGTGGGCCGGGGCAGAATCAACTGGCCGCCGCATTCGAGCCGATAATCGACAAGGCGGCGCGAGAACTGGGCCTAGACCCACTGGCGATCAGGAGCATCAACGCACCGAACCACGATGCCCTGTATGGTGCCAGACAGAGTTCTATCACCAGTTCCCATTTACCTGAAGCGCTTGCAAAGGGGGCAGAACAATTTGCCTGGCAGGAGAAACGGGCACAGAGTGGCCAACGCAATGGCAGCAAAGTCATCGGCGTCGGCGTGGGGCAGGCCTATCATTCAGCCGGCAGCAATGGCTTCGATGGCCTGGTACGCATCTCGCCCGATGGCCAACTGCATATTCACACCGGCGTGGGCAACCTCGGCACCTATTCACACACCAGTACCTCGCGTGTTGCCGCCGAGGTCTTGAAATATCGCTGGGAGAACTGTGTAGTCGAACGCGGAGACAGTCGCAAACACCTGCCGTGGAATCTGGGTCAGTTCGGCAGTAACACGTCCTTCACCATGACCCGTACTAACTATGTGGCAGCCGTGGATGCCCTGGAAAAATTACTGGAAATAGCGGCATTGGATCTGGGTAGATCACCGGAGGACTACGACATTGGTGCAGAACGCGTCTTCTTAAGGTCCGACCCAACGCGCTCCATAAGTTATGGGGCGGCCGCCAGCCGCGCCATTGAACTGGGCGGGAGGTATAGCGGTCAGCTTGCTCCTGAAGGAATTAATCCAATGACCACAGCGTCGGTGGCAGGTCTGGCGGGCACAGGCCTGATCGGCGTTGCCAAAGACAATCTGGAGAAGCAGGGTACGGTACCTGCATTGGCAGCAGGTTTTATTCAGATCGAACTGGATCTGGAAACCGGCAAATATGACATTCTGGATTATCTCGGCGTGGCGGACTGTGGCACCGTACTGCATCCACAGGGCCTGGCCAGTCAGATCAAGGGTGCCGCCTACATGGGCTTTGGTATGGCAGGATTCGAACGCCATGTTTACGACCCACAAAATGGCCTGCCAGCCAACGTCACATTCCATCAGAGCAAACCGCCTTCGCTGTTAGATTCCCAGGCTATTATGGACTGGGCTGCCATCGACAAGGCCGATCCGCAGAATCCGGTAGGGGCCAAGGGCATCGGCGAACCCATACAGGGCTGTGCCGCGGCCGCCTTGCTCTGCGCCATATCCGATGCATTGGGAGGTCACTATTTTAATCGCAGTCCGGTGACCACAGACATGATAATCAATGCTGCCAGTGGACAGGAGCAATCCCACCGGCCTCTGCAGACCAACACGGTTTAAAACATTATGAAAAAAACATTAGCTGTCCAGATTTTACTACCTTGCCTGCTGGGATTTAGCGCTGCCGTCCAGGCTCAGAGCAACGACCCGGTTGCGCCGGCACCGGTACCGCAGAGTGAATTCGACACCTTTGAAGTACCTCAAATTCGGGTAGTTCCAATTACCAACGAACTCGAACATCCCTGGGGCATGGCCTTCAGAAACAATGGCGACATTCTGGTGACTGAGCGCGGCAAGGGTACGCTGCGGGTAATCAGAAACGGTGAATTACTGGAGCAGGATATTGCCGGAATTCCGGAAGTTGATACTGGTGATATCCGCGCCGGACTCATGGATATCAAACTCCATCCGGAGGACGATTCCATCGTTTATTTGACTTATTCAAAACCGCTTGAATTCGAAGGTGAGCAGGAACGCACGGTGGCCCTGGCCCGGGGCTCGCTGAAAGGAAATGAGTTAAGAGATGTGCGGGATATCTTCGTAGCGGAAGGTGTAGACACCGGCGTGGCTGCGTCGAGGCTGCTGTTTGCACCAGACGGCAAACTAATCATGAGCGTCGGCGGTTCTTACGTATTTGCAGCAACCGGGGAGTATGCCCAGGACACCAGCAGCCATTTTGGCAAGCTACTGCGCCTTAATGACGACGGATCAGCAGCGACGGACAATCCTTTCGTCGGAAACGCCAGTTATCAGCCGGAAATTTACAGTATGGGGCACCGCAACCAGCTCGGTCTGGATTTTCATCCTGAAACAGGCGATCTATGGGCAGTCGAAAACGGACCACAGGGTGGGGACGAAGCCAATATCATACAGTCCGGGCAAAACTACGGCTGGCCGGAGGCCTCCTACAGCCGTCAATACCGGGGAGCCTGGGTCACCGATACCCCCTGGCTCGAACGTTTCGCAGCCCCTGAAGTACTTTGGTGGCCGTCCATAGCGCCTTCCGGCATGCTGTTCTATACCGGTGAACACTTCCCCGAGTGGCAGGGCAATCTCCTCGTCGGTTCCATGATGGTGGGAAGAATCCCCCGCACCGGTCATATCGACCGGATCGTTTTTAATAGCCGGGGAGAAGAGATTCGCCGCGAATCCCTGCTAACTGAACTGAAACACCGCATCCGGGATATACGTCTAGGACCAGACGGTCATATTTATGTTCTGACCGATGAAGAGAATGGCGCACTGTTTCGAATCGAACCGGTCAACTAACTGATTAGAGGGACGGAGGGATTGGACGTAGAGGACGTAGAGGGGCGTAGAGGGACGGAGGGATTAAAATTCGATCAATCTTTCGCAAACGTAGAGGGACGGAGGGATTAAATTTTGATCAATCTTTCGCAAACGGTCAAAAAAAAATAGAATAGTTGAGGATTGATCAAAATTTAATCCCTCCGTCCCTCTACGTTTGTGCGTCCCTTTTAACCAAACCAATCCCTCCGTTCCAATTTACCCCTGTCCCTATTTACCTATAACAGCTCCAACAGCGCACTCGACACAGTTTCTGGCCGATGTGCAGGTAAGTCATGCCCTGCTCCTTCGACAATACGGCGGGCAACGAGATTGGGAAACCTGGCCTGATCCCCGGCCGGATTTGCAGAGGGGCGACCGAAGCCGCTATCCGCCCCTCTCAACACAATAGCAGGCACCTCAATTACGGGTCGCTGCGCCAGTTGCCGTTCCACCTCCAGAAAACGCGTTTCTCCAGCTGCATTCACATGGCGGTGACGGTAGGAGTGGATGACAACCTCAACAAAGTCTGGATTGTCGAACGACGGGGCGGACCGATTAAAGGCTGCATCCGTATAGCTCCAGGTCGGCGACCAGGTATCCCACAGGTGACGAATAATATCGCGACGGTTGGCCTCCAACCCGGCGCGTCCGCGCTCGGTATTGAAGTACCACTGATACCAGAGTCTGGCCTCCAATGCAGCCGGGCCCGGCCGCCCGGGGGTGAGTGTGTTCTGTACAGAATAGCCACCGATAGCAACCTGCGCTTTCACCCGGTCAGGATGCAGGATCGACGTGATGCAGGCGGCTCGATTACCCCAGTCAAATCCCGACGTAGCAAACTGTGCTAAATCCAGTGCATCGGCAAAATCGATCACATCCTGGGCAATCGCTGCCTGCTCTGCAACGCGTGGTGCAGCAGGGTCACGAAATCGCGTAGGGCCATAGCCGCGAAGATAGGGAACCAATACACGGAATCCTCCGTCGACCAGGGGCGGCACGACTCCATCGAACGATCGTACATCATAGGGAAAGCCGTGGAGCAGCAAGATGGGAAAACCATCGCCACTACCGTGCTCCTCGTAGCCAATATCCAGCACCTCGGTTTGCACCATCTTGATTGGCGGGCTCTCGATCACCTGGGCCTGGACACGCCTTCGGCCTGCCGGGTTGGCAGATACAGCAGCAACCGTTGCCAGGCCAGCACCTTTTAGAAAGTCTCTTCGACTCGGTGACATAAATTCCTCCCCTGCCACACAGTGGCAGCCATTTTTTCAAGAATGATTCAAATCGGTATCAGCCACCTTTCACTTTTGTCACTACAACAGGCTGGCTATTACACACAGATTAGAGAATTGCTACTGGAGAGGCAATATATCGAAGAAAGTATTAATGCAGGAAAGTCTCCGAGCAGCCAATTGAATCCATGGCTTAATCAGGTGCTCTGGCTCAGGCTGGATTGCTGAAGGATTTGCACCCAGCCCTGAATAAGACCAAAGTAAACAAAATCCGCATCGACCGATTCTACCCGGCGCAAATCACCGTCTTCTGGCCGGTCATAGTCCTCCAGCCCCTCTAGGGCAAGCACAGTAGATATTGCCGCTTTACGTTGGTGTTGTGCCGGCAGCTGCTCCAGATGCAATTCCGCAGCCGACCAGATCAGGCCATCGCGTTCAACCGGGGAAGCTTTGCCAAAATCGGCAGACAGAAATACCGCCGAGGTTCCTGCCATTTTTTTGTAAGCGGGCGCTATCAGCATTGGCCAGCCTTCCTAGTCTTGCGATGGGAAAAGAGAAGAGTAGGCTAATTTAGTTTGCTCCGAATTGTTTTATGTCAATCCTCCGGTTATTTTTTTCTGACAAATAATTTTTTTTGTATACAGGATTCCTGATTATTGCTCCCAAAGATTGTTCCAGGCGAACGGTTTCAAACTGGTCATCTATTTGAAATCAACCTCGTGCTTCGTCATCGGCTCACCATCACCCTGATAAATTGTTGGCTCTGCATTATCCCATTGATTATTTCGCGCAGTAATAGGCCGCAGTGGAACACGCAGGTCACCTTTTGCGTTTTCAGTGAAGCGGTTGTTGCCCTGACTACCGAGCGCACCACCACCAAAGTCGATGATGGCGCTGTAGTCTTCTCCCCCACCCCGATTGTTCATCGAGAAGCCGTAGCCGGTAGCGCCACTGATCTCGTTGTCTTGCACCAGCAGGGTTACCCTACTGCCACTGTTGGCAACACTTTGTAGATTGAGAGAAATAGCGCCTCCGCCCTGCCGCGGATTACCACCGAGAATTCGATTGTTCCTGATCTCAAGGTTGAGCTCGGAATTCCGGCCATTGTTGGAAAACTGAATTGGATCGGTGACCGCATCCTCGATAACGCTGTCGATTATTTTCATCGTTAACTTGCAGCGCGTGCACCAATTAGCCTCATCGGGCCGCGGCTGACCAAACAGAAATGCTTCGATGCCAGTATTCGAAGGACTGCCTACCTGTCTGGTATTGCGGTAGTGGAAATTCTGTATCAGCATTACCTGCTCAGACTGGCCCATCAGGTAGGGGATGATACTGTCGGAATTTCTGTCACCAAGGCCAATATTATCCGCTGTCGAATCCAGAATGACGGACTCGATTCGACTGCTGTTTTGGGATCGCAGGAAATAGGGTCGTCCCCCGAGGTCGGAAAAGTGGTTGTCCTGAAAGTGGTAGTCGCCGCTGCTGTCACCGCTTTGAAATACCCGGATAGCACCCAGGTCCTCACCCTCACGGAAATCGCTGCTCTGAATACTGACAGAATCCTGATGGCCGGAGTTAGCATCCAGAGCAATGGCATAAACCAGACCGCGCTCGTCCTCGATATGTTCAGGCGCATTCCCCGAGAACGATGTGTGATGAATAGTGGTTCCAGAATAGTTGGAATTAGCTGAGGAAATGGCGTGGTGGCGCATATTCACAAAATGTATTCCCGCAATTTCGTTGTGATCGGCCAACTGCACCATCACCCCATCGAGCTTTGCGGTGGTATTGCTCATTCGAATCCGGTCGTTGACATTTTCCAGCAGCTTACCATCTGGGCCGACACCGATTAATTTCTGCCTGGGTTTTAATACGATGCCACCATTAACTACATCTGTCGAAGCAACAGAGATCAAATAAATAGTATCACCCGGGGCCGAAGCGGCCTCGGCTTGAGCGATAGCATTAAATGGCTCCAGACGACTACCGTCACCATTGGAGTCAGCTCCGGTGGTGACATAGTATCGAGCATTCCCGTCCTGCTGCGCCGAGAGCTGAGCGGGAAAACACAAAAACAGTGCCAGTGAAATAGTAACTGAAAGAATTTTAACCAGGCGCTTGCCTGATGAGAAAAGACAAATCATTGCTGTTGCTCCCATCGGATGCTAATCGTTGATTTTACGATCAGTACAGCTCACCTTAACGCTAACAGGGATAGAATGCACCCTATTGTAAGGGAGCCAGACTACTTCACAATTAGCTACCTAAACTCCATACTCCAACTACATAATCATGAACAAACTACTTTCTGTACAAGACGTCCAGGATCGATTTGTCGAACGCTATCGGCATGTGGAGTCCGATCTGGTCCGGGATATTGAGCGCTGCGTTTGCGGCTGTGACTATGGGGCGTCAAGTTGGACCACTGTTGATGAAATTCAGTTAATCATCGCGCTGCTGGGACTCAACGAGGACAAATACATGCTGGAGCTGGGTGCCGGTACTGGCTGGCCCGGATTAAAGCTGGCAGAACAAACAGCTTGCCAGGCGCTGCTTACCGACCTGCCTCTGGACGGCCTTAAAATTGCGCACAGGCGCGCGGCAACCGACGGTCTCGACGAGAAAGTGGCGGTAGCTGCCGCCTCCGGTAGCCTGCTACCTTTCCCCACAGCCAGTTTTGATGCGGTATTTCATTCTGATGTGCTCTGTTGCCTGCCGGAAAAGAAAGAAGTGCTGGAGGAATGTCGGCGTTGTGTGGCCCCGGGTGGCTGCATGGTATTTCCCGTTATATTTCCAACCACAAATCTTTCAGCAGAAGACCAGCAACTGGTACTTGATGGGGGTCCACCTTTTGGCGAGATAGAGCAATCCTATCCCGATATGCTGGCTCAGACCGGGTGGGAGATGACTAAGCAAATAGATTTGACCGATCAGTTCACCCAATCTATGGCCCTGATGGATAAGAAATTAACTCAGTACAGCGGTGAACTGGACAATTTGAAGGGCCAGGAGATCGCTGCAGAAGAACGCTGCCGACGTGCCAATGCCGTCAGGGCCACCGTCCGGGGAATATTACGCAGGGAATTGTATCGGGCAATTCCAGCGTAGCATGAATATTTCACCACTTGCCTGGAATTTCTGCCATTTACCCATCCTGTATTACAAACTCCGCTCCCTTCTCCGCAATCATTATGGTAGGCGCGTTGGTGTTGCCGGAGGTAATCATTGGCATGATGGAAGCATCGATGACGCGCAGGCCATCGACGCCATGTACCTGCAGGCGATCATTCACCACGGCTAATTCATCATGGCCCATCTTACAGGTGCCAACTGGATGAAAGATGGTGGTGCCAAGATCGCCCGCCGCTTGCAGAAGGTCCGCAGCGGTTTTAAGCTCTGGCCCGGGCTTCCATTCCCGTGGCTGAAACTTCGCCAGTGCCGGCGCCGCCATGATCTCACGAGTAAAGCGCAAACCCGCCACAGCCACTTGCCGGTCTTCCTCGGTGGAGAGGTAGTTTAGCGTGATCGCCGGATAGTCATTTGAGTCATTGCTCTTGATGCGTATATGCCCACGACTGGACGGACGCAGATTACAGACCGACGGGGTAATGGCATTAAAGCTATGCAGGGCATCGCCAAATTTATCCAGTGAAAGCGGCTGCACGTGCCACTCAATATTGGCGGTGGGCTGCTGCGGATCGCTTTTCGCAAAAGCGCCCAGTTGAGACGGGGGCATGGTGAGTGGCCCACTCTTGAACAGGAAATACTCCAACGCCATTTTAATTTTACCTGGCAGAGAATTGGCCCGTTGATTCAACGTGACCGTATTCTGCACCTTGTAAACGCTGCGCACCTGCAAATGATCTTGTAGGTTCTCACCGACACCGGGCAGGTCATGCACACTCCCAATATTCTTCTCCTGTAGTAGTGCCCCCGCGCCAATACCAGACAGTTGCAAAATTTGCGGTGAACCAATCGAACCGGCAGCAAGCAGGACTTCTCTATTTGCCTCGATCGTCTGAGCGGCCTCATTGCCGATTCTTACCCTTACGCCCGTGGCACGTCTTGTCCCGCCAGCGGTGTCTATCTCCAGTTTTTCCACATGGGCTTCAGTCAATACCCGCAGATTATCTCTGGACATGACCGGCCGCAGAAAGGCACTGGTTCCACTCCAGCGTGAACCCCTGTATTGATTCATCTGGAAGTAGGCATTACCAAAATTATCCCCGCGATTGAATTCGTCTATTTTCGGGATACCACACTCTGCAGCGGCATCACGCCAGGCATCAAGAATCTCCCAGTTTACCCGGCGTTCGGCCACATGCAGTTCACCGTCGGCGCCATGGAATTCGTCCGCGCCGTGCTCATAATTTTCAGATTTCTTATAGACGGGGAGCACCTCATCCCAGCCCCAACCCCTATTGCCAAGCGTTGCCCAATGATCGAAATCGGACTGCTGACCGCGCATATAGATCATGGCATTAATTGAAGAACAACCTCCTAACACCTTTCCTCTGGAGTATCCAATGGTGCGACCATTCAAGCCTTTATCCGGCTCGATCTGGTAGCACCAGTCGGTTCGGGGATTAGCGATGGTATACAAATAACCAATAGGAATATCGATCCAGAAATAATTGTCCTTACCGCCTGCTTCTAGCAGCAACACGCTGACATCGGGATCGGCTGATAGGCGGTTTGCCAGTACGCAACCGGCGGTGCCTGCACCGACGATAATATAATCATAAGCCGTCATATTGTCTGGCCCAAATATAGCAGCACGATCTCGCCTCCTGGCTAGTTTGGCGCACCAGTGGTTTTCATTAAAAGCTTTCCTACGCAGTTCTCAGACTATCAATCAGTTCAGGTTGCGTATTGTCACGTTAAGTGAATCAAGTGACAATAGTCACGCTGGGAAATGCGGTTTAATCGCCCGGATCTACTGATGGCTGATAACGAAACAGGAAGCCTGATGCCAAAATCCGTCGATGTCTATTTTTCATTCAGAAGTCCCTATTCTTACCTTGCTGCGCTAGACATGCTGGCCCTGAAAACGCATTACGATGTAACAGTAAACCTGCGCCCGGTGCTGCCCATTGCGGTTCGTTCACCTGAATTTTTAATCCTGAAAACGCCAAGAGAGCCCGCTACATCCTGTTGGACTGGCCGCGCCGGGCTGAATTTCTGGGCATGCCCTGGCACTGGCCCAAACCTGATCCGATTGTGCAGGACATGCAAACCTATGAAATTGCCCAGGAACAGCCCTACAGCTATGATCTGACTTCATTGGGTGTGGAAGCCCAGCGTCAGGGCCAGGGCCTCAAGAAATCCTAGACTACTTACTGCAGCGCCAGATCTCACTCATTGAACATATATCCGCTGATTCTGAGTAACACGACTTCTTTCGACCCAATCGCCAGCACTCGCCATATACCCTTCCAATTGATAACGCACGTTGGCACGGCCCTCACTATCTCCACATGTGGTCACTGCAGTTTCTCGTCTGCCACTGAGACGCACATTGCCGTGTCTGCGTTTGCAGACATTATCATAAACAACAATGGTCAGGCGCGATCCGGAGTTTACCGCATACCAGGTAACGGGATCATATAAGGGGGCCTGGCTGGCAGCACAGCCCTGTAGAACAACACAGATTACAACTAATCCAAAACGTGTAAAAACCATTTAACATGCCCCCTTGGTGTTACTGATCATGACCATTGCCTGCCAGGTCAGCAGAATGCTTACCGGTCCTCCAGGCGTCCTGATCCACCCAGCTCATAGTACACAATCGGTACGAAATCGGTGGCCGTCCAACCCGCTTCCTGACCCCATTGCTCATCATACGCAGCGGTCGGTCGAGCCGCCATTACCTCTTCCAGCTTCTTCCCCTCCACGATCATGGAAAAGACCTGGTCGCGGACGTCGAGGATCATCGCGAGGAACTCTTCCATCTCTGCACGACCAACAATGCTGAGGCCATGACCGGGAATAACTTTGGTGTCCGAACCGGCCAGCGCGATAGCCTGTTGCAGCGCCGCAATGGTTCCTGCCAGTGTGCCACCATTGTACCGATCAATGATCGGGTAACTGGTGGTGCGGTATACATCGCCCAGATGAAGCACGTCCGCATTGGGAAAATAGACAAATGTATCACCATCGGTATGAGCCGGCGGGGCCAGAAAGGCGCGAACATTCTCACCGTTGAGGTGGAAACTCATCTCGTCGTTATACGTTACCACTGGTCGTCCGCCCACTGGTGGCGGGGCACCGACACTCCCTCCCCGTCTGGGAATACGGGTATTATCTGCCAGAAAGCGCAGGCGAGTGTTGTCGTGAGCAAAGATCAATACGCCCGTCTCGGCCAGGTTCTCATTGCCGCCGATGTGATCGCCATGAATGTGGGTGTTGATCAGAAATCGAATCTCACTGCTGGTCACTTCCCGTACTGCCGCGACCAGTTTGTCAGACAATGGCGCGAACAGCGAGTCCACTAAAAGTACACCCTCCGGGCCGGCCTGAACACCGATGTTGCCACCGCCGCCCGGCCGCTGCACCATATAGACGTTACTGGCCACCGGCACGATTGTCAGCTCGACTCCATCGAAGCCTCTCCCCTGTCCAAGCGCAAGGTTGATTCCACCCCCCAGAGAGACTGCCAATGTTATAACCAAAAATAATCTATATAGCTTGTTCATATTCAACTCTTTCCGCCCTAAATTTTTATGTATTTGTGCAATGCAGGTCTGATCGTATCGGCAATAAAAATGACACCGTTCGGTGTAATGGTCATATAATGCGCTTCGCCAAACTCTCCCAGCCCTTTCCCTGGCTGACCGGCCGCCCCAATCGCTTTGCCGTTCGCATCGAGGCGTAGAATCTCCCCCGAGAATCCGCTTACCATATAGAGCTGATGATCTTCCGTAAAGTGGAGTCCACAGGGAAGGCCCTTATAGCCCCATTCTTTCTGGTAGGTTCCCTGGTCATCGAAAATCTGGATTCTGCGGTTCTGCCGATCGGCAACGTAGATCAGACCTTCCTGGTCGACCACGATCGAATGAGGCGTATCGAACTGACCAGGTCCGGTTCCGGGACCTCCCCACTTCATCATCAATTTGCCAGCGCTGTCGAACTTTAACACCTGTGGTGTACCACGACCGTGGCCTGCCAGCAGGAAGATTTCACCGGCCGGATTCACCGTCAGATCTGTTGGTTCATTGAGCAGGCCGTCTTCAGGCTCGCCTGCCTGCCCAGGTGTGCCGATGGTCAGTAAGACCTCGCCAGCGAGATTCATTTTTCTCACTACATGATTGTTGACATCTGTTACCCAAATATTGCCATCGGGATCGAGGCGCATGCCATGTGGTCTCAGGTATTCTCCCTGCCCCCAACTCCGCACAAATTCGCCATTGGCATTGAATTCCATAAAGGGATTGGGACCTCGGTTGAACACCAGCAGTCGGTTCTGGGACGTCCAGACCACGCTGGATGGCGCGCCCATTTCCACATCAGCCGGAATCTTCAAGCCATGTTCGACCGCACGATAGCCAAGATGGGGTGCATCCTCCATTTGCGCTGGATCAGGCCCATCCAGAACCTGGGCATTGGCAGGCAAGAAAATACTCAGTGTCAGCAGGACCACGGACACAAATAGGCCACCAGCCCGTCCCGGAAGGAGATTCTTAATATTGTAATTATTCATGACCCTGTGCTCCTTTTTTAAGATGCTTGATTCTGGCCCGGTGCTCGGCAGATACCAGTGCGCTACCGAATTGTGATGCTCACGCAGCACGTCACGGCCAAAGTCATCATTGTAATCTCACCATACTGAATGTACATGATTCGCTCCATTTTGCACATTGTCGTATTCAATTAGAAATGACAGGCCCTGCACACGGTGGTAATGGGGCATACCTGCTTCCATCGATTGGATATTGATTGCCGGTAACAATATCTCTGCGCACGGTGTCATCGGTTATTGCCTGGGCTCGTTGTGAAACGTTCAATGATCTGACCAGCGCCCTGCCGGTGTCTTCATGATCGCGGGCAAACCGACCGCCCTGTTCAAGCACATTCAAGACGTGCTCCAGCTGGATAATTGCCGCGGCGGTCAGGTCCAGGCAGGAGAACAAGCAGCGAATACGAATTAAAAGCGAAAGTGATAGCGGAATGTCGGCTCTTGGCTAATTTGTTTTTTTGCTTATAGCCGAACAAATAGCAACGCCACAACAACGGTTAGGGTCGTTGCTCGTCTACAATGCATTGAGTATACTATTGAGGGACTGGGAGCGATTTTCGCGTAACTTCATAATAAGAAGGGGAAAGCTATGAGTTTGAAACGATCTGTTCGAAGGGAATTCCTGAAACGCGGGGCAGCGTTGGCCGGTGGTTTGGGCTTGGGAGCGGCAAAGCCCGCGGTCGGCCAGACACCAGCACCTGGCGCATTCATCAAGGGAACCGACGAACGAGTCGCTTATGGCGAGCGCTCCCAATACGTGACGTCGACTCGCATACCCCACGGCGGCAGGCCGTCACCCGATGCCTTTGGGCTCGACTTTCATATTGCCGCACCACTACAGGATTCGGTGGGCGTGATCACGCCATCCTCGCTCCACTATGTGGGGACCACACGTGGCTCCTTCACTCCCAACATCGATCCTGCGGAACATCGCCTCATGATCCACGGTATGGTGGAACGTCCACTGATCTTCACCGTGGATGAGTTGAAGCGTCTTCCTTCCGTTACCCGCATGCATTTCATCGAGTGTGCAGGGAATCGTGCGAACCGCCGTCACACCACGGTACAGGAGACACACGGGATGACCAGTTGTGCTGAATGGACCGGCGTGCTCCTGTCTACGCTGCTCAATGAGGCGGGCGTGCAAGAAGGGGGAAACTGGATTGTGGCAGAAGGGGTCGAGGAAGTGAAAGGAGCATCGAGCATTCCGATGTCGAAGGCGATGGACGACTGTCTGGTGTGCTACGGCATGAACGGCGAGGCGGTACGTCCCCAGCAGGGCTTCCCACTGCGACTGCTGGCTCCCGGCTTCGAAGGAATTCTCTCCGTGAAGTGGCTGCGGCGAATCAAGGTAGTGGACCAGTTCTACATGACCTACAGCGACTATGGGCATCTTCGTCAGGATGCCGACGATGCCGCGCTGAGTTTGCAGATCGGACCTAAATCGGTTATCACCTATCCGTCCGGAGGACAACAGCTGGCCGGCCGTGGTTTTTACGAGATCAAGGGACTGGCCTGGTCCGGCGGCGGAGCCGTTGCCAGGGTAGAAGTATCCACTGACGGTGGCCGAAACTGGACGGACGCCCAGATTCGCGGAACTGCACATCGTATGGCACATACCCGGTTCACCCTCAATTGGGAGTGGGACGGATCAGAGAGCGAGCTTATGTCACGCTGTACAGACGAGCTGGGCAGTGTACAACCGATGCGAGCTCAGATAACTGAGTACTGGACCCAGCGGGGTCAGCCAGGCAGAGTGAGGGGCCAGGACAATTCAATTCAGCCGTGGCGGGTCGAGAGCGATGGGAGCGTACATAATGCGATTACTTAAGCTTCTCCCGCTGCTGATACTTCTGGTGGGCTCTGCGCAAGCGCAGTCGCCCACCTTTGGCATAGGAAGAACCCCGAGTGCAGATGAAATCCGTGCCTGGGATATCTCCATCGGCCCGACAGGGGAGGAACTCCCGCCAGGGCAAGGATCAGCCGTGGAAGGCGCGCAGGTCTACCTGCAGAAAGCCTGCGTTGGATGCCACGGGGTGGCAGGAGTAGGAGGACCCGCACCCAGGTTGGTAAAAAACGAACGGAGAGCAAATGCCGACCCCTGGTCATTAGGCCGAATTCTGCCGATCCGCTCGCCATACGCGACGACGGTATGGGATTTCATCAACCGCGGCATGCCTCTCAATGCGGAAGGCACCCTCACCGCCAATGAAGTTTATGCACTGACGGCCTATCTGTTCTTCTTAAACGATCTCGTCGAGGAAGATGAAGTACTCGACGCCCAGAATCTGCCGAACGTGGAGATGCCAAATCGTGATAACTGGGCTCCCCTGCCGGATTGGTGGAAACCCGGGCTGCCAAGGCTTGTTGATTACCCGTACTGAGTTATGCGTCGTAACGCTTTCTTGGTGCCGATCTCAACCAGATCCAGTGCGGTACCCCCAAGGCTCGCTGAAGGGACTTGGGGGTATGTCAAGTTTACTTATCAAACTATTTTACCGCGGTCGGTGAATCCAAGCGGCTGGCATTCAACACATGGATCCGTACCTCCCAGATCTATGATGCAGTAATCGATTTCGACGCGGCAGCTCGCGATCCTGCTAATCCGGCCAGATTCATCGAGTCATATCAATCCGGTGATTGGCTACACCCGAGTGATGCAGGTTACCGAGCCATGGCCGAGACAGTTGATCTCGAATTGTTCGATCCCTAGCACGAAGACGTTTCCGCGGACACGTTTTCCAGAAATATTGGGGGATGCATTAGTGAGCTTATCGGGTGACTTTTTGCTGGGACTGAGCGGATCAATCTGGTATTCTCTGTTTGGATGAACAACTTGACATAAATCAATAAAAGTGAAATCTAAGGACTTAAACTTCTTCGTTGTAAAAGCACAATTATACTTTGGATAGTTTTGGATTAGTGCTGCTTTAAAGCAAAAATATCCAGGCTGTTAAAACTGTTTCGCCGATATAGCAGACTTAAAGCAGAGAATTAGTAAAATTTTCAAAAACTTAAATGATAAATACTGCTACACAGTGGCGCAGACGTTGTGTTGTGTGTATTTGAGGAGTGAGCCATGAAAAAAATTATCGTGATAGGGTTGTTTACGATGCTGGCCCTGATACCAGTATTATCCAGCGCCGCCGATGCCGATCGAGTAGGCAATTTCGCCCTGCTGGATCAGGAAGGTTATTCCCACTTGATGAGTTGGTATGACGATCATGCTGCCATAGCCTTTCTGGTGCAGGCCAATGGCAGCGCAGCCACTGCCAATGCAATAGACGAGTTTGAGGCACTGCAAGCCCGCTATGATGGGCAGGGAATCGAGTTCTTTATGATCAATCCTACCGGCAATCAGGATCGAGACTCGGTGGCAGCGGACCTTGCCCGTCTCGACAGTAATATCAAGGTATTGCTGGATGATACACAACTGATTTCTGAAGCATTGGGCGTAGACAAGACTGGGGAAGTCTTTCTCTTTGACCCAAAATCTTTCACCGTAGAGTTTCGCGGCCCAGTGGGCACAGCGTTTGAACAGGCTCTGGCAACGAAGTTGGCAGGGCAGCCAATTGCCAATCCAGTGCTAGCTACCACTGGAGAAGCTGTAGCCTTTCCAGTCAGACTTGCCCATAGTCAAGCCACGCCTTCCTACGAAAAAGAGATCGCCCCTGTCATTCTGGAGAATTGCGCCAGCTGTCACCGTGAAGGCGGCATTGGACCCTTTGCGATGAATAGTCACTCCATGATAGAGGCGTGGTCACCTATGATTCGTGAGGTATTGATGACCAACCGTATGCCTCCCGGTCAGCTCGACCCGCACATTGGCGACTTCGTCAATGACGGTTTGATTGGGGACAGCAATGTCCAGAAAATACTGCACTGGATAGCCGCAGGTTCGCCAAGAGACGGCAACTCAGACCCACTGGCAGATAAGACCTGGCCGGCAAGCAAATGGGCCTTCGGTGACCCTGACTACATCATCAAGATTCCACCAAAATCAATACCCGCTACCGGTACGATCCCCTATTTATATGACACTACCGATCCCATCGACATTGGAAAGGATCGCTGGGTACGTGCCTCCCAGTATATCGCCGGTGACCCCGGGGTATTACACCATACCCTTCACCGCATCATCCCACCGGAAAATGCTGGCCAAGGCCGCGGCTACGGAAACCCTGGTGCTGGCGATACAGGTAATCCAGGTCTTACGCCTTTTGTGCCTGGCGCCGAGCCCCGTATGAATCCTCCCAATACCGGGGGGCTGTTGCGCGACGGTTCCGAACTTGCCGTGCAGCTGCACTACACCGCCAATGGTCAGGAAACTGTTGACGCCGGTGAGATCGGAGTCTGGTTTTATCCTGAAGGTGAGGTGCCTGAGGAAAGAATGTCTGGTCAGTGTGCATGCATATTCACTCCTACCTGGATCGACATTCCTGCCTTCGCTAAGGAGTTTACTCAAACATCCAGCATAACCCTGACCGGGGATGTGGAGCTGTACAGTTTCCTCTCACACATGCACTTCCGCGGCAAGTACATGCGCTTCTACGCCGACTATCCGGACGGCACTTACGAGGAACTGATCAACATCGCCAAGTATGATTATGCTTGGCAGTGGGCTTATACCTATGAAGAGCCAAAATTCATGCCGGCAGGGACCGTTCTGACAGCCGTGGGTGGCTTCGACAATTCTGCTCAGAATCCTAGTAATCCCGACCCGACTATTGATGTGAGCTGGGGCCTGCAGAGCTGGGATGAGATGTTCTTCGGTGCCATGCAGTGGAAAGAGGTTAATCAGGGTAGCGAATAAACGGCTATCCTGAGCAGCATTAAGTGGAAATTATGTGAAGATGCAGTTTCTAAAGTAGTTAAAAGACGCCCCGACATCGGGGTGTCTTTGCATCTGCGATGTGACTTTTTGAAATATTCGGGCTAGTTTGAGTTCAGGTTCCTGAATTTCTGGATGCGCCGACCTTCCTGCTCGGCCACATAGACATTGCCTTCCGAATCAACTCCGATCCCGTGTGGCAAAGTGAATTGCCCTCGATAGCGCCCCGGACCATCACCAAAACTGGACACGACCATACCGGTCTCTCGATCAACCACGTCGATCCGCACGCTATTTTGATTTACCACAAAGATAAATTGCTGTTCCGGATCGGGTGAAAACGCCAGCACCACGGCCGAACCCCGGGTTCCACTGTTGCGACCCTGGGGTGAGGTGTAAGGCTCGAACGTGAGATCGATATTGCGAATGAACGTGCCCATTTGGTCAAAAACCTGAATCCGATCGGCCTCCCGATCACAGACATAAACACGCCCGTCTCGAGACAGGCGGATACAGTGGGGTAGCGGAGTAATCTTGCCCTCCCCCTCAGCACGATGTAGTGGCCACTGGCGCAAAAATTGTCCACTGGCATCCAGCACGGCGATACGCTGGTTACCACCCGGTAGTTCCCCATCGGCCACATAAATATCGCCATTTTCGGTATCTACATCCAGAGCTGCCGGCAGAAAGAACTGGGCACTTTCGGAATTGAGCGGCTGACCCCGGCGCGTGCCATCGGAGGAATCATACAAGCCTGTTTCGCCAATCTGCAGCAGCAGCTCGCTGCCATCGCTGGAATACTTCTGTAGCACCCCGCTCCCGGCGGCGACAATCCACACATTTTGCTCGCCGTCGACGTGACAGTCGTGCAGTCGGCCTCCCAGTAGTTCCGTGTCGCCCCAGCCACGCACCACATTGCCTTCTGGATCCAGCTCAATTACCGGCGGTGCCATTAACGCGCCATCCAGATCATCAGGTACCACATTCTGACGATTGAGGATGTAAACATGATCTCGGCTGTCGACACACATCCCCCCCAAGCCACCAGTGATCCAATTGTCACCAAAGGGCAGCTGCGGCCAATAGGGGTCAGCTTGGTATTGGGGGGCTTCTTGCGCGTTAACAGGAGTCACAGGAACAAGAAACAATATTGCTATGGCTAGCACACCAATCACCGGGATTGAACACTTAAGCGCGGGGTAAACACACTTTCTAAAACTGGGATTCATAACCAGCCTCGGCAAAAAGTCTGATCTGCTTTTAAATTCAGTACCCGCATTAAAGTAAATTCCTCTTTGGGAATCAAGCGGAACAATAAACCTGCCATTTAAACCACTGCCAGATGCAATGAAATAAGCTGCATACAAGGAAGAGCTGGTCCCGGAATTTATCCTTTATGGATTGCGTAAATAGCTCACAAGAAAGCCGGGCCGGTCGATAAATAATACAAGTCCATTTCTGCGAACACAGAATTTTAATAATAATATAGAGACCTTATAGTCCGAAGCAATGTGAACAAAACCAAAGCTTTCCTTACGATGGAACGCTCGGCAAAAAAATCACCGCACACCAACGGAGCAGATAAAAATGAAACCAAAATCCGGCGAACCAAAGGGGATAGATCTGTACGCACAAATTAACGAAATTAATTGTACGTTTTGACCAGTTCCGAGATTGCTTCAGTATGAGCCGCGGTAGTGCCACAGCAGCCACCAACGACATTGGCACCTCGCTCTATCCAGGCGGAGACAAAGTAACTATAGACCGGCGGTGCAAGATCATCGCGCATTTGCAGACTGCCATCGTTTTCCTTCTCACCGTCTAACAACCAGTCTTTGGGCACACGAGTGAAAGCATTGGCATAGCCACCACAATATTGCAGTCCCGATGCAGCCAGTAGCGGCATTGCGTCGCTGATTCTTTCCGGCAGGCAACAGTTAGCAACGACACCGATTGGTTCCAGCGGTGCAAGCTTATCCAAAGCATCCTCCACGGTTTCACCACTGCGCAGGCAAGCGATCGCTTCATCATGTAAAGTAAGTGCCACCAGCACCGGTTTACCAGTCTCCGCGGCGACCGTAGCAGCGGCAACCGCCTCTGTGATTGTAGACATAGTTTCGCAGATAAAAAGATCGACATAGGGCGCGAGCAATTTCGCCTGTTCTTGGTATTTCGGCTCCAGCACTTCCCGCCGCAGGACCCGATCCGGTCGATAACTGCCATTGAGAGGGGGCAGGCTCCCGGCAATCTGTGTATCCGAGGCAGATTCTATTACGGCCTGCTGTGCCAGCTCGCCAGCCAGTTCATTTAACGCGGCAAATTGATCCTCGATATTTTCCTTAGCCAGATCGCTGCGAATAATGCCGTAGCTATTCGTGGTTATTATGTTGGCGCCAGCATCGATATTTTCCCTGTGCACCGCTACCACAGCTTCCGGCGCCACCCGCAGCGCATTTGCCGACCAGATAGTGGGTGGTATTTCCACTCCACGCATGGCAAGTGTTTTACCCATGCCGGCATCGAGAATTGTGATCATAGCGGGATTCATTATTTCAACAGCTTCGGACGGTAATTAAAGATAGCCGAATACTGACAGCTTGCGTAACCTCAGAAAAGTATTTTAGCTAGGGCACCTCTGAATAAATGCATCTACATGCCAATTCGGTTTTGTAATTGATCCTGCTTGGCTTACCATGGCGAGCACGAAAATTCTATGGAGAGCACAATGGCAAAGCCCCCTACTCTCAAATTCGATACCTTGAGTTTACACGCAGGCCAGCAGCCCGACCCGACAACCGGTGCACGGGCAACACCAATCTATCAATCGGCATCCTTTGTATTCAGGGACACCGACTATGCAGTTGGGCTGTTCAATATCGAACGTGCCGGTCATGTCTATTCCCGTTTATCAAATCCAACCAATGCGGTGTTAGAAGAGCGGATTGCGGCTTTGGACAACGGCGTGGGTGCAATTGCTACCGCCAGCGGACAAGCGGCAATGCATCTGGCCATCGCAACTATTGTCAGCAGTGGTGAGCATATCGTTGCTTCGCGCAGTATCTATGGCGGTACCCACAATCTGCTGGACTATACGCTGCGCAGATTCGGCATCGATACTACCTTTGTCGATCCACGGGACCCTGTTGAATTTAAAGCCGCGATCAAACCTAACACACGGCTAATATTCGGCGAAGTGCTGGGAAATCCCGGGCTTGAAGTACTCAATATCCCGGTGATAGCCGAGCTGGCCCATGCCGCTGGTCTGCCATTGCTGGTGGATGCGACCTTTGCCACGCCCTACCTGTGTCGACCAATCGATTTCGGTGCCGACCTGGTAGTGCATTCGGCTACCAAGTTCCTCTCCGGCCATGGCGTTGTTATTGGTGGCTTACTGGTGGACGGTGGCACGTTCGATTGGGAAGCCTCAGGCAAATTTCCAACTCTGACCGAGCCTTATGATGGCTTTCACAATCTTAATTTTGCCGAAGAGTTCGGACCCGCTGCGTTTATCACCCGAGCGCGCAAAGAAGGCCTGAGAGACTTTGGTGCCTGCATGAGTCCAAGTACCGCATTTCAAATTCTCCAGGGCATGGAAACCCTGCCTCTGCGTATGCAACGCCATGTGGACAATACCCAGGCAGTGATCCAATTCCTAACCGAGCAGGAACAGGTTGAATGGCTGAACCATCCGCTGTTACCCGATCATCCGGATCATGCACTGGCCGGCGAGATTCTTCCTAAGGGTTGCGGTGCTGTCTTCAGCTTTGGCATTAGAGGCGGGAGAAACGCCGGCATCAAATTCATTGAGAACCTCGAGGTCTTCTCTCATCTGGCGAATGTGGGTGATGCCAAATCCCTGGTCATTCATCCTGCCAGTACCACGCATCACCGGATGGACGCAAAATCCCTGGAGGCCGCTGGCATTTCCGAAGGCCTGATCCGGCTCTCTGTTGGATTGGAAGATCCGGCTGATTTGACTGCAGATCTGCGCAAAGGATTGCGTGGATCACAACGAGGTTAGCTGAATGTATTTCCAGGTCAATGGCCACAAGAGCTTCTGTAGTATTGGTACCGGCAAACTGCAAAGCGAACAGCCCTCGGTAGTATTCCTCCACGGGGCCGGCATGGATCATAGTGTCTGGGTCTTACCGGCACGCTATTTCGCCCGTCATGGATACAACGTTTACGCACTGGATTATCCGGCCCATGGCCGTTCCACAGGGAATCCGCTGACCAGCATCGATGCGATGGCAGATTGGGTTAGTGATGCGATGGATGCGCTTGAAGTTGCCACGGCAGCAATCGTCGGTCATAGCATGGGCTCACTTGTGGCGCTTAATTTTACTGCGCGCTACAGCACCAAATCCCGGGTTCTTGCCCTGCTGGGAACTTCAACCCCGATGCCAGTGGCAGATCCCTTACTGGATGCGGCCAGAGACAATCACCATGACGCAATCGATATGGCAAACACCTGGAGCCACAGCAACTTCGCCCAGATGGGTGGTAACGAAAATCCAGGCATGTGCATGACCATGGGCGGCCAGCGTCTGCTGGAAAGAGCCGCAAGAGATGTATTCCATAGTGATCTAAATGCCTGCAATGAATTTACCAATGGCGCCGAGCTGGCGAAAAAAATTGCGGTTGAGACTCTGGTTATCGTTGGCAATCAGGACAAGATGACGGCACCGATTAGTGCCCTGCAGGTGGCAGAATCAATTCCTTGCAGCAGAACTACCCGCCTGGATCCCTGTGGTCACGCCATGCTCGCCGAACAACCGAATGCGGTGCTGGATGCCCTGGCGACTATTGTTTGAAATCCGCTCAGTTTCCGCTGCCAGGATTAGACTCATTCAACATTCTCACTGTTGCAACAGCAAGGACGAGATAGACAAACACTAATGGAATCGATGCGACCAGGGATGCGGTCTGCAATTCTCGTAAGCCACCGATGAATAACAGGCTAATGGGTAGGAGGCCAAGGGCTACAGCCCAGAATACCCGATGCCAGCGCGCGGGATGTTCGTGCTCGGTCATCGAACGGGTCGCCCCTGCTGCCAGTGTGTAGGACGCCGAATCGTAAGTCGTTGCCATGAAAATTAATCCGATCACGGCTACAAAAACCAACAAAACTGATCCCATGGGCAGCAGTGCAACAATGCCGGCAATGGCAGTGGAAGGACTTAGTTCAACCGCCTCCTGAACTACCGGATACAGGCTGTTGAGTTCGAGATACAGGGCATAATTGCCAAGCACGATAAAAAATAGTGCACAACCCAGGCTGCCATAACCCAATGTGCCGAAAATTACCTGCCTGATAGTCCGTCCTTCAGATATCTTGCAGATAAACATACCGACAAAAGGACCCATCGCCAACCACCAGGCCCAATAAAATACAGTCCACGACTCGATGAAATCAGCCCTTTGCAGTGGATCGGTCCAGGTCGCCATTTGGACGAACCCCTGTACTACTCTACCGAGTGATGTCACCCCCATCTCCAAGATAAATGCAGTAGGACCAACCACAAGAACAAATCCAATCAAGCACAAAGCCAGCACAGAATTGATGGCACTCAATACCTTGATCCCTCTATCCAATCCCCGGTATACGCTGTAAGCGATCATCGCGGTGGCGATTAGAATAATCACGACCTGTAGAGCAATGCCATCCTCCAATCCGGTGAGACGGTTTATCGCCGAAGCCACTACCGATGTACCAAATCCAAGGCCGGTCGCCGCCGTTCCCAGTAAACCTACGATGAACAACAGATCGATCACTCGACCTGGCCACTTATCAGTTTGTGATTTAAGCACTGAGTGACAGGCCGAACTTAAGCGCAGCGAGGGGATTTTTTTCACATGATAAGAGCAGCCCAGGGCGACGGCAGGCAAACAATAAAAAGCCCAGCCAATCGGGCCCCAGTGAAACATGCCATAGCTGGCTGCCCAGGTAATGGCTGCATCGGACCTGGGTTCCACTCCGAATGGCGGCGCCACATAATAGAAAGTCCACTCAGTAGCCCCCCAATAAATCAGCGATGCGCCGATGCCCGCACAGAACAACATTGAGGCCCAGTGGTAAGTGGAATGCACAGGAATAGCCTTATCGCCGAGTACTACCATGCCATGTGTACTCAAGGCCAGCCACAGTAAAAAGCCGAGCGTCATGATGGCAGCAAGCACATAAATTACGCCCACGCGGGTTGTCACCACCTCGTATAGCTGATCGATAGCGCTGGCGCTCCACTCAGGTGCCGAAAGTAGTGTCACCACGACGGCCAGTAATACGGCTGATCCGGTACAAAATATAAACCAGTCAACATGTTTGCTGGTTTGTTCACTGCTCAGTTCGTCATTCAAAGGGGCTGCTTCTTTTTTATGCCTGCATGGTTTTATTGTTGAGGAATTGTAGCTGTCATGTGAAGATAATCAAAATTCAATAACATCTCGATCCGCATTCAATCGGAATGATTCCCGCGTTGCCGATTTAATAACACTGAACTGGAAACGGCTATTTAACACTATGATTGATGATGACAACACTTTAAACAGCAGACGGAAATTCCTTTCCTGCGGCAGTATTGCCCTGGGCACTCTGTCAGCCAGTCCGCTACAGACCTTGTTTGCACAAACATCTACAGCGGACAGGGATATCCGGATCACCGGTATGGAAGTCTTTACCGTTGGCGTAACTGGGCGTACCAACTGGATCATCGTGCGTCTCAATACCAACAGCGGCACCACGGGTCTGGGCGAAGCCTCACTTGGCAGACGGACAGAGTTGAATGAGCTGAATGAGTTCTTTGCTCTGGTTGATGGGGAGTCTGCGTTCGATATCCAGCAGTATAGACAGCGCGGTCGCAGCCGGGCAGCGGTCGGGAATCGTGTAATAGCCACTGCCTTCAGCGCCATAGAGCAGGCGTTGTGGGACATCGTCGGCAAGACACTCGATGTGCCCCTCTATCAGTTATTCGGTGGCAAGCTGCATGACTCCTTGCCAGTCTATGCCAATATAAATCGTGCTACCGCAGATCGCGTTCCGCAGGGATTCGCAGAGAAGGCACAGCAAGCGGTAGCCGATGGTTTTCGCGCCATCAAGGCCGCTCCCTTCGATGGCTTCCCACCGCTTACGGCTCCCAGTGATGAAATTGCTCGGGCCAGAGATCTGGGTATCGCCAGCGTCTATGCCATGCGCGAAGCGGTCGGCAATGACATCAAGATTAAAATCGATGCCCACAGTTTTTTCGATGTGGCAATGTCCATCGACGTAGCCCGGGAATTAGAAGCGGCTAGTCTATCCTGGTACGAAGAACCCGTCGCACCGACGCTGACCGAAGATACCAAAACCATCCATGATGCCATTGAACAGACCCTGGCTGGAGGCGAATTTCTATTTGGCATCGAAGGCTTCGCTCCGCTTTGTGCGAACCAGGCCGTGGATATCATCATGCCCGATGTCAAACACTGTGGTGGCCTGCTGGAGGCGCAGAAGATAGGGACATTGGCCGAGGCCGCCGGCATTAACGTATCACCGCATAACCCCAGCGGACCCATCGCCACCGCTGCTTCGGTCAACCTGTGCGCGGCACTACCCAATTTTGAGATACTCGAATATCAGTGGGGGGAAGCAAATTGGAGGGCAGACCTGATTGAACCTGCCGAAGTGTTTGAAGACGGCAACATACGCGTGGGAGAGCGGACAGGTATCGGCATCACATTGAATGGGACCGTGCTTTCCACCCACAGCGTCTGAATACATTGGGTTATTGCTAGGCGATTTGCTTGCAATATGTAAAACTGCAGAAAACGGGAGACAAATATGTTTAAACAACGAATACCCGTAGTTACCAAGCTTCTTTTGTTTTCGGCCCTGGCCCTGGTGTTAACATTGGCATCGACCGCAAGCAGTGGGCAGACACTCGACCCCAATGCGAAAGCTTATCAGGCAAAACGTACGGCCTGGGGGCATCCTGACCTGCAAGGCGTGTGGGATCGGCGCACCATCACCCCGCTGGAGCGCCCGGAACGGTTCGCTGAGAAAGCGTTTGCTACCCCGGATGAAATTCGAGAATGGGAGCGAGCCAGTGCTGCGCGCACCGATGGCAGACCACTGGATACTGGTCGTAGTGGCATCTCGGTACATGATCCCAGTGATCTGGATTACGGAACAACCGTTTTAGCTGGCGGCCAGACTTCACTCGTCGTCGATCCGCCCAATGGCCGGATTCCGGACTATACCCCGGCCTCTGATGAGCGCGTGGTAGCTCGGGCCCGCGCCAGGGAAGGTCGAGGATCGGCCGATAGCTGGATAGATCGCAGCCTGGGCGAACGCTGTCTCACCTGGGGCATGCCCCAGGGCATGTTGCCGCAGGCCTACAATAACAATATTCAGATCGTGCAGACACCGTCATCGGTGCTAATCCTCAATGAGATGGTCCACGATATTCGCATCGTTCCGCTGGATGGCCGACCCCACATTCCTGAAAGCATCACCCAGTGGCACGGTGATCCGCGTGGTCACTGGGAAGGCGACACGCTTGTAGTCGAATCCACCAATTTCTCGGCCAAGACAAACTTTCGCAGAGCCAGCGAAAACCTGCACCTGGTGGAGCGCTTTACCCGCACCGGTGACGATATGTTGCGCTACGAATTTACCGTCGATGATGAGACTACCTGGGAGCGACCCTGGAGTGTGTCGTTCCCCATGACAAGCACCGATCAGGCAGTTTATGAATTTGCCTGCCATGAAGGCAATCATGGCCTGGAGAATATCCTGCGGATAGCGCGGAACCTGGAGAAACAGGCAAGCGAGCAGTAGTCAAAGCGACCTGGCTGTGACCATATACTCTGATTAGCCGAACGTGTTTTTAGTCAGCACTGCCATCGAGTAGCGCGTAGATACGTTGCACTGCCTGGGCGTTGGCGCCCAGATCCCGTACACCCAGGGTATCGGCATGCTGTCTCAGATCGGCACGGACCGCTGCTTCTTCCGCACTCAAGCCGCTGTTTCGCAAACGCACGATCTCTGCGTACAGGTCGCGATAGTAGGCCTGCACATAGTCGATGCGTTCAAAATCGCTAAAGGCAGGGCCGTGACCGGGCAACACCAGGTCGAAATCCAGTTGCTTTAGATTTTCCAGCGTTTGCGCCCACTCCCCCACATAGCCATCACCAAGATAGGAGATCCCGCCCAGCAACATGTCGCCGGTGAAGAGGATTTTATCTGCCGGCAGGTATATTCCCACATCACCACCGGTGTGAGCGCGGCCGAAGAAGTGAATCTGAATCTCCCGCCCGCCGCGGTACAGGGTCATGCGATCGCTCATAGAGACGGTGGGAGGCACCGGATCTACTTCTTCGGTTGCTCTGACATGGGCGCGATTGAAATCGAGCTGCCCCTGTATCTCGGCGCGTTCTGCCGCGGATCCAGCATTGGCCAGGCGCTCTTCAAGGGTCGCGACGGTGCGATCGAAGCGCACCAGAGAGGACAGAAATGTCTGCTCGTTCATGGGATCGCCCGCCAGCTTCGCCCGCGTGTATTCGTGACCGATGATTTGGATATCCGGCCCAAACGACGAGACACCGTTGGCATGATCGTAGTGAAAATGTGAGTTGATCAGCGTGGTAACAGGCTTATCGGTGACAACACCGATGGAGTCAATCAGCGCCCGTGAAGCCGCTGGCGTGATATGGGAGTCCACCACCACGACATCTTCCTCTCGCTCGATGATCAGAGCGTTACTCATCACGAAGATGGAACCATTACCTACAGCGAAATAGACACCATCTGCCACCTCTTGCAAGTTATGGCTGGCGGTTTCGATGATCCGTTGTGCCATCGCAGCGGATGGCAGAGTTAACCACAGGACCAGCAGGTACTTTGACAGGAGCTTTAAGCCACGCATATTGAGTTTCCTCGTTGAGTTTTTATCAGGTTAATATACCCGCTTCTCAAAAACTCCGCATCAATCTTGGTGCTTGCCCGGATATTTCACCGATACACTTGCAATATTGGATTCCAGCTTGCTATGGAAATAGGGTCTTACATAGGGCAAACTTAGGCAATAATCTCCTGCCAGAGGAAAAGACCATGAAACGTATTCTTGCTTTAGGCTTGACTGCTGTCGCATTGGCGCTGATGCAGACCCAGGTCATGAGTCACCACGCGTTCTCTTCAGAGTTTGACCAGAACAAGCCCATTCGCGTGCAGGGGAAAATCACCCGCATGGAGTGGATCAATCCCCATACCTGGCTCCACATGGAAGCAGTATTGGACGACGGCAGCATTCAGGAGTGGATGATGGAAGGTGGCACGCCCAATACTTTATTACGACAGGGTCTCACTTCACAGATATTACAGATTGGTTCCGAAATTATCGTGCGCGGCTATCAAAGCAAGGACCCGGACTGCATTCCCAAGTGTCGGGGTAGCGGACGGGATATTACCTTTGCCGATGGCAGGAATATATTCATGGGTTCAACCGGGGTTGGCGCACCGACAGAGGATTTTCCCGCAGATGATGATCTGTAAAAGTCAAAATAGAGTAAAGAAAGGTGAGCGGATGAAACGCCAACAAAATTTGATCAAACCAATCTTATTAAGTGCCCTGGTGATCGGCCTTGTGAGTTGTTCAGTTGAGGTTGAAACTGATTCTGCACCATCATCTTTACCAACAACAGAAACTGCCGCTCCGACAATTGCAGCTGCGGCACCGGACTTAAACGGCATCTGGCAGGCACTGGGTTCGGCAAGCTGGAACCTGGAAGGACATGCCGCCAGTAAAACTCCGGTTACTGATGTACTCGGCGCCCTTGCAGGTATCCCGGCCGGCATGAGTGTTGTCGAGGGCGGCACGATACCCTACTTACCAGCCGCACTGGAACAGCGCAATGCAAATCGAGAAGACTGGACTAATCTGGACCCGGTAGCGAAATGTTATATCCCCGGAATTCCTCGTTTAACCTATATACCTTTTCCACTGCAAATATTCCAGACTGAATCCCGGGTATTTATCGCCTATGAGTTTGGCGGCAACAGTCGCACCATTCATATGAACCGGCCCGGTACCGAAGCACCGATACCTTCCTGGATGGGCTATTCACTGGGCCATTGGGAAGGTAATACGCTGGTAGTCGATGTCAGTTCGCAGATGGCTGACACCTGGTTCGATAGCGCCGGTAATTTCCACAGCGGCGCACTGCAAGTGGAAGAACGCTATACGCCGGTGGGCGAGAGCCACCTTCTGTATGAAGCGACTATTACCGATCCGGAAGTGTTTTCCCGGCCCTGGAAAATTCGCATGCCCCTGTACCGGCGTGTGGAAGAAGACGCCAGAATTCTCGAGTACAAGTGTGTAGAGTTTGCCGAGGACCTGTTATACGACCATTTACGCCAGGGCTATGAAGGGCCCAGGAATCTTGACGGAACCACGCGTTCTGCAACCGACGATCCAAGCGATTTATAGGGAGAAGACATGAAATCATTTAATATGGCTTGCTTGTTTTTTACTGCTGCTTTTCTTACCCAAACTGGTTGGGCCGATGTGCCGATGAAGTCCTGGGGGAAACCCAGCCTGCAGGGCAACTGGGACTACCGCACAGTAACGCCTTTTCAGCGCCCGGCTGCATTCGCAGACCAGGAGTTTCTGACACCAGAGGAAGTGGATGAATTTGAAACGGCCGTACGCAACGGACGCGCAGCCCGTGATGCGAGAGAGTTTGATGGTCAGGCCAGCCAGAGTGACGTGGATGTGGGTTACAACTCCTTCTACCTGGATCAGGGCACTACCATGACCTCAACCATGCGTACTTCACAGCTTATCTATCCGGAAAATGGCAGATTGCCACCGATGAAAGCGGCTGCCAGGGAAGCTGGCGCCTATTTTCGTGCACTACAAAGTCGATCGCCCCAGGGGCCGGAAGATCGCAACCTGTTTGATCGTTGCATTCTCGGTTTCAATGCCGGTCCTCCCATGCGTTCAGGTGCCTACAACAATATGATGTCTTTAGTGCAGACCGAGGACTATATTGTTATCCAGACTGAAATGGTCAACGATCACCGCATTATCCCCACCGATGGGGGTGAGGCCTTACCTAGCGACATGCGCCTGTGGAAGGGTGATTCCCGCGGTGAATGGGAGGGTGACACGTTCGTTGTAACGACAACTAATTTTACCTACCTGTCTCGGTTCAACGGCACTGGTGAAAATATGACGCTCACCGAGCGCTTCACACGACTGGATGAAGACCGATTGGAATATGAATACACGGTCGACGATCCCGAGTCATTTGAAGACAAGTGGACTGCGGTGGTCGAGATGAAGGCGACAGATGCCGATTTGTTTGAGTACGCCTGCCACGAAGGTAACTACGCGATGCCGTTAATGCTCAGTGGTGCGCGTAAACAGGAAGCCGCCGGTATCGAGGACGATACCTGGTTGCCGAGTTGGAGTCGTTAAGCCGGGGTGCTGTCAACCGCATATGAAAACACTTTTTTATGCCCTCACCGCCATTGGGGTGTTCGCGTGTTCGCCTGATGCACCGGTCGTTTCTGATCGAAACAATGTCGACTGGTCGACTTACCTGGGCGACCCTGGCCGCAGTCACTACTCCGTCCTGGAGCAAATTACCCGCGACAATGTAAGCCTGCTCGAGGAGGCCTGGTCATACGACTCCGGTGAGCTGAGAGATGGCGGCTCCACGATGTACACCAGCCCGCTGGTGGTGGATGGCATTCTCTACGGTCTGTCTCCGCGGTTGGTGGCGTTTGCCCTGGATGCGGCAACCGGTGAAGAGTTGTGGCGCTATGACGATGGCGGTAGTGGCGCAGCCCAGCGCGGGATGATGTGGTGGGAAAATGACGAGCAGGCTCGACTGTTCTACGTTGCCGGGCGTGAATTGATTGCGCTGGATCCGGACAGCGGTCAGCTCATTAGTGAATTCGGTGACAACGGCAAGCTGGATTTGACACCGACTGACAAATCCGGTCCGCTCTTTACCAGCGTACCCGGCATCGTCTTCGAAGAGTCGCTGGTACTGGGGTTTTCTACCAGTGAAAGCGCCACCTCCCATGCTGGTGTCATCCGCGCCTACAGTACGATCGATGGTGAGGAACTATGGCGCTTCAACAGCCTGCCGCTAACTGGCGGCCTGGGTTCGGAAACCTGGGAGGAAGGCTCACTGGTAACCGCAGGTGGTGCCAACAACTGGACGGGAATGACACTGGATGAAGAGCGGGCGCTGTTGTTCGTGCCCACCGGTTCGGCTACGCCGGATTTTTACGGTGCCGCCCGCAAGGGTGAGAACCTGTTTGCCAATAGCCTGTTGGCGCTCGATGCACGTACCGGTGAACTACGCTGGCACTACCAGACCGTGCGCCACGATCTGTGGGACCGGGATCTGCCTTCACCACCCACGCTGGTGCAACTGGAACGCAATGGTGTGCTAATCGATGCAGTGGCTGTCACCACAAAATCTGGCCATCTGTTTGTATTTAACCGCGACACGGGCGAGTCACTCTACGACATCTACGAAGTAGAGGCGCTTTCCAGTAATCTGCCCGATGAGCAGGCGGCGCCTACGCAACCAGTCTCCTCCGTGGCCTTTACCCGACAGACCTTTGAGATGACCACACGGAATCCCGAAGCAGTGGCATTCGTAACCGATGTGGTTAAGGATCTGGATCAACGGCCTTTCGCTCCGCCGACGCTGGCCGGCACCTTATTTTTTCCGTCCTATGATGGTGGTGCGGAATGGGGTGGATCGGCCTTCGATCCCAATAATAATAAACTCATTCTTAATGCGCAGGAGATCGGCGGCATTATTCGCCTTTATGAAATTCCGGTCGGTTTCAGCAACCGCAATGTCTATGCCCAGAATTGCGGTGCCTGCCATGGCATCGATCGCCAGGGAACGGATGAAGGGCCCAGCCTGGAAGGCATTAGCGAGCGCATGTCGGCAGGCGATGTGACCGAGATCCTGCGCGAAGGCCGCGGCCGCATGCCAGCATTTGATAGTCTCAGTCAGATTGAAAGAAACGCGGTAATCAGTTTCGTGCGTTCACCGGATCTGGAAGGTGATCGGGACGAGCCCAGCACCGAAATGGATTATGCTTTCGCTGGCTATCTGCGTGTACGAGACCATGAAGGCCTGCCGGGCAATACACCGCCCTGGGGTACGCTTAACTCCATTGACATGGCCACCGGCGAGATTGACTGGCAGGTGCCCTTCGGCAATTACCCCACTCATCCGGATTTGAACTACGGTGCCGAGAGTTATGGTGGTCCGGTGGTAACCGCGTCAGGTCTAATCTTTATCGGCGCTACACCGGATAGAAAATTCAGTGTTTACGATACCCGCGATGGCGCCCTGCTGTGGCAAGCCGACCTGCCTGCCGCAGGATTTGCCACGCCAGCTATGTACAGCGTAGAGGGTCGACAGTTCGTTGTTATTGCCGCCGGTGGTGGTCGCATGGGACCGCCTTCCGGTTCGGGATATATCGCGTTTGCGCTGCCAGATTGATTTCGAAAGCAAGCTTATCAGTTTTCTGCAAACACACCGTTGAGCACCTGAAACATGATCGGGCTCAAGGCCTGCTGGCTGTTATCTTCTTTAAAATAGCTGGTGAATACCGCCACTAGGTCCAGTTTGGGATTTACAATCAGACCCTGGCCGCCCCAGCCACCCTTGTACATGAAACCGTTCTGATCGACTCGATCCCACTGATAAATATTATGGCTGCCATTGCCGCGCACCAGATTGGGGTTAGCACCGTTTAACAGTAAGTCGATGTGCTGCTCAGAAATTATCTGCTTGTCAGACACGACATCATAGGATGGTGTAAAGAGTAAACCAAACCGGGCCAGGTCTCTCATATTTGACAACAGTCCACCATGGGTAAGCGGAATACCATAGCGATAAGCCAGGAACGAGGCATCCGCCTCGGCACCGATGTGCTGCCAGATCTCCCGAGTAAACACATCCTGGAACGGCTCACCGGTAATTTTTTCTACCAGCCAGGCTAGTACAAAAGTATTCATCCCGGAATAGGAAAACCGCTGTCCCTGTTCGTCGTGTTTGCTTACTCTCAGGGTTTTGACAAAGTCATAGGGATTATCCGGTGCATTTCCCTCTCGGAAACCATCACCGATGGCCATCGAGTACTGATAGTAACAGGACTGACGATCATCATACTCATCCTGGCAATCGAGACCGGTAGCCATATCGAGAATATTACGCACCGTTACCCGGGCAATATCGGAATGGGCCAGCTCGGGAATATAGAACTGAATTTGCTGCTCGACATCGATACGGCCACGCTCCTCGAACAGCCGCAGCACGGTTGATGTCATAACCTTGGTGACCGACCAGTAAATGGGTTTTTCATAGGACTGCATACGCGGATAATTTTCATAGACGATCTCGCCGCGATGCAGAATCACCACACCCATCGCCGTCGAAAAGTCACCAGCGAGGAAGTCAGCAAATGCCAGATTGCCATAGCGGGTTTCAACCTCGAACTGTGCAATAGCCGGATCAATTTGAAGGTTCAGTTGCCGAACCTGCCCGGCCCGATACACATTCACTGTGGGAAAGAGTTGGTGTACATTGCGATGCATCCAGCCCATCTGCTCACCGGTTACGGTCCACCAGATATCATCGTCCGGCAGCAGTCGCTGGCGCTGCTGGATTTCCTCTACACCAGTGGCAGCAGTAAATCCGCCATCCTGCTCGGCACTGTATCCAGCCCCGCACAGCAGGTAGGCAATTACAAAAATCAGAGCTAATCGCATATTGATTAAACACTTCTGTTAAAGAAGCCTAAGCATAAAGGCAATAGCCACTGTTGTGAAAGCCCTATTCTTCGATCCGCCTTCCCATTGGAATTAGGTCCCTGGCAACCGAGAGCTGCCATTCAGGAACGGTGACTGACAGGGCTAAAGATAAAATAGACGTTTCCGCGGAAACGTTTTCCGCTAATATCGTGAGATGCCGCGGTAGCCCGAATTGTTACAAACTGGATTACCATTAATTTGCATCCAAAATTAACCCATTAGCCACCCATATTTGCATTGAATATTGACCCGCAAACAATGCAGCTAAGCCCTGAATTTGCTCAAATTAGCCGGGTCAACTATTACTGCAAAACCTGGGTCAGTTTTCAGTACAATTCAACACCCTATGGCTATTGCGGGGTGCGGTTGCCGCCAAACACGGTAACGGTTTCCCGGCGGCTACGGATGACTCAGCTTTCGACATCGGCCGTATCTTTGTGCAGCACTATGCTTACCACGGTCCAGGTTAGTATCGGGATACTGATGAGCCAGCCGATCTCGGCGGCCCCCCAGTTTAATGCCTCATTGCGAGCCAACAATGTCACGAGCACGATATTCCACGCAGTGAAACACATCGTGAGCACGGTCGTATTGAGAAACCGTGCCTTGTCAGATTGTGCTGTGGCTATCTTTTCCATACTTGTACCCTCGTACCTTACAGGGAATACCGCGGTCTCCGTGGGGAACCAGTCCGTCTATCGCTTATCGTGAGACCGCGTCGCCGCTCTATTTGTTAATCATCCAGATTCTGCCCGGGGACGACAATTCGGGGAACTACCTAAGCTAATAGGGGTGCCCGCAACTCTATGAGCTCAAAGAATTGTTTCGCTGCCAAGCACATTTCCAGGTGATTCGAGGATCTCTTGATAAAGGCTCTGTTCTCTTCGAAATTGTTGATATGAGAGCTGTTGTGTGGGTATTTAGTTTAGTACTATATTGTAATTGCAGTTCTGCTAGTATCGCCGGTAGTTCTTAAGTCTGCGAATTGATGTAAATCAAGCAGTTAACTATTGTTGGTGCTATGTTTACAGTCGAAGATTTATCCACAAAATTTGCTTAGGGGATAAATGTGCGCTTAGATAAAAGCCGGAAGTTTCTTCTTACCTTTCCTGGGGGAAAAGAAAGCAGCGCTTTTGCTGAAGAGATTGACAAGCACCTGGAGCGCACTGAGTATATCACTGCAGATAGCACACCCAGTGCAATCAAGAAAATATCCAAAGAACAACCGCACATAGTGGTGACTAAAATTTCATCTCCAGATATTGATGGTTTTGAAATAGCAGAGCATCTTTTCTCCAGTAAGAAATCGAATCAAGTCCCAGTTATTCTGATAGGCGATTATCCAGAAGAACATATTTTTGTTGATGAACTTGTTGCCGGAAAAGTTCAATTTCTGGATGATGTTTCTGATGAGGAAAAGGTTTCTCAATGCCTATCCAGAGTCTTGAATTTCATTACCAACGCCGATGGTGAAGATCTCCATTTGAGATTTTTATCCCCTGGAGATGTATTGATGCGCAAGGGAACGGCGGCGGAATATGTCTATATTGTTAGAAAAGGCAAACTTGAAGCGTCCGTAACTAACGAGGGCAAAAAAACCGTATTAGGTCCAGTCGATACTGGAGAGTTCGTTGGAGAAATGGCCTTTATTAACGGAGACCTTAGAAGCGCTGATGTATGCGCTCTAACCGATTGTGAGCTCATTCAAGTACCAATTAACATGATGGAAAAAATTCTGTATTACAAGCCGACCTGGTCAAAATCATTGATGCGAACACTTTCTCGTAGAATGAAAGTTTCTATTGAAAGGCTTAGTTAAGACAACAGAAAGTCGTATTTCTTAAACACTCCAAGTAACTCTCCAGACAATACCCTCCACACTGAATCATTTATCGGGTATAAGTAGGATTAAAGTTATGTCAATTGGAATCCACACCTTCTTTTGGTCCAGGTACTTACATGGAGACTGAACCCGGCCAGCTTGGTGTATAAGAACGATAAACGCTATCTCAATTTATGTCCAACTGGGGCTGACGGGGTATAGGGAAAGTAATCTCACAATAAGCGTTTCTCGGAAAACAATTAGTACAATTGTGCTTTCTGGTATACCCCCTAACGACCGATGGCCGAACTCTCGGCTTCCCGTATAGTGCGCTCGGCGGCATAGGGCAAAATATAGCCATCCGCCAGGTTTTGCTTTACCACGGCTCTGACTGCTTTCACATAGCCCTCATGGCTTGGATAGAGGGCATCGAGTACATCCTGGTCGAAGGGTTCATGGGACCCGTAGAGGCGGCAGAAACCATTGCTGCCGCTGTTCATGCCGGTGTTTTTCGCGGTAGCTACTACATGCTCGGCCAGGCGAATTCCACCCAGAATATTACCGTACTCATCCCGTGCAAAATCAAGCTCTGGCATCATTTGGGCAACTTGCAGCGCATCGGCTGTGGGTGGTGGAACGTCGTCCCTGATCCACACGACCAGATGCTCGAATGCGGCATTCATCACGTCGCGGAAAGGCACATGGCTGTAAGTTGGCAAATTACACGCTTGTTGGCGAGGCGCGACATTATCAATGGGCAAACCTTCCCGAAGAGTTCTTACCTTGGCATATTCAATTTCAAACGGCACGTCCACATGGGAGCTACCTGCTATTTCCCACTGTCTGAACGTATTCGTGTCCGGTTGTGGAGTGGCCGCGCGACGCGGCATATCGGTCTCAGCCATTATCTTGAAAATCCTGGTCTCCTGATCATCCCGAATTCGACCACCCCCGCCATGGACCATCACGCCGTCATAAACAGGTTCCAGCGGATGAACAGTATTAAGGTAGGTAGCCAGCCGGCTGGCAGATTGTGAATGACCGGTAGCAATAATTTGCTCTGCCTTTAAGCCACCCATGATGTCGACCTGCCCACCGGGGGTGCTCTCGCCCACTCGGTTCACTGCCTTGCCAACCGCGGAGAAGATATCGTAGGAAAGCGCATCTCTTGTCACCATGCCATCGTGAGTGATATCCAGACTTTCATAGCGCTGGGGACTCCATTCCTTCATCGTATCGATCCCCATTTGCTGGGCCGACACCACAACGAAGGCATAGCCATTGCGAATGAAATGATAGCCCGATTGCCACCAGTCTATATCTTTGTCCGGTCCCCCGGTTACATTTATCCATTCCACCACCACAATTCCATTAAAGTCAGCGGCCGACTCAGGTCGACGCACTATGAGACGGGTTAGATAACGGTGTCCGCTATCGAGCACCTCTGTATTTTCCATCTCCGGATTACTGTAGCGGTTTGCCCTGCCCTCGATAAAATACTCTTCTTCAATGTAACCATTGGCAGTTAACTCAATCGCCGAGGCACTGTAAATGGTATTGAGCGTGCCACTGCCGGAAACATCTGCTGCAATCGGGCCGGTTATTGTGGCATCTGGCACCTCTGCTTGTGATACGCTGGCCAGTGAATACAACATAAATAACACCAACCATAGCGCCCTTGTGTTTACATCGAATATTTTACTTACCACAGTGACCTCCACCCAGTCTCTTGTTGTACAGTGACAACAGGGCTAATTCTCAGCCCTGCTACATTTGAGCCAATTTATCATAATCAGTAGGAATCAGGCTTTCGAGCTTAGCAAAATTTTACTCCAACCCCAATTGTTTATATTCTCGGCTACATGACAGCAAGCAACCATCAAGCATCTACGCCGAATTTCCTGCAGGCACTGGTCTGTTTCGGGATTGTCCTGTTGATTATCTCGGTGGGGCTATTCGCCTATGTCATTGATCTGCATAGCTTAATGTTTCTGTGCCTGCTCTGGTGCGGCCTGGTTGCCAGATTGCTGGGCTACCCGTACAGCGCGATCCGGGAAATGATGGCCAGCGCGATCACTAGAGCCTTACCGGCTATCTATATCTTTATTCTTATTGGCATGGTCATCGCAAGCTTCATGCACAGCGGTACTATCGCAGCACTGATGTATTACGGACTTGGCTTCCTGAATCCCGCCCTGTTTCTCGCTATTGGCCTGATTTTGTGCGCATTCATGTCGCTTGCTACAGGTACGTCCTGGGGAACCGTTGGCACCATTGGTGTGGTATTCATAGGCATTGGTGAAACCCTGGGTATCCCACTCCCGATTGTGGCCGGCATGGTGGTGTGCGGCGCTACCTTTGGCGACAAACTGTCTCCTGTTTCCGACACCACCAACCTGGCAGCGATGAGCGCAGAAACAAACCTGTATCGCCACATTCAGTCCATGCTCTACACCACATTTCCAACATTGATAATCGTGCTCGTTATTTTTATTTTAATTGGCTTCCGCTACAGCGGCTCTGACTCGACGGCTGAGGCCATAGTCAGCATTCAGCAGGCACTCGATGCCACCTACAAGCTGTCTCCGGTTATAAGCTTTCTACCACTGATATTGATGTTGGTACTGAGCATCAGGCGCTTTGCCGCGGAAATTGCCATGTCGGCGAGCATATTGCTGGCGGTTGTAATCGCTATTACTTATCAACAGCACACAGCAGTCGATGTGTTGAATGCCTTGTGGTTAAACACACCGACCAATTCGGGCATCGCAAGCCTGGATGATTTGCTTGGCCGCGGCGGAATCAGCAGTATGAGTTGGACCCTACTGCTGGCGCTCATGGCTTTGGCGCTAGGTGGTATCTTGCAGGGAGCAGGAATCTTGAGCGCCCTGTTATCCGGGATGATTGCGCGGGTAAAACACACTACTGCATTGATCTCGACGACCATCTGTTCAGGGCTGATCGGCAATATGGCTATGGGTGAAGCCTATATTTCTATCATTCTCAATTGCCAGTTGTTTCGTGAACAGTACCGGAAACAAAAGCTCGATAGCGCCGTGTTGTCCCGCTCAGTGGAGGAGGGCTCAACGTTGACCACGGGCTTGATTCCCTGGACCACTGCCGGCGCCTTTTATTCCGCCACACTGGGTGTGCCGGTTTTAGACTATGCCCCCTACGCGTTTTTCAATTACCTGAATGCATTCGTTTCAATCACGATGGCTGCCCTGGGTATCGGGCTGCTAAAAAACCGCTTCCTGAAGAGCTCCTGAATTCATCGTGTTATGGTAAATTTTGTCGATAGACCTGGCGCGCCTGTTCAAACTGTCCAAAGACATGGGCCTTTTCTCTTTCGGAACGCCAGCCAGGCCACGCATCGGCCAGCTGTTCCAGCTTATCGATCCATGCAATGCCGTACTCCGCAGCCTGGCGATTGCGCACGACCTCATCTCCCACCTGCAACCAGACCGGGTTGGTTAATGCCTGGGTATAAGCCACGTCAAAGGGAAATCGATCACCAGGCTCACCTTCCGTACGCAGATGACACCATCCGCTGTTTGATACCGCTAAGTCATAGCTGATATCCAGGCTGTTGCGATTTCTACGCAAGGGAAAATTCTCGACAGTCTGACCATTGCAAACCAGCAGTACTTCACTCAAATCAGTGACCGATCGCAAGCGCCCGGTCACTGTTACGGTGCCGCCGGCGGCAGGCAATTGCACCGTGTCTCCGGGCAAGGCATCGCCTATCTGCATTTCCAGTAATGGTCCGGAAGAAACAAAGGCCCTGCCCCTGCGCAAGCCGTCGAACCAGGCTTCCATATTCAGGCCCTGATTGCCGGTATACACATAGGTGCGCACCGAGCCGACCAGCTTGCTTTGATGCAGCGAACTGATTGAATCTTCACCGCCGGTTGCGGTGACATGTAATCCGTTATTCCAGGCAGCGTAGAGCGGATAGAATCCGGCCCGGCTGGCATCAGACCACTCCAGCGCATCGGTAGTGCCAAGGGCTGCATCCACCATAAAGCCTTTGCCACCGCCGAGATTGCCCTGCAGCGGATCATTTTCGCCACCGAAGGCATGGACATAACCTGTAGTAGCGCCCTGCTGCTTTGCCTTGATAAACATATCTGTGTTGCTGGGATAAAGGCTTTCAACTGCAGTCCCTTCGTAACCGGTGACAAAGGGCGAAATCAGATGATCCCGTAAGCCGAACATGAAGACATGCCCGTAAAACGGCGGGCGGTATTCCTGTCCAACAACAACGATTTGGTCCTCACTTGAAAGCGGGTGTGCGCCGCCGCCGGGAACGAAGTATTGGTAATCCAGAATACGATTGTCCTTGTTAGCCACCTGTTCCAATACCAGATCCTGGTCTTCTGCGCGCGACATCATAACGAGATTTTCAAGTGTGTTGTGCAGATTACCGCCGTAGTTGGAATGCACATGGGTAGAGGCGCTGTACCAGCCCTTCGCTGCCATGTCCTCCATGCGCTCCAGAGATACCGTCAGACTGACAACCGAGTCACTCTCGACTTCAGCAGAAACTGTTTGTGGATAGTACTCAAAGCCTTTTACCGCATTGAGTGTGACTTCTCCCACAGGCAACCGAAGCTCGAATAATCCCTCGGTGTGAAACATGGGATCACCCCGGCCACTGACTCGTGCATAAGTCTCGTTAGGTGCGTAAAGCTTACCGTCTGCTGCTGATAAATGAATTCGACTGTGGGTTGTGGTATTGCTTTCAGCATCCAGTACACGAACCTTCAATATGCCGGTTTCTCGCTTGAAATATTGCTCGTTGATGTGGAGGGTTTTCAACTCACCTCCATAGGTCTCGAGCAGCATCAGTTGAGACACGCCTGGCTCATTGGAGATAAAAGCAATCCATTCACCATCGGGTGACCAACGCGGGTGAAAGGCATCGTGCTCAAAAAAGGTAATCTTGTAGGGCTCGCCACCCTGGGTTGGCTGTACATAGAGATTGTTAAACTGATCCGCCGCACCTCGGGTCGAGGCATAGACAAAGCGCTTGCCATCTATGGAAACATCGGGTCTTGTTCGATACAGAGATTGTTCTGCCAGCACGGTAACCGCACTCTCAATCCCATTCTCTCGCGCCGGCACTCTGAGCACATTGCCCGATCCCAGCGGTATATCCCGGTTGGACACCAGCAATAACTCCTGGCCATCGGGGAACCAGGCTGGTGTGATGTGCATGTCCCATTGGCCGAAGTAAAGCCGACTATTGAGAAAACTGTGGTCGGTGGTGACGGCTATCGGTGCGCTGGTCCAGTTTCCATCCGCGATTTCGCGAATGATGACATTAAAATAACCATTGGGGTTGGTGGTAACGTAAGCTACCCGGGTGCCATCGAGCGAGAATACAGGATCTGTATAGATAGCCTGATCATCGGTCAGAGCATGGCTTTCGCCGGTTACGGTATCGACTATTTCCAGTTGAATACGTTGATGATCGTAATCCGCTGTATAGATTATCCAGCGACCATCGGGAGACCAGTCGGGCGAGGAGTGATAGGCCGCGTTATAAGTCAACTCAAAAGCAGCGCCACTTTGCGGATTTACTTTCCAGATACTGCCCTGCATGGCCACCGCTATCCAATCACCCGCCGGTGACCAGGCTGGGGCCCAGGGGGTCGAACTTGGAGAGGGTGGAAAGTAAAAGTTGTGCATGTAGTTGCCGCCGCTTCTGGCAGCAGGATAGACCCTTCCCTGGGCCAGTGTTTCAACACTCAATGAAAACACGAAAAACAGAATTATAAATTCGATGAAAGTGGACCGCCGCGTTATGCTCATCAAACAAGACTCCCAATTGATTTCAACTTTTAAGTAGGTGTTGATCGATTAGAGACTATCTCAATAATGCGCTAACAGCCATCCCATAATCCAACACCTCACCCTGCCAGCGGGTAACCGCAGTTCTTGAATCAATTGTCAAACCCATCCCCTCATGCTCCAACTCAATAGCCAATGATTCTTCTGCTAACAAATCTGGATTATCGAACTGAGGGTAAATGGCAGTGTGAATTTCTCGATCACTAGAATCTATAAAAGTAATATTCCCCTGGTCGACAAGCTGCCCAATGCTTCTGTCCCTGGACTTCTCAATTCGACAACCACCCCCATGTAACAGGCGATGGTGCTGCCGGCATAACAACACCAGATTATCCAGACTGGTCTCGCCGCCATCACACCAATGCTGGATGTGGTGGGCATCCACATAGCGGGTTTCGCAGCAGCCAGGGTATCGGCAGCCCTGATCACGATGGCGTAACGCTCTGCGGATAGATGGCAGAACAAGCCGGGATTTTCTGCCTATATTGAGCACATTACCTTTGGAGTCTTCCAGGGAAGCGACTAGGCTGGCGTCACAACAGAGGCGGCGAATGGTTGCAGGGGATAGCATCGGGCCATTATCTATATGGCTATGATTATGAGTGCTAACTTTAGCGGTCTCGATCTGGTCGGTATTGATGTGCAGCAAAACCTGGTATTTTTCACCACCGGCCAGCGCTCTGGCACCATTGCCTGATGTGCTGGTGGCAAGAAAATGCTCAGACAAATGGACCAGTGCATCGGCGCGACATTGTGTGTGGGTTTTCTCACTTTCGCTTCTATCCTCCAAAAGCGTTCCCGCGGGAACGTTTTTCTCTATGCTGGTTTTGTCAGCTATAGCGGAAGTGCTTTCAATTATCGCCTCCACCGCTTTAATAAGTACTGCGCCTTCCTCCGGCGGTAGTGATCCCTTGAATACCAACATACCATCTTCATCATAGTAGTAGGAAAAATCTCTGCTGGCATGCTGAACCCAGCGCGATACCACAGTAGTAATTAAGCCAGTGGGCAGGTGATCTCATTGCTCAGTGCTTGATTAGTTTCCGGGATTGGGATGGCGAGAGGGGGTATTGGAGCAGTGTTCTCTGGTGGTTCGGGTTGGATCTGGATGGTCATTTGATTGTGGCCTTTTTACTTTAAAGGATGGCGGTTGCGGTTTGATTTTAAGTAACTTGGATACTGTATATATATCCAGTATTATAGCTCTAATATACTGTATTCTCTACATATATTTATAATTAATTAGTGTTCAGGAATTGCTAGAAAGCGACAGAAGTGAATTTCGATGAGGCGTCGGGAGTTCGACACCTGCAAGGAGCCCCGCAGGGGTTAGGGATTTATCTAAGATAAATCCTGAATCAATCTTTCCAAGCGTGTCATTATGGGGGGTTTTAATTCCACATTGCACCAAATGGAACTGCCCATAAGCTACCCCCAAAAGACAAAGCGGTTTCTCCGGTATATAAAATGATTCCAATAAAGGGGGTATCTTTTGCGATATTATCTTTAAACCTGTTAAATTGCATCCAAAAGTGACCCACCTTTTGCACTGAAAACTGACCCACCTAATCAAGTCAGATTATGGTTCATTTCTTCATTTTTTGCCTGGTTTTTTCTCCTTATTGCTGGTTGAGTTTTT
>Ga0187827_10000816_pt1 | contig 47393 bp, 44 predicted proteins | sample ETNtaG_39_FD_167969 | JGI IMG/M metagenome (GOLD analysis project Ga0187827, IMG submission 167969) | Marine microbial and viral communities from oxygen minimum zone, Eastern Pacific Ocean - ETNP2014_SV_150_PacBio MetaG (Illumina Assembly) | ecosystem: Environmental > Aquatic > Marine > Hypoxic...
TGTGTATTGAGTAATTGTAATATTCTGTAAATTGATCGATAATATCATTTTTTGGATCTTTTTTTAGCTTGTTGCAAGTATCAAATATTTCTTTTACGTTACTTTCTGTACCGGATGTTTTTATAATATCTTTTGGATCTTCTACCCATTTATCTAACCAATTAAAACGTTCTTTACTCATTCCCTCAGGTAAGATCGCAACACTCTTCAGGCCTAAAATTCTTGATATTGCAACCCCACCTCTGCAATAATTTCCTGTTGATGGCCATACTGCTTTTTGTTTTGAATAATCAAAATCACCATTTAATATTCTTGGAAGCAAACAACCATAAGCTGCTAAAACTTTATGCGCTGCAATAAGAGGAAACAATCTTCCTACATTAACAATAATTTTTGCGTCAACGCCTGTAAATTCGTCAGGTAGAACAATATGTTCAGGTACTTTTGAAAATCCGACATGATCTCTGTTATTAAACCAATGAACTCGAAATAAATTCAAAGGGTCCATTGCATCTTTATCTACTGTTTTAAGTTTATTTATTATGTTTTTATCTACTGTATGAGGATTACACAGCTCAGAAATTTTAGGTAAAACTATACCTTTTTTCTTAAAGTATTCAGAAGTTTTACTAATAACTGATTCATTCATAATTATATCCTATGCTTCAATATATGCTTTACAAGCATGCTGATTAAATCGTTCTTACATCTTTTCTATAGTTAAATTTAAATTGAACGAGGATCAACAATTTCAGGAATTTCAAATAGCCGCCCATATCCTTTAATGGTTAGAGATACATTAATTCGACGCAAGCAACTCCACATCATTGCTTGATTGGAGCAAATAACTGGTTTATTAACCTCTTCCTCAATTTCCTGAAGAATATCGATCGTGCGTATTCCACCGCAACTGATAAAAATTGCGTCTGCCTCAGGTCTGTCGAGTGATAATGCAAATTCTTTTATATAACTTGGAGTAATGTTGCCCATTATAGAACCATCATCAATTTGCATTCCTTTAATATCGAGAACATTAAATCCTTGATTGGTCATGAAACGATATTCCAGCTTATTAATCTCGTCGATATAAGGTGTGCCAACAACAATAGATTTTGCATTTAAAGCGCGAAGTGCATCAATAACGCCCGTCACCAATGTCATTGGTTGTGATTTTGGAGCGCCAAGGCGTATTTTTTCAGCAACCGCATGCTCACCAATAACAATTGAACCTGAGGTACATGCATAACAAATTAAGTCAGGTGGTGCATCAGGCTGGATTAGAGAGGCCGCATTAGCCATTGTATCTATATGTTTACGAAGACCTTCGACAGTAATTTCGTTAGGACTTGCGACAGGAGCAACAGATATTGAAACGCCATCAGGAGCTAGTGTGCGGAGATTCTCCTGTATAACTGTGTCGGTTGCCATAACAACAAATCCCAAAGAGCCAAGATATCCATATGTGTTAGCATACTGAACTTGTTGGTAAAGATTTTTCATATTTTCTTTTTCTGTTTTTCAATTTCTCCAAGATAACAAGGATTCGAATAAAGAGGTTTTATTATTTTTTTATTACGTGCGACTACTTTTCTATCTGTACGCCTGGGCGATTTGTTGGTGTACATCGATTTTCTTTTAAGAGGAGGTAAGTTCATAAAAAAAATTAATTTATTAATGAATCGCCAGCACAATTAAATATTTGACCAAAGCCTTGAATATTATCTTTTATTCCTGCTTTTCTCAAACAGCTCCACACTTGAGCTTGATTACTAGTTATAACTGGTTTTCCTGTGATATTTTCAATTTTCTGTATTACTTCTACTGATCTAATTCCTCCACAACTTAAAAAAATTGCATCTGCATCTTTATCATCTATTTCTAATGCAAATTTTTTCCAATATTCAGGCGTTACTCTTCCAAACTCAATACCTGTTGTTAGATTTAATCCTTGAATATTGATAATTTCAAAACCTTTGTTATGTAAAAATTCAGCTTCTTTTGTATTAATTTCATCTAAATAAGGTGTTCCTACAACTATTTTTTTTATTTGTAATTCGCGTAACGCATCAACGACTCCTGTTACAAGCGTCATAGGAATTGCATACGGTGCTCCTTTTTTTATTTCAGCCATTATTTTTTCTTCACCAATAACAATAGATCCTGATGTACAACTATAACTTATGACATTTGGCTTTGCATCTGGTTGAATTCTTGACGCTGCATCTGCCATGTGATCTATATGTTTTGATAATGTTTCATTAGTTGTATAATCATCCGTCTTCAATCGCGTAACATGAATAGCTACATCTTTAGGGACAATATCAAAAAAATCACTTTCTCCCGCAAGATCGGTAGACATTAAAATAAAACCAAGTTTAGCTCTATTATGTCTTCCTTCATTCATTTCAATGTTGCGAGTTTTTGAATTAATTATATCCCCAGGCTTAAACATGATTTTATAACACTATATCATTCAAGGATTTCGAGGAACTTGTAATTTGCTCATACCTATCTTCTGTAATAATCACCAGTTTTCTGTATGATTTTCCAGAGTTTACTTGCGTTTTCTTTATTTACTTTTTATCAGAGCTTGATAAATCAACTCCAGTATCTGGATCAAGTTCCATGCCTAGTGGAGTAATATTTCTTGGTAAAGGTGTAAATGTCGATTCAGGATTATCTATAGTTGGTCTTACAAACATTCTAAAAGTTCCAAAAAGAGCAATAATAACGTGAAAAATACTCAGAAAAAAAAAGAATCCATTGGGTCCGAAAATATTCATGAAAAAAGAACATGCCAGCGGTCCTCCTATTGCCCCTAATCCAAAAACAAGCTGCAAACCACCTCCAGCAGCAACGAATTTTTCTTTTGGAACAAAATCATTTGTATGCGAGAGATTGAGCGGAAATAAAGAAAGTGAAGCTCCAGCATAAATTGTTACAAAAATAAAAAACATCAGTTTGTCAGATCCGGGATCTACAACTATATTTATGTATTGCAATGTATCTCCTGATACAAAAATTGATAAAAAACAAAAAATGACACAAATTATAGAACATAGAATGATAACGCTCCTTCTATCAAATTGATCAGAAAAATAGCCTATCGGCCCTTGGGCTATCGCACCTGCAACAGTAATTAAAAATAATAATAAAGAAATTTCAAAAACGCTAAAATTTATTATGGAAGCATAAACTGCAGCAAGAGTGAATAATGCCGAATAAATTATACCTGTACAAAAAGAACTTACAAAACCTAAAGGGGAAATCTTATAAAGTTCTTTTATTTTTAGAGTACCTATTTTTTTAAATTTTGGTGCCTTACGTTTTGTAAGCAAGATAGGAATCAAAGCAACTGACAACAATATAGAAACTAAAATAAAAGGTTTAAAATTTTCTGGATTATCAAAATTTAACAAAAGCATTCCAATTGCTAAACCTATATAAGTTACAAACATGTAGGCAGATAGTATTTTGCCCCGTGTTCTATTATTTGCTCGATCATTAAGCCAACTTTCGGCAACAATATAACAACTAACTAGACTTAATCCTGTCAAAAATCTTCCAAGAGTCCATACAACAGGATTTACATATGCGGCAATAATCAAAATACTTAAAGACGATAAAGAAGCAAAGGCTGCGAAGACTCTAATATGACCCACTCTAGAAACAAGTTTAGGAGTCATATTAGAACCCAAAAAATATCCCACATAATATCCCGACATCATTATGCCTGTGGAAAAATAATTAAATTCCTCCATTACTGCCCTAATACCCATTAAGTTCCCCTGAAGACCATGGGCAATCATAATTATCCCGATACCAGTAAATAATGCCCAAGAATTTTTAAATAATTTTCCCATTATTTTGAGTGACTATGCTTTTTGTTTAAAAAAGCAAGTAAATAAATTTGATTTATGTTTTTTTAAAGGCTTGAATCGAATGAATAGTAATCGTGGAAATGATCACTCCTCCCCCTATAAGAGTCTCCATGCTTGGTTGTTCGTGAATGACGAGCCAAACCCATAGGGGACCTAAAACGGTTTCAAGTAAGAAGAAAAGATTGACTTCAGGTGCGGTAATATATCTTGGGGCCAAGGTCAGCAGAACGAATGGTATTGCTACACATGCGATGCCCATAGTTGGGATAATGAGTAAATCTTTTCCTTCTAATTTGAGTTTATCCACAAAAATTAGCGCTATTAATGCAACAAATAATTTGCCTATCATTGCTGAAGGAACCAAATTTAACTGTTTTGCAGATCTAATTATTACAGTTCCAGCTGCTAAACCCGAAGCACAAATAAATCCAAAGAAATTCCCTTTAAAATCACCTTTTTCAAATGAATCAAAAAAAATATAGACAACAGCTAGAGTTGTAACAGTAATTGCCAGCCATGTTTTTTTATCAGGGCTTTCTTTTAGAAAAACAAAGCTTATTATTGCAGCAAGCATAGGGGATAAACTGATCATGATTAAAGTATTTGCAACGTTTGTATTTTCAATTGAAATAACAAAAAGAATATTAGTTATGGCGAAAGTAAAAACATAAGCAACGCCGTGCCAACCATTATTTATGATAGAAGAAACAATTTGACCTTTTTGAATAATTAAAAGACCAATAAAAACTACAAAAAAAGGAATAATTCCTCGGTAAAAAATAAGGTTCCAAGATTCTGTATTTGATAAACGAATAAGCAAGCTATCAGGGGTGATAAACATTATTGCAATAAATGCTAATAAAGTTCCTTTTTTTTGATCAGCTAACTGCATATTTGTTTTCAACGTAATTCCAAAAATCTTTAGACAAATCTATACCAGAAAGATCTTTATATGTTTTTAATCCAGTTGGTGAAGTAACATTTAAATCTCCGTTTAGCTTACCTCCTATAAAATCAACTCCAGCTAAAACAATTTTGTTTTTAATTAATTTTTTTGAAACTAAATTAGAAATATTTGTTTCTTTTTTATTTAATTTAACAACTTTAGCTTTTGCTCCCTTGCTCATATTGCTTAAAATAGAGCCTTTTTTTGGAATCCGAGATATTACGCCTTTAATTTTTCCTCCAATTACAAAAACTCTTCTATCTCCATTTTTTATTTCAGGGAGGAATTTTTGTATCATAATGTGTTCATTTTTCTTAATAAAATTTTGGATTAACTTTTTATTAAAGTGATTCTTAATTAATAATATATCATTTCCACCATATCCGTGAATTGGTTTGATAACAATTTTTTTGAACCTTTTAAAAAATCTGAAGATAACTTCTATATCTTGAGTAAAAATTGTAGGAGGCATAAATTTAATAAAATTCGTTGAATATAGTTTTTCAGAAATATCCCTAACAGATTTTGGATTGTTAATTACTTTTACTTTTTTTGGGAGCTTTTCTAACAAATAAGTAGCAGTGATGTAATCCATGTTAAAAGGTGGATCCTGTCTCATTAAAATTACTTTTGCTTTTGAAAGATCTAAATTTGTTTTTCTTTTTATTTTATAAAATTTTTTACTGTTTTCGATAAATGAAATTTCATCACATTTAGTTGTGACCTTGTTTTTAATATATGTTAGATTTTTCGTTCTATAGTAATATATTTGATAATTTCTTCTTTGGGCTTCAAGTGCTAGCAAAATGGTTGTATCAGTTTTTGGATTTAGATTATTTAAACTATCACCTTGAATAGCTAATATTTTAGTTTTCATACAAGTAGTTTAGATCCTTATCATCTTGAAATTTACTTAGCATTAATTCAGCATTTGTTTTATTAGAGTTTAAAATTTGATTTATATGATTTAGGTAGATTGCTTCATTCTTTTTACTTTTGTTTAATTGATTTCTTTTTTCTAGTCCTTTTTTTGCTAATTTAAAAAATATTTTATTCCATTCACCAATATTCTTTCCTTCAAGTTCAGTTCTTAATCCTTTTTTGGGTGCTTCAACGTAAGCATTTAACAGATTTTTTTTATTCCACTTTGATACGATTTCAAGTGACTCTTCAAGGTTTCCATACAAAAGTCCAACAAAGAATGCGGGAGCATTGCACAAGCAGTCCCAATCACAAGTATCAATTGATCTAATCTCGATATATCGTTTGAGTCTATTTTCAGTAAAAATTGTACCTAAATGATTTGATAAATCGTTTTCATTGGGTAATTCGTTGTTGATTTCATCTAATCTTCCATTCATAAAATCTTCAAAATTTTTACCATTTACTTCAACATAATTATTTTTTCTTTGAGCAAATAAAATAGGAACCTTCATTATGAATTTTGCATATTTTTCAAAATCCATATTATCTAAGAATTCAATGGGCAAACCTCCCCTTGAAGTTTCTTGCCAAACTTTGGATCTGTATGAATAATAATTGCTGTTTTTTTTCTCAACAATTGATGAATTAGCAAATAATGCCGTAGATAATGGTACCAAATAACAGCTAAGTTTAAATTTTTTTGTGAAGTCTTCTTCTGAGCAATAGTCAAGATTAACTTGTGTTCCACAAGTCCTATACATCATATCTAAACTTAGTCTGCCATTTCTTGGCATTTTTTTTGTCATTATTTCATATCTTTTTTTTGGATTGCCTGGAATTTCATTCAGTTTTGAAATTGGATCAAAACCAAGTGATATAATTCTAAGATTTAGCTTAGAGCTTATTTGTTTCAATTCAAATATATAATCGTATGCTTCTTTACAAATTTCATGAATATTATTTAATTTTGCACCCGATAATTCAATTTGATTTCCAGGTTCAAGGGTAATTTGTTGATCATTTTTTTTTAATGCAATTATATCATTTCCTTCGAAGATTAGATGCCAACCAGAATTCTTAAACAAATCAAATATTTTATTGATAGTTTGGTAATCCACCCTTTTTCTTAACTTGTTAAAGATGAATTTTTCATGCTCAACTCCTATTTTAAAATCATTTTTATTTTTGATTCCTCCTTGAAAGTATTGAATAATATTTTCCTTAGTGGTTATCATTTAGTTGATCAAATTTTCCAAAAGAACTCTTAATAATAGCAATTTAGAAACTATTTGACATCATATATAACAACAATTACGTTTCTCCAAGGAAAGATAAAAAGGAAAATTTATGTCAACAAAAGGATTAATCGAAAGACTGAACAAGGGTCCAGTAATTTGTGCCGAAGGTTTTTTGTTTGAAATTGAAAGAAGGGGATACATGTCCTCAGGACAATTTGTTCCCATGGTATCTTTGGAACATCCTGAGGCTTTAGAAAATCTTCATAGAGATTTTCAACATGCAGGCTCTGATATTGTTCAAGCATTTACTTACAACGGACATCGTGAAAAAATGAGAGTGATCGGTAAAGAAGAGTTATTAGAACCTTTAAATAGATCCGCTTTAAAAATAGCAAAAAAAGTTGCAATAAGTACTCCAAAAGGAATTGAACCTAATTTGATGGCTGGAAATATTTCAAATTCAAATATTTGGAAAGAGAATGATACAAAATCACATTTAGAAGTTGAGAAAATGTTCACAGAAATGGTTGGTTGGGCTGTTGAAGAAGGTGCGGATATATTAATTGGAGAAACTTTTTATTATGCTGAAGAAGCTTATAAAGCTTTAGAGGTAATGAAAAAAACAGGCCTTCCATGTGTTATTACAATAGCACCCATGGGTGAAAATATAATGAGAGATGGGGTTTCCATTTTGGATACTTGCAAAGAATTGGAGCAGCTTGGCGGAGATGTTGTTGGAATGAATTGTTTTAGAGGTCCAGTTACCATGATGCCTTACTTAAAAGAAGTTAGAAAAGCTTTGAAATGTCATGTTGCTGCTTTACCCATTAATTTTCGTACAACCGAAGAACATCCAACCTTTTTTAATTTACCAGACAATAATGGATGTGCATGTCATTCACCTCACGGAAGAACATTTCCTACCGCATTGGATCCTCTTCAATGTAATAGATATGAAATTGGAAAATTTGCAAAAGAAGCTTTTGGTCTTGGTGTAAACTATTTAGGAGTTTGTTGTGGTGCAAACCCAATGTTGATTAGAGAAGTCGCTGAGTCAGTTGGATTGAAAGTGCCTGCCAGCAAGTATAGAGAAGATATGTCAACTCATTTTATTTATGGAACCAATAAGAGAATAGCAAAACATATGAGAGATTACGGAGATAAAGCGTAATTTTTTAATTTTTTTGAACACTACTTAAGAGTGATAATTGTGTAATTTTACTGTCGCCAAGATCATCAGTTGGTTTTATCGGATAATCTCCTGTAAAATAATGATCAGTAAATTGTGGGTAAAGATTATTTCTTTTATCAAAACCCATGGCTTTATAGAGACCTTCTAAAGATAAAAATTTTAAAGATTTTGCATTAATGAATTTACACATTTCTTCGATACTATTGTTTGCGGCTAATAATTCCTTTTTTGTAGGAGTATCAACTCCGTAAAAATCGGGAAATTTTATTTCTGGACAAGCTATTCTGACATGCACTTCTTTTGCTCCTGCGTCATATAACATTTTTACTATTTTGTGGCAGGTCGTACCTCTAACCAGCGAGTCATCGATTAAAACGATAGATTTACCTATCAAGGAAGATTTATTTACACTTAATTTTAATTTTACGCCAAAACTTCTGATGCTTTGGGCTGGCTCAATAAAAGTTCTTCCCACATAATGATTTCGAATTAATCCCAATTCAAAATTTTTTCCAATTTTTTGACTATAACCAATTGCTGCAGGCACCCCTGAATCTGGAACAGGTACAATAATATCAACGTCAGTATGAGATTCTTTTGCCAGCTCATATCCTAAATTTTTTCTATATTCGTAGGCACATTTATTATTCAATATGCTGTCCGGTCTTGAAAAATAAATATATTCAAAGATACATGGTCTTGCTTTTTTACTAGGAAAAGGTTTAATAGTTTTTAAATTTTCATTTTCAACAACTACTATTTCCCCGTTTTCAACTTCTCTGATAAATTTTGCACCTACAATGTCTAGTGCACAAGTTTCGGAAGCAAATATGTAGGAGTTTTTTATTTTTCCTATTATTAAAGGCCTAATTCCAAAAGGATCTCTTGCACCAATAAGAACATTATTTATTAACATTACTAAAGCATAACCACCTTGTATTTGAAACAGGGCGTCTACAATTTTATCGATCATTATTTGTCTTTTTGATTTTGCTATAAGCTGGACAATGGCTTCTGTATCAGAAGTGGTATGAAAAATTGCTCCATCTTTTACAAGTTTTTCTCTTAAGGTAATAGCATTGGTAAGATTTCCATTATGAGCAATGCTTATTCCTCCGCCGTGAAGATCTGCAAAAAAAGGTTGAATATTTCTTAATGTTGTTCCGCCTGTAGTTGAGTATCGGTTATGTCCAATTGCAAATTGGCCTGGTAATTTTTCTATAGTTTTTCCTTTTGTAAAATTGTCTCCTACTAATCCTAATCTTTTTTCGGAATGAAAATTCTTTCCATCAAAAGATACTATTCCACAACCCTCTTGTCCTCGGTGTTGGAGCGCATGCAATCCTAGCGCAGTTAAAGTGGCAGCATCATTGTTGTTGCTTATTCCAAATACTCCGCATTCTTCTTTCAGTTTTGGATTAAATTTTTTCGATTTTTTCTTTAGTATCATCATAATATTCATCACTTTTTGGAAATTCTTCAACCAAAAACTCACTTCCTTTATATATTATTTCAAAGGAATAAGTACCTTCAGTTTTTACGGGCCATCGTTGGTATGGATAAAACCAATTAAGTAAAGAAAAAATGCATACACAAAATACATATCCTTTAAAGATTCCAAAAATTAAACCAAAAGTTTTATCGACGGCACCAAATCCAGTCCAAGTTACAGCGCTACCAGCGGCTTTGCCTATATTGATTATTATAAAAAGTGAAATTATGTATATAAAAATACCCAAACCAATATCGGCAATAAATTTTGATTCTATAAAGTCTTGTACCCAAGGATTTAGTTTTGGCACTAGAACGATTGTTATAACCAAAGCAATCAACCATTTCGAAAAAGATAATAAGCTTAACGTAAAACCCTTAGCGGCACATTGAGCAATGGAATAAATGGTAATTAGAAAAACAATGAGATCAAATACCGAGATATTGTTTTGTATAAATTCTAGCACGCTACCTATTACCGAAAGGTTTTATTAATAAAATTAATTTTGGTAAAAGCGTTAAAACTGAAATTAAAGCTAGCATCATGGCTATCCCAGTAAAGATGCCAAAATAAATTGTGGGTATAAAATTTGATAAAAATAAAATAGAAAAACCAAAAACAATTGTTATCGAGGTATTTAAAATTGCAATACCAACAGTTGAATGGCATTTATCAATTGTTTGATTGTAATTATTGTTTTTTTGAAATTCTTCTCTGAACCTATAAATATAATGTATGCTATTATCTACAGCTATTCCTATTGTTATCGCAGCTATGGTAATTGTCATCATATCTAGTGGAATTCCTAATAAACCAATAATCCCTAATATAAAAAAGGCAGCAATAAAATTTGGCACCACTCCAATAAATGACAATGTTAGATTCCTAAACAATACTAAAAACATTATAAATATTCCTGCCATTACAAATCCTAATGTTAAGATTTGAGACTTAAATAAACTTTGCAATAAGTTATTAAATAAAATTAGAATTCCAGCCAACTTAAATTCTTCTTTTTTAAAACCAAGCTTGTTTTCCAAGTCACTGTTGATTTTTTTGATTAATTCGTTTCTTCTTAAATTTTCTTTCGAGTCTTTAATTCTTAAATTAATTCTTGCTTCATTGTCTTCTATGGAAATATAGGGATCAATAATTTCCGTTTTTATTTCATTTGGTAGTTTAGTATATAATACCCCAAGTTCTAAAGTTTGTAATTTTTTACCATCATTTAGTTGTTCCCCTACTTTAACTATAGAAGAGAAGGATAAAACTTTTCCTACTTCTTCCAAATTATCTAAATAATTATGAACAATATTAATTTTATCAATTTTGTCCCTTGTAAACCAATATTTTTGATCATTTTCATCTTCTTCATCATCCCAGCTTTCGAATTCATCATCGTCCAAAATTATTTTTTGTTTTTTTTTTGGAAATTTGATTATGATATCTAATGGGGTTGTCCCTCCAAGTTTGTCATCGATCAATTTCATACCTTTATATATTTCAGTTTTTTTATCAAAGTAGTTTATGAAGCTGTTTTCAACTTCTAGCCTGCTAATTCCTATTGCGCTCAGAACAATTACTATAAAAGTTGTTCCAAAAATTAATTTGGTATTTTTCTGTGAAATTTTACTTAAAATACTGGTAATTTTTGAATCACCCTCTTTTTTTATGATTAGCGTGTTATTGGTTACAAAATTTAAAGTTGCTGGTAACAATGTAAATGTAACGGTGAAAGAAGTAATTAGACCAAGTGTCATCATCCACCCAAAGTCTATGATGGGTTTAATATCACTAAAAATTAGAGATAAAAAAGCACAGATTGTGGTTAAAACTGTGTAGAGAATTGGCCAAAACATTTTTTGTGTTGCTTGCAATATAGCTTCGCTATTATTTAATTCAGGAAAGTCTCTTCTTAATTGCAGATATCTTACACTCATGTGTATATTCATGGCCAAAGTCAGGATAAGCATAAGAGCAATAAAATTTGAAGAAATTACCGTTACTTTCCATCCGAGCAATCCAAGAAGTCCCATCATTATTAATACGGAAAAAAAACAACTATTTAATGGAATTATTATCCACAAGATTTTTCTAAAAATAAACCAGAGTGTAGCAACAATAAATAGAAATACCCCAGCTCCAAAAACTACTATGTCGTTTTTTATAAATGTCATCATGTCATCTGCAATCATAGGAATTCCACCCAAATGTATTTTTGCAAAACTTTGATGTTTTTTAATAATATTTCTAATTTCTAAAATATTTTCATGATTTTGTTTTTTTATAGAATCTTTATAAATTTCAAAATCATTTAGGAATTTAGAATAATTTTTTTTTTCTTCTGAATTGAGATTTTCGGTTATAGATTTATTATAAAAATAATCTTTTTTTTCAATAAATTCTCTTAATTTATTATCGCTTTTTAGATTAACAATTATTCCTGTTGTTTTACCATCTTCACTTACAATAAATTCCTTAAATACCGGACTACTGATTATTTCTTCGAATCCTCTTTTTTTATCTACGCCATCATCTTTAAGTGTTTTATAATTTTTAAGCCTCTCCATCAAAGATTCATCTGAACTGCTAAGAAGCGGAATATCAAGTATTGTTATTACATTGTGTACCCATTTTAAATTTTGAATTTCTTCTTTAAGATTTATTAAATTTTGAATTGTGTCACTATTAATAATTTCTTTTTCAGGCGTGTAAGTTAATATCAAAAAATCCTTAGAACCATATCTTTTTGTTACTTCTCTGAGATAATTTAAGTCAGGATCGTTCTCTAATAAAAGGGTGTCGGAGGATGCATCGAGCTTAAAATCCTTTGAAAAATAACCAAAACTCAACAAAACTAAAAATAACAGTGTCAAAATTAGCTTTGGTTTTTGAATTACAATATTTTGATAACTTTTTGAGAACATTTTCTAAATCAAAATAGATATATTTTAATTTAGCTAGTTTGAATATCTCTAAATTTGGTAAACATAGCTTCAAATTCAACCTTTATGTTACCCGTTGGACCATGTCTCTGTTTGCCAATCATAATTTCGGCAAGAATCGAAATTTCATTCATTTTAGCTTGCCATTCAGCATGTTCGACAGTTGCAGGCCGAGGTTCTTTTCTTTCTAAATAATAAGCTTCTCTATAAACAAACATCACAACGTCAGCATCTTGTTCTATTGAACCTGATTCTCTTAAATCTGATAATTGAGGTTTTTTATCATCTCTTTGTTCAACGGCTCGAGAGAGTTGAGATAAAGCCAGTACAGGTACATTGAGTTCTTTAGCTAAAGCTTTAAGGCTCTGTGTAATCTCTGAAATTTCTTGAACTCTATTGTCATTTCTTATGTTCGCTGCTCTCATCAATTGTATATAATCAACTATCACCAACTCACAACCAAACAATCTTTTTATTCTCCGAGCTCTATTACTTAAGGCAGCAATTGATATTGCCGGGGTTTCATCAATATAAAGTGGCAATTCGGAAATATTCTTTGAAGTTTCAATAAATTTATCAAATTGTTCCTCGGAAATTTTTCCTCTTCTAATATCATTTGATTTTATTTTAGATTGTTCTGATAAAATTCTTGTTGACAGTTGCTCACAAGACATTTCTAAGGAAAAAAAAGCCACAGAAGATTTTAAACCTTTATCTTGAATATTTTTTGCCGCATGAAATGCTATATTTGTTGCAAGAGCAGTTTTTCCCATCGATGGTCTTCCAGCTATTATAACCAAGTCTTGATTGTGTAGCCCTCCTAGGCGATCATCTAAGTCAGTCAATCCTGTGGGAACCCCAACAATACCCTCAGTATTTTTAAAAGCCCTGGATGCCATTTCAATAGTTTGATTGAGAGCAGCATCAAACTTAACGAATGATTTTCTAAAAGATCCTCTCTCTGCTAAATCAAATAATAATTTTTCCGAGTCTTCAATTATTTTCTCACCAGGTAAATCAATATTTTTATTTGATGCATTATCTATGGTCGTTTCAGAAATTTTTATTAATTCTCTTCTTACATGCATGTCATAAATTATTTTTGCATACTCAATTGCTTGTCTTAGACTTGTAGAAAATTTAGTAATTTTTACCAGATATTCATGACCCTCAAGTTCAATGAGGTTTTTATCATTTTCAAAATAATTCTTTAAAGTTATTGGATTTGCTAGCATTCCTTTAGAAATCAGATTTTCAATAGCTAAAAAAATTTTTTGGTGAATAGGATCGTAAAATTTTGTGTAATTAATTATTGGGCTTATATCATCAAATATATCATTAGATACAAGTATAGACCCAATTACCGACTGTTCCGCTTCAATATTGTTAGGTAATTCTGTAGGATGGCTTCTAACTAAATCAAGCTTGTTTAAAGACATAAACAAAAGTATATATCCGTTTTTTACTTCTTTAAAATGATTATTTAAATTATTTTTCTATGTGAAAAAAATCTTAACAAAGTATAAATTTTAAGATTTTTTCTCCTCAGATTTTTCAACATCAATAAGAATATGCACTTGTATCTCCGAATGTAGATTAATAGTTGCTTTAAAGATACCAGTTGATTTAATCTCTTTTTCTATGTCAATCTGTGATGGTTTTACGTCTACATTATTTTTTTCTTTTATAATTTTTGCTATTTCCGTAGGTTTTACTGACCCATAAAGATCATTATTTTCGGTAACCAACTTTTGAATTTTATATTTTTTGTTGTTTAATGTTTCATAATTCTTCTTTGCTTCTTTTTTGAGTACCAAATCTTTTTTGTTAAGTTGTGTCTTCTTATTGTTTACTATTTCAATATTTTCTTTTGATGCATTAAGAGCTTTTTCAAATTTAATTAGATAATTTCTGGCATATCCTCTTTTAACCTTAACAATATCTCCTATTTTTCCAAGGCTTTTAATATTTTCTAGTAAAATAACTTGCATAAACAGATTTAAACTAGCGCCAAAATTCTTGCTCTTTTAATTGATAGCGAGAGTTTTCTTTGTTTGTTTTGAGAAATGGATGTAATTCTAGATGGTAAAATTTTACCATTTTCCGATATGTATCTTTTTAGTAATTTAACATTTTTATAATCAATTTTCGGAGCATTTTTTTCTGATAAAGGGCATTTTTTTTTGAATTGGAATTTTGAAACTTGAAATAAATTTAATTTAGTAAGGTTACGCTGATAATTTTTTTTTATATTTTTTTTAAATTTTTTTTTCATTATTTACTATTCTTTTCGTTTTTTTCTTGATCTATTTGTTAGAGTTGTTTTCTTATTTAAAATAATCTTTATCCAAATCAAATTTTTTTACTCTTACGGTTAAAAATCTTAGTAAGTTTTTGTCGATTTTTTCATTTTTTTCTAATTCCGAAACAGTTAAGCCATTTCCTTTAAGTTTAAAGTGAATATAGTTGCCTTTCCTATTTTTGTTTATTTCATGAGATAAATTCAGAAGACCCCAATCATCAATTTTTATAATTTCTCCCCCATTTTTTTCAATAATTTTTGAATATTTTGTTTTTAAACTTTTCAACTGGTCAGCAGAATGACTTTGTTTTGCTATAATCGTATGTTCGTATAAACTCATTTTTTGTCCTATAATCTCATATTCTATCTGCAGTACATTTTTTACTGCATCGAGAAAAGATGGTTTTATACTATTTAAACTTCTAATTTACAATGTATAAATTACTTCCTAGAATATAAATAGTCATATGTTTTCAATAATTTTTCCAGGGCAAGGCTCTCAATCTGTAGGAATGGCAAAAGAATTTTATGAAAAATATACTCTTGTAAAAAACATATTTTCTAGAGCAAACGAAGCTTTAAATTTTGATTTAAGTAAAATTATTTTAAGTGGGCCGATTTCAGAAATTAATTTGACCAAAAATACACAGCCAGCAATATTTGTTGTCAGCTATTCAATTTTTTCTGTAATGAAAAATGAATTTAATATTGATTTAAACCAGGCAAATTATTTTGCTGGCCATTCACTTGGAGAGTATTCTGCTTTAACTTGCGCTAATTCTTTGCCATTTGAAGAAGCCGTTCGTTTACTGTACGCAAGAGGCAAATTTATGCAAGAAGCAGTGCCATCTGGTAGAGGGGCCATGTTAGCCGTGTTAGGTTTGAAAGTAGAGGAAATTTTAGAACAAATAAGTTCAATTTCAACAAACGGAACTTGCGAAATAGCCAATGATAACAGTCCAGGTCAAATTGTTGTTAGTGGAGACAAGGATAGTATTCAAATTTTACAAAATAGTCTTAAAAAAAAATCTATACGTGGATTAATATTGCCTGTGAGCGCACCATTTCATTGTTCTTTAATGGAAAGTGCTGAGAAAAAAATGAGTCAAAAAATAACAGAATTAATATTTAAAGATCCGAAACCATCAATAATATCTAATGTTACTGCAAGGGCCGAAAATAAAGCTAGTAAAATTAAGGAGCTATTAATTAAACAGATTACTTCAAGGGTAAATTGGAGAGAAAGCATAGAGTATATGATTAATAATGGAGTTAATGAATTTATTGAAATTGGGCCAGGAAAAGTTCTAACGGGTTTAGTGAGGAGAATTAATAAAGACGTAAATGTTTTTAATATCAATTCTATAGATGATATAACAAATTATATAAATAAATGATTAATTTTAAAAATAAAAAAATATTAATTACAGGTGCAACCGGTGGAATAGGCAATGAGCTTGTTAAAAAATTTTCAAATTTAGGAGGGAACATAGTAGCCACAGGAACAAAAGCAGAAAAATTAGATATTATAAAAAAAAAATATCCTAATGTAAAAATCCAAAGATTTGATATCTCAGAGCACTCAAGAATAGAAGAATTTATAGGCAATGTTGTCTTAGATTTGGGCGGGTTAGATGTACTCATTAATAATGCTGGAATAAATAGGGACAACCTATCTATAAGGATGAAGGATGAAGAATGGAAATCAGTAATTGATGTAAATTTAACTTCTACTTTTTTATTGTGTAAACACTCAATAAAAATTATGTTAAAAAATAAATTCGGCAGAATTGTAAATATTACTTCAATTGTAGGTCACACAGGAAATCTAGGTCAGTCAAATTATGCCGCTTCAAAAGCTGGTATTATTGGAATGTCCAAAAGTCTTGCAATTGAATATGCAAAAAAAAATATAACAGTTAATTGTGTCTCTCCTGGTTTTATAGCCACAGATATGACGATGAATATTGCAGAAAAAGTAAAGGAATTTCTAGCATCAAAAATACCTATGGGAAAATTTGGGTCAGGGGAAGATGTGTCAAATTGTGTAGCTTTTTTATCTTCGGACTTAGCTTCTTATGTTACTGGAGAAACATTACATGTTAATGGTGGCATGTATATGGCTTGACAAAATTTGTGATTAATCTATTAAGTTTACTATTAGCAATTTATTAAAGGAACCAAATGGGAGATGATGTAGCAAGTAAGGTAAAAAAAATAGTCGCGGATCACTTGGGAGTCGATGAAGCAAAAGTAACTGAGGAAGCCAGCTTCATAGATGATTTAGGGGCAGATAGCTTGGATACAGTCGAACTGGTTATGGCATTCGAAGAAGAATTTGGTTCTGAAATTTCTGACAGTGAGGCTGAAAAAATATTAACTGTTGGTGATGCAATAAAGTTCATAGAGAATAAATAAAACTAAAGTTTGTTTTCCAATTTTTTAGTATGATTTTAGATTGTACAGGGATGATGATAATTATTTCCTCACCTTCTGGAGCAGGAAAAACTACACTTGTAAAATTATTATCTAAAAGAAATAAAAATTTTGAGATTTCAATTTCAAATACAACACGAGTACCTAGGAGAGATGAAATTGAAGGCAAAGATTATTATTTTATTGATGAGGAGAAATTTAACGATCTAATTAAAACAAAATCTTTTTATGAGTATGCAAGAGTTTTTAATAATTTTTATGGTACGTTAAAAAATCCTGTCATTAAGCATTTATCTCATGGAAAAGATGTACTGTTTGACATAGATTGGAATGGCTCCAAACAAATGAAAGAGCTAAAACTAAAAAATAAATTAATTTCGATATTTATTTTACCACCAAACATTAAAACACTTAGAGATAGATTGTCCAATCGTGATATGAAGGATAAATTAATATTAAAAGAACGAATGAATCAATTCAAAAATGACGTGTTACATTGGAAAGAATATGACTATATTGTGATAAATAATGATTTAGAAAAATGTTATGAAGTAATTATGTCAATAATTGATTGTGAAAAAAAAGGAAAAAAATTTTTATTTGATCAAAGTAAAATTAAAGAAAAAATATCTGAATTAATTAGCTAAATTTTCATACTCCTTTGTAATTTCAAAATAAATTTCTTTACTTAAATTCTGTGGTCTTAAATTTAAATTAATTTTTAATTTATTCAAAATTTCATTACCATTGTTAAATAATCGCTTAATTGGTTTGTTGATCATTTTTCTTTTTTGTGAAAAAAAAACTCTTGTAACTACTTCCAAACTTTTTGCATTTTGAAATTTTACATATTTTGTTTCTGGAACAAATGACAAAATGCTACTTTCTACTCTTGGCTTTGGATAAAAACAATTTCTAGAAACGTCAAAATGTTTTGTAATTTTTAATTTCCAATTGCTAATTATAGATAATCTGCCATAATTTTTGGTATTGGTTTTGGCAATAATTCTTTCCGCAACATCTTTTTGAAACATTAAAATCAGTTTTTTATACCAAAAATTTGAATTACAATTTAATATCCATTTTGCAAGTATTTGAGTAGATATATTGTAGGGTAAATTGCCAAATACAATTAGTTTTTTATTGGATAAATTTTTTTCGTTGGTGTTTAGTATATCTTCGTTAAAAATATTTATTTTATTTTTGAATTCTTTTTTTAAATTTTTATAAAGGAACTTATCTTTTTCAATTAGAAAAATTTTTTTTGGTTTTTTTTTAATTATTTCCTTCGTTAGATTCCCCGTACCAGGGCCAACTTCCAATATATCATCTTTTTTATTTATATCTCCAATATCAATAATTTTATTTATAATGTTAATATCTGTTAAAAAATTTTGTCCCAAACTTTTTTTTGGTAAAATTTTCACTGTATATTATTAAAAAACTTTATTGATTCAATTAAACTGGATGGATCGGCAACTTTTTTTCCGACAATATCCGTCGCAACGCCGTGATCGGGTGATACTCTAATAAATGGAAGTCCCAAGGTAATATTGATAGCTTTAAAACTCATTATGGTTTTGATCGGTGCTAATACTTGATCATGATACATTCCAACAACCACGTCGAACTTTTTTTGGTTTTTTGGTAAAAATAACGTATCAGCAGAAAGTGGGCCAGTGATATTAATTTTTAGTTTTTTTATTTTTATAATTGCAGGTTTAATTATTTTTTCTTCTTCTGAGAATTTTTCGTTAGAAAAACAGTGCGGATTTAATCCCGTGATTGCGATTTTGATTTTTTTTTTTAAATATTTGTTATAAAAAAAAACAATTTCCTTTATTTGACTTACTATTTTTTTGACATTTAATTTTTGAGATATTTTTTTTACCGGAACATGCGTTGTAATTGGAGTGACGGTTAATTTTTTGCTGTAAATTAACATTGCTACCTTGCCATAACGTCCTGTTTTATATGCAATAAATTCTGTTATGCCGTTGAATTTTTTATTCAAAAAAGTCTCTTTTGACACTGGTCCATTTATAATTCCTAAAATTTTATTTTGTTTTATCAAATTTAATCCTTGAGAAAAACAATCCAAAATAAATTTATTTGATTTTTTTGAAATTTTTTCAAAAATTTTTTTTTGATTGTATTTTATATCAATCACAGGAATAGCCGTACCTTTTAAATCATCTAATCTAAAGTTTTTTTCAATTAATTTTAGACTTAGATTAAATTTAAAATATTTTAAGTGTCTGTATAGAAGACTATAATTTCCAATAACTAAGCATGGGGGGTGTCTAAATTTTTTTTTTTTTATCCAAGATTTAAAAATTATTTCAGATGAAATACTATTAGGCTCTCCAAGAATTATAGCAATTGGTTTAATCATTGAAATATTTGATTTTAATATTATTTTTAACTTGATTAAAATAATTGGTTGAGAAATTATTTAATTGATTATTTTTTTCGATTTCAATTAATTTTTTCATTTTTTTATCAATATCCATATTGGTTTCCTCAACCCTTTTATTTTCAACTTTTAATATTAAAACGCCCCCAGAAACAGAAATGGGTTCAGTTATAGAACCTATTTTGGTTTTTTTTATAGATTTTAATAATAGTTTAGAAAGTTTACTTTCACTTATCCATCCCAGATTACCACCTTGTTGAGCAGTTGGTGATGAACTAAATTGAATTGCAGTGTTTTCAAATCCTTCTTCTTTTATGTTTTCCATTACATCATCTATTGTGATTTGATCTTTTTTTTTAGTTTTTGTAATTTGATCATCTGTTTTGACTTCAACCATTTTTTCTATAGACTTTTCTTCAACTATAGAATTTTTTTTATTATTATAGGAAGCACTTTCGGTTTCAATTATTATTCCACTATTTTTTTCATCAACAACTTTATTTTTTGGCAATTCTTCAACAACATTGTTTTCATTCAATTCTTCTTCAATTTCTTCATCTAATTCTTTTATTGCTGAATTTTCGATAAATATTTCGTATACTAGATACTCTACATTTTTTTTTTCTTCCGCAATTAATGTCTTCAATTTTTTATCAATTTTTTCCTTATCAATAATAATTTGATTCTTATAAAATTGATAAACTAATTGATTCCATTTTAATTCAAGTAAAATTTTTTTTTTAAACTCATCTAATTCATATTCTGTATAATTTAAATATGTTTTAAAATCATCGATGCTCCTAAATCCAATATTTTGAGATGATCGAACAATTTGATTATTGATTAGCTCTTCTTTTATAATTATGTTAGGGTGACTTGATAGTGCTGTGATTTTTATTTTGTCTTTTATTAAAGAATCAATTGCAATTTTTTTGGATTCTTGATTATCTAATTCAGCAATTTGTCCTACAGTTATCACGTTTAAATATTTTATTTCTCTATCCAAGTCATAATTGGTAATAATTTCGTCTCCTACCGATATAATTACTTTGTTGGTTAATTCTGCTTTTGAACTAGTCAACAATATTGTTGAGAGAAGAATTATGCTTATTAATAATTTGATATTTTTCCCCACTTAATTAACCGTGAGCCCTGTTGCTGATATTGGCACCTTTCCAAAAGGTATAATTGTTAATGTAAACATTAGATTTTCGCCAGGTTCTAAATCATTATCCGAGTAAAAACTTTTATTATATTCTACTGCCGCTTTCAGGCAGTCATTTTCATATTGATAGCTTATATTATAAAATTCAGTGGCCTCAGTTGTAAAGTTTTCACGAGTTTTAAACTTTAAAGAATTTGATTTGTTTAATTCTAAAACAAGTCCAGCGTTAATATAATGGTTATTTCCTATATGGTTATTTTCTTCAAGATATTCAAAATTTGTAACTAATTTATTAATTTTAAAAATACCTGAAATTTCATTATAATTCAGAGTACTGTAATTGTTATCTAGTGAAAATTTATAACCAACTTTACTAAACTCATTTAGATAATAATTTATATTACCAACCAATTCTGATGTTTTTTCATTTAGCGTGCTTTTTCTTGGCATATCAGCGTTATCATCATAGCTAAAAACTTGACCTACTGATAAATTGAATTTCTCGAAATCATTTTTATCCTTATAATTATAATCAGTTCCTAAAGTTAAACTTGTACCTGTTTCAATTGTGCCGATAGCAGATAATTTATTTAAAGAATACAGATTTGACATTCCCAACTTCAAACTATCGTTACTCATATTTCTCATATGGCCCGGTGCCGTCCTCAACATTAGTTTTGGTGTTAGAGTTTTTTTATAATTTTCTGACCGTTTTTCTAAAGGTAGAGAACTTAATAATGATACAGCACCCATGAATTCAATATTATTTTTTTCATTTTTATGATCAGAAGTGTTTTCTGATCGATAATTTGAATTTTTCAAATTACCTTCAAATTTTGTTATAATTCCAGAATTATTAATATAATCATTCGACTTCCAATGAAAATCGTTGACTAGTTTTGTTTGTTTTTTATTAGTCTCGTAATTTTTATAGTAACCTCTAGACTGAAAGTTAAGCGTTCCTAGCTCTTCAGAAATAGATAATTTATTTCTATAATCATAATTTGGCGCTACAAATTCATATCTTTCTTCAGTTTTGCTTAAATCTTCGTATACATCCATACTTATATCCAAATCCGAATTATTTTTTGAAAAATTCATAGCTATTGAGGAATTCATCATCGTGTTACTTCCCATTATTTTAGAATTAATGTCGTGAACTTTAAGGTAAGTATCATTTGATGTTTTTTGAAAATTAATTGAAAGTTTGCTTTCATCAAATGTTTCGAGATCTAAATCAATATCAGACCTTGCAAAGATATGATTTCTACTTCCGTCAGTTTTTTTGTTCGAGGTTTTTTTATAGCCTTGATTAAAACTTCCATCTAGTATTGAATAACTATTTTTTGTTACATATCGATATTCTGTTTGGATTACTGGATTTTCATCTGCATAAATTTTTGGATTTAATGTTGCATCCTTATGTTCTGCTAAAGCGAAATAATAAGGTAAATTAATACCATTTCCTAACAAGGTAGAATTCGTTATACTCGGTGTTAAGAATCCAGATTGTCTCTTTACCGTTGGATCAGGATGAAAAAACTTCGGAATATAAAATACGGGGTAACCATATAAGTATAATTTTGCATTTTCATAACTGATTTTTTGTTTTTCCTTGTCATGAATTATCTTTTCTGCCACGAGTTTCCATGGTGGGCATTTATCTCCCTTTTTTTTACAAGTCGTAAAAACCCCTCCTTCAATATAACTTTTATTCTCAGTAATGACCGCAGAATTAGCAACTAATCTTGGGTCATTTTCAATGTTTCCAAATGTATCCTTTTTGAATTTCAATTTTAAATTTGATCCTGCCATTCTTTTATTTTTAATATCTACAAATATATCGTTGAAAAAATATTTATTCTCATATTTATCAATTATTTTAATATTACCTTGTGATCTTAAATTTTTATTTTTTGTAGAGTAGTTAAACATATCTAGGAAAATTGAATTTCCGTATCCATCATTCATTTTTGTTGATTGGTCAGATTTTATAACTTGATTTCTTTTGTCATATAAAGCGATTTCAGTTTCGATGGTTACTCCTTCACTTCCTTTAAAAAAAACGTTGCCCTCAGCTAATACTTCTTCTTTATTTTTTGAATATCGAATCTTGTCTGATTTAAGTTCATCATTTGTTTTTCTGTCAGTAATTTTTACAGATTTTTTTGCATCTATGATATTTTTTTTCTTATCATAAGTTGCATTTTCAGATTCAATGATAATTCCATCTTGTCCTACAATAAGAACATTGCCTTTTGCTTGAATTGTTTCGCTATCCTGAAGTAACTTTATATTTGATGCACTAATATCGAATTCATCAGCAACCAAACCTTGAATTAAAGAAAAAAAAATTAATATCAAATATAAAAATATATTTTTATTATTTTTCATTAACATGAATCATTCCTATAGAACTAAAAATCAAAACTATACTTAAAGGAGTCCAAACAGACATTATTAAAGAAATTTGTTCCGTTTCTCCAAGTGCTCTGGATAAGTCATTAAGATAAAAAATGATAACCGAAAGAATAATAGTAATAATGACATAAATCAGATAACTTCCCTTATACTTTACATTCATTACAATTGCCCCAGCAAGAAGCGTCATGGACATTAAAAAAAGCGGGTAGGACAAAGCTTTATGAAATTCACTTTCAATTTCTTTAGTAGAATAGCCCAAATATTTGTAATTTTCTTTTAATTTGCTCAGTTCCCAAAAAGATATAGCATCCAAATTGGAAAAAATATTTTTTATGCTGTTAATTTCAAAGTGACTTACAAAAGAATACTCTGCAAAATAGCCAGAAACGTTGTTACTATTACTGTAATAAACTGTTGCATCATTTAATTTCCAATTATGTTTGCTGATATCAGCTTTACGCGTTTCAATTCTTAATAGAGACTCATTGTTTTCGTCAAACTTATAGATAGAAACATCTATCAAACTGTTTTTACTTAATCTTTTTGCTCTAACTATATTTATATTTCCGTCGATTTTATCTTTTATCCAAATACCATTTTCCGTAAGTGCAGCCAAATAATCATTATCTTTAGTATAATGATTTTTTATATCCAAATATTTGTGTGTAAGTTTTGAAGTTACCGTATTTACACCCGTTACAATAATTATGCCAAAAACTAGTGATATTAAAGCTGGAAAGATTATAATTTTAAAATTTGATATGCCTGCTACCTTCAAAGCAATTAACTCTTCTGACCGAACAAATCTTAAAAATAATATGATTGATGAGATTAAAAAAATAAATGGGAAAAGTTTATATATCATTGAGGGCACCTTTAAAAAAGTTAAAGTTACAGGTAATAAAAATCCAACCGCGTGATCTTTAAAAAAATTAACTTCTTCGAATATATTAAGAATAATTCCCAGGGCCAAAAACATCAAAGTAACATTCAATAAAGTTTTAGAGTATTCAATAAAAAAATATCTTTTAAATATATTAAATTTAAACATTTTATTGATCTAGATTTTCAAATTTAAATATTCTAATTAAATTTAGGTAATTCAATAATATTAATAAAGGGGGCAAAGAATAATAAATGATTGTACCCAAAGCAGAGTTTCCTGAGTATCTAACCATAATTTCTGCAAATACCAGAATGGTAAATGCCGTTATAAAAATAATATATTTTTGAAAAAAATAATATTTACTTTCTATTCTCGAGGATAACAAATAACAAATAATTATTGATATGATGGGAATATAAAGAGGCATTCCAAATCTTCTATTCAGTTCAGCTGCAATGTCATCTATCCTAGCACTACATTGTTGTTCTGAAAGAGTAGTTTTGTCCTCTTCTAAAAATGGTCTAATACAATTTAATAAACTAAGAGTATTATTTTCCTGTATTTTTGGATAAGTCGTAGTTTTGCTTTCAAATGAGGCTAGATTAATTTCTGTTTTGTAAAAGTTTAAAAAATTAATTTTATTGTTTATTTTTTCTGTCTGGATTACACCATCGAATAAAACTAAAAAATTTTGTTCAGTTAAAACACCAACTTTTACAAATGGCATTACACCTTTTGTTTCAATGTATCCTTTTTTAGCAATTATTGTTTTCGATTTTGCATTACCTGAAGTATCATCTCTTAAGAAAACATTTAACATTTCTCCATTGGGTTTTTTCTTTTCAACAAATACAGTTAACCCTTTAACCGTATCATTAAATTTTTTTTCTTTTACCAAAGAAGGAAAGAGAGTTATGTTAGATGATTTTAAAACTGATCTTGCAAAATTCAAAGATGAAGGGCTTATAGAAAGTGATAATAATAATTGAAATAATGTAATTAAAATTGAAATTATAAAAACAAAATTTACGAGTCTGATTTTATTTAAGCCAGATGTCCAAAAAACTAATAATTCGTTATTTTTTTCAAATTGCAATATTGTAGTTAATAAACTGATTAAAAAAACTAAAGGAATCAATCTACCAATGACTTTTGGTATGTTTAAAAGCGAATATGTAAAATAAACACCAAATGCATGTCCGTCTTCGGTAACAAAATCTAAATAATTTACAGCCTGAACAATCCAAACAATTACACATGTTGATATTAATATTAACGCAAATAAAGAAATAAATTCCGTAAAAAAATATCTATAAATTGTATTTCTCATTACGGTTGATTTAATATATATGTTAATTTAATTCAACTTTAACAAGAAAATATGAAAAATACTATTATTTTTGATAACAAAATTGATTTTAAACAAGGAGAAACGCTAACTTTTTTTCTTAATGAAAATTTTGACTTTAAAGTAGAAAGCAGAATCTTTTCTGCTCAAACATTAAAAAAAATTCAAGTTTACTTGAAAAATTTAAAATTCAAAAAAATAAAAGAAAAAATAATAGGTTTTGATATTTCGGAAAAAAATAAAATTTTATTTATTGTAGTAAAAGAGAATCTGGTTTCAAATAATTTTGAAGAATTAGGAGCAAACTTTTATTCTTTTGTAAAAACGAACAAGATAGACAAAGTAAATTTGTATGTAGACACGATCAAGTCTTTTAAACTCTATAAAAAAAATATTGAGTTAATTTTACGTTTCATTCACGGATTTAGCTTAAAATCATATTCTTTTAATAAGTACAAAACACAAAATAAAAACATTTTTTATTTTTTATTAAAAATAGTATCTTCTGAAAAAGCTTCACTGAAAAATAATTACTTTAGCTATAAAGCAATAGAATCTGGAGTTTTTCAAGCAAGAGACCTAGTTTCTGAGCCTCCAAATATTTTGTATCCAAAAAAATATGTAGAAATTATAAAAAAACTTTCTTCATTAGGTTTAAAAATTCAAATTTATAACGAGTCAAAAATGAAAAAGTTAGGAATGCTTGCCCTTTTGGGTGTAGGTCAAGGAAGTATCAATGAGTCATTTTTGGTAACTATGGAATGGAGAGGAAATAAAAAGTCAAAAGATAAACCTTTGGCATTCGTTGGAAAAGGAGTTTGTTTTGATACGGGAGGAATTTCCTTAAAACCTGCAAGATTTATGGAAGAAATGAAATATGATATGGCCGGTTCTGCTGCTGTGGTTGGATTGCTAAAAACTTTGGCTTTAAGAAAAGCAAAAGTAAATGTAATTGGAGTAGTGGGACTTGTTGAAAATATGCCGAGTGGAAATGCTCAAAAGCCAGGTGACGTTGTGAAATCCTATTCTGGCAAAACAATTGAAATTTTAAATACTGACGCGGAAGGAAGATTGGTGTTATCTGATGCTCTTAGTTTTACAGAAAAAAAATTTAAACCTAAATTTATAATTGATTTGGCCACACTTACCGGAGCAATCGTCATATCTTTGGGGGAGGAATATGCAGGACTATTTTCTAACAATGATGACTTATCAAATAAAATTTTTGGAATAAGTAAAAAGATTGGAGAAAAAGTTTGGAGATTGCCTTTAAATGAAAATTATAATAAATTAATGGATTCCACAGTTGCTGATGTACAAAATATTAATTATTCAGGAGGCGCCGGATCAATTACTGCTGCTCAATTTTTACAAAGATTTATAATCAATAAAACTCCTTGGGCACATTTAGATATTGCCGGAATGGCATTTTCAAAAAAAGCTTCAAGTCTAAATCCAAAGGGCGCAACAGGTTTTGGAGTTCGTTTACTCAATAAGTTAATAGCGGAGCATTATGAATAACAATTCATTAGAAAGGACATTATCAATTATTAAACCAGATGCAGTTGAAAGAGAACTAGAGGCAAAAATAAAAAAAATTTTCCTAGATAATGAATTGAATATTGTCGATAGTAAAAAAATACAAATATCCAAAGAAGAAGCTGAGAAATTTTACAAGGTTCACCAAACAAAACCATTTTATGAGAAACTATGTTCTTACCTTTCTTCTGGACCAATAATTGCAATAATTTTAGATGGTGAAAATGCTATTCAAAAAAACAGAGAACTAATGGGAGCCACGGATCCTAAAAAAGCAAAAGATGGTACGATTAGAAAACTTTATGGAATTTCTATTGATAAAAATTCAGTGCATGGCTCAGACAGTCCCGAAAATGCTAAAGCAGAAATAGATTTTTTTTTTAATTAATCGAGATATATATTTTATAAACTTATTAGTATTTGAAGAGTTTTCTCCACTTTTTTTATAGGTAAAGCATTCTTTTTTAACTATTATTAGAGAATGTTTATTTCTTTTTCAAATATAATCAAAAAAATATTTAATATTATTTTTACTTTAACACTTTTATTTTTTATTTCATTGGATCATTCTCTAGCATCAAATCATACATTGGCAGTAGAAGAATTAGAAATTTCTAAAGAAATAGATTTGGAATTTTCAAGAATTAAGATTATTGATGAAGCATTTAAAAAAGCATTTTATAGATTATTAGATCAAATTCTAAATTCTACAGATATCAAGAAATTAAAAAATGTTAATATGAGAGAAATAAAAACCTTGGTTGAAAATTTTAAAATTAAAAATGAAGTTTTTAGAGAAAACAAATACTATGCAAATTTTGATGTATATTTTAACAAAAAAAAAATAAAATTTTTCTTAGAAAAAAAAAACTTATTTTATTCAAACCCAAAACAAATATCAGTATTGTTTTTACCTATTATTATTGAACAAGAGAATTTGCACCTTTTTAACGATAATATTTTTTATAAATATTGGCTAACTAATAAAGTTCAAAGTGGATTGATAAATTACATCATGCCTCTTGAGGACATAGATGAAACTTTAAATTTGATTAGATCTCAAGAAAACTTAGAAAATTTGGATATAATAGAGATTGCCAAAAAATATAATACAGAAAATTATATTTTAAGTTTAATATATCTAGAGAATAAAAAATTAAATTTTTTTTCTAAAATTAAATTTCAAGAATATAAAAAAAATTCAAACTTAATTTTTCACAAAGTAGATACTAAAGATGCAGATTCAATACTATCTGTGATTAAAAAAGTAAAAATGCACTTAGATGATATATGGAAAGATTTTAATGAAATAAATACTTCTATTAAATTATCGATAAATTTAATTTTAAATAGTAATGATGAAGACAAAATCTCTAAATTTGAAAATACTCTAACTAAAATTGATGATATAAACTCTTTTTCAATTAAAAAATTTGATTTAAACAAGACGGTTTATGAAATTGTTTATAATACGAATCCTAACAAGTTAATAAAACAATTTTCTATTTATGGTTTCAAAATAGTTAATGTTGAAGATCTTTGGTTAATACAATGAATAATAAAGATCAAATATTATTTAACTTTAAGTCTAATAAAAATTATTTAGAACAAGATTATTATTTATCTTCTAGCAATCAAGAGGCATATAATTTGATCAATTGTTGGCCAAAATGGATTAAAAAAACAATTAATCTATATGGAGAAAAATTTTCAGGCAAATCTCACTTAGCTTCAATTTTTGAAAAAAAAACTACTTGTATAAAAGTTTTTTCTGGAAAATTTTCAGATGAAACGATTGAAAATTTTAAAACTAAGCAGGCTCTAATTATTGAAGATTTAGATGAAAATTTTTCAGAAAACTTGTTATATACAGTTTTAAATATAATAGAACAGGAAAATAAATATTTACTGATAACTTCTTTGGAGCCACTAAATAAATTTAATTTTAAACTACCTGATCTTATTTCAAGAATTAAAAATTGTTTAATAATTGGAATTAAAAATCCTGATGATAATTTAATTTATGCATTGTTGATTAAATATCTATCTGATAGGCAAATAAATATTGATAAAAAATTAATTGAATATATTATTAAAAGAATCGATCGATCATATGAAAAAATATTTTTATTTATTCATAAAGTAGATGAACTCAGTTTAAAAAAAGGTAAGTCAGTTGATTTGGTAACCATAAAGGAAGCATTAAAAAAATAAGGTAAAAATTGCACAAATATAGAACACATAATTGTTCAGAGCTTCGTCCGAGTCATGAAAATACTACCGTAAAATTGTCAGGCTGGATGCACAGAAAAAGGGATCATGGAAACCTGTTATTTATTGATCTTAGAGATCACTATGGAATTACGCAATGTGTTATTGAGACTACAAATGCAAATTTTAAAATTTTGGAAAGAATTAAGCCTGATTCTGTAATTTCTATAACAGGAAAGGTATTGAAAAGAACCTTAGAAACAATCAACAAAGATTTACCCACAGGAAAAATAGAAGTTGAATTTAAAGAATTAGAGATTTTATCCGAAGCTGAAGAATTACCGATGCCAGTTTTTGGAGAACAGGACTATCCAGAAGATATAAGACTAAAATACAGATTTTTGGATCTCAGAAGACAAACAATGCATGAAAATATTATTTTAAGATCGAAAGTAATTTCTTTTATTAGAAAAAAAATGGCCGACTTGGGATTTAATGAATTTCAAACACCAATTTTAACTGCATCTAGCCCAGAGGGTGCTAGGGATTTTTTGGTTCCAAGCAGATTAAATCCTGGAAAATTTTATGCATTACCACAAGCTCCTCAACAATTTAAACAAATGATAATGGTAGCTGGGTTTGATAAATATTTTCAGATTGCACCATGTTTTAGGGATGAAGATGGTAGGGCAGATAGGAGTCCTGGAGAACATTATCAATTAGATGTAGAAATGTCGTTTGTTGAAAAAGAAGATATTTTTTCAGCTATGGAACCACTCTTTTATGAATTGTTCAGTGAATTTGGATGTGGAAAAAAAGTTTCAGATTATCCATTCAAAAAAATTTCTTTTAGTGATTCAATGTTGCAATATGGAACTGACAAACCAGATTTAAGAAATCCTTTAAAAATTTCAGATGTTACCGACATATTTATCTCTGCTGATATTAAATTGAATATATTCAAAAAACAGATTAATAAAGGTGCTATTGTAAGAGCAATTCCTGCCCCTAATACTTTTAAAAAACCGAGAAGTTTTTACGATAGTATAAACGAATGGGCAAAAGCGGAAGGTGCTAATGGACTTGCTTATTTATCAATAATAAAAAATAAAGATAAACTTGCAGGATCAGGTCCTATTGCAAAATTTTTTTCTGATAACGGAATAAACAAAATAGCTAAAGCATGTAATCTTAAACATGGTGATGCTGTATTTTTTTCTTGTGAAAAAAAACAAATTGCTGAAAAAATTTCTGGTTTAGCAAGACAAAAAATAGCTGAAGATTTAAATTTAATACAAAAAAATCAATTTCGATTTTGTTGGATTATAGATTATCCATTATATCAGTTTAACGAAGAAGAAAAAAAAATTGATTTTAGTCATAATCCATTTTCTATGCCAAAAGCAAGCTACGAAGAGTTTGATAAAATGGACCCTCTTAAAATTCTTGCAGAACAATATGATTTGGTATGTAATGGTATTGAGTTATCCTCAGGTGCTATCAGAAATCATCTTCCAAAAATGTTCTATAAAGTATTTTCAAAAGTTGGATATTTAAAAAAAGATGTTGATAGTAAATTTGGAGGAATGATTAAAGCGCTATCTTACGGGGCTCCTCCACATGGTGGATTGGCTCCAGGCATAGATAGGATAGTAATGTTATTAGCGAATGTAGAAAATATAAGAGAAATAACCTTGTTTCCACTAAATCAAAATGCCCAAGATCTGCTAATGGATGCCCCATCAGAGGCAACGGATCAACAACTGAAAGAACTAAATATAAAGACTATTAAGGAAAACAAAAATTGATTTAATTATTTTTTACTTTTTAAATTAATTCTTACATCGGTGAGATCAATTAGTTTTTTTTCATAGTTACTTCTTACAAAACCTTTGCTAGTAATATCTTTAATTAATTTTAAAAATTGCGTATTTTCCTCTTTGTTAATTTCTTTGTTACTTTCTTGATGTGTCAAAGATGGTGTATGAGCCAAGTCTTCTCTGTCCGAATATGATATTGCAAGTTCTCTAAATATATAATCTAAAATAGAAGATGCGCTCAAAATTCTGTCATTACCTTCAATTTTACCAGAGGGTTCAAATTTTGTTCCCACATAGGCACTGACAAATTCGTCAAGTGGAACCCCGTATTGCAAACCCAATGAAATTGCTATAGCAAAGTTATTCATTAAAGCCTTTACTAATTCTCCTTCTTTACTTGTATCAATAAATATTTCACCTAATTTACCATCATCGTATTCTCCAGTATGCAAGTATACCTTATGATTACCAATGGTAACTTTTTGAATATACCCCTTTCTTCTGTCAGGCATTTTAATTCTAGGATATGATTTTTCATTAATCTGCAAATTTATTTTTTCATTCTTTTTTTCTGACATTTGTTCACTTAAATTTTTTTGAACTATATTGGGAATTTCTAAAGATTTATTACTAGATTTAGATAAAGAGTTTAAATTTGTTATATTTTTATTTTCCAAATTTTTTGTTTTTCTAGCGTCTAATTTAACATCAATAATTTCAAACTTGCCATCCTCTCGTTGATCTAGTTTTGAAAGTTGATCTTCATTTAACTCATCCAGATAATGTTTAACTTTAAAACTACAAGTGTAAAAAGTTTCAACTAGGTATTTTGACATATCTTCGTGCCTCGAATTAAATTTTTTTTAAGAAAATGCTTAATTATGGTATATATTAATTCATAATTAAGTCTAATTTTTTTTTTACAATTGGCAATTGTGTGAAGAATTTTTTTACTGATAATATAACAACCTTTGGTGTTAATATTTTATGAACTTATTAAAGCAAATATTTACATGGTGGAATCGTCAAACAATAGGAACAATGATTCTCACTTTTTTTTCAGGTAAACTAAAAGGAATCGATGAATTTGGTAACAAGTATTATGAAAATAAATCTGGTAGGAGATGGGTAATATATGAGAAAACTGTTGAAGCATCTAATATTCCTCCAAATTGGTACAACTGGATTCATTTCATAAACAACAGGCTGCCAGTTGCTAATCAAAAAAAGTATTCTTGGGAAAAAAAACATGTGTCTAATTTAACGGGAACAAAAGAAGCCTACAGACCAAAAAAAATAACTGAAAACAAAACTGTCAAAAAAAAATATGAAACTTGGAAAATATAGTATTTATTTTTTTATTTGTTTTTTTTTTAATTTAAGCCAATCCTTTAGTGAAACAATACCAAATATCAAAATCGAGGACTTAAAAAATTTACCATCCACGTATGAAGAAATAGAAGAATTTATAGAAGAAGATAATGCCGGCCAACAAATATTACAACAAGTGAGATATAAAGAGCCTCAAGAATTAAATAGCGAAGTTATTACTATTGAAATAAAAGCTCTAAATAAAATTACAGCAAAAACTTCTACATTGAGCATAAAATTAGGTGAAGAAAAATACTTTGGCAATTTAAAAATTAAACCTTTAAAATGTAAAGCTTCAGATATTGATCAACCTCCCGATATAGTTGCTTATTTACAAGTAATTGACATATCCGACAAAAAAAATGACCAAGTTTTTGTATTTAATGGATGGACTTTTGCGTCCAGTCCTACCCTAAGATCCTTAGATCATGCAATATATGATTTATGGCTGCTGGGTTGTAGCAATATTTAGTTAAATTTTTCTTGATTTAACCAGTTAACATTAAAATTTGAGCTAATAAATTTTTGATGATTTAGAATTTTTTTATGAAGATCAATTGTTGTAGTAATGCCTTCTATAACAAATTCATCCAGAGATCTAAGAGTTCTTTGAATCGCTTCAGTTCTATTTCTACCGTGGCAAATTAACTTACAAATTAAACTATCGTAATAGGGTGAAATTTTGCATCCCTGAAATATTGCTCCATCAATTCTAGTTCTGAATCCAGAAGGTTGATGACAAACACTAATTATCCCAGGACTTGGTTGAAAGTTTTTATCAGGATCTTCAGCATTAATTCTACATTCTATAGCATGGCCTCTTGAAATAATATCAGTCTGATTTAAGGTGGTATATCCTTTTGCCGCTATACTGATTTGTTCTTTTACAATATCAATGCCAGTTACAACTTCTGAAACAGGATGCTCTACTTGAATTCTGGTATTCATTTCTAAAAAATAAAATTTTCCGTCATCATATATAAATTCAACTGTTCCAGCTCCTTCATACCTAATTTTTTCAACCATTTTTACGGTTTTGGACAAAAGATCTTTTCTTACTTCGGCAGTTAAAATAGGACTAGGAGATTCTTCGATTAATTTTTGATATCTTCTTTGAACGGAACAGTCCCTTTCTCCAAGATGAATTGTTTTATTTTTATCAGAAAGAATTTGAACCTCTATATGTCTTGGATTATTGAAATATTTTTCAATATAAACTTCATCATTATTAAAATATTTTTTTGCTTCATTTTTTGCTTCATTCATTGCATTTTCTAATTCTGATTCTTTTGTTACCATTTTCATTCCTTTTCCACCGCCGCCACCTGATGCCTTGATTAAAACGGGAAACTTAATTGATGAACAAATTTTTTTAGCTTGATCTAAGGTAGTTATTCCCCCCTCAGAACCTGGGATTATCGGTAAACCGTTTTTAGATGCGATTTGTTTAGCTTCAATTTTATTCCCCATACTTTTAATTAATTGGGGATTTGGTCCTATAAATTTTATTCCATGTTTAGTTACCATTTCTGCAAAATTATAATTTTCCGATAAAAAACCATAACCAGGGTGTACAGCTTCAACATTGGTTAATTCTGCTGCTGACAATAAAGCTGCAATATTTAAATAACTATTTTGAGGTTGTTGAGATCCTATACATACACTTTCATCCGCAAGTCTTACATGCATTGAGTCCTGATCTACATCAGAATGAACGGCAACAGTTGAAACACCCAATTCTTTGCAAGCTCTAATTATTCTAACTGCAATTTCTCCACGACTTGCTATAAGAAGTTTTTTGAACATTATTCCAGCAGAGCTAATACTTGAGCAAATTCGACTGGCTGACCATCTTCAACACATATTTCTTTAACAATCCCATCTACTGGTGATGGCACATGATTCATAGTTTTCATTGCTTCCACAATCATAACAGTGTCACCTTTTTTTATTTTTTTTCCAACTTCTATGAATTTTTTTCCATCTGTCTGAGGTGCTAAATAAGCGGTACCAACTATTGGTGAAGTAATTTTTACACCTTTAAATAAATCAGTTTTTTTTTTCTCTGTGGTTAATTGTGTAATTTCATTAGTGGTTAGAGTATCTGATTTTTTTTTAGACACTTTTATTTTAGTATCTGATTGACCGTATTCAAGTTCGGTTAAATTAAATTCATTTAAATAATCTACCAATTCTTTTATTAATTTTTTATCTATTTTCATTGTTATTTGCTTTTATCAATTAAATTTAATATTCCATCAATAGCCATTAGATACCCTCTAGTGCCAAAACCGCAGATAATACCTTTAACCGCTTTACTTATCAATGACTTCTGGCGAAATTCTTCTCTAGAATTAATATTTGATATATGTAATTCAATTGATGGAATTTTTATAATCATCAATGCATCTAATATTGATACCGAGGTATGTGTATAGCCAGCAGCATTAATAATTAATCCATCAAATTTTTCACTTGAATCTTGTATTAAGGATACAATTTTACCTTCAATATTAGTTTGCTTAAAAGTCAATTCAACGTTTTTATTTTTTGCATAATCATGACAATCTTTTTTTAAATCTTCAAAAGTTGTTTTTCCATAATGGTTTTCTTCCCTTTTTCCTAAAAGATTGAGATTCGGTCCATTTATAATTAATATTTTTGTTGTCATGGATTATAATATTTAAATAAATAAGTCTTTTTTATGAATAACCTAAAAAAAATCAAAATTCAATTGAATGGTAAAAAGCGTCAAATAAAGATGGGGTACAATCTTAAAGATTTGCTAAAATTATTAAAAAAAGATAACAACAAAGTGGCTATAGAATTGAATGGTGAAATAGCAGATAAAAAAAAATACAGTAAAATATTTTTAAAAAAAAACGATAAAATAGAAATTGTCCAATTTATTGGCGGGGGATAAAATATATGAAAGATGATTTTGTAATTGCCAAAAAAAAATTTAAATCAAGATTAATTGTAGGAACAGGAAAATATAAAAACTTTCAACAAACCGCGGAAGCAATCAAGGCCTCTGGCACAGATATGGTAACTGTAGCTGTTCGAAGAGTTAACATTACTGATAAAAAAGAACCGGCTTTAATGGATTATATTGACCCTAAAAAAATAACCTACCTTCCAAACACCGCAGGTTGTTTTAACTCTCGTGATGCGCTTAGGACATTAAGATTAGCGAGAGAAATGGGAGGATGGAAATTAGTTAAGCTTGAAGTATTGGGGAACAAAAAGACATTGTACCCAAATATGATAGAAACAATTAAATCGACCGAAATATTAGTCAAAGAAGGATTTAAAGTAATGGTTTATTGTACAGACGATCCAATCATGGCAAAAAAATTGGAAGATGTTGGTGCATCCTCGATTATGCCATTGGCTGCACCTATTGGTTCAGGTTTAGGGATTCAAAATAAAATTAATATAAAAATAATTAAAGAACAATCCAAAGTTCCGGTGATAGTAGATGCTGGCGTTGGCGAATCTTCAGATGCGACCATTGCTATGGAATTAGGATGTGATGGGGTATTAATCAATTCTGCAATTGCAAAAGCTAAAAATCCAATTTTAATGGCAGAAGCAATGAAATTTGCAGTTATGGCAGGAAGAAAATCTTATTTAGCTGGTCGGATGAAAAAGAGAGGATTTGGAAATCCTTCATCGCCAATAAAAAATATAATTTAAATTTTGATTCCAGATTTATAGTTTTTTATCGAAGGTTTTTTATAATATTTTTTATTTCTATATTTTTTAAATAATTGTATCTTTCTGCTTTTTAAATGTTTATTTAAAAATTTCCTATTACCTTTAGGATAAAATTTATTATGATTTAAGTTTTCTTTAGGTTTTGTTTCATGTTCTAGGATTTTAATAATTTTTTTATTTTTATTTAATAGTTCAATTTTATATTCAGGAATTATTAATGAATTATCACTAATAAAATTTATTTGTAGCTTATGTTTTTTTTTACAATATGAAAGTTCGTCATCAAATTGTTCTTTGATAGTTTTGCTTACTTTTTCAGCAACTTTGATATTGACATTTTTGATTTTATTAGAAAGCGCTTGCTCTTCAGCTAATTTGAGTATTTTAGAAGAAAAAGAGTCTAAGGTTAGTACAATATTCCATTGCACTGAACTTTCTCTTAATCTTTGTCTAGACAATTCTAGTAGACCAAAACTACTTATTCTTTCAAATTGAATTCTTGCGCGATCATTTTTAAAATTATCTCTCAATCTTCTTTCAACCTTTCTTCTGTTATTAAAATTGAACATATCGATAAAATCTATAATTATTAGTCCAGCTAAATCTCTAACTTTAATTTGTCTTGCTACTTCATCTGCAGCTTCCAAGTTTGTTGCTAAGGCTGTCCCTTCCACATTAACTTCTTTTGTAGATTTTCCAGAATTAATATCGATAGAAACTAGCGCCTCTGTTGGATTAATTACTATATATCCTCCAGATTTCAGTTTTAATATTGGTTCAAAAATTTGATTTAACTTTTTTTCAATTCCCTCCTTATGAAATAAAGGGATTTTCCCTCTATATTTTTTTACGTGTTTGGCACTTTTTGGCATAATTTGTTTCATAAATTTTTTGGCTTTTTGATAACCTTCATTTCCTTCTACGATTATATTTTTCATTTTTTCATTATAAATATCTCTGATTGTCCTTTTAATAATATCGCCTTCCTCAAGCACTAAAGCCGGAGCCAAAGAATTCATTGCCCTTTTTTTTATTTCTTCCCAAATTTTGATTAAATTTTCCAAATCATAGTTTATTTCATTTTTAGTTTTGTTATCCCCAGCAGTTCTGACAATCAGACCCATTTCTTTTGGAATTTTTAACTCATTGAGAATACTTCTAATTTTTCTTCTATTAATTGGATTAAAAATTTTTCTAGAGATTCCACCAGCTTTAGGCGTGTTGGGCATTAATATGGTGTACTTTCCGGCTAAAGAAATAAACGTGCTTAAAGCAGCGCCCTTTTTTCCTCTTTCATCTTTTAAAACTTGGACCAGTATAATTTGATTTGGTTTTATAACTTCTTGAATTTTATATTTTTTTGAACCAAAACTTTGTCTCGGTTTATCAAATTTTTTTTCTATATTTGCGATCTCATTAACATTTCTATCAATTTTTTTTTTAATAGGATTTAATTCAATATTAGCTGAGTTTAATTCTTCGGTGTTAATTACATCGGTATTATTAAATCCATTTTTACTATTATGAAAATCTTCATCAAGAGTTGATGTAGAATTGTTATCCTCGAGTTTTTTACTTTCCTCTTTTAACTTTTCTCTTAATTCTTCTTCTTTTTGTTTTAATTCTTGGATATCTCCTTGTGGAATTTGATAATAATCTGGCTGAATATCATTAAACGCCAAAAAACCATGACGTTCTCTACCAATATCAACAAATGCTGCCTGTAAAGAGGGTTCTACTCTACTAACTTTTCCTAAATAGATATTGCTTCTAATGAGTATATTTTTTTTGCTTTCATACTCATAATCTTCGATATTTTCTTTTGACTTAAGAACAACTCTAGTTTCATTTGGATGCGACGCATCAATATACAAATTTCTTTCCATAATTTTATAAATATAATCTTGATCATTTTCTCATTTTTTTTGAATCTTGCTTTTTTATTTTTCTATATAATATTTAATGAGTAAACTCTATAACTTAGTATTAAAACCTCTAAATTAGTACTTTTTTGCCTAAAGAATGTCAAATTTATTTAATTAAATTTAGAATGTCCAGGTTTATTAAAAAAATATCGATAGTTATCTTATCAATATTTCTCACATTATTTGTGGCGATATTCTTAATATTATGGATTTTTTCAAACGATTTACCAAATTATAAGTTTCTATTAAATTACGAACCACCGGTTTCAAGTAGAATACATGCTGGCGATGGCCAACTTATTGCTGAATTTGCCATACAAAAAAGGCTATTCGTACCTTTTGAAGCGATTCCAAAAAATGTTATCAACTCTTTTCTTTCAGCAGAAGATAAAAATTTTTTTAAACATCCTGGCATTGATGCCAAAGGAGTTATGAGAGCCATAATTAATAATTTTAAAAACTATCTAAAATCTAATAGATTGGAAGGCGCATCTACGATAACGCAACAAGTGGCAAAAAATTTTTTACTTTCAAATGAAATAACTTTTAAGAGAAAGTTTAAAGAAGCAATTTTAGCATTCAGAATTGAAAGAGCTTTATCAAAAGAAAGAATAATGGAATTATATTTAAATCAAATATATCTTGGACAGGGCGCATATGGAATAGCAGCCGCAAGTTTGGAGTACTTTGATAAACCTATAAATAAATTGGAATATGAAGAGGCAGCATTATTAGCGGCACTTCCTAAAGCACCAAGTAGATATAATCCGTTTAAATTCAATAAAATTGCTAAAAAAAGAAGAAATATTGTTTTAAAAAATTTGTATAAAAATCAATATATTTCAATTGATCAATATAACGAACTACTAAAAAAAGATATTAATCTTAAACCCAGAAAGGTTAAACTTATAGAAGAAACAAATTATTATTCAGAGGAAATCAGAAGAATTTTAAACGATCAATATGGATATGATAAGCTATACAAAGGAGGTCTCTCGATAAGAACTCCTTTGGATCCTACCTATCAAATTCAAGCAGTAAAAGCTTTAAGGGAGGGTCTTGAACTTTATGATCGTAGACATGGATGGAGGGGAGTATTGGCAAATAGAAAAGATGATTTAAATTGGTTTAGTTCAGTATCAAATTTAAGACTCGAAGAAAGTCTTAATTGGAAAATTGCTAAAGTTATTAAAATGGGAGAATTTTTTGTTGATATTGAAACTGAAGACAAAGAAATTGGAAAGATAAATTTTGAAACAATAAACTGGACCAAAAAAAGCTTCAAAAAACTCTTTAAATTAGGCGACATAATTTATGTTAAGAAAATTAAAAAAAATAAATGGGAATTAAAGCAATTACCAAAAGCCAATGGTGCAATTATTGTAATGGATCCATTTACAGGAAGAGTTTTATCGTTAGTTGGAGGATTTAGTTATAATTTGAGTGAATTTAATAGAGCTACACAAGCGTTTAGACAACCAGGATCAGCTTTTAAACCTTTTGTTTATGCACTAGCTTTAGAAAATGGATATTCTCCGTCTACTTTAATCTTAGACGCCCCCATGGTTATGGAACAGGGCATAGATTTAAAGTTATGGAAACCCGAAAATTATGGAAAAAAGTTTTATGGACCATCCACTTTAAGAACTGGATTAGAAAAGTCTAGAAACTTAATGACAATAAGAATAGCCCTAGAAGTGGGTTTGGATAAAATTATTGCTATGACGAAGAAGTTAAGTATTTATAACAATCCTGAAGAATTATTTTCTATTTCTTTGGGTACAGCCGAAACCACATTATTAAAATTAACATCTGCCTATAGTACTTTTGTAAATGGAGGAAAAAAAATAATTCCCATTATGATTGATAGAATTCAAGATAGAAGAGGCAGAACAATTTACAATGCCGATAAAAGAAAATGTATCAAATGTGAACAAATATCTTACTTAAGCGATCAAGTGCCCAAAATTGAAGATAATTTTGAACAGATAATTAGTCCTGAGACAGCATATCAAATGATATCTATGCTTGAGGGAGTAGTTCAGCGAGGAACGGGAAGAAAATTGAAACATTTAAATTTAAATTTAGCTGGAAAAACCGGAACAACAAATAATAATACCGATACATGGTTTATTGGATTTACTTCAAAACTTGTTGTTGGAATTTATGTTGGTTTTGATGAACCTGCTTCATTGGGGAGATATGAAACAGGGGGAAAAACGGCTATGCCAATTTTTAAAAAATTTATCCTTAATAGCATTTCCAAACAAGATGCAACGCCCTTTAAGGTTCCAGATGGCATAGTAATGATGGTTGTGGACCCAGCTACAGGTCAAAAAGTTGGTTTTAATTCAAAAAATTCTATATATGAATCCTTTAAAGAAAAAAATATAAATGAAGCTGATATTGAAAATAATTATAATGATTTGATATTCAATAATTCAAAAATGGGAACTAAAGAAATAACAAGATTTTACTAAAATTTATGACTAACATTGATTTTAATCAAAATATTGAAAAAATTAAAAAAATAAATCTTAATATTAAGGGGTATCTTTGAGGTAAACAATATTAAGGAAAGAATATTACTTTTTGAAAAAAAATCCTTAGAGAAAAATTTTTGGAAAAATAAAAACTCAGCTCAAAAAAATATCAAAGAAAAAAAGTTTTTTGAAGATATTTTGAATGATTATTTAAAATCACAAAAAGAAGTTGAAAATTTGTTGGAGCTATATCAGTTAGCTTCCACGGAGAATAACAAAGATGTTATTGATGAGTGTGAAAAAAATTTAAGTTTATTGTTGTCCGAAGTAAAATTAACAGAAGCAAAATGTTTTTTATCTAATGAAAATGATAGTTTTGATAGCTATTTAGAAATTCATGCCGGAGCCGGAGGTACCGAAAGCCAAGACTGGGCAGCAATGCTTAGACGTATGTACATGAAATGGGCTGATAAAAAAAATTATAAATTAGAAATAATAAGTGAACATAGAGGAGATGAAGCAGGAATAAAGTCAAGCACTATCAAAATTTGTGGATCCTACATTTATGGCTGGCTTAAATCTGAATCAGGAATACATAGATTAGTTAGGATTTCCCCTTTCGATTCCGGCGCGAGAAGACATACAAGTTTTGCTAGCGTTTGGGTCTATCCTGTAGTGGATGATAGTATTAAAATTGATATTCAAGAAAAAGATTTAAGAATTGATACATATCGCTCCAGTGGTGCTGGTGGACAGCATGTAAATACAACGGATAGCGCAGTAAGAATTACTCATATTCCAACCAAAATAGTTGTGCAATGCCAAAACGAGAGATCTCAACACAAAAATAAGGAAACTTGTTTTAATATGCTGAAAGCTCGGTTATATGAACATGAATTAAAAAAAAAAGATAAGAACATAAAGAGTTTGGAAGATAGTAAAACGGACATAGGTTGGGGCCACCAAATAAGATCTTATGTATTACAACCTTACCGATTGGTGAAAGATTTAAGAAATAATTATGAGAGCACAAATCCTGATAGAGTTTTAAATGGTGACATCGATGAGTTTCTTGAAAATTCTTTATTTAGATCAAAAGGGAAAAATAAATAAATGATTAAGTGGACTATAAGAATATTTTTAATACTGGTAACTATTACAGTTTTTAGCTTATTTTACTTATCATTTTATGGGCTGGAAACAGATTATTTTAACTCAACTATTCAGAAGAAGGTTAAAACCATTAATCCCAACCTTGATTTAGAATTTCAAAAAACAAATATTTTACTAGATTTTAAAAAATTAGAATTAAAAGTTAAAGTTACAAAACCAAAAATTAATTTTAATAATAGATCAGCCAATCTAAGTAAATTAAATTTAAATATATCTCTTAAATCCTTTTTAAAAAATGAATTTGCATTACAACGCGGGGAAGTTGGATTAGCAAAAACAGATATAAAACAACTCATTGAATTAGCAAATCAAGTTAAACCATCACCTTTTTTATTTCTTGCAAAAGAAATTTTTAATAAAGGGCAAATAGAAGGAAAATTAAAAGTCAATTTTGATACCGCAGGTAAAATTAAAGATGATTACAAAATTACAGGTTCAATATTTAATTTTGGCGCAAAAATACTTAAGAAATTCAATATAAACAAGGTTAATGCGAAATTTGAACTATTCAAAAATAATTATAGTTTTTACATAGTAAAGGGAAACATTAATGATATTGAATTAGCAAATAGTGAATTTGAGATTAATAAAGAAAATAAAAATTTAAATGTAAAAGCAAATTTAGTCTCAAGAGCAAATTTAAAAAATATTCAAAGTACCCTTGATTTGTTTCAAATTAATCTTCTCGAAGCCAAGATAGATAAATCTGAAATTTCTTTTGATTTAAAAAGTTCACTAAGTTTTCAATTGGAAAAATATATAAAGATAAAAAATTTAAAAGTTGATGGAGATGGAAAGATCCATTTATTGAATATACAACACAAAATAGATACTTCAAAACTAAAAGAAATATTTACCAATTATAATGATTCGTTTAAAATTGTAGATTCGGAAATTAAATTTTCGCTAAATAGTAATAAGCAGGACATTGAATTAAAAGGCTTAATTAATTTAACAAATGAATATGAAAACTTTCAATCAAAAATAATTTTTGATAAGAAAAAAAATAATACAGACTTTGATGCAAAAATAAATATTAACTCTTCAATTATTAGATTGCCAAATCTTAACTATAAAAAAGAAGCCAATGATCAAGCCAGTTTGAGATTTAAAGGAAATCGCAAAAAGAACGAAGGATATAATTTTGAAGTTGTTGAATTTAAAGAATCCAATAATTTGATTTTAATAAAAGATATAGAGCTTAATGAAAAAACTCAGGTGAATAATTTAAAAGAGTTAATTGTTCGAACCACTTATGACGACTTTGTAAATAATGATTTTAAACTGACGAAAGGCAAAAAAATAAAAATTCAAGGTGAAATATATGATGCAAGACCTTTGCTAATATCTTTTGATAAGGAAGATAAAAAAAGATCATTAAGTAGAAGATTTAATGGTGAATTATTGGCTAACTTTAAAGAAGTAATTACGGATAAACAAATCAATTTATTTAATTTTTCAATGATTTCAAATATTAAAAGAGGAAAACATGAAAAATTTACTGCCAAGGGTGAATTTTCTGAAAATAAATTTTTGGATATTTCAATGTCCTCGTCAGGCGATGGCAAAACAAAAGTATTTCAATTATATTCTGATAGAGCGGAACCATTTATCGGTAGCTACAAATTTATAAAAGGATTTAAAGGCGGAACATTAATATACGAATCTATTTATGACGACCAAGGTTCAAATTCAAACTTAAAAATTTCAAATTTTAAAGTTTCAAAAGTACCGGCCTTGACACAACTTCTTACACTGGCCTCCTTGCAGGGAATTGCTGATACCTTAACTGGAGAAGGCATTAGGTTTAGCGAACTAGAAATGGACTTTAATTCTAAAAAAGCTGAAAAAAATGTAATTAATATTGAGGAATTTTATGCAATTGGTCCAGCTATATCCTTGTTAATGGAGGGGTATATAGTAAAAAAAGAATTAGTCAGTTTAAGAGGAACTTTGGTTCCCGCAAGAACAGTCAATAAAGTGATTGGCTGGATACCTGTGGTTGGGAAGATTTTAATTGGAAGCAAAATTGGCGAAGGTGTTTTTGGAGTTAGTTTTAAAATGAAGGGCCCACCTAAAGATATTAAAACCACAGTGAATCCAATTAAAACTTTAACGCCGCGTTTTGTTACAAGAACATTAGAAAAAATGAAAGATATGAAAAAAAAAAATGAGAATCAATAATTCAGATAATTTTAACTATCACATGCTGCTTCTTGCCGCGTGAAAGTTTGAGGAAATTTTCTTGACTGAAATTATTTAATGAAATACTGAATTTATCGCTTTCAATAGTTTCGTTGTTAATTTTTATCCCTTTATTTTTAATCATTCTTCTAACCTCGCTTTTAGAATTTGATAAATTAGCAGATGTTACAAGATCAATTATATTTATACCATTAATTACTTGTTTTTTTTTAAGAACCAATGTTGGCAAATCAGTTCCAACAGATTTTTTTTCGAAAGTATTCTTAGCTGTTTGTTCAGCTTTTACAGCAGAAGCTTTGCCGTGTAACATTGACGTGGCTTCATTTGCTAATATTATTTTTAATTGATTAATATTTTTATTTTTTAGTTTTTCTATTTTCTCTAGTGACAAATCTGTGAACATTTGAAGAAACCTTAATACATCCTTGTCATCAGTATTTCTCCAAAATTGCCAGTAATCATATGCAGGCAAAAGTTTTTGATCTAGCCAAATAGCTCCTTTTTCTGATTTACCCATTTTTGAGCCTGAAGCTAGGGTGATGAGAGGAGTTGTTAGTCCAAAAACCTGTTTGTCAGAATGTCTTTTAATTAATTCTACTCCATTAACAATATTTCCCCATTGGTCCGATCCCCCAATTTGCATTAAACAGTTTTTGTTTTTATTAAGCTCAAGAAAATCATAAGCTTGTAAAATCATATAATTGAATTCCATATAACTTAATGATTGTTCTCTCTCTAATCGTATTTTAACACTATCAAAACTTAACATTTTATTAATGGTGAAATGTCTTCCTATTTCTCTTAAGAATTTTATGTAATTTAATTTTCCAAGCCACTTGTAATTGTTAATAAATATTGGTTTTGTTTTTTTATTTTTTGTTTTTAAAAAAATTTTAAAAACCTTTTCGATATTTTTTATATTTTTTTCGATTACTTTTTCAGATAAAATTTTTCTCGTCATCTCTTTACCTGAAGGATCGCCTATACGCGTTGTACCTCCACCCAATAAAACAATTGGCTGATGTCCGTATTTTTGCAACAGTCTTAAACACATTATTTGCAATAAACTTCCAACATGTAAACTTGAAGAAGTGCAATCAAATCCAATATATGCCCTAATTTTATTTTTATTCATCAATTGTTCTAATTCGTCAGAATTAGTGCATTGATTAAAATAATTTCTTTTTTTAAATTCAGATAAGAATGAATCTTCCATATTTTTTTAAAAAACAGTGTAGAATCAATATACTTGATTTAAATTAATTAAAAAATACATATGAACAAAAGCTATTACAGCCTAGGTTTAATGAGTGGAACATCAATGGACGGCGTGGATGCTTCGATTATCCATTCAGATGGAACAACTAAATACGAAGCAATTTCTAATAAATATTTTGAATATAACAAAGAATTGTATAAAGATTTAACAAGCATTAGAGATAAGATTGCCAGCTCTAAAGACTTAAAAACATTACAAAATGAGCTAAAATTTATTGAAAAAAAAATAACTTTGTTTCACGCTAAAGCTGTTGACGAAATCATAAGAAAATCAAAGACAAATATCGATTTTATAGGATTTCATGGACAAACCATTTTTCACAGTGCCAAAGAAAAAATTTCTGAACAGTTGGGTGACGGAGATCTTCTCTCAAAACACACAAAAAAAACTGTTATATATAATTTCAGACAAAATGATTTAAAGAATGGTGGCCAGGGAGCTCCTCTAACACCAATTTTTCATAAATTACTAAAAAATAAATATAAATTAAAATCACCTCTGACTATTTTAAATATAGGAGGGGTAGCTAATGTGACATTTATAGATGCTCACGATAATATGAGTAGTTCTGATATTGGACCAGGAAACTGTCTAATTGATCAATGGACAAGAATTAATTCAAAGAATAACTATGATAAAGACGGCAAGATAGCAAGTTTGGGAAAAATAAATAAAAGTATTTTAATTCAAGCTTTGAAAAATTTTGAACACAAAGTTCAAGATATACATGGTCCCAAATCTTATGATGTGAAAGATTTTGATTTGTCTTTTGTTCGAGGGCTATCATTAGAAGATGGAGCAGCAACACTAACTGAATACACATCAGAAATTTTATGTAATCTAACGCAGATTTGCACTGGTGAAGATGAAGATATTATAATATCTGGAGGTGGAAGAAAAAATAGATTTTTAGTAAAAAATATACAGAAAAAAATTAATTCTCCGGTAAAATTAATTGATGATTTGGGTGTTGATGGTGATTTTGTCGAGTCCCAAGCTTTTGCTTATCTTGCTATTAGATCTTATCTTAAGTTGCCAATTTCTTTTCCTGAAACTACAGGCGTAGGTGAACCTTGCACTGGAGGAACAATAGTAAAAAATTTTTAATATAAAGTAGATTCTTTTTTAATATATTTATCTAATACAATAGATAATTCTTTCTCTTTATTTGAAAAAAAGTGATTAGCTCCCTCTATTTCCTGAAAATCTACTTTAATTCCAGTTTGGGTAGATAATCTTTTATTCAATGAATTAAAATTATCTAAAGGAACCAATTCATCGTTTTTTCCATATATCATTAGTCCAGATGCAGGACAGGGTGATAAAAATGAAAAATCATAAATATTAGGTTGAGGAGATATAGCGATAAATCGATTTATTTCGGGTCTCCTCATTAATAATTGCATTGCAATCAATGAACCAAAAGAAAATCCGGATATCCAGCATTGTGAATGATCCATATTTCCTTTCTCAATCCAATCCAAAGCTGCTGCAGCATCAGATAACTCTCCTTGTCCGTTATCAAATTTTCCATCACTTCTGTTAACTCCTCTAAAATTAATTCGAAAAACAGAAAATTCATTTTTTATAAAAGTTTTAAAAATTTCAAAAACAATTTTGTTATTCATGGTTCCGCCGTACTGTGGATGTGGATGTAATATCAAAGCAATAGGTGCGGTCTTTCTATTATTTTTGAAATATTTTGCTTCTATCCTGCCAGCTGGTCCTGGAATAAATAATTCGCTTACTTTATTAACCATAGCAATATTGATTATTATTATCTAAAAAAAACTAGGTTTTATAACATGTTCGTGAAGCTTGTGAGCAATTATTTTTTAAAATCTAAAGTTGACTAATTTACTCAGGATAGTATAAATTCTCCATATTTATCAGCAATAATTTAATTATTTGCATTATGAAATTAACTAGTAAAGGAAGATATGCGGTGATGGCAATGGCTGATCTTGCAAAAAATGTTGATTCAAGACCAGTATCTCTTAAAGAAATTTCATTGAGGCAGGGAATATCAATTTTTTATTTAGAACAGCTTTTTTTAAAATTAAAACTAAATA
>Ga0187827_10000818_pt1 | contig 47250 bp, 36 predicted proteins | sample ETNtaG_39_FD_167969 | JGI IMG/M metagenome (GOLD analysis project Ga0187827, IMG submission 167969) | Marine microbial and viral communities from oxygen minimum zone, Eastern Pacific Ocean - ETNP2014_SV_150_PacBio MetaG (Illumina Assembly) | ecosystem: Environmental > Aquatic > Marine > Hypoxic...
TGAAAATATACAATATTTTCTAAATATATTGGCAAAACGCAATATTAAAATGGTAACAGATATCTTAGTTATTAAATATTCTAAAGAAGAATCTCTCGAGATATCCAGTGAGTTTAAGAATTTATTTAATTCTATTTACGATGTAAATTTTTATTCTTACTACCCTGCAAATTGGAGAAACACCATAAAAAATGATTTTCTTGGTTTTCAGGAAAAACATGCCCCTATAAAAAATGTTTGCAAGAAAATTTATCACGTTACAGTAAAGTTTGATGGCAGTATAGTATATTGCGATCTAGATTTTAACTCTGAGTTTTCAGATTACCATATCGACAATACATCTTTAATGGAATTTCTTTGTTCAGCAAAGAGAAAAGAAATAATGAAAAAAATGAAGGAAGGAAAATGGACTGAAATTTCTTTATGTAAAGACTGTTCTGCTCCCTATACTTTGCTAAGCAGAAAAAGGTTATATGAAACAAATGCTTCTAAAGAATACCTGCAGGAAAGTTTAATAAACAAACGATATCGTGAAGCACAGGGTCAAAAGTCAATATAGATTAAAAAATATAAACCAATAAAGTATAATGTTTATATTAGGATTTCATTATCACAGCGACCAAAGATCCCTGACCGGTCGTAGATGTGGTCTGGTTCGACGACGCCCATAGGAATCTTTTCAGGAGGCGTGGTTAGAAGTCGTCAACATGTATAAACCCTTAGTTCGCGAGGGTGAGCCGTATGCTTGGGTCAATGAAACTCTGATCGCACCGTGGGTAATTTATTTTTTGCAAAGAAAAACGCGTGAGAGGTCTTTTGGGTATTTTGGGAATGCGTCTTCGAAATACCCGAATAACAATTAGTCATGAAAAAAATTGATTTAAGCGTACAAGTCTCGCAAGCCAAATGGCATGAGCTTTTCGGCGCAGAACAACTGGCCGCTGCTGGGCATATCGGGACACATTTCGACGTGATGAATACCACCTTCGATTTGGAAAACACCAAACGCCCCGGCAAAATTGTTGATGTCAGCGGGGTCAGGGAGCGCGACATTGGCATTTCGGACGTGAGGGCAACGGAGATTCGGGCGCATGATTTCGTGATTTTCCATACCGGCTTTTTACAGGCGGTCGGGTACGGAACTCCCGCCTATCGCACGGATTACCCGCAATTAGCGCGGGATTTGCTGCGTCTGTTGCTTGAAAAGCAGGTCAGTTTGATTGGACTTGACGCCCCCGGCGTGCGGCGTGGCGTCGAACACATCCCCACTGACCAATGGTGTGCCGATCACGGCGTATTCATCGTCGAAAATTTGGCAAACACCGGACTGTTGTTGCAGGCAGCGGGTCAGTGCCAGTTTACGGTTTATACGTTTCCTCTCAGCATCGCCGAGTTGACCGGCTTGCCGTGCCGGGTCATCGCAGAAATTGAGTTGCCTGAGTAATCGGGTCAGGTTATTCCATCGGAAAGGTTTGCCAAAACTGCCGATTGTTCGTATAAGTTGTGTCCATCTTTCAGCAAATAATTTAAGAAGTGCTATTAAAGAGAGGGATTGGGACAGTGTACCTGCTTGCAAAGAGTGTATGGTTCAATACATACGGTAGTACCAAAACAGTACTGTTCATGTTAGAGACTGACGGAGAGTGTAAGATATACAGAATCTATTTGTTCACATGATACATACAGTTTTGTTCAGGAACCACTTACTTTATCAAGATAAACACATAAACAGTGTAAAGAGAAAATAGAGGTGAAGGAGACCTGAAAATAAAAAGTAAACCCTTAATTTATATTGCGGATTTTACATACAATACTACAGTACTTTCAAACGACACATTTCCCATTGGAATTGGATATGTTGTAGCTTATGCACAACAAAATATACCTGATTCATTCTCCTTTAAACTCTTTAAAATTGCAGATAAATTCTTTGATGCAATAGATTCAGAATTGCCAGATATTTTAGCAATGAGTTATTTTCCATGGAACAAGAATCTTAGCCTTATGGCTGCTCGATATTATAAACAGCGCAAACCTGAGGGTACTGTTGTTATAGGGGGCACTTTTATTCCTAGTGAACCAGAGGCACAGATAGAATTTTTCAAAGAAAATCCTTTTGTTGACTTACTTGTCAAGTATGATGGAGAATTTGGTTTCCTGGAATTTCTTAAAAGATATCTGAGTGAGGATGGTTACAATAAGCAGATATTTTGTGGAGAGCAGCTTGATGGATGTGTTTTCTGGAGCAAAGATGAAAACAATCTGAAAGTAGGAAAGATTATCCACAGACCTAATGATTTAAATGAAATACCATCTCCTTATTTAACCGGTTTAATGGATTCTTTTTTTGAGAATCAATTAATGTCTCCTTTGATTCAATCGACAAGAGGTTGCCCATTTTTATGCTCATATTGTTGGGCGGGAAACAAATTCAACAGTGAAGTTAGGCATTTCAGTAACGAACGTGTTTTATCTGAAATAGATTACATAGCGAAAAAACGAAAGGACGGTGAAAACCGCTTGCTCGTTTTCGCTGATGCTAATTTTGGTATGTTTGCCAAGGATGAAATAATTGCTGACAAAATTGCTTCACTTCAGAGAGCATATAACTTTCCAAGTTCTTTTTCTGCTCCTTGTGGGAAAAACAATAAGGATAGAGTTGTACGCATGTTAAAGAAGATAAAAAATGCTTCTCCAATTGTTTCTGTACAATCTACTGATTATCAAATACAAAGGAATGTAAAGAGAAAGCCAATAGATGTAGAAGAATACAAAGACATTGTAGGCAGTCTAAAGCAATTAGGGCTTCATGTTCAAACAGATATTATTACTGGGTTGCCTGGGGAAACAAAAAAAATACATTTACAAACAATAAAAGACCTAATTTATATGGGATTTGAAGAAATTAATGCTTTCACACTAATGTTTCTTAATGGGACTGAACTTAACATGAAAGAGTCGTTGGAAAAGAATAACTGGTATAAGCGCTATCGAATTGTACCACGTAACTTCGGGAAATTCCGTGGAGCAGTATGCATTGAAATAGAAACAGTTGGAGTCGGTTCTAATACGCTTACCTTCGATGATTATCTATTTCTGCGTGGTTTTCATGGTGCTTTGGCAATGATATTCAATAACATTTTATTCCTAGAGTTTACTAGCTATTTAAAAGAAAAAGGTATCGATTTGTTTGATTTTATATTAACTTTCTATGAGGATTTAAAGAAAGAACCAGGACCTGCAGGCGATCAATTTAAGTCTTTCTTAGAGGAGGCTAGAGGCGAGTTATGGGAGTCTGAAGAGAAAGTGAAAGATTATATTGCAAAGGAAGAAAATTATCAAAAACTTTTGTCGGGAGAAATTGGCGATAATTTGTTACATAAATATAAAATTGTATCAGTTGAAGAAAATTTTAGCACTTGGTGTGAATATTTTTATAAACAATCATTTAAGCAACTTGAAGACAAAGGCCATAATAGAGATGAATTGCAAGCTGAGTTGATTGATATAAAAAATCATGCCCTTGCAAAAGGCAATAATATCTTCAGCATGCAGAATGCTAATGGGGAGCCATATTCAGTTAGACTTTTACATAATGTTTCACAATGGATAAAAGATAATTATATACACCCTTTATCACACTATAAATATGAAAGGCTAAAAGAGATTAAGTATGTAATTAGAGATGAAAATAAAGGACTTGTAAAAGAAATATTAACACTCCATTCAAAAGAAAAGGCAGCTTTATGGAAAGTTGCCAGTTCACGGTATTATTTGCCCGCTATCTTTAGAACAGCACAAGCGTCTGTTAATTAAAGAGATCCGCAACTGAGAATAGAAACAAAAAGCTAAATTCAAAAAAACTAAAGGAGCTTACTTATTCAATAAAATAGTGTTGGCCTGGTACGTAATTATCAAGAAAAGCGGAGAATCGAAAAGGTAGTTTTTCCGAGCCCGCCTCAACAACTAGTTTTTATAGATGGAATCCTTCCATTTAGAGTGTTAAAGGGAAGCTGTTTTTGCTTTCCTGGATAGAAACCAACCAATACTCTCCTTGTACCATGCTTATTATTGCACTGGAATTGATGGGAACAGTATAAGGAAAAAACTGTGCTTTAAAATTTTCTAGATATTCTGCTTTATCTCAAGCGTTATTACATGAGAGTCTGACTAAATATTATTGGTTTAGTGATTAAATAAATTGATTTCTAATAGTCCTGATATTTTATTAATAAATTCGCCGAATTCTGGCCCAACCAGAAGATAATTATGGGGGAAAAGCCAATTGAAGTTTGGGTTGATCTGTTATGTTGGGAATCAGTTCTTGTAGTTTTGCTTAATCGAAAGCTCTGGGCAGGGAAAATAATTTATTTCCAGGTATCTAAGTTATTTACACCTTTTTTATTCATTTTTCGTATTTTCACAAAAATTGATTTGGAACATATGAAAGATTTTGCTATGAGCGAAGAGCGGCTTAGTGGAATAACAGCATATGAAATAGTTCATAACCGATTAAACTGCATTTTGGTAAGCATAAGTAACCAATGGACTTTACAGAGTAAAGTTTGTGATTTTGCAAAAAAGAATAGTTATAATTTGACAAAGATTAGAGAATATTTCAAAGAAAGAGCATTTCATTATCTCTATCGTCCAATAGAGATGGGTGTTGTGTCCGAATTTGGGTCTGATAAAGTAAATCGTTGTTTCGTCTTTAGAAGAACTCCTATTTCAAATATATTAATAAATACATTTAACAACAATGAGCTCTTTTTTTATAAAAATATTTTTTCATGTTTCTTTTTTATTACTAATAGAAAGGATTACGTTTTTGACAAAGCAATTTTGAATCCATATTATCAGGGTTGCAGTATAATGTTTTTTCGGGAGATTATTCGCTGGTTCCTAGCATTTATTAAGGCGGTTTTATACGGAGTATTTAATGACCATCGGAAGATATTATTAAAGGATCAGCAAGTCAACATTGGTATTGAACAATCACTAAACAGGATACGTCTGGATGAAAGGAATGATATTTTCTGGATGGAAGACTCACCAATAGACCCAAAGAGCGTTTATTTCCTAGAAGATGATAGAATGGGATTAGATTCAGTATCTCAGAAAGTACTTTCTGCGTCTGGAATTCAACGGGTTAGGGTTAATCCGTGCTTGAGGTTTTGGCACAGGAGGATATTGAAAAGAAATAATGGAGAAGCTGCCACAATTGATGTTGTTGCGGATATTGTGTCTGTCTTTAAAGCATTATGGCCAATCTTGCAGGCATCAAAAGTAGTCTTTCGGTACAATAAAGGTTCGTGGATAGATTTTCAACTTGCAAGTTATAAATACCGAACTATTAATTGCCAAAGCATCTATAGGCAGTTAAATATAAAAATACTATGGGCGATGTTTGAAGTAGACCGAGATAAACTTCCAAAAGCTCAAGCATTAGAAAATTTAGGAGGAATTTATACTGGCAGTCATTGGAGTAAAGTGGAGTCGTTTGAAGTCATTATACAAAAGAGCTATGATGTGTTTTTTACTTGGGGACCCCATTTTGTGAAAAATATTTATAATAGCTATCCTTATCTGGGGGTGTTTATCGTCGGGTATATTTATGATTATTGTTTTACAAAACAACAAAAGCTCGCTAAATTATTAAGAGCTGAACATTCGAGGAAATTCATATTATCATATATGGATAATGCTGGGACTAATGACATCAGCTTCAGTCGAAATATGTCAATTATGATTCATGAGATGTTATTGTCTATTTTAGAGAAAAATGATCATGTATGTTTATTCCTCAAACCGAAAAGAAGATCTGTGCATGATGAAATTGTTGAGAAAGTATCTCGCCTGAAAAGTTTTGCAGAGGAAGGAAGGATAAAAGTAATTTTTGGAGAGACACTACATACCAAAGCAGTGCCATCAATGGTTGGAATGGCAAGCGATTTGGTTTTTGGGCTTGGAATTAGAGTAGCAGCAGCAGAATGTTATTTTGCAGGTACCCTTGCTTTTCATGCCGATTTGACAGGATTTATACACAATGAATTTGGCAATAAAGGATTAAATAAGATTGTATTCAGGGACATCGATACGTTAAAAGAAGCAATTCAAGGAATAATTGATAACGGGCCGAGTGGAAGATATTCTGAGTATAAGAAATATTATAGTTCTTTAGATCCTTTCCAGGATGGCAAGGCATATAGGCGTGTAGCGTTTGTTTTAAAGGAGTTGCAAGAGTTGTTTGCTGCGGAAACTTCAAGAGAAGATGCCGTAAGGAAAGTACAAGATAGATATAAAGACTTTCTTCATACTCTTAAGATAAATGGTGAAACAGATGTCTAGAGATTTTTTGATATTTGGATCACCACTTATTGAAGAGGCAGAAATAGAAGAAGTCTTGGCCACGTTGCGTTCTGGCTGGTTAGGTACAGGGCCAAAAGTACAAGAATTTGAAAAGGAGTTTAAGGCGTATAAACAATCACCATACGCTATAGCACTTAATTCCTGTACTGCTTCAATTCATCTCAGTATATTGGCTGCCGGAATAGGCCCTGGGGATGAAGTAATAACCACGGCTATGACTTTTTGTTCTACGGTGAATGCGATTATTCACAGTGGTGCAACTCCAATTCTGGCAGATTGTGATAGGGAAACCCAATGTATTGACCCCCATTCGATCAGATCAAAAATTACTCCAAAAACCAAAGCAATTCTCCCGGTTCATTTTGCTGGAAATGCTTGCAATATGTCAGCCATCATGGGAATTGCTAATGAGTTTAAGCTTAAGTTGATTGAAGATTGTGCTCATTCAATTGAAACTACTTATAAGGGGCAGCATGTCGGGACCTTTGGGGATTTTGGTTGTTTCAGTTTTTATGTGACAAAAAGCCTGGTTACCGGTGAAGGTGGTATGGTCACAACGAAACAAAAAGAAAATGCAGACAAAATAAAAACTTTGGCATTGCATGGAATGACTGCAGATGCATGGAAACGATTTAGCGACGACGGGTACAAACATTATCAGGTAGTCTATCCTGGTTTTAAATATAATATGATGGACATTCAGGCTGCTATGGGAATTCATCAATTGAAGAGGATAGAAAGAAACTGGCAAAGGAGAAAAGAGATTTGGGATAAATACAATGAGGCATTTGCTGATCTTAATAATATTGCACTTCCTGCAAGTGCTTGTTCCGATACAAAACATGCATATCATCTTTATACCATTATTGTAGACAAAGCAAAAACGGGTATTTCCAGGGATGATTTCTTGAAGGCCATGACAAAAGATAATATTGGGACAGGAGTCCATTATAGAAGTATTCCGACGCATAAATATTATCAAGATACCTTTCTTTGGAAGCCAGATGATTATCCAAATAGTTTTTATATTGGTGAACGAACGGTAAGTTTACCTCTTTCTGCAAAGCTTACAGATGATGAGGTTCATAATGTTATTAATACTGTAAAGAGTATTTTGTCCTGAAAGCATTCTCATGAATAGATGTTGATTGCAACGCCAATATCCCACTTATTTAAGCTGGAGCCAGAAATTCAAAAAGTAATTGATGTCTCAGATTGTTTTGAATGTAGAGATATATCTTTAGAATCAAACATATCTAAACAAAGAATATATCATTCAGATTTTGAGCTTATGCATAAGTGGACAGATAGAGAGAAGGAAACGTTATCTTCAGTTCAATCAACAAAAGAAGAATTAGAATTGATCAGTTTTCACATAGCTACTTGTTTTAGTAATCCTGTAGTTATAAACGGAATTTTTCAGCCTGGAGGCATTGAATATTCAAGAGAAGACATGTTTGCTAACTCGAATGAGAACGTTCGGAATGTCAAAGATATTTTTGGAGATAAAATTGATATTGCTGTTGAAAACAATAATTATTTTCCAACTAAGGCATATAGAGATGTGACTGATAATGATTTCGTATCATGTATCGTTAATGAAAATAATATCGGCTTTGTATTTGATATAGCACATGCAAAGGTAACTACGCATAATAGAAATATGAACCATGATGGTTATATACGAGGATTGCCACTTAATAGATGTGTGCAATTACATATCAGCCAATATGAAGTTAGCCCTGAAGGTGTGGCATACGATGCACATACGAAGCCAAATGAAGAACTATATGAATATGTTAAAAACATACTCCATTGTCATGGAAAGATAAAATATTTAACGGTAGAATATTATAAAGATGTAGAAGCCCTGTTTTTAGTAATCAATAAAATAAAGGAAATTATGGCAGCTTTATGAAAAAAGATTATTTGAAAGAAATGTTCAATTTGGAAGGAAAATCTGTTTTGATAACTGGAGCGGCAGGGCAAATAGGCAGAGAATTATGTATGGTATATTTTAATTGTGGAGCAAAGGTCTTTGCCGTAGATTTAGATATTAACAGAATGAAAGAGCGGTTTAGCGAACTAAGCGATACGCTCTATTCGAATGTTTCATTCTTTGAGATGGATATAACTAAGCAAGATTCTGTTGGTAAATCTTTTGTCGATATCTTTTCCGAGTCTGGCGGCTTGGATATTTTAATTAATAATGCAGGTGTAAGTACATTTGAACCTTTTGCGGAACGCAGTGAAGAGTCATTTGATTTTGTGGTGGATGTAAATATGAAAGGTACTTTTTTCTGCATTCAGAAGTATGCAGATGAACTCATCAAGCGAAAAAGTAAGGGAGTGATTATTAATATTGCATCTTTTTACGGTGTTATAAGTCCTGACCTTAGAATATATACTGATTGTGGTCGAATAAATTCAGAAGTTTATGGGGCCACAAAAGCTGGTGTTATTCAAATGACCAGATATTTTGCTGCTAACCTGGCAAATTGTGGAATTCGGGTAAATTGTATTTCACCCGGAGGTATTTTTAATCCGGAAGAACCGCAGGGAGAAGATTTTATTAAAGGCTATTCATCTCTTTGTCCTATGGGACGCATGGCAAAAACAGAAGAAATAATTGGTGGAATATTGTATTTATCATCAGATGCAGCTTCATATACCACAGGGCACAATATGATTATTGATGGTGGAATGAGTTGCTGGTGACATCGAGAGGGGTATGCAGAGAGTAGTCCAAATAGGTGGGGAAACCATTGGTGATGGTCAAGAAGTATATGTGATAGCGGAAGTAGGGATCAATCATAATGGGAATTTGGATACAGCAAAAAAACTGATACGTCAGGCAAAATGGGCGGGGGCGTCAGCGGTTAAATTGCAGACCTACATAACTGAAAAACGGGTATCCGAGGATTCACCTATCTATGATATCTTAAAACAATGTGAACTGAGTTTTTCTGAACAGAATGAATTATTTAACTGTGCGCATGAGCAGGATATTGCTGTTTTTTCTACCCCTTTTGATGATGAATCTGTTGACTTCCTTTCCTCAGTTGGTGTTCCTTGTTATAAAATAGCATCCTTTGATGTCGTGAATGCTTCTCTTATTAAAAGCGTTACGGCAAAAGGGAAGCCCGTTATCATGTCCTGCGGAATGGCGAATCAACTTGAAATTGATAAAGCAGTCGATATTGTTAGGAGCTCAGAACTTGATATTATTCTTTTACACTGCATATCTGCTTACCCGGTACCTTCACATAATTCATTATATTTAAGGACAATTCATGCACTAAGCGAACGGTATCAATGCCCTGTAGGTTTTTCTGATCATACTATAGGGATTGAAGCCTCAAAGTATGCAGTAGCGGCCGGTGCGGCTATTATTGAAAAGCACTTTACGCTTTCTTGTAAGAGTGAGGGTCCTGATCATGCTATAAGCACTGAACCGGAAGAGATGAAAGAGATGGTTTCCGGGATCCGTTATGTTAGAGAGATGATGGGAGAAGTTATCTGGTCGTCCGTTCCTGCAGAAAAGGATATCATACCGTTTAGAAGGTTTAGCTAAATATATGTTAATAATCAAGTACCAGGAAGATTGTCAGGATATAAAAAGCAGAGTCTATCGAGAAACACTTGAGTTTATTGCCAGAAACAGTATGAATGTTACGGTGCATAAATTCAAAGATAATCAATGTTTATTGGAGGTTATTCACAAGCATGATTTTTCATCTGTTGTTACCACGCATGAGATTTCTTTCCAGACAAGCATTCTCCTTAAGGGTTTAAATTTAGTTCAAATTGTTATTGGCAAGAATTCTAAGTCAGAAGATGTTGCCGATATAATTATTGATCCTTTGATTCCTAAGAGTGAGAAATTCTTTGTTGGTTCAAAATATCTTCTTCCTTCGGTTGCGAAAAATATTCCCATAGAATCTATAGCAAAATTGATGAAAATGAATTTCACGCTTTTACAAGATGAAATCAATTATAATGAAGCAGAGACAGACTTGCTTGATATTGTAAACATTTGTCAAAAACGGGAGTGGGATAGTAACTTTTTTGGGGTTAATGTTGGATATATCTCCTGTTTAAGATTAACTCCAAATATAGAAAAATATATTAAGAAGTTTGTGCGAAAGGAGAAAATAGATCTTCTTGAATATCTTTGTAATTGTCATGATAAGGAAAGTGTAAGTATTGCTGAGATTAATAATTATTCTTTTGTTGATATTAGAATAACATTTGAGCAGACTTTAAATAATAAGATGATTATTGAGGAATCTAATGAATTTTCATTTAGGAAAGGAGAAGAAAAAGATATTGAGAAACTGAGAGAAATAGCGAAAGGCATTTATAAGTATAGTCGTTATTGTTATGACACGAATTTTGATCGGGATAAGGTGTTTGAATTCTATTCAGGGTGGGTAGAGAAAGCTATATTGGGACAGTTTGACGATTATGCGTATATACTCTGCCATAATGACGAACCGGTAGGATTTTGTACAATTACAGAGCACAGTTTTGATGCCGCAAGGATCGGGCTTGTAGGTATAGCCTCGAATTACACTGGTAATAGACTGGCGCAATATTTATTAAATATGAGTATGCTCCAGTTACAACAAAAAGGTATTAAATATATGGATGTTGTTACACAGGGAAGAAATTACGCTGCTCAGCGACTATATCAGAAATGCGGTTTTGTGACTAAGATGACAGAATTATGGTATCATAAATGGTTTCGTTAATTATTTAAGGTGAAAAGGGTATGAATTCCGGACTAAAGTTGTGGCAAAGGGCAATTAAGGCAATTCCCGGAGGAAATGGACTTTTATCTAAAAGGCCGGACAGATATGCTCCTGATATATGGCCGACATATTACACAAAGGCTAAAGGAGTAGAAATATGGGATTTGGATGGCAAAAAATATATTGATATGGCACAAATGGGAATAGGGACGGCTATTCTTGGATACGGAGACGATGAGGTTAATGAAGAAGTCAAAAAGGCAGTAGATAGTTGTGTTAACGCAACGTTAAATGTTCCAGAAGAGGTCTACTTAGCGGAAACCTTGTTAGAGTTAAATCCATTTGCCGGTGGGGTTAAATTCGCGAGGTGTGGTGGTGAGGCAATGGCAATTGCTGTGAGAATTGCAAGAGCTTATAGTGGAAGAGACAAGATTGCATTCAGCGGATATCATGGATGGAGTGATTGGTATTTGGCTACAAATCTAACCAGTGAAACTAATTTAAATGACCACTTACTTCCAGGACTTAAACCAAAAGGTGTTCCCCAAGGCCTACAGAATACGGCGTTTCCTTTTCAATATAACAACATTGAGGAGCTTTATGGAGTTGTAAACAAAGAAGATATTGGGGTAATTGTTATTGAAGGTGCCAGGTATGATTTTCCTACAAAGGAATTCTTAGACGCTATTCAAAAAATTGCAAAAGAAAAAGATTTGGTAATCATTGTAGATGAAATAACTTCTGGCTGGAGGATGACAGATGGAGGCGTTTATAAACTAATGGAATTCAATCCTGATATTGTTATTTATGGTAAATCAATGGGCAATGGTTTTGCGATCTCTGCAATAATCGGCAGAAAAGAAATCATGGATGAGGCTCAAGAGACATTTATCAGTAGTACATTCTGGACTGAGAGAGTAGGGTTTGTGGCGGCACTGAAAACATTGGAAAAAGTGACGCAAAATAAAGTATGGGAACATCTGAATAAAATTGGAGACCTAATAGGGAAGGGTTGGCAGTGTTTAGCTGAAAAGCATGGACTGAAGCTTTGCATTACTGATTTCAAACCTTTGATAACATTTAAGTTTGAATACGAAGATAAAAATTCTGCATTACTCACGTTGTTTACGCAGGAAATGCTTAAAAGAGGATATCTAGCTGCAAATAGTGTGTATGTTTCCTATGCCCATAATGAGAATATTATTAAGGAATATATGAGTAACGTGGATGAAGCTTTCAAAAACATATTACATGCAGTGGAAAATGACAAAATTGAAGATATGCTGGAGACTTCAATAAGGGATGAGGGATTTAAAAGGCTAACCTAGAGGACAAGTGATAGCTGCTATAATACAGGCAAGGTTGGGGTCAAGTAGACTACCCGGAAAAGTTTTAAAAGAAATCAATGGGCGGCCCATGCTCTCTTATATGTTAGAACGTGTATCTGCTTCCAACGGTGTTGATAAAGTGGTGGTCGCTACAAGTGTTGCACCGGATGATGATCATATCGTTGAGTTTTGTAAAAAGGAAAAAATACTCTATTATCGAGGTAGCCTTGAAGATGTTCTGGATCGGTATTATCAAACAGCAAAGAAAATAAATTGTGATGTGGTAGTGAGGGTGACTGCAGATTGTCCTCTTATTGACCCACAGGTAATTGATACTATTATTGATGTTTATAAGGGCAACACATATGATTATGTGGCTAACACTTCTCCCCCTGAAGGATTTACTTTTCCTGAAGGTATGGATACTGAGGTATTTTCTTTTGAAGCGCTCAGGAAAGCGTGGCTGGAAGCGAAAAAACCTTCAGAGCGTGAGCATGTTACCTTTTATTTTTGGCAAAACCCTCAACTATTTTCAATCTTTCGATACGACCTGAGTGAAAATTTATCGGGTTATCGATTGACGGTAGATTATCCTGAAGATTTTGAGGTTATAGAGTCATTGATAACAAACCTATATTCAAGAAAACAATCATTTGTCATTACCATGAAAGATATTATTACATTTCTCGACATTCACCCAGAGATTAAGGGAAGGAACTCTGGATTTTTACCGAACAAGGGATGGCAATCTTCCTTTGCTAAAGATAAGAAAGCAGGGTTTTGAGAGATTTCAGACAAGGATGTGTTACATGTACAACACATCCTTAATAATCGTCCCAGAAAGACTCTGGGTTACCTTACTCCTAATGAAGTGTTTAACAATATTAAAACTAATAGAAATATTTGTACTTGTTAGTTGAATCTAGGTAGTTAATTTCTGCGTATACTCACAAAATAAAAATATAACTGATATTTTCAGTATATGTATTAAGAGTATGTTCTTCTCGGTATAGGACGATATTTATTTGTGGAATAGAAACAAATATATGAGTAATTATTATTTCAAATCAAAATAAAGGATAATGCCATGAAATATTGTAGTAAATGTATGCTACCTGAAACTCATGAAACAATAGAGTTTGATGAGCAGGGGAAATGCAACATATGTCGTCAGCATGAATTTAAAAAAAGCAAAATAGATTGGGAACAAAAGAGAGAAAACTTCGAAAAACTGCTCGAACAGTACAGAGGTAGATACTCTTATGATTGCATTGTTCCTTTTAGTGGAGGAAAAGATAGTGCTTATACCTTGTGGAAGCTTGTTAAGACATTTAAACTGAAATGTCTCGCTATTTGTTTTGACCATGGATTTATGCGACCGAAAGTAATGCAGAATCGTACTCGAATATTCAGAACCCTTGGAGTTGATAGTATTATTTTTACTCCTAACTGGCATGTGGTAAGAAAACTCATGCTGGAATCCCTTTTAAGAAAAGGTGATTTTTGTTGGCAATGTCATGCAGGAATATTTTCTTATCCTATGCAAATGGCAATTAAATTAAACGTTCCCTTAGTTATATGGGGCGAGCCACAGGCAGAATATAATGCATATTATACATACGAAGATACTCTCAATGAATCAGAAGAAGTTGATGAAAATCGTTTTAATCGTTTTGTTAATCTTGGGATTACTGCGGAAGACATGATTGGAATGCTTAAGGATCCAACGATTGATCCGAGAGATTTGGAGCCATTTGCCTATCCAAAATTAAGAGACTTGAAAATTATAAAATGTCGATCTGTGTGCTTAGGTAGTTATATTCCCTGGGATGTTAAAAAACAAGTGGAGATTATAAAAAAAGAACTTGGCTGGGAGGAGGATTGTAATATTGGCATTCCACCACAGTACGGATATGAAAAGGTTGAATGCCAAATGCAAGGGATCCGTGACTATTTACGATTTATTAAAAGAGGATATGGAAGAACGGCACATCTTACCGCCCTTGATATTAGAAATGATCGACTTACACGTGAAGAGGCAGAGGAATTAGTTCGGAAGTATGATGGGAAAAAACCTTATAGCTTACCATTTTTTCTGGAATTACTTGGATTGACTGAAGAAGAGTTTAATAAAATAGCCATTTCACACCTTATTCCTCCGCACAAGTGGAAACCAAAAAACACGGAAACGGGACCAAAACTGCAGGATCAGGAGAAATGGGATAAAACAAATACTCTTGAACGAGAGTATACCGAAAAGAAACTCAAGGAAGCTAATATCAGTTGAGGAAACTTTTTTGCAATAGTTATAAGCGAGATATTGAATATGACAACACATACAATGGATATTGATTACAAGAAGTATCTGTCAAACAAAAGGTCATGTGTTTTATGTAATGGTAATAATTTTAAGCTTTGGTGTAGGACAGATATTTTTGATATTTTGGAGTGTACAAATTGCAGTTTAATATTTGTTAATCCCTGCTTGAGCGATGAAAGACTTAATTTAGTATATTTGGATCATCATAATAAACGCATTGCAGATGTAGAAGAAAGTAAAAAGAGAGAGAAAATGTATGAAATTGATCGGGATTTTCTTTTAGAAAGCATTGATGAAGGAAAGATTTTGGATATTGGTTGTGGAGGGGGATTTTTTTTAGATAAATTTGATAAACAAAGGTGGGATAGATTTGGGCTTGAAATAGACAAGGATACAGTATCATTTGCGAATGAAAACTTTGGAATTGATGTTTCTCTATGGGACTCAAAGACAATACCATTTGAGGATAATAATTTTGATGTTGTAGTCTTTAGAGGATCTTTTGAACACATGGTAAATCCACATTTAGTTGTATTTGAGGTCAAAAGAGTCATAAAACCAAACGGCTATTTTTATATAAGTGCAATTCCAAATGTAGAATCATTTTGTGCAAAAGTCTATCGAGAAAGATGGCGCCAGTTCGATGCGAAAGAACACATTTTTATGTTTTCTCTTAATACTCTTAAAAGAATGATAGAACCATTAGGTTTTAAATCAGCTAAGACGGCATACTTTTACGAGGAAACACCTTACTGTTCAATTGAAAATGATATGGCTCAAGTAATGAAGGATTATCAATTATTCAAAGAAGGTAAACAAGAATTAATGGGCATTTCCCCGCCATTTTGGGGAAATATGCTAAACGTAATTTTTAAGAAGGAACCTGCATAATCTTTTTAAACAAAACCTTAAAATATTCTCTTACGTAGAGTTTAGTTTTCATTCAGAGTAAATTCCTGAGACAGAAAATAAATGAGAGAATGAGGGGGAAAATATCAAGTTTTTAAAGGTGTCTTAAATAGTTCCGGAAGCTAGAGATTGATGGTTGGTATATTAGATTTAGAAATGGGTAACTTGAGATCAGTATATAATGCCATCTATACCATTGGTTATGACGTAGATATAGTTAAGAATATTGACCAGTTTGACCAGGTATCTCATTTAGTAATTCCCGGTGTTGGTTCTTTCCACAAAGCGGTGCAGCACCTTGACAGAAAAGATTTCAAAGATCCTATCTATAAATTTGCCAAGGATGGTAAGCCGATATTAGGGATTTGTTTAGGGATGCATCTTCTTTCGGAGTATGGGGATGAAGGAGGCCAAAGTCAGGGTTTTGGTTTGGTTCCTGGCCGTGTAACTAAATTAAGTACTAATTCTGAATTTCCAATTCCTCATGTAGGTTGGAATTCTATTAACTTTAAGCAATACCATCCCGTTTTTGAAGGGATAAAAGACGGTATTGATTGTTATTTTGTACATTCATACCATTTTGTTTGTGACGATAAAAGGAATATATGCGGGACAACTGACTACGGGGAAGAATTTGCTTCCATTGTTGGAGAAAAAAATGTTATTGGTTTTCAATTTCACCCTGAAAAAAGTCAAGTTAATGGCCTTAAATTACTTGAAAATTTTTGTGACTGGGATGGTATATGCTAAAAAAGAGAATTATTCCTGTACAACTGTTGATTGATAATCGGCTGGTAAAAACAGTGAATTTTGGAAATTATCGCGATGTGGGCAATCCGGTAACGAGTTCAAAAATTTATAACGCGACTGATGCCGATGAACTTGTTTTTCTGAATATTAATAGAGATCATCGAACAGTAGAATCGTTGTTAAGCTTGATTGAGAAAGTGTCAGAGGTATGCTTCATGCCGCTTTCACTTGGAGGTGGTATAAAAACACTACAAGATGCTGAGCAATTACTGAAAAATGGTGCTGATAAAATTGTCATTAATTCTGCGTGTTATCGTGATAGAACTATTATTTCTCGAATAGCTGATCAATTTGGCGCTCAGGCTGTCATTGTTTCAATAGATACAAAACTGGATGAATTGACCAACGAATATCAACTTTATTCAAATTGTGGAAGACAACTTGAAGACGTTTCTTTAGAAATGCATGTAAAGGATTCGATAGATAGTGGAGCAGGAGAAATATTTATTAATTCTATTGATAAAGATGGAACAATGGCAGGATATGATATCAATTTGATAAAAAAAGTTGCTGAATATTCATCGGTGCCAGTTATTGCGTGTGGCGGAGCTGGAAATTTCGGGCATATGAAAGATGTTTTTCTGGAGACGGTGATCAGTGCCCTGGCATGTGGCAGCCTTTTTAATTTTGGGGATAATAATCCTATACGGGCAAAGGCTTTTTTAAGTAATTATGGACTACCTTTCAAAGTTATTTGAAAGATTAGTTTGGTATGAAATTTAATAATATTAATAAAGTAATTCTTTTTGGCGGTTCACCAACTCTTGTGGGAATCGCGGAATTATTAACAACAGATAATATTCAAACAATAGTCTATACCTCTTCTCGCCATGCTGCAGAAGTTTCAAATACATCTGGCAAAACTCTCCTTGATATGCTAGAGGAATTATCTCTGTCACCAATCATCACAGAAGACATAAGCAAAGAAGCGTCTCTATTTGATCAGATAACGCCAAATACTTTAGGGTTGGGGATAGGAGAAGCATGGAGTTTTAGTGCTGCAATTATCGAACGATTTAACGGTAGGTTGCTTGACTTTATGGGAATTCCTCTCCCTCGTTATCGTGGAGGTGCACATTATACATGGATGATTCTTAGGGAAGACAGGCAAAGCGGGTGCAATCTCCAAATCATTAATGAGGAAATGGTACAAGGGTGTTTTGATTCTGGTGAGATTGTAAAGGCCAGAAAATACATCTTTCCCAGGGCGTATACTCCTCAAGATTATTTTGATATGGAAGTAAAAGAAGGAGTTGCATTTATTAAAGAATTTCTCAGTGAAGTGAAAATGGATAAGGACTTTGACCTTAAAAAACTGGATGAGAGTCAGTCTCTTTACTTACCTCGATTAAATTCCCTAAAACAAGGCTGGATAGACTGGTCATGGTCGGGAGAAGAAATTGAGTGTTTTATTCGTGCATTTGACGATCCTTACATTGGAGCAAGTACACATATTAATGGAGTGCGAGTTCATCTAAAAGGCGCCACTTTAGATACCAGTGAGGCTCCATTTCATCCTTTTCAATCCGGAATTATAACTCGAATTACTGAAAACGAAGGTGTTATGGCTGCAACGAGATCAGGGCATTTAAAAATAAGACATGTGTTTGGCAGTGATGGAGAGTTGATTAATTCTTCATTACATACAGGATTACGGTTTTATACCAAACCTGATAATATCCAGAAAGCAATGGAATTTAAATCTGAGTATGGGGTAAATGGGTTAGTTGCAAGTAATAATCGGGGTGAAAAACATGAAATCTGTCTATATGGTGAACATATTTTTCTTCGCCCTATTACCCTTGAAGATTGTACTGAACGTTATGTTGAGTGGCTTGAAAATCCTGAAATTAATCAGTATCTGGAAACTCGTTGGGAAAAACAGACAAAAGAAACTATTACTGAATTTGTAAGTAATATTATTAACAGTCAGGATAATTATATGTTTTCTATCATTGAAAGTCAAAGTAAAATACATATTGGCAATATTAAGCTTGGACCCGTCAATCCATATCATTCCTATGCGGCTATAAGTTATTTTATTGGCGAGCAATCAATGTGGGGGAAGGGATATGCTACAGAGGCAGTAAAGTTGATTACTGAATTTGGTTTCAGAAGACTTGGATTGTATCGTATAAATGCAGGTGTTTACAAAAGTCTTACAGCCAGTAAGCGTGTTTTGGAAAAAGCCGGATATAAATTGGAAGGAGTTCTTAGAAAACTCTTAAAGGCTAATGATGGTAGTAGAGAAGACCATTTGCTGTACGGTTTGTCTTATGATGAATGGGAATCTATTAATGCTTAATTAAAAAGGTGTTAATAAAACCTCTCCTTACGGTATGTTAGTTGAAATTACACAAAGCAATGAATGATATTATTGAAAAACTTAGCCGTTTACGTTTGGCACCTAATAGCGAAGGATTAGACGAGTGTGTTCGAATACTCCAGAGAGAGCTTCCTTTTAAAGTATATGAGTTTAAAGATGGACTTGAGGTAAATGGATGGATTGTTCCCAAAAAGTGGAAAGTAAATGAGGCGAAGATAAGGAATGATAAAGGTGAAATTGTTTATGATGGAATGCACCATCCACTTGCAGTTATTGGTTATAGTCAATCTTTTGTGGATCGGATTGGTACGGCAGAATTAAAGAAACATCTCTTTTACACAGAAGCCTTTGATGATGCATTGGTTTATCACTGTGATCTTTTTTATAAACCGTTTCGAAAAGAGTGGGGGTTTAGTGTTCCTAAACAATTTTATGATTCTATTAAAGATGGAGAGTACGATATAGAATTACGTACATCTTTCGAAGAAGGTTCGATGAAAGTTGCAGAATATGTGTTAGAAGGAGAATCTCCCTATTCCATTATTCTAAATGCCCATAATTGCCATCCATCTTGTTGTAATGACGACCTCTCTGGTGTTGTTGTCGGGATGGAAGTGATGCGTCGCTTATCTAAAATTACTAGGCGGAGTTTTACGTATCGTCTCGTCATAGCCCCTGAGCACTATGGTTCCATATTTTACCTTGACCGGTTAGGTGACGATGAAGTATCAACTCTAAAGTGGGGAATATTTTTAGAGATGCTCGGAAATAATAATAAATTAGCACTGCAGCGTAGCTTTATAGGTACCAGCCTTATGGACAGGGCCTTATCTAATGCATTAGAATGGGTGGCAGATGATTGGTGGACAGCTCAGTTTCGCAAAATTGTAGGAAATGATGAAACCTGCTGGGAAGCTGCCGGTTATGAAATTCCTTTCCCGAGCCTTAGCCGGAGCGATGGTAAAAGGCACTTTCCGGAGTATCATACGAGCCTTGATTGTCCAGAGCTTATTAATGAGGCAAGATTGGAAGAGGCTGTTCGAGTGATATTAGAGGCGTTCTATATTCTTGAAAATGATTCAATTATGAAACAAAACTTCAAAGGCCTTATTGCCTTAAGCCATCCAAAATATGATCTCTATAAACCATTTGCCGATCCTTCAGAGCCAGATCGTCACTCGATATCTGAAATGCAAATAAAGTGGAATCATCTCATGGATTGTATTCCTCGTTATTTTGATGGTGAAACCAGGATACTTGAAATAGCAGAAAGACATAAGATTTCTTTTCGAAATATATTCGAATATATAAAAGAGTTTGAAGAAAAAGGATTGTTAGAATTAATACCTGCACCTCCGACAAATCCTGTTCCACGAAAGCTGCCTCCCGTATAAGTACAATAGTTTTAGCTTGATGTAAAGAAAAGGACTGTGATATGAATTTTCTCGTTGAATTCACAACACGAAATTATAAAGTTAGGAACAGTATGGCTATACGTTTAAAAGAATTATATCCCGGGAGTAAATTCGGTGGAATAATAAGTGCACATGGAGATATAAAAAAATATTTGGAAAGTCAAAAAGAGGTGGATTATGAGTTTCTTTATGACATAACTTACATACAAGAAGAATTTCTTAAAGAAGATGTGCCAATTGAAGAGATTAAAATATTTGAGGAATCTATACCGGAAAAAAGTTTGTGGCGATTTATTGCTATTGACCGGAAGTGGGGTTATCAGTTTATCAAAGGCTCATTAACGGCGCCGTATTATTCAAATAAAGAAATAAATTGCGAAGATATTCAAAGAATTGTAGGTGGTTATATTAGGTTTTACAAAAAGGTTTTATCCGAATTTAATACGGATGTGGTTATATTTATGCTGGGGGTACATTCGGTACAAGCACCAATATTTGAGCAAGTATGTAAAAATATGAAGGTTGCTTATATTTCACCTGCAGTAACAAAAATTCAAAACTATTTTAGTATTACATCTAACAAAGAGATGTTATTTCCGCAAATAAAGGATACTTACCTTAAAAGTATACAAGGAGAATTGGTTATCGATCCATCTCCAGGTGAGAAATCTTATGAGGAGATGCATTCCTCCCTGATGAATCAAAATAGTACATACTATTTCGATCAAGGAGATAACTATGTAAAAAAGTTAAAAGCTAGTAAAAAATTCAGCTTTATTCATATGGTTTTAAGATGTATAGCATCAACATACCTTGGTTGGTATCGAATGAGAACATCAGAAAAACAAAAGGCAGGCAAAGGCATAAGGTTTTCATTCAAATACCTTTCTTACTATATTTATTATAATTTGTATAGAGCTTGTCAAGGTAGAAAGTTATTTGAGAATTCTTTTTATGACACGCATAATCCCAATGAAAAGTATATATATTTTCCGCTTCATGTAGTACCTGAATATGGGCTTCTGGTGAGAGGAAACATGTGGATAAATCAGCTTTTCATAATTGAAAATTTAGCAAAAAGCATACCTTTGGATTATAAAGTCTATGTAAAAGAACACCCCGCAAATATTGGTTGGAGGGTAAGGCCTTTTTCTTTTTACAAAGAGATTAAAAGCTATACAAATGTGAAGCTTATACCTACTTATTTGGATAATAATCTGATGATTAAAAACTCCCAATTAGTTATTACTGTTACCGGAACAGCAGGCTGGGAAGCTGTCTTATTTCACAATAAGCCGGTTATTAATCTTTGTGAGGATTTTTATGATATTTCAGGACTCTCAAAAAGAATTCATAATATGGTGGATTTATCGAAAGAGATTCAGAGTGAAATAAAGAGAATAAGCGGAATAAGTATGGAGGAAAGAAAGAAAAGACTTGTTTATCTGATAAACGCGATAATTATAAATAGTTCCTGGGCTGATGAACCACTTACAGTTTTAGGTGAAGAGGGGCCCCCGGCTTCAGAGAAAGAGGTTATGGATTCGGGAACCCTTCTTGGAAATGAAATCGGAAAATATCTGGACAGATTTCAGAATTAAACCCACTACTTTTTAATAACCCATGGAGTAATATGTATTTTTATAATCTACTAAGTAAGCGGAAGGGATATTTAATACATTTACCGAAGTAGGTCGAAGTCAAACAGACAGTTCGCAGCTGTTTGCTTCAATATAAAACACTAACTTAATAGCTAGTTCAAGGAAAGGAAACAGGACCGCCAGAATGCAGAAATGTAAACGATGTTTGTTGCCGGAAACATATGAAACATTTATGTTTGATGAATCAGGCGTATGCAATGTATGCCGTCAGCATGAAGTGAAACATGGTGCAGTTGATTGGAATAAGAGGGCAGAAGCTTTTGAGGAAATTATCTCTAGATATAGAGGAACGGGAGATTATGATTGTATAGTCCCATTTAGTGGAGGCAAAGATTCGACATATATTCTTTACAGGATAGTTAAACATCATAAACTGAAACCATTAGTAGTATCCTTTGATCATGGTTTTTATAGACCTCATCACCTAAAAAACGTGGAGAGAACGCTAAAACTATTAGAAGTAGATTATCATCTGTTCCGGGCGAATATGAAGGTTGTTGCTAAAACAATGCTTGAATCTTTTAAACGAAAGGGGGATTTCTGCTGGCATTGCCATACTGGTGTATTCGCATATCCTATGCAAGTTGCAGTTAAATTTAATATACCCTTGCTCATATGGGGTGAGTCTACGGCAGAATATACTGCATATTATAACTTTGAAGAATGGGAAGAGCAGGATGAAGAAGCATTTAATCGATATATTAATCTAGGTATTAATGCAGAAGACATGGTTGGTATGATTAAAGGTGGAGTTACAGAAAGAGATTTGGTTGCTTACAAATATCCATCATTAAGAGAACTCAAAAAGATTGACTATAAAAGTATCCAGTACGGAACGTATTTCCATTGGGACCCGTTTAAGCAGTATGAAATAATTAACAATAAATTAGGATGGGAAAAAGATGAAGTAGAAGGGCTGCCTCCACAATTTTGTTTTGAAAAAATAGAGTGTCGTCTTTCAGGGGTCAGGGATTATCTGAAGTTTATTAAAAGGGGCTTTGGCAGGACAGCACAATCAGTGGCAAGGGAAATAAGAGAGGGAAGATTAAGTACTGAAGAAGGCTCCAAACTTGTTGACCAATATGATGGGAAGAGACCAGAAAGTCTTGATTACTTTCTTGATATTTTAGGTATAACAGAAGATGAGTTTATGGATATTGCAATCGGGAATGTAATTTCTCCACATGTACATAATCTCAATAAGGTTAAGAATGGGAAGCAACTACATGATCAGGATGATTGGGAAAGGACTCCAATTGTTGAGTGACATAGTTTGGATTATAACCAGAGAGTAGATATTCTTTTGTGTAAATCATAGAAGGAAAGAAAATAATGAATTTCATGATTGTTGTTAATACGAATACTTATTCGCTTTGGCATGGAATTGCTGTTCAATTAAAGAGTTTGTATCCAGAGAGTAGGTTTGCTGCGATCATTTTAGGGCACGGAAATATTAAAGGGGTATTAGAGAAACAAGAAGATGTGAAATATGAATACGTGTATGAAATTACCCATATAGAAAGGAAGTTTTTAAATGAAGAAGTTCCTTACAAAGTGCTTAGGGAATTTGAGGCTACCATTCCTGAAAAAAGTTTGTGGCGATTTATTGCCATTGACCGGAAGTGGGGGTATCAGTTTAGTAAGGGTGCGATTCCTGTAAGTCTTGTACCCAAAAAGGAAATACATTGTGAAAACATTCTTAAGGTTGCTGGTGGATATGTAAAATATTTTAAAGATATACTGGCAGGATTTAATACAAATGTAGTTATCTTTAGAATGGGAATGCATTCGCTTGTGGCGCCAATTCTTGAACAAGTATGCAAGAATATGAATATTATACATATAACGCCTGTAGAAACAAGGATTCAGAATTATTTCTCTTTAACACCGGTAAAGGAGTACCTCTTTCCTCAGATAAATAGCACGTACAAGAAGATTATGGAGGGGCAACTGCCAATGGATCTTTCTCCTGGAAAAAAATGTTATGAAGAAATGCTTTGTTCTATTGAGAAGAAGAATTCAAGTTACTATTTTGATCAAGGCAATATTAATATTAAAAGAATCGAACAGAGAGTTAAGCACTGCAGCATTATTGTTGTTTCTTTGAGAGGTATAGTAGGAAGAACAATAGATTGGTTTCGTTACAGGAAATTGGATAAGAACAAACTGTCAGAAGATAAGATGTTATCGGAAGAAACATCCAGATATACAATCAAGAGCCTGTTTTATTCGTATTACTATTCCCTGTATAAGAGTTACCAGATGAAAAAGTTATTTAATAAGAATTTCATTGACGAATATGATCCTGAAGAGAAATATTTATATTTTCCTCTTAATGCTGTGCCTGAGTACACAATTCAAGTACAGGCAAATATGTGGATAAATCAACTTCACATTATTGAAACACTTGCCAAGAGCATACCATTTGATTGGAAAGTTTATGTAAAAGAGCACCCTTCACAAGTTGCCGGTAGAGCAAGAACATGTTCATTCTATAAAGAGATTAAATCTTATTCTAATGTTAAATTTATTCCTTTTGAAACTGATGGTCATCAAATCATTAAGAATTCACAAATCGTTGTTAATATAACAGGGACAACAGGCTGGGAAGCTATTTTGTTTCATGGTAAACCGGTTATTACTTTTGCCGAGAGTACCTATGAAATATGCAAACTCTCAAAAAGGGTTTCCTGTTTGACGGAATTATCCAGGGAAATTAATAAGGAGTGTAAGAGGATAAAAAACATAAGTCCTGAGGAAAGAAGGAAAAGACTTGTATGTTTCTTGAATGCAGTGCTTTTGCATAGTTGTTGGGTTGATAATCCCCTGACTATAACAGGAGATGAAGAATGTACTTTAGAAGAAGGTAAGATAACAGGAAAAATTATTGGGGATACAATTAAAAAATATCTAAATGATCAATGATCGCCGGTATACAGGCTATGTAACAACAGGATTTAAGGCAATGGATATTTATGCTGATCGTGGATATCGTGGGCACAACTATACAGTAGAGGCATTTGAACATGTTACAGACAAGGTTGCCAGGAGTTTTAAAGCGTCTGTAAGGAAGTGGATAAAGCGGAAAACTAGAATTGAAGCAGTGATTTAACTTGCCAAGACGGATGGAAGGTTAGGTAGAAGCTTTTAAATTCAGCATGTATTTTACTAACATCATAAATAGGATTTCTTTTATTGCTAAGCTTGTAGTTACAGCCCCTCATTATGGCAGGATTATTGTTCTACAATTTATGAGTGGTCTTTTTAGTATTGCCGGAATTCCGATGCTTATTCCCGTTCTTGAATATATAAGAACAGATATTTCTGGAGAAGCAAGCCGGAGCCATTTAGTTTTTGATAAAGCTTTTGATTATATTGGTGTAGCCCCTTCCTTTTACATTGTTTTGGCTGTTGCTTCCACTCTTATTCTTTTTGGTCAGGTTTTAGTATTTGTATCAGTTGTTATTGCTCAAAATGCCCAAGTGAAACTATCAGAAAGATACCGGAAAAGGCTTTTTAGTTCCTATTTACTCGTAGATTGGTTATGGCTTCTGAGAGATAAATCTGGCGAGATGAATCATGCAGTTATACGAGAGGCTGATTTAGCCGGTGTTGCCCATTTAAATGCCCAGCGTATGGTTATTTATCTGATACAGATAATAGTCTTTATGTTCATTGCTATAAAGATATCAATCTTGATTACAATATTGGCCTTTATCGTATATGGAGTTTTGTTTTTTATTAATTCATATAATACAGCCTCTGTTCAAAGGCTTTCAGAAAGTTTTAACGAAATCTTTAAGAAACTTTCATCTTCAACAGCAAATCTTCTACAGAACAAGAAATTCTTCAAATCATCTTTAGTACATGAAGGGTTTATGAGAAGGGTGTCTCAATTTGTTGATGAATCGGCTCGAATAATGAAGATTATAAATCTGCGAGAACAGTTACAGATAACATGGACATTCATCTTTGCCTTTATCTTTCTGATTAGTTTATTAATGTTTCACAAGACATTAAATATCGGCTTTTCCGAGCTACTTGTGGTGCTTTTAGTCTTTCAAAGGCTATCGCCACAATTTACTTCGCTATTTAATTCTTATCTTGCACTTAATAAAGATATTCCCGTTTACGAATCCATTGTAAATCGTTTAGATGAAATTGAAAAGCACAAAGAGTTAAGCGGTGGAAGTGTATTTAAGTTTGACAAAGCGATATGCTTTAAGGAAGTCAATTTCCGCTATCCAACGGGTGAAAGTATTCTTAAGAATATAAGTTTGGAGATTAAACCTTCACGTACTGTTGGATTTGTAGGAAGTTCGGGTGCAGGGAAAACCACCCTCCTGGACCTTATTTTAGGGCTATTGAAGCCGGAATCTGGAATCATCTATTACGCTGATATCCCTCATTATCAGTTGGACATAAACTCCTTCAGGAATAATATTGCTTATGTAAGTCAGGAGACAACTTTGCTGGATGGGACTCTGTTAGAGAATCTAACAATTGGTTGTCCTGAAGCTACAGAGCAAATGATAAAAGATGTATGCGAAAAGGTGCATATCGACAAGCTTGTTAGAGGACTATCAGAAGGTCTTCTAACAGAAATCGGTGAGAACGGTATTAAACTTTCAGGTGGTCAGAAGCAGAGAGTGGCTTTGGGGCGGGCATTATTTATGAAACCTAAGCTCCTTATTCTTGATGAGGCAACGAGTGACCTGGATACAGAAACTGAAATGTTGATACAAGAGGCTATTCAAGGTCTTCGGCATAACATGTCAATTGTAATTGTTGCTCATCGATTATCAACGGTTAAATCGGCAGATATGATATATGTAATTGAAGATGGCAGTGTTTGTGAGACCGGAACATACTCTGAGTTAATAGAAAGAAAAGGGAGATTATATTACCTTGATTCCTTACAACCTAGCACAAAATGACAATATGAAAAAGATAAGCGTCATTATACCTTTATATAATGCAAGTACTACAATTAAAGATTGCATACTGAGTGTTGTTCAGGCCGGATATCCGCTTTTGGAAGTAATCGTTGTTGATGATGAATCAACAGATGAATCACCTCGGGTAGTTGAGGGCTTATGCCAAAAATATCCTGAAATTGTAAAATTGATAAGGCTTGAAACTAATAGTGGCCCTGCAAAAGCGAGAAATGTGGGAGCGACTAATGCGAAAGGTGATTATTTGTTTTTTCTAGACAGTGATACCGTGGTGCAGCCTGATATATTTGGTAACTTTGTATCAAGGATGCGCCATGCTGACGCAGTAATAGGAATTTATCACTATGAAGCTTTAAACAAAGGCTGTGTTCCGAACTACAAAGCTATGTTGAATCATTATTTCTTTTCTCGGAAGGGAGTAATTGAATATGAAGTATTTGATGCCGCCCGCGCTGGAATTAAGGCTGACGTATTTCATAAAATTGGTGGATTTAACGAACATCTTGGCTGGGGGATGGATTATGAGAACGAGGAAATTGGTTATCGTCTATTTAAATCATATAAGATATTACTTGATCCCTCCGTCGTGGTAAAGCATGTGTTTCCTAATTTAAGGAAATTAACAAAGACATATTTTAACCGTGTAGCACTCTGGATGGAAATATTTTTCTTCAGAAAGAAATTTGAATTAGGAGGTGTAACGTCACAAGAAACCGGTCTTTGTACCATTTCATTGATAATGACGATATTGACCATTCCTTTTATCTTCATTCATTCATATTTCAGCTTGCTCTCTCTCATTTTATTTTCCTTCTATTTGTATGGGTATTTTGGATTTCTTTGCTCTGTATTCAGGAGAAAACCTTCTTTCTTGCTAACGGCTTTTTTCCTTAACCTATATTCCAGTTTGGTTATTTGTTCTGGGGCTTCTTATGGCCTGTTTAAGGTATTAATAAACAGAAGCAGCGTTAAAGAAAAAATGAAAGACATGTTATAGGGCATAAGAAATGTGTGGGATATTTGGTTGGATAAAGTGGAATGGTTCTTTTTCAGAATCTGAAATAAATGCCTCACGAGAGTCACTTTCTTCTATGAAACATAGAGGACCAGACTTTCAAGGGGAATGGTTTTCAGAGGCAGTATATATGGGACACCGTCGTTTAAGTATTATAGACTTAAGTCCGGAGGCCAATCAGCCTTTTAAAGACAAAAACAGTTCCATTATACTTACGTTTAATGGTGAAATATATAATTATCTAGAATTAAAGGCTAAGTTAAAAGAACATGGAATAAGATTTAAAACTTCATCAGATACAGAGGTTTTGTTAGAAGCATTTAAATTTTATAGGGAAAGGGCATTTTTAAGATTAAACGGCATGTTCTCTTTTGCAGTTTATGATAGAATAGCAGAGAAACACTATTTGGTTCGAGATCACCTTGGCCAGAAACCGCTGTATTACTATCTGTATCAGGATGGATTGGTATATGCTTCCGAGTTACGAGCATTGCTAAGTTTGAAAGAATTTAAATGGCAGCTTGATAAAAATAATTTTTTGAAATTTCTTACAAATTCCTGCTATATGTGGGATACAACTCCTTTGCAAGGTGTAAGGAAATTACTGCCCGGTCATTATCTGGAAGTTAAAAATGGAAAAGTTATCCTAGAACAATATTGGGATTCACTGCCAGGCGATAAGATGGTTTCTTGGGATTTTGAAGAGGCCACCAGTGCTTTACGAAATATGCTTGATCAATCTTGTCGGATTTCGTTACGAGCAGATGTGCCTTATGGTGTTTTTCTTAGTGGTGGAATCGACAGTACTCTTGTGCTTGAATCCTGCCACAGAATAGATCCAGAAATTTCTACATTTAGTGTTTCCATGCAGGAGAGCGACTTTGATGAAGGGAGTAAGGCAAAAAGTGTTACTGATTTCCTGGGGATTAACTCTCACTACTCATGCCTTATGGATTCTCAATCAATAGAGGATGCGATGGATGAGTTTTGTTCTTTTTCGGACGAACCCCACGGAGATCCTGGGTTCGTTAATTCTTATTTTCTGGCAAAATTTTGTAAGTCAAGTATTAAGGTCGCCCTTTCCGGTGATGGTGCTGATGAATTATTTGCCGGGTATATTACTTTTCTCGCGTTGAAGAAAGAAAAATATTTGCGATATTTACCTGATAATTGTATACCGTGGCTAGAGCAGATGGTGAGGAGTTTTTTTTCTGTAAATGATAGTTACGTTGGTTTACAGTTTAAGACGTTGGCATTTTTGCAAGGGTTTCCTGCACACCAAAATACAAGATTTCCTCTATGGTTAGGATCTGTGTCTCCCGAAGACTTACAAAAATTATGTCCATGGCAGGACAAACTATTCTTTTCACGGAAGGGGGAAGAAGGAACTCTTCTTGAAGATTTTTGCAAGGTACTTGCAAAAATGGGGGGAAAATCCTGTACACAAAGGTTTTTATACTTCTATCAAAAGTTCTTTCTCCCCGAATTTGTTTGTATGCATACGGACAGGGCAGCAATGCAATGTGGCCTTGAGGTAAGATCACCTTTCCTTTCTGTTTCGGTGATTGAGTTTGCAAACAGCCTTCCAGATAACTTTAAAATGAGTAAAGGTGAATTGAAAAAAATGTTAAGGTATGCTGTACAAAAACGTGGTTTGCCACAAAATATCTGTAATCAAAAGAAACAGGGATTTACGTTTCCAATCGCTCGATGGTTAAAAACCACTCTTAAAACAAGAATGGAAGAAATGGTTTCTTCGCAAATATGGGACAATGGCCTGATAGACAGATCCTATTTAAATATTCTGAAAAATCAGCATATAATGAATAAAAGGAATAATTATAGAGTACTTTTTAATCTCATGGTTTTTCAAAAGTGGCTGGAGAAATATTCACATGTATCAGTTAGTTCCTAGAACGAGTATTTTTAATAGAGAAATTATTCCAATCATAACTATTATTGGAATAGTACTTATAGGCTTTTTTCAAGTATTCCTGGGTAATAGTTGTTTATTGTATGAGGATCATGTCACTATATCTGGATATTCTTACGGTAATAGCCTTGGAAATGGATGGAGGCCTGATAAAGGCTTAGGTATATCATTCTTTTTCGGTGATCCTGGAATGTGGCATCCATGGTCAGTTTTTTCTTTGTTGGAGAAGATCGCTCCTTCAAGAATATTTGCATATAATATTTCAGTAATTATTCTTTATATTCTAGCCGCAATAGTTGTTTATTATTTCATAATGTTTACTGTTCCCCGCATTGGTAAGGCGGCATGTATTCTTTCACCTCTTATTGTGTTTTGCGTTTTTCAGCAAAGACAGTGGATAACACTCTTCATAGGTACACCATTATTAATCTTACTTTTATATGATTATTATAAACGCCCAAGAATTGTTCATTTCTTTCAACTCTCATTCCTTTCATGGTTTGTAATATTTTTTGGGAATTTGTCGAGTTTTACTCAGTTTCTAACCTTTGGTTTTATTTTTTCAGCTATTTACTATATTTATTTTAGGGATAATCTTAGAATATTTGTATTGAAGTATTTATTTATTTTTATAACCACTGGTTTAGTAACACTTTTACTGGGTGCTTGGGTATTTTATTCATTCTTTCTTGAATACAATATAACAGAGTATATGCGGGAGAAGGTGGTTGCTTTTCCTCAAGAGTTAAATTTGATACCTGACTTTAGAAGCCTTGTAAACGCAATTACCGGTCTTGTTCAGGTTGAATGGTTGCCCGCAAATTTGGAACTTCCGGGGTATTCATGGCGTCCCCTTCCGTACTCCGTAAATGTGTCAGTAATATTTCCTCTTGTTTTTGTCTTCTTTTTGTTTCGTCGCTCAACTACTTTCTGGGAGCATACAATGAAATGGCTTATTCTAGTATGCATTATACAAGCGACATGTATGTTGATATTCCCCGTATATCGTGAAATATATACTTACATACATAGGAGTAGTTCTAAATTATTGAATATTCCTATTGAACACTACACTTTTCCCTTACAAATTGGATTAATTGCAATGTTCATTGTTGAAATGAAGAGGGGAGGGTTTGTTGTTTGTTCCTCATGGGGCAGGAGAATTCAATCTGGCATGGCCTTGTTTCTCTTTCTTCTTTATATAAGTATGGCTATGTTTTGTGTGTTTGCCATGATAATACCTGCGGCATTGCCTGCTATTGCAGGATTTATTGTCAGTCAGTTTTTTCCTTCAAATATTGGTCGATATTCAATGGAATTATTGTCGGTTGTAGCTTCTTTTAATATCGAAAGCCTGCAGAAGGCAATGCATTGGTATTCTTTTTTATTTTATTTGTCAAGCGCATTGCTAGTATCATTTTTTGTTTCTAAAAAATGGTTTTCACGTCTTTCTGCTGTGCCAGTGATACTGATTGTTGGTATATTAATTATTAACGGAATTTTATTTTCATGGGCTATATTTCCTCTTAATAAGAAAGGACTTGTCTGGGAACAAGGAAACCATTTGCTTCCAGAGTTTGAACCCACAGATCGTTTTTATTATGTGAGTAATTTTTTTAAGGATAAGCTTGAGGGTAAGGATAAGCTTGAGGGTAAAAATGTTGTAAAAGAGTTTAATAAAATGTTTGTAAATGTGGATGGTGAGGGGTCGCTTGAGTACCTTACCGGTTATAATGAGTCTCCCGGGCTTACCTTTTCTGCGTATAAGTCTTTTACCCAGAAGGATGTAGCTTCGTTTACCTACCGTATTTTTAATAAAGAAGAGAGTGCTAATAGAATAAAGGATTTAAGAGATGTAGCAAAAGGGCCCTTAATATCAGATGAACTCCTAAATATGTCGGCAGTTAATTATTATTACACAAGGCGTAAACTTATTGATGTCCCAGAATATCTTTCTCTTTATGCAAAAAAGAAGCAGTTATATATATATAAAAATGATTCTTCATGGCCCTACTTCTATTTGGCCGAGGATTTAGAAATTAAAGAGAAGGCAGAGCATCTTAGCAATGTCCATCGGGGAACTGCTTATGTATCCGAGGAGGACTATTTTTCATTGGAGAAGGAGAGGGACAAGTCTGCTATACAATTGGATGAATTTTCTTATGGTAAGATGGTTTTCAATTATGAAGGTGATAGAGATAATTTTCTTGTTGTTGCCGATGCATGGCATCCTTTCTGGAAGGTACGTACAGAGGGAATAGACCTTCCTGTGGTGGGAGCGAACGAAATATTTAAGGGAGTCAGGCTTCCTCCTGGGAAATTTGATTTGACTCTATACTTTGATACATCACCGTACAATCCGGGAATCTACATATCCATAATTGCCTGGATTGCATTTATATCGGGTTGGTTTTTCGTATGGAAATATAATTGGAATCCATCATTTTTCCGTTCCAATTCAAAAACCCTTGAATTTCTTGTAGGTGTTAATAATAAATGAACAAAGAATATACGGTTATAGTACCAATATATTGTGAAGCTGAAAGCATTACAGAACTTTGCGATAGAGTTTTTAAGGTATTTGCCTCTATGGATAAGGCCAGTGATTTTGAAATGATGATTGTAGACGATGGATCTATCGATGCCTCTAAGTCAATTATAAAAGACTTATGTAATGAAAGGGCTTATGTTAAAAGTATTTTTCTCAACAAAAATTTCGGAAAAGCTATTGCTCTCACTGCAGGTTTTATACATGCGAAGGGAAACTTCATAATTACCATTGATGGCGATTTACAGGATAACCCGGAAGAAATACCTAGATTAATTGAAAAGCTGAATCAGGGATATGATGTTGTTTCCGGTTGGAAGCGAAAGAGACACGATAGATTTGTGAGGGTATGGGGTTCATGGCTCTTTAATAGAGTAGTTTCGTATTTTGGTGGTATCAAGCTACATGATTTTAATTGTGGATTTAAAATTTATAAGGCGGATGTAATAAAAAATATATTTCTTTATGGACAATATCATCGCTTTATTCCTTTACTTGCATATTTTATGGGATATAAGGTGACAGAACTTCCTGTCTCTCATAACAAGCGTAAGCACGGATATTCCAAGTACCCTGTTCTGCGATACCAGGGTTTTTTTGACCTTATGTCAATTCTTTTTACTTATAAATATAGGTTTAGTCCTCTTTATTTCTTTGGAATGGTTGGATCTTTACTTATTGTGCCAAGTTTTCTAACAATTCTTTATCTCATTTTTAGACATACACTTTTCGTTTTAGGATTTGGGGAAAATTATATTGAAAGGATTAGTTTACTATTACCATTGTCAACGACAATTTGTGTTTTAGGAGTAACTATATTTCTCACGGGCTTAGTTTGCGATTTTATTCTCCATCATCATACAAGCAAAAATGGAATTGCCTATTTATTGGAAAGTATTATTGAAGAAAAGATATTTTGAAATACCCTTCCAAGTTTAAGAATTAATGTTCCCACTAAAGGTATTATTAATTCAGCCTTCACATAGAGATTGCATCCAGACCCTTTTCAGTATTTATAACACTGAAGAAGGGATAGGTTTTAAACCACCCATAGGTTTATTATATATAGCAACTGCCATCAAAGAAATGACTGTTCATGATGTCAAAATCCTTGATTGCCAACTTGAGGATATTCATCATGAAAATATTTTAGATTTTGTCAAAGAATCTTATGATGTCATTGGTATCAATGCGTGGACGGATTTTTGGTACCAAACATTGGAAATTGCAAGAAAGCTGAAAGCTCATTACCCGACAACTCATATGGTAATCGGAGGCCCTCATGTAAATATATTTCCAAGAGAAGTTCTTGGGTTTGATTTTATAGATTCAATAGTTATGGGTGATGGTGAAATTCCTATGGTTAATCTCCTTTCCAGAATTACAGATAAGGAAGTAAGAGATAAAGAAATCCCTGGGGTTTATTTTTGCGGGCATAAAAATACTGATTATGTTCCTTATGTTCATCATGACCTCGATAGTCTGCCCATTCCCGATAGAACGCTTTTGCCTATTGAGAGATACTCGTCTGTTTTGAGTTCTAATAAAGCCGTTACATCCATGATAACCAGTAGAGGATGCCCATTCAAATGTGTATATTGCAAACTTGATTTTCAGAAGCCAGTTTTTAGGAGCGCAGAAAATGTTAGTAGAGAATTTGAAATTATCCGTGATTTAGGTATCAGAGAAGTCGAAGTTTATGACGACACTTTCAACTGGAACCAACAACGGACAAAGGATATTTGTAGAGAAATAATAAACAAAAACCTGAAATTAAAGTGGGCAATTCGCGACAGAGTAAGTAAGGCCAATGAAGATATATTGGTAGATCTGAAAAAGGCTGGGTGCTATCGTATCCATTATGGTATTGAAAGTGGTAGCAATGAGGTATTGAAAATTTGCAAAAAAATAATAACAACCGACCAGTCGCGATTTGCTGTTAAATTGGCAAAGAAACATGGCTTTATTATTCTTGCTTATTTCATGTACGGATTGCCGGGTGAAACACTGGAAGAAGCATACAAAACTCTGGATTTTTCTCTTGAATTAGATCCTGATTATTCAGAATATTCTATAGCAATTCCTTATCCAGGGACAGAAATGTACAATAATGCACTTGCAGAAGGAATAATTCCTACGGATTATTGGAGTGAATTTGTTATGAACCCAAAACCTTCTTTTACGATTCCCTTTGTGATTGAGAACTTAATTTCAAAAGAAGAACTTATAGAGTTGAGGGATATATCTATAAAAAAGTTTTATTTCCGCCCACGCTATATACTCAGAGAAATTGCAAAAGTTAGAAGCTGGAAAGAGTTTTCGCAAAAATTCAATATGAGTATAGGGCTGTTGAATATATTGAGAGGAAGATTAGTAAGATAACGACAAAAGAGGGAAGATGGCAGATATAGTATTAATTCAGCCACGAGGTAATCGTTTCGATGAAATTGCAATACGTGTACCAAATGGTCTTTTAGCTATTGCCGCATTACCAGAGCAAGCAGGGTATTCTGTTAAAATTGTAGACTTGCGAGTTGATAGCGATTGGCGGCAAAGTTTAAAAGATGCAATCGATAGTGATACACTTTGTGTTGGTATAAGATGTTTTACCGGCAGGATGATTGTTAGTGCGTTAGAGATTGCAAAAGAAGTGAGGTTAGTAAATCCATCTATCCCTTTAGTTTGGGGAGGACCTCATCCTACCTTGATGCCTAAACAAACCCTTGAATCACCTCTCGTAGATATTATTATTATCAATGAAGGTGATAAAGTATTTTTTGAATTAGTTGGGTCACTTGCCGAGAAAAGGGCTTTGTCCGAAATAAAAGGCATAGGCTATAAAATTAATGGTGAAATAAAAATCAATTCACCTGCACCACTCATTGACAACTTAAATTCTCTTCCTTTCTTTCCGTACAAGCTCGTTGATGTACCAAAATATTCTTCTCTCTCGATAGATAATTTACCATCTCTGGACATCATAACAAGCAGAGGATGTCCGTACAATTGTGGATTTTGTTCAACACCCATTACTTCAAAAAGACTTTGGAGGGCATCGTCAGTTGAAAAGATTATAGAAAACATTCTCTTTCTAAAAGGGGAATATGGTATCACTACATTTTATTTAGTTGACGATAATTTTATGGTTGATTTAGATAGAGTGGAGCTATTTTTGGATGCATTGAAAGAGGCTAAACTGAAAATATATTGGGGGACACAGGGAGTTCGAGTGGATACAATAAATAGAATGTCTTCTAAATTTCTGGATAAAATTGAAGATAGTGGTTGTGTTGAATTAAGTATAGGGATTGAATCCGCAAATTCGGAAATCTTAGATATGATAGACAAGAAATTTAAAAGAGAAGATGTGCTTTCAGCAAATGAAAAGCTTGCGGGAAGAAATTTTGCTGTGAAATATAACATGATCATTGGTTTCCCTGGGGAAACTTTAAACGGTATAAACGAAACGGTAAAATTAGCTATTGACTTGCAAAAGAAGAACAAGAATGCTTGGTTTCCTTTCAATATTTTTACTCCTTTTCCTAGTACACAGATGTTTCAAAAAGCCGTTAATATGGGGTTTACTCAACCAGCGAATCTTGAGGAATGGGCACATTTGGAATCTACAGGATGGGGTAAATATTACAAACACTGGATGAGTGACAGGGAAAACAAAATTTTGGAAAGTATAAACTGCACAAGCTACCTTGCGTTTTCTTCGGGTATTCATAGAGTATCTAACAGGATATTGAAAATGATGTTACAGGCTTATCAGCCTCTGGCTTACTGGAGATTTAAGCATACATTTTATTTTATGCATTTAGAAAAATATTTCATACAGAAGCTTGATTCGTGATTCTGCCAATAAACTCTTTTCTCTAAAACAGCTGAATATCTATTCAATATTATAATGATTTGATTGCGTTTGACAGGCCGAAGAAAGATATGATATTTTATAAATTTCTAAGCAATTTTTACTTGGCAAAGAGTTTTTTTGATAAGCAGCAGGTTTCATTCCTTATTTTCTATGTGACAAACCGATGCAACTTCAGGTGTAATTTCTGTTTTTATCATGCTGAAGTTGAAAAAGGAAGAAAAGTTGATGAACTTACTTTGGAAGAGATTAAAAGAATATCGGAAAATTCGGGGCCTATAATTCAATTGTCTCTCACGGGTGGTGAGCCGTTTCTTCGGGATGATTTAACTGAAATAACGGAAGTATTTATTAAGAATAATTATGCTCGTTATATTACAATTCCAACTAATGCTTCTCTGCCTGAGAGGATTGTAGGTTATCTGGAGAAAGTATTGCCGCAGAACAAGTGTGCATATTTTCGTATAGTTTTTTCTATCGATGGTATCGGAAAGCAACATGATTTGTATCGTTCTTGCCCCGGTTCTTATAATAAAATACTGGATAGTTATGCTGCAGTCAGTTCGTTAAGGAAAAAATATCATAATCTGGTTCTTGATTCAAATTCTGTTTATACTTCAAATACAGAAGAGACTATTTTAGAGACACTAAAAACAATTAAAAAGGAATTTGATTTTGATAACATTTCCGTTACCTATGCACGTGGCGGTATAAAAGATACATCATTAAAAGAATCATCATTTGTAAAATATATGGAAATGAACGATTATCTTAAAAATATTAAAAGAACGAAGGAGAAAAGATTTTTTTATCCTGTTTGGCGTGGAGTCCGTGATGTTTCAAGGGAATATTTAATCAGGACGGTAGTGAATGAAGAATTTGTGTCTCCTTGTGTAGCTGGGAGGAAACTTCTTATATTGGGAGAAACAGGAGAGGTATTTCCGTGTGAAATTTTAAAGCAGGGAATGGGGAATGTTAGAAATTACGGGTATGATTTGAAAAACCTTCTTTCGAAACACAAAAATAAGGAACTTGTCAAATGGATTAATGAATCAAAATGCAAGTGCTCATTTGAGTGTGCCTTAGCTGCCAATGTAATTTGGGGTAAATGGGCATTTTTAAAAATAGTAAAGGCATCTATAAAGAATATTGGTATGAATTAATGAAAAGAGTAATTTTTCTATGTGCTACTGGCATGATAGAGATTGAAGGCTTTAAGACATGAGGCTTAAGGATAAAGTTGCGATCGTAACTGGAGGTTCTCGGGGTATAGGGAGAGCGATCTGTGTCAAGCTTGCAAGTGAGGGGGCTAAAGTTGTTGTAAATTATTCTGACAAAGCTGATTGTGGAGAATTTATAGGCTCAGCTGACAAAGTAGTTGATGAGATTGTTACTGCATCGGGAAATGCCGTAGCATTCGAAGCGGATGTTGCAAATAGAGAGTCGGTATATGAGATGATAGATAGTACGGTGAAAAGATATGGTCGATTAGACATAATGGTTGCCAACGCAGGGATTTGTCCCTTTAGTGAGTTTCTGGAGATTGATGAGGAGCTTCTGAATCGTGTTATTAACGTAAATCTTAAAGGGTCTTTTTTCTGCGCCCAGGCCAGCATGAAGAAGATGATTAAGGGAAATACACAAGGGCGAATTATTTTTACAAGTTCCGTAAGTTCCGTATTTGGAGGTGAATTGCAGGCCCATTATTGTTCAACCAAGGGAGCGGTAAATCAGCTCATGAAATCAATTGCCATTGCGGCCGGGAAATATGGGATTACGGCCAATGCTGTCCTGCCGGGTACGGTTATCACTGACATAAACCGTAACGAACTGGATACTAACCCTGAGCTAAAGCACTATTTCGAAAAACGCACTCCTCTCGGCAACCTGGTAACTCCGGAAGATATCGCGAATGCCACGTTGTTTTTTGCCTCTGATGAAGCCTCCTGCATCTCCGGTGCAACGTTGATCGTAGATGGTGGAATGAGTATAAATTTGCAATAAATGTAACCTGTCACCGCTGAGGATGCATAAGAGCAAAGATACAGTATCAAAACTAAATTGAATTTTTTGTGACTTCTACCAGGAAAACCATGGCAAAATATCACCTGCTATTTAGTTCAATGTAGCTGATTGTATAAGGAAATATAAGTGAACAAAGAGATAAAGTTTGGTTTCTGTGTTCCTGTTTTTGCAAACCCGGGAGTGGTATCCTTTCGGACCCCTGCCTACAAAAAACTGGATTGGGATTCCTTGAGAGAATCTGTTATTCTTTGTGAAGAACTTGGTTATGATTCCATATTTATTGCGGATCATCTCTTTTTGGGGAGAGACGGAGATATCTGGGAATGCATGACTTTAATGTCTGCTTTTTCCGCAATTACATCCAGGGTACAGATTATTCCTATACATTTATGTAACAATTTTAGATTCCCTTCTATGGTTGCAAAAATGCTGGTCACAATCAGTCATATATCAAATGGTCGGGTTGAATTGTTTTATGATTATGGATGGAGAAAGGCGGAGTTTGATGCTTATGGGTTTGATTTCTGTAATTCCGATAAAGATAGAGCTAATCAGATGTCGGAAGGGTTGACCATCATTAAAGGGCTATTGGAAGAAGAGAGGTTTTCTTTCAAAGGGGAGTATTACAAGATTGATGGGGCAATATGTAACCCCAAGCCTATTAAGAAAATACCAATCTGGATGGGAGAAGCTAATCAGCCTGAGATGGTAACAAGTATTGTGAAGCATGCTGATGTATTTAATTCCATGCCTTGTACCATCGACGATTTCCAGAAGAAATTGAACATCGTTAGAGATGAATGTGATAAACAGGGACGCGACTATTCAGAACTAGGCATTTCTCTGGAAACCCAGATTCTTATCCGCGATAGCGAACAGGAAATCGATCGGGTCTTTGATTCTTTCCGTGAACTAAGTCAATATAATAACTCATATGATCAGGATGTTCCTGGTTATATGCAGTCAGTCAATCCAGCGTTCGGAGATAATGTCTCAAGGAAAGACATTGAAGATGAGTTCTTAATAGGAACTCCAAATATGATAAAACAGAAACTTGACAGGTTCATCGAAAAGGGTGTAAGCCATTTTATGTTATGGTTCATGGACTATCCTGATCAGCAGGGAATCAAACTCTTTGCGGAAAGAGTGTTGAGCGAGTTTAATTAAGTTTGTCGGATAATGGAAACGCTTTTCTCTACCATATATATTGCTTCCTGTCCGACTGTTGGCAGGTGAGAGACTATACCGCTCTATGTCAGTTTTTAAATTTGAAAGGAACTAGTTAATTATGGAAGAAATCATAGAAAATCTTAAAGCGCACACAACGGTCAAGGAAGGTACGAATTATATTGTGGGCAATCTGAGTGAGGAGGTAATCAGCGGCCCCATGAAAGGGTGGATTTGTGGTCATTTCTATCCCAAAGATTCAATATTTCATCGCCATGATATAGAAATCTGCGTAAAAGTTCTTACAACGGGCGAGAAAGAAGATCTGCATCATCATTTGTGTAGTTTTGAATTCTTACTTGTTTTGAGTGGAAAGGTGGAATATGAAATAGACGGTGACCAAATTATCCTCACACCGGGAACTTTTTATATGCTTCATCCAGGGAATACTGAACGGATTAAGAAAGTATACGAGGAAACTACTGTGATAGCCGTACGCCTGCCAAGTATTCCTCAAAATAAAGTCTTTATAAAGGACAAAAATGAAGAATAAAGTTGTTGCTTTGGTTCCGGTCAGGGAAGATTCTGAACGGGTTAAAAATAAGAACTTCAAACCATTTGTTGATGATAAATCTTTGTTAGAATTAAAGATTGATCATCTCAGGCAGTCAAATTGCTTTGACCATATTTATGTCTCCAGTGATAGTGAAAAGGTTAAAAGATTAGCTATAGATAATGGTGTTGAATATTTGCCAAGAGCAAGTGAAATGTGCAAAAGCCATGTAATCTGGGCTGATGTGGTAGAGCATATAATGGGTACCATTCCTGGAGACCCTATAGTTACATGGGCTTTGACTACCAGTCCCTTGTTTAGAAACTATTCAAATGCATTGAAAATGTTTATAGATTGTGGTGGAGAGTATGATAGTTTGGTTTCCGTGTTGCCAAAAAAATCATTCTTTCTTAATAAATATGGTAAAGGTATTAATTACAATCCCGGATACTGGCATCCGTATTCTCAACAGCTTGAAACTTATTACGAAGTTACCGGAGCCTGTTATATAGGACGGAAGTCTGATATGGCAAAATGGAAGTATTGGTTTGGGATTAAACCGTATTTGTTTGAAGTATCTGTCCGGGAATCTATTGATGTCGATACACTGGATGATTTCCAATTTGCCCGGGACATTTATTTAGCAAGCAGGATGAACATACAATCAGAGGAGAACAAGCATTGAAAATTTTAATTCCGGATGTCATTAAACCCCCTGCAGATATTGAGATAGAAATCTTTGGCTTAGAAGCAGATATAATAACAGGGGAGGCTACTCATTCAGAAATGATTTCTGATGAAATCTGGAAGGAGTGTAATGCTGTACTTGCCTTTGATCAGCTTGACTATAATAAGGAATTGCTGTCTAAAATGAGCAGTTGCAAAGTTATTGTTCGTGTTGGAGTCGGTTATGATAATGTTGACGTTGTTGATGCTAAGAACAAAAATATTATCGTATGTAATGTTCCAGATTATGGCACTGAAGAGGTGGCCGATCACACAATGGCTCTTTTGCTTTCTCTGGTAAGAGGGCTACCTGAATACACCAGAAGGGTAAAACTGAGAAATTGGAACCGGCACAACAGTATGCCATTCAGGCTAAGAGATAAGGTGATAGGAATTATAGGGTTGGGAAGAATAGGTACGGCTACGGCACTGAGGAGCAAGGCATTTGGGATGAAGGTTATTTTTTATGATCCGTATATAAATGACGGTTATGACAAGGCATTGGGTGTGGAGCGTGTAAGTTTACTGGAAGATATTGCGAGGGAGTCTGATATTATTTCTCTGCATACTCCTTTGACTCATGAAACCAAAGGAATGATAAATGACAGTTTTTTTGCGTATGTTAATAGAAAACCGATTATTATTAATACAGCCAGAGGTCATATTGTTGAAATTGCGGCTCTTGAAAAAGCCATGAGAGAAGGTGTAGTAAAAGCAGCGGGACTGGATGTCTTGCCACTTGAACCATCTGATGATTCTCAGCAATTAATAGTTGACTGGGAGCAGGATGAAGAATGGCTGAGGGGACGGTTGTTGGTAACCCCTCATGTGTCTTTTTGTTGCCCTGAAGCGTTTGAAGAGATGAGAAGAAAAGCTGCCGAGGAGGCTTTGAGAGTTTTAAATGGCGGAAAAGCTAAAAATTGTGTGAACGGTTAAAAGAAATTTAAGATGTCCTTAAATATATTAATAGTAGTTCCTGCATTACGAAAGAAAGTTTCATTTTATCCACCATTTGGTGCAATGAGTGTTATAGCTGCGACTAGAGAAGAAAATCATAATGCTCAACTATTGGATTTGGATGCTAGGAGGTGCAGTATTAATGAAGCAATTGAAAGTATAAAGGAGTTTTCACCGGATGTCGTAGGCATATCTGCCGTTGTTGCAACCAGTTATAAATATGTTAAGGATTTAACAAAATTAATCAGAGAGCAACTTCCAAATGTGGTTATTGTTGTAGGAGGAGGACTTGCCGCTGCAGGCGAAATATTATTGCAAAATAGTTGTGTAGATTTTTTAGTCCATGGAGAAGGTGAAATTACTTTTAAAGAGTTGATTAAAAACATTGAAAACGGTTTAAGTTACGAAAGTGTTAATGGTATATCATATAAAGAAAATGGAAAAGTAATTAAGAATGATCCAAGGCCTACAATCAAAGAGTTAGATTTGTTACCTTTTCCAGATTACGATTTAATAGATTTAAACAAATATATTTTAAACATTCATGAGTTCTTAAAAACTGGTTATGGCGAAGCGTCTAAGATAGATAAACGCGTTTCAGAGTCGAACAGACCTGAGAATTTCTTACGTATAAACATTAGCAGAGGCTGTGTTAATAAATGTACATTTTGTTATAGAAATATGCCGGGAATAAGGATTAATTCAATGGAATATATCGGTAATCTTATTGAACATGTTACAATAAAATATAATATAGGACATATTTCATTTGCTGATGAGTGTTTTGGTCCTACGAAAAGATGGCTTTGGGGATTTGTTGATATGATAAAGAAAAGAGGTTTTGATCTTACTTATCATATAACAGGAATGCGAGTAAGGATTGTTGACTTAGAAATCATGAAAGCGCTAAAAGAGTTGGGTGTGTGGCATATTCAGTTTGGTTTTGAAAGTGGAAGCCAGAAAATTCTAAATATTATGGAAAAAAATACAACTGTTGAGCAAAACATAAGTGCGGCATTATTTTGTAAAGAGGTTGGTATTAACACAATCCCATTTATTATAATTGGGTATCCTGGTGAAACGATAAAAACACTATATGAAACTATTGATTTTCTAAAAAGGGCAGATCTTTTAAGTCAAAATTTCAGACCTAACTTTCCTTTGGCTATACCAGGAACACCTTTATTTGAATATGCAAAATTGAAAGGTTTTATTACAGATACAGACAAATATCTTGAAACTATAAGTGATACAGAAGCAAACGAATTAACGGAAGATAACTATTTTATAAATTATACTCAAGAACCTACATCTGATGTAATGGCATGGATGATACTTATTAAGAAAGAAGTTAATAAGTATTTTGGTAACTCTCTATCATTTAGTGAAATAATACAAAGAGTGTTTAGGGAAATTAATGAACATGGAGTTGTAAATACGATTTCATTTATTTTCAAATCGTTAATTTATAAAGTGAATTCAGGCAAAATTAAAAGACGATATAACCAGGATTTCCCACGGAAAGATTGTAGTGAAGAGGAAAATACATATTTAATAAATAAAGGCGAAAGCCTGAGAGTTATAAACAAGCGGCTTAAGGGAAGTATGAAAGGCTGTTAAATTTAATATTAGCCGGATGAGTCATTCTGTTAAAGTATTCTTTTTGGGAACAAATGGATGGTATGCTTCAGATATGGGGCAGACTACCTGTATTCTGTTAGACACAAAAGATAGTTATATAATACTTGATGCAGGGAGTGGGATTTATAAAATATCCGAACATATTATAGAAGACAAGCCCACATTTATTTTTTTAAGCCACTTTCATTTAGACCATATCTGTGGTCTTCATATTTTGAATAAATTTAAATTTAAAAATGGTTTAACTATTTGTTGTTTTAAAGGCGGGAAGAAAATTTTAAATAGTATTACAGGAAAGCCATTTACTTTGCCGATTGATGAGTTGAAGTATAAGGTTTTAATTAGAGAGTTTGCAGAAGGAAAGCATAGTTGTTTTCCCTTTCGATTCGAATGCAGGAGTTTGCTGCACGTTACAAAATGTTTTGGATATAGATTTGAGTTTGAGAGCAAAATAATAAGCTTTTGTACAGATACAGGCTATTGTAATACCATAATAGATCTTTCTCGTGATGCCGATTTGCTTATAGCGGAATGTGCGGCGAAGGAAGGTCAAAAAAGTACTGCCTGGCCTCACCTGGGACCCGTTGATGCAGCAACGGCCGCCAGAAATGCTGGAGTAAAGAAACTTGCTTTAATCCATTTCGATGCAGTTAATTATAATACCCTGGACATGAGAAAAGAGGCTGAAAAACAGGCATCAATGATTTTCGCAAATACTTTTTCAACTTACGATGGAATGGAGATTGACATATAACACAGGGCGGTAAAGTCAATACCAGGTTTAAAGTGTCTGAAGTGAACTAAAGTAAAGAAAATGACCAATGACAAGTGATTAATGACAAATACCTCAGCTGCTTATTATCTTTGTGGTTAAATTTTATGAATAATGTAGGCTATACAGTTGATCGTATCAGGTAAAAAGAAAACTGACCGTCTTGTGTTTCTTGAATTTGTTGATGAAGCGGATGTTTTCTTAAAGAAATACTTAAACGAATTCAAATCTGCTGCTGTTAAATTTGAAATTATATCTTTCCATCCCCTGGTCAAATCTCATTTGCTTAAACACGGGATAGTCGCAGTGGACAGTTTTCATTTTTGTTCCACATCTTCACACCAAAAACTGCTTTGTGTACTGGAGGAATATACGGAGCAAATAAGAAGGAATTGTTGCTTAAAGGACCCTACGGGTGTGGAAAATAGTTATGTGGAAAACTTAATATTTTTTATACGGCCTATCCTTTCCTTATGGTTATATCAAATTGAGGTTATTAGTAATGCAATAGAATATTATCTGCCAGAGACAGTTGTTTCTGTCAGGCCGGAACGGCTATACATGGAACAAAGCGTTTGGATTGAAAATAATGAAAGATTTATAGCAGATATTGCCGGGCAAATATGCAGTGCAAAAGGAACAGCGTTTAAAAGTATATCTTTACGGATAGGTTATAAGAATTTTAGGAAGAGGATATCTAGATTTCTAATAAGAACATTGAGCGAAATGCTTTACAGCACCATACAAATGATTAATAAACCGGAGAAGAAATTGATTATTGCTCCTGCAATAGTTTTACAGGTGGATAAGGTTTTGAACGACTTAAAACGTGAGTTTAGTAATAATTATAGTTTCGCGGTAATAGGATTTTCGTATAAAGCAACGTTTCGTAATATTTGCGGCTTATTTACTAATAATCGACCTGATTATGGTTATCTTCCCTGTCACAAGAATAAGAACATTAACGGTGATAGTGTGTTTGTTGAAAAAAAAAATAAATTCAGTGAGAAGCTTTTCAAAACAATAAATGGTTGGAAATATCGTAAAGTAAATCTTGGTTCATGGTTAAAGCAGAGATATAAATATAGTCTGGAATCTGAAATCATAGATAAGACATACGGTCATTCTTATAATTTAAATAAATATCTTGATAAATGGGAACCGGTCTTTGTCCTTTCTCCGGAGTCACGGTTGTTCACTGCTGTCTTAGGAGAGTTGTGCGGCCTAAAGAATATACCTTCCATGATGATACCCCATGGCTCGTTTACGCCGGTTTATAATGAGTATTCAAAAATGGAATGGGAGGAGAATGCATTAGGTATAATTAATACAAAATATAAGTATGTGGCTGTTCAGACACCACTTGCGGAAAAGTTTCTGTCTGATATTAACTGTGAAAGTAAGCCTGTTATTACGGGACCTTTATTGTTTGGTAGAAAGATAGATAAAACGACAGGTGTTTTGGAATTAGGAAGGCGATATGCTTCAGAAGAAGATTATATTATCCTTCATGCCGGAACACCCAAGCATAGAGCATGTTGCAGATTGTTAAACTACGAAACAATAGATGAATATGTTGACGGTATGATTTCTCTTATAAATGCTGTCAGCAAGCTGAAAAATGTTCATCTTATTATTAGATATCGCAATATTGATGGATTTGATCATAACAAGCTGAAAGAAATTCTACCTAGGTCGGATTCTTACTCTATCGCATCTGATGGAATATTCTCAGACTATCTTTTGATATCAGACCTTCTTGTCAGTTATTCATCTACTACAATGGAAGAGGCTTTGCAGAACAATATTCCGGTGTTGTTGTTTAATAAGTACAACCGTTATCAACATATAAGAGGTACCGAATTGTCATTGAGGGGGAAAGGTTTTACTCCTTCGGCACTGTATAATGTAAATTATGAAGACGACCTTTTGTTTGCAATCAAATGGATAATCTCAAATCATTTATCAAAAAAGATTGATCCAGGGAAATTGTTTAGTAAATATAAATATACAGACTCTGAAATAATAAATCTTTCTGAATTTGTCAAAAGCGTTTTAGAATAATTCTGAAATGAGATAATTTAAGAGTAAGGGACAATTAAAGGAAAGATTTATGTTAATACTTTAAATCATGTCGGTTGTCAGTGGTAATTGAAAGTCTGTAGGAACGGGATGATTAGGAATATATGAGACAGAGGACCTTAAAGTAGGTATGAGAAAAACCATAATTTTATGCTCGCCAACATCTGAAGAAATGAGATCAAACTTTGGCAAAAATAGATTTATTTTCTTTCCTCCACTGGGGCTTTTATTGGTGGCGCAATCTTTGAGAAATGCTGGATATGAAGTGTTGGTTTATGACGGCAATCTTGATATAGATTATAAGAAAAAAATATTTAATTATTTTTCAAGAAATAAGAATGACCTGCTATTTGTTGGTTTTTATTTGACACTGCTTCAAGTCAAAGACACGATTGATATTATCAAGTCCGTTAAAGCAATCAATAATGATATCAAAATTGTTGTTGGTGGCCCATTTCCAGCAGTATTTCCAAAGATAACGATCGAAAGTGTATTAGTAGATATAGCTGTAATAGGGGATGGGGCAAAGGTTGTGGTTCAAATGGCAGATTGTGGACTTAGAAAAGAATCTTTGGAGCAAATTCCAAATATTTGTTTCAAAGACAATGGTAAGGTTATTATAAACCAACGCACTCTCAGAGATGAACTTAATGAACGCACCAGAATCAATTATCTTGATTTTATTGACATTGAAGATTATGTTGAAAAATTTAGACTTTATCTGCCGGTACAGGACCATACAATTAAGCGTGCCGTGCCAATCCTGACAGGATTAGGCTGCTCATATAAATGTAGTTTTTGTGAAAATGCCTTGTTGAATCACAAACATTTCAGTATGCCTGCTGAGGATATTATTGAGCAAATAAAATTTTATCACGAGAAATACAATATTGACTCTTTTGCCTTCTTTGATGAGGATTTCCTTTTTGATAGAAAGAGAATTATGAAGTTAATAGAACTTATGGATAAAAATTCCTTGAAAGTAAAATGGGGTTCGCAATGTAGAGTAAATTACTTCAATGATGGGTATGTGAATACAGAGGTCCTGAGGCTTTTGGAAAAAAGTGGCTGTGTCAGATTTTCTATGGGGATAGAGAGTGGTTCTCCAGC
>Ga0187827_10000819_pt1 | contig 47182 bp, 38 predicted proteins | sample ETNtaG_39_FD_167969 | JGI IMG/M metagenome (GOLD analysis project Ga0187827, IMG submission 167969) | Marine microbial and viral communities from oxygen minimum zone, Eastern Pacific Ocean - ETNP2014_SV_150_PacBio MetaG (Illumina Assembly) | ecosystem: Environmental > Aquatic > Marine > Hypoxic...
TAGAAACTGTTTATTTAGCATTAAAGAATGAATTTCTTGGGTTTCAACCAAAAAAGAAAAAAAACAAAAAGAAGTTTTGGGACTACACTATCGAAACTATTGCAAAAAATCATTACTCTAAATACAAACATCCAAAAGAAACTCTTTTGCGATTAGAAGAGGTAGGAGCACATTGTAAAGCAAATAATATTAACCTAATATTATTAATTGTTCCACACCACAAAGAATTCCACAATAGATTAGTAAAATTTGAATTAGTAGATGAAGAAAAGAAGTTTAAAAATGACATAAAAGATATTGGAAGAGTTATTGATTTTGATTTTCCTAATTCAATAACAGATTGTAAGTCTTGCTTTGGTGATCCTATTCATACTACTGATTCTATTGGTGAGATAATAGTTGACGAAATTTTTTCAAATTCGCTCATTATTGGCAAAGAATTATAAAAACAATCCTTCAAGATAGGACTTATTTATCAATTGCCACGTTTTGAAATTCTTCTGAATTTTAGGATTAATAATAAATCGAATATTATTTTTAAAGAACAACCAAAAGATAAAGGCGTAGGCAAATACCCCTCCTATTTTCTTTAAGAAATAGATGTGATTTCTGATAGTTTGCTTTAAGAAAAAATCACCTCTATATATTTTGTTTTGTTTTGTTTTAAAGGATTTTGTTAAGCCCCCTACTTTATGGTAAAATTTAATATTTGGAACATAATACATTTTATGTTTCCCATCCTTGAAAATTCTATAAGAAAAATCGGTGTCATCAAAATATACGAAATATTTTTCATCCATAAAACCAATGTCATCAAATATTTCTTTTTTTGCCAAAAGGCAACAAGTTGGAGCATATTCTATCTCCTTAATTTCATCATATTGTCCTTTGTCAATTTCTCCCATGCCTCTGTGCAAGGGTAAAAACCCTTTGCTTTTTGCAAACCAACTTCCGGCATACCAAATAAGATTTTTATTATGATGAAACATCATTTTTGGACTTATTAAACTACAATTCCTATCACTTTGAACTTGCAATAGCTTCTCAATTAAAGCATCTTCAAATTCTACATCATTATTAATAATCAGAATTTGATTGCATCCTTCCTCTATGGCTTTTTTTATACCTTGATTATTTGCTTTAGCAACTCCAGAATTAATTTCATTTTTAATTACTTGTAACCTAGAATCGCTTGCTTTATTCAAAATAGAAGCCGTGTCGTCATCTGAAGCATTATCCACTACATATAACACAAAGTTATCATACGTTTGGGTAAAAATACAATCCAAAAATGACTGCAAAACAGTTGATGAATTAAACGTTATGGTAACTACTCCTATTTTATCCATCTTGAAAAATCTGTTGACAATATATTGCTCAATTCCTCAATATCATTTTTGAACAATGCTTTCAAATGAGTTCTTGTGTGCTCGCTTAATGTTGGTTTTTTATCGATTCTGAAAAACAATTTTCTTATTTTTTTGACTAGTATTTTTGGCAACAGAATATTCAATATTTTTCTTAAAAACATCATCGAATATACTTTGCGAATTACTTCGTTATTTGGCATAGTATATGTATTGTGTTTCTTGTCTACATCAGCAACAAATGAATCATCAACTTCCAAGAAAGCATATCCTTTTTTAACTATTCCTTGCGTATCTTTTTTAAATTCTTCATATTCTATCACAAGAATATTTGTAATGTCAAACACTTCAAAATATCTTTTTATTTGCTGAGCATAAGCACTCACTTCGATATATTGCTGATAAAATAATTTATCTTTTGGGTTTGATGATTGTTTGTCAATAATATAATCAAAAGAATCACTTACCAATCCCAAACGATAATCCATTAAATAATGAGAAAATGCTCGGTCCACTGGATTTCTGAGCATAATAATAATCTTAGCATTAGGATTGTACTTATAAATATCCTTTGCTACATTAGGATAAAACAAATACGAAACACTTGCTTCTCCTAACTTTTTATGTGCACTATCGTCTGGAAATAATGCTTCATATTTCTCTAATGTGTCTATTCTTTGTTCACTATAATACATCCTCTGTTGCTGAATTGCTTTATCTGAAAAAAAATCTGGTTCTTTCTTAGCACTCATTTTAATTTCAGGATGCTCATTAAAGTAATAGTACAAAGATGTTGTTCCTGCTTTTGGCGCTCCTACTATAAAAAAATCTACTTTCATTTCAGTGCGAATCTTTTTTTTATCATTTCCGCAAAATTCCCTATTCTGTTTATATTTAAAAAGAATGCTAATAGTAATTTGAAAGGAAAAGTAAATAAATAAAATACAATTAATGTCGGTGGAAATACAAATTGTTTTTTTTCATACTTAAATAAATCCATCATTTTTGCAGCAATTCTTTGAGATAGATATATTTCAGCAAGAGTCAATCCGCCACTTTTCCATTTTTGTTTTTTTGTATTATCTATATCAAATTTTGTTTTTGAATCAGATTCAGTAGAAGAACCAATAACAGGAACTTTCGTCATTGTAGTTTGAAATTCAATATCAAGAAAGTGGCAAATCTCTTTTATAGTTTGTTCAGAATTTGAAAGTAATCCTTCAAATTTTACAATCTTCACTCTATCATTATACATGTACTTTGTGGTATATGCTAAAGAAGAACACCAAACTTTAGCAGTAGTAATGGGATGATAATTGACATAAGAACGAATAACTTCTGATAAAGGTATTTTTGAAGCTCCTAAGAATTTTCGTTTCCATTTATTTTTTTGCGAAAGCAATACATCTCTTTGATCGCGCACCATATTAATCACCTTAGCATCAGGAAAAAAATTAAGTATCTCGTCTAAATAGTATAGATTTTTAGGTGTTTGCTCACAAGAAATAGTTGCTTTATTTTCAGCAGTAATAGTTGTTAAAAATAGTTCATATATCGCTAATGGATTGTTTACGTTCTCAATCAGAATCTCTGATGCTTTTTGAATAAAATCAGCGGTATTTTTCTGATTAAAAATACCCTGTTCTTGAATACATAGTAAACGAGCAAGTAATTGTATTTGCTGTTGTTTGTTTAAATTCTTATTGGATGAATTGGTCCAAATAGTACCAAAAAAGTGCAACTCTTTAAAGGTAAACACATCATGATGATTCCCAAGAATACGACCCATCATAGTAGTTCCGCTACGGCTACTTCCAATTACAAATATTTGTTTGATATTACTCATTATATTTCACAAGGGTAATGCTATAGGGTTTCAAAATACATGCAGTAGTTTTAGTATTGTACAACCGATTATAAGTAGTTTCTCCATTCTTACTAGTGCTGAATAAGTCATTGCCATAAAATTCTTGAGCGGAAACATTTTGCTCTGGAATAATTTTCAATTTCTTTTCCTTGTTAGACCAATTAATACAAATCTGAATTTTTTGTGTGTTGGTAACAAATGTATATACAAAACAATCTGCTGCTAATTCTTGCTTAGTGGCTACAAAGTTTGAATCTGTAAAAACCTCATGAATCATCTTCATTATTGTATATGTAACTAGTAATTGTGATTGATTATTTTTCATCATAATCATTGAGCCGGAAAGAGTGCGGCCTGCAAGATTATGAAAAGTAGTGAGTTCAATATTTTGCAAAGCTTGATTTGTTGTTAATTCCATCAAATATTGCGACACAAAAAGCCCCTGAAGAATAGTATTAGCCGTAATTTTTGACATCTGCAAATTCCATTCTGTAATCCAAATTGGTTTGTTCTTAAAAATTCTCGAAAATTCTTGAATCTCATTTGGATACAATTGCGAAAAATAATTCAAGGTACGTTCTTTATATAAATCAAATACTTCTTGTTTATTTTTACCTTCATCTTGCTCATCAATCATTTTTCCAAACACATCTTTTCCTTTGGTCACTTTTGCATAAGAATGAGTCACTATTCCATCATAATAATGTTCGTTTGCTAACTTTTCATTCCATCTAGTGTGGCGTTTTAAGGAATGTACAGGAGCAGCAACAACAATTATTTTTAAATCAGGAAACTGCGCCTTAATCTTATATGAAAGCATTTCGGATAGTAAAATATACTTATCCACATCAATAATATGCTTGTAAGTTCTGTTGGTAAGTTCACCTCCCAATTCTACACCAATCAATTCAATATTATAATCCTTAAATGTTGTTATGATATCTAAAATTTCTTGAGGATCTGCTGTAAGTACATTGGCATTATAAATCACTTGAGCATTAGTCTTTTGAACCAATTCGATAAAGTCATAAATGTAATTTCTTTGATGACCTTTTTTATTAGCAATACTATTAAATGTATTGGCCACTTTTGGCTTAGTCCCAGTATGATGTTTTTCTATTTCTGCCACATTAAGACCATAAGCAGGGGCATTCAAATGATAGAAATTGCCTAATCCTCCTGGAAAACTCAATATATTAGGTGATAATTCAATAACTTTATTTACAAATGACGTATCTTTCATCTCAAAAAAAGTAAAGGCAGTACTTGTTCTGAATCCAAATAAATGAGGATTTACTGAATGCTGTGCAGCTATTTCAACAGAAATAAATAAGAACAAAACAACTACTTTTTTCATTATTTCATTAATCCTTTTGCCTGCAGTTCTTGTTTTGATTGTTCGTATTTATCTTTCTCTACTTTTTGAGTCTTTACCCAAGTTACAAACTCCGATATTCCTTGTTGAAAATTATATTTTGGAGTAAATCCCAATAACGTTTTTATTTTTGTTAAATCAGCAAGATTGTGCCTAATATCTCCTAATCTATAATTGCCGCTTACATTAATTACTGTCGTAGCATTAAATAACTTTTTTAAGGTCTTAGCAACAGTTAAAACAGTTGTCACCTCATCAGAACCCACATTGAATACCTCTCCATTTGCCACATCATTTTCTAATCCTAAAATGGTGGCATCTACTACATCATCAATATACACAAAATCACGACTCTCTTTTCCATCTTCATAAATGTCAATATCGTTTCCATTTAATATTCTGGTAGAAAAGATAGATATAATTCCTGTATATGGATTGGAAAGTGATTGTCCTGGTCCATACACATTTTGATATCTAAATGCCACAGCAGGAATGCCCAATGATGCTCCCATCAGCATTACCATTTGTTCCTGTTGCTGTTTGTTGATGCCGTAAATAGATGAAGGATGAATTTCTGAATATTCATCAGTTGCGACTAATTGCAATTCAGTATTACAGACTATGCATTTAGGATTAAATTCCCCATTATCCATATCTTTTTCTTTACGTTCATTTGGATATTGCACCCCATGATTGATGCAATTATATTTCCCTTCACCATAAATAGCACGAGAAGATGCGATAATTATTTTTTTTATGGAATGTCTTTTGTTTGCTAGGGTATCCAAAAGATGAGCTGTCCCCATAATATTCACTTCATTGTATTTTTCAACTTCATACATGGATTGTCCTGTTCCGGTTTCTGCTGCTAAATGAATAACAACATCTTGTCCTTTTATACTTTTTGTCCAATCCGCTTTATTACGCACATCTCCTTTTATGAATGTACATTTATCTTTTATTGTCAAATACAATTCTGATTCTCTTTTACCATGAATTTGCTCTGAAAGATTATCTAATACAGTAACAGTATATTCTTTTTCAACCAACTTACTACATAATCGCGACCCAATAAAACCTGCCCCTCCTGATATTAAAATATTTTTCATGACAATTCTCTTTTATGCATAGTAATTTTGCAAAACAAATTTATAAATCCTGAGCAAATAAAAAAGAAAAAGAAGGGTCGTAACAACAAAGGCTCTGATATGATTGAAATGAGCATAATAAATACCCATAATCTTTTCTTATGTATAATAACTTTTTGCTTAAAAAGCATACTCAAAAATAACAATGTTGTAGGGAATCCCATAGCCGCAAGCAAAAACATAACTGAATTACTACTGCCTTTTGATGTAACTTCTATTTTTGATTGCACCCCTATTTTGTCTTGTAATTCTTGTAATATAGTGGATGAGAAATAAAATTCTTCTCTTATTTTCTGAAATTGTTCAATATCAAGCCCTATTCCTGTTAAGGGGTTCTCCAATGCTATAAAAAAAGGCTGTGTTAAATCAAACAATCTTTTCTGAAAAGAAGACTCTTTCTCCCCATAGATTTTTTCTTCAATATTTACAGAAAATACTATATATGTAGGTAAAAGAAAAAGCAATACAATCGGAATAAGTATTTTATTGGTTCTTATCTCTTGAACAATATAAAATCCTACTTGTATCAACAACAATGCAATACCTGTTGTTGAATACGTAGTGAGTAAAACTATTGCAGTTATTCCAAGAAGCAATTTGTTCTTCCTGATGATAAATGCTTCTAAAAAGAAAAACATATTCAAAAAAGCTTGCAATATGCCCGATTCCCAAAACAATCCTGAATTTCTATGAAATTCTATTCCATACAAACTAAGTAGCCCATATTCTTTAGAAGAATAAAAAAACAAATACTTAAAAGTATTACTTTCATGATAAGTAGAAGTTATATTAATTAATTCTCCTTTGATAAAGAAGTATGCTACAAAATTAAATAACGAATGAATCATCACTAACTTCAGCACAAAATGTAATCGATCAACCAAAATATGCTCATGCCTATTATTCAGGAAATGGGTTAAAGTTAAAACAGAAATAATAACTACCATTACATAATAGACATATTTATTATTGCTCTGTTCGGTAATAGCAAAAATATAATTAATTATAAATAGAATTACTACAGTAGATAAGGCAAGAAACGATGCATTAAATATATTTTTATTTAATTGTTTCCCGAATGGTATAAATGCAATAAGAAGAAAAGCAATAAATACGCCATAGCAAATATTTCTATTGAAGACAAATAGTAAGCCTCCTGTGCTCAAGACTAACATGAGTAACAGTAAATTATCTATTATTTTATGTCTCAGTTTGTATAACATCCCCAATTCATCTTTCTGTCGATAAGTTGCTCCAATTTACTCACATCTTCTGCAAAATAGTCTGCATACATTTTCTCCTTCACTGCTTGATTCAAAGATTTAGGAGTGAATCTAGTGATATTTAATCGTTGAAGTTTATTCTTAATAATCTGTCTTATTTTTAATGACGGGATTATCCATTTCAAGAATACTCTCCACCACCCTTTCTTTTTCATGATCTTTTTCAGTTTCTTTGAACGTGATTTACTGGCAGGATTACTTTTCAGATCAATTCTTAATACTACTTGATTATTAATCCCTAAGAAATCTAAAATACTAGTAATTGTATCTTCTCTTTGCTGTAAAAACTCCTCTTCAAAATTAATAAATAGAAATTGTTCCAATGGAAAATACTGTAAATACCTTTCTACCATATTGCCATATAGTCCTTGATGAAAATAAGAGTGTCTTAAATAAGCAAGATAATTATCTTCTTTAGCATACTGTGCTAATCTATTTCTTTCTAATTGTATGGCTTGTTTGAAATCTAAATGTTCATGCTCATCTCGAATAGAATGCAAATAATGGGAATATGCTCTATCTACTGGATTCCTCAGGAGGACAATAAATTTTACATTCGGCCCTAAAGTATTATATATTCTTTCTGGTGCTTTTGTCTCAAATAAATAGGATGGAGTAAAGTCACCAATGCATGTCTCTTTTTTAATTCTCTTAAAATAATTCTTTCGATACCAGTCTATTCCATTCTCATAATTCTGTGGGATATCAAAAAAATGAGGCTCCTTAAAAGAAGGGATATAAACCTCCGGATGCTGACGCAAGATATCGTACAAAGTAGTAGTACCACTTTTTACTGCTCCTATACACATGAAATTTGGCAAACTCATTGTGTCCAGTAATTTAGATCTCTATCTAATAACTCTGAAAGATTTGCTACATCTTCTTTATAAAACTCTTGCAACATTTGCCTTGTTTCTTTCTTCATTTCCAAAACTTTATTGGTAGTGCTTTGCTTTATTTTTATTCTCAGCATTTTTCTTAACGATTTAAATGGAATAATGATTTTCAAAAATGATCTTAATGAGTTCTTTTTTATCATTATTTTCTTCATTCTATCATTTTCCCATTGCCAATCCCCAATCATATGTCGTTCTTCAATATTAATATTTATCTTGTCAATGGCTAAAAAATCAAATACTTTATGCATCTCTCCTTTAAAATCTGCTTTATAGTCATCATAAATAATAACATGAACATATTGCAGTTTCTCAAAATAAGATTTAACCTGGTTGTAATACAAACCTAATTCTTGATACCTTGATGCTGGAGTTATTACTGTGTTTGAAAAATACCTTTCTTCCGAGATCTCCCATGCCTTTTCAAATGTTGATGTTTCATTTACATTATATCTTTTTACATGCTGAAATCCGGAATATGCCCTGTCTACAGGATTGCGTAGCATAATAATTATTTTAGTCTCATCTCCAAATAACTCTTTTATTTTTGGGATTACAATGTCAGGATACATAAGATACATTACAGATGATTCTCCTCTATATTTATTTTCTTTTCCTGCAAAGAATAATTTTTCATACTCCTGAAAATCATCTATCCCAACCAGAATTCTTTTTAGCCCAATCTCTTTATTTATTAAAAAATGAGGTTCTTTTGGATTGCACATAAACACTTCTGGATGCTGATTTAGATAATTGTGCAATGAGGTTGTGCCACTTTTTGCTGCTCCTACTATAAGTAAATTAGGTAAGGCCATTATTTAGTCCAATGTGTTAAATCCTTATTTAATAATTCAGAGAGTTTCTCTACATCATCCTTAAAGAACTCATTAAGCATTCTTCGGGTATTAAATTGCATAGGCACAACTGTTTGCATAGATAGATTGACTAATTTCTCTCTTACTACTTTTCTTACTTGCTTTGGTAATATCAGTTTCAATATCCATTTTATAATATTACTCTTCATAAATATCTGCTTCAGCTTTTTACTTTTCCATTTCTTCCCACCAACATTATGCTTCCCCACTGAATCTACTATCTGATTTTTATCTATTGCTAAAAAATGATATACATTATCTAATACCTCATCTGTTTTATCTCTAAAATCATCATATAAGATAATATGAACATGTTCAAATGCATCCAAATATGCTTTTACCATCTTATAATATAAACCCATATCTTTATACATCACCATTGGAGTAAGATTATTATCGTTTTCCAATCTTCCTTCTTCAATAGTTAATGCCTCCTCAAAAGAATACTGTTCTTGAAACCCTCTAGAAACATGGTGAAAAGCAGAATAAGCTCTATCAGCAGGATTCCGCAACATAATGATTATTTTCACATTATAACCTAATCTAAGTTTGATGTTTCTAATAGTATGCTTATAATAATATAAATATAGAACAGACGATTCTCCAATCACTTTCTCATCTTTTACGTCTTCAAACAGAGATTGATACTCTTTCCAAGACCAAATACCATTGTGAAGCTTATGTTCCACTAAATCTTTAATCAAAAAACGGGGCTCCTTTACTTTCATCTTATTCTTATCGTAAGATGGCATAAACACTTCTGGATGCTGATTCAAATAATTATGCAAAGAAGAAGTCCCACTCTTAGCAGCTCCAACAATCAGAAAATTTGGTAATTTATTTTTCATCTTTTAATAAAAGGATTATAAAACGTATAAAATCCAAACTTCTTTTTTACGACAAAAACCATAGCCAAGTTCCAAACAATTAAACTAGACATTGAAGCAACTGCAGCTCCATTTATATCATATTTTGGTATTAGTATTAGATTAAGAACAATATTTAATATAGCTCCAAAAAATAATATTAAAGCATATATATTTTGATTTCCTGTCATCTGTAAAATATTTCCTACTGAACCTGAAAAGGAACTAACTAATCTTCCGCAAGATAAGAAGATAAATGCAGTTACACCAATCTTAAATTCCTCACCGAATAAACCAAGGAAGAATTCTGGAAAAATAAAGAAAATGGTTACAAGCGGAACTGAGGTCCAGAAAATCATTTTTGTAGATTGATGAACAACTTTTTTCAGACCCTCCATATCATTCTTTCCAAACATTTCAGCAAATTTTGGTGATGCAATACTATTTATTGACATCAAAGCAACCGCAGCAAACATAGAAAGTTTAAATGCTGTATGATAAATTCCAACATCTTCAGGAGTTGTCATTGCTCCCAACATTAATTTATCAGTCCAAGCCATAATAAATTGCACAGATTGAGCAAACATCAATGGAATAGAAATTTTTAGTAAAGTAGAATAGCTCATTATTTCTTTTTCAGCACTTTCTTTTCCGTCAGATCTGTTTTTTAACCAAAATCGGAAACTTAAGAATGATAGGAAGGAAACTATTATCACACTTACTAGATATGCGTAAACTGGAACCTCAGAATCTTGAGTAAATTGATATATTATTACAATTGATATTACCGAAAATAAAGCTTGAGACATCCTATAAAAGAAAGAAAATTCAGCTATTCTCTTTAATCCTCTCAAACTCTGATAATGCAACATAAAAAATGCCATTGGTAATACAAAAAATGCATTTAACTCAATATATTCAGATTTTGCATTAATCAAGTCTGCTATAGGAATTGCTAAGAAATACATCAGGACAGATGCAAAAACAGACGTAAAGGATAAAATAGTTATAACTTGCTTCCTTAAGCTAAAAATACTAGTCCATTTATCTTTTGATGCAAAAGACGCAATAAAACGAATAGAAGTTGTGTCTAAGCCAGCTTTTGCTAATAGCGTAAAAAGACGCAATACAGTAATAGCTAAAACATAATCTCCTAACCCTTTTGCTCCAAATAAATTTGCAATAACTAAGGTGAGTAGATAACCAACAGCAAGTCCTCCAAAACGCAAAAAGAAAGAAATTCCACTTCCTTTTAATAATTCAGAGAAATCTTTATCTGTAAGTGCTTTTTTGATTTTGGCTTTCATTGGTTTATTTTACCAAGAACCAAGGGTTTAGTAAGTCTTCTTTATTATATTCTACTGGTTTCTCCGAGTTATATTGTAATACTTGAAACCCTGCCATTCTGCAAATTGCATCTCCAGCTCCTGTATCCCATTCCATAGTAGGAGCATATCTGGGATAAGCATCTGCTTTTCCTTCTGCAACCATACATAATTTTAAAGACGAACCAACCGCCATAACTTCAACATCTCCATGTTCTTGTTTTTTTTGTTCAAAAAATTCTTCTGTTTCTGTTGACATATGAGAACGAGAGCCGACAATAGCATAAATACTTCTGTTGTTGGAAATTGGTAAAGCATCAGAAATTGAAATTAGATCTTGTAAATCTGAAATTTCATCATTAATACCTGACTTTTTATATGATCCCAATCCCTCTAATGAAAAATACAACTCTTTTTTAACAGGAACATAAATAACTCCCATTATCGGATTTCCATCATGAATCATAGCAATATTTACTGTGAATTCACCATTTCGTTTTACAAACTCTTTTGTTCCGTCTAAAGGATCGACTAGCCAAGAATATTCCCAATATTTTCTTTCAGAATATGGTATCTTTGCTCCTTCTTCACTCAAAATTGGAATATTTGTATCTTTTAGATATTTGTCAATAACTTCATTACAATTTTTATCTGCTAAAGTTAATGGAGATTTGTCATCTTTATGCTCCACTGCAAAATCAGAAGCATAAACCTCCATAATAGCATGTCCTCCTTCAATGGATGCGTTTATTGCTTTTAATAATAACTCCTTAAACTTCATTCTCTTTTTCTGCTTTTCGTTAAACTTCTGTTGGGTGCCAAATGGTTTTTATTTCCTGACTCTTTTCTATAAAATAGGGGGATTGGCTTTCCCCTTCCTCCCAATTTTTTCTTCTATATATACTTACTCTTTTTAAATTTTCAGTAGTTATTTCTTCTACTTCTTTTATTTCTTTCAAATTATCTCCGCAATAGATGATGGCATTCACATCCTTATGTGATGCAAAATAAGGAAGCAATTCCTCTCTATCACCAGTTAAAATATTAACTACTCCTGCATGAACATCTGAGGTATTCAACACTTCTGCAATGGAAATAGCAACAAGCGGATTAGTGGCAGAAGCGAGAATTACACAAGTATTCCCACCAACAATGGTTGGGGCAAGCAAAGAAATCAATCCTAATAAAGGATTTTCGTTTGATGCAATAATAGACACAACTCCTGTTGGTTCTAGAATTGAAAAATTGAAATAACTGGATGAAACCGGATTTACAGCAGAAAATATTTGCTGAAATTTATCACTCCACCCTGCATAATAAATTAGGCGGTCAATACTCAATGCTACTTCTTTTTTAGCAGCAGATTTCGTGCTTCCTGTGCTTATCAATTGCTGGATAAACTGTGATTTTCTGCTTTCTAACATTTCAGCAATTCTATACAGAATTTGCCCCCTATTTAATGCTGTTGCATTTGCCCAGTTTTCTTGTGCTTTTCGTGCAGAAACTACTGCATTCCTAAAATCTTTTCTGGAAGAAAGACACATATTTGCCAACAAATCTCCCTTTGCATTTTTCATATGAAAATACCTTCCAGATTCTGTTCTTGGAAACTTGCCCCCAATAAAAATTTTATAGGTTTTCAGCACATCTATTCTGCTCATGATTCAAGTTTTAAATAGGGTTTTAATCCGTGTAATCCACCTTCTCTTCCTATACCACTTTCTTTGTATCCTCCAAATGGAGAAGCGGGATCAAACTTATTGAAGGTATTCGCCCATATCACGCCTGCTTTTAATTTCTGACTGAGTTTAAATATTTTCGATCCTCTTTCCGTCCAAACTCCAGCCGATAAACCAAAAGGCGTATTATTGGCTTTTTCAATTACCTCATCTATTGTTCTAAAAGTTTGGATAGTAAGAACAGGTCCAAAAATTTCTTCTTGAACAATAGTATGAGATTGAGAAACATTTAAAAATAATGTCGGAGGACACCAATTCCCTTTTTTAGGTAATTGGCTTTTTGGCTGATAAATATCCGCTCCTTCCTTTTTGCCTATGGCTATGTATTTTTCAATAGTTGCTAATTGCTCAGTAGAATTTATAGCACCAATATCTGTGTTTTTATCCAATGGATCTCCGATAATCAAAGTGGAAATTCTTTCTTTTAATTTTTCAATTACAACATCCGCAACAGATGCCTGCACAAACAAACGCGAACCCGCGCAACACACATGTCCTTGATTGAAAAATATGGCATTGACAATTCCTTCCACTGCTTGCTCAATAGCCGCGTCTTCAAATATGATATTCGCCCCTTTCCCGCCCAACTCTAAAGTAGTTTTCTTTTCTATTCCAGCCAAACTTTTTTCAATCAATTTGCCTACTTCTGTGGAGCCTGTAAAGGCAATTTTATCTACATCCGGATGTCTGACAATGGCAGCACCTGTTTCTCCTGCTCCGGTAATGATATTCACGACTCCCTTTGGTAAACCACTATCTTGAATGAGTTCTGCTAATTTCAGAGCCGTTAAAGAAGTTGTCTCGGCTGGTTTCATAACTACTGTATTACCTGTTGCCAATGCTGGAGCTATCTTCCAAGCGGCCATTAAAAGCGGAAAATTCCAAGGGATTATTTGCCCTGCAACCCCTAATGGTTTTGGGATTCTATTCGGAAAAGCATACTCTAATTTATCCGACCAGCCTGCATAATAAAAAAAGTGATTAGCCGCTAATGGAATGTCAATATCTCTTGATTCTCTAATTGGTTTTCCCCCATCCAAACTTTCAATCACAGCAAATTCTCTTGCTCTTTCTTGCATCATTCTGGCAATTCGGAAAATATATTTTCCCCTTTCTTTTACAGAAAGTTTGGGCCAACTTTTGAATGCTTTTCGGGCGGCTTTTACTGCTCTATCCACATCTTGTTTATTTGCCTCTGCTACCTTAGCAATTTGCTCTCCATTTGCAGGATTTACAGTGTCAAAATATTTCTTGGAAAGTGGTTTCACAAAATCTCCACCAATGAATAAATCATATTTTTTTTTCAACTGAATATGTGCTGTGCTCTCAGGAGCAGCTGCATAATTCCAACTTTTATTTATATCCACCTTACTCATTTAATCTTTTGAAAAATAATCTAAAGATTGGTAAATTCCTGTTTCTTGTTTTTTGAGTTGCATCAAAATATCATTCGCCAAAGAACTTGCCCCAAATCGAAACAAATCTTTATTCATCCACTCATCTCCCAAAGTTTCTTTAAGCATTACCAAATACTGCAAAGATTTTTTGGCAGTAGAAATTCCTCCTGCTGGTTTCATGCCAATTTTTATTCCTGTTTCTTTATAAAAATCCTTAATTGCATTTAGCATTACAAACACAACTGGCATTGTTGCCGCAGGACTTATTTTTCCTGTAGAAGTTTTGATAAAGTTCGCCCCTGAATGCATGGCAATATCAGATGCTTTTCTGACATTATCCAAAGTATCTAATTCCCCTGTTTCCAGAATTACTTTCAAATGCGCCTTACCACAAGCCTGTTTCACTGCTGCAATTTCATCAAACACAAAATTGTATTCTCCCTGCAAGAATTTTCCTCTTGAAATAACCATATCCACCTCATCTGCTCCTTCTGCTATTGCATATCTTGTGTCGTTCAATTTTACTTCTAATGTAGATTGTCCACTTGGAAATGCGGTGGCAACAGAAGCTACTTTAATATCACTTCCTATTAACTCTTTTTTGGCAACCCCCACTAAAGTTGGATACACACAAACAGCAGCAACATTGGGCAGCCCCTGAATAGAATCATCTAAATGCCTTGCTTTATAACACAATTGCTTCACTTTTTCAGAAGTGTCTCTCCCTTCCAGAGTAGTCAAATCAATCATGCTTAGGGCTAAGTGCAATCCCATCTGTTTTGCAGAAGTTTTTATACTTCTTGTACAAAATCGATTGGTTCGCTCATGTACACCAACTTTGTCAATCTTTGGTGTTTTGCTTAAATCTGGTAATGTCATAATAGACTCCAAAAATACAAAATTAAATTCGCATAAGATAATAATAATCAGTGCACAAAAAAGGGGGAGTAAATCTCCCCTTTTCTTTATTTTTCGGATTAACCTTTTATTATAGCTCTACTTCTGTTTCAAGCAAGTATTTTTCCACATCTGCTTGAATAGACTCATCCACTAATGTTTTCCAATCGTTATTTCCTTCTTTTATTGAATTTCTGATTCCAGTTGCTGAAATCCAACCAATATTCTCTGGTGGGGTGAATTCGTTAATTTCATACCCAACACCTCTACCAAAATTCACACTCTCTATATCAGGAATAATAATCACCTCAACATCATGCCCTTTTGCTGCATGATATTTTTCAATCATTTCAACCGTTTGTTCAGTGCTGAAAGGATTTTTTGCATCAGGATCAATATCTCTGACCATAATTAATGCTGGAATTCCTGCATTGATTTTTTGCATGATTAAAGAAATATGTCCTTGATGATACGGTTGAAATCTTCCTACAAAAATTGCATATTTTTTACTGTCGTTAGTGGTAGGATTGCCACCATGATTTTTTACATCCCATTTTGCTACTGCCATTTCTTGTTTTTATTTAAAATTATACTAATGTCTTACTAATAATTCCTTCTTTGACTAAATATTCAATTACAATTTGAGCACACTCCTTAATATTATACTTATCTGTTTCCACTACTAATTCAGGGTTTATTGGCTCTTCATAAGGAGCGTCAATTCCGGTGAACCCCTTGATTTCTCCTGCTCTTGCTTTTTTGTAAAGTCCTTTTGGATCTCTTTCTTCACAAACTGATAAATCAGCACTTACAAATACTTCTATGAAATCTTCATTACCAATTATCTCTCTTGCACTATCTCTATCTTCTCTGTAAGGCGAGATAAAAGCAGTTAATACTATTGAACCAGAATCAGCAAATAAATTAGCTACTTCTGCAATTCTTCTAATGTTTTCCGTTCTGTCTTTATGGGAAAATCCTAAGTCTTTATTCAGGCCCATTCTTACATTATCACCATCCAAAATATAGGTTTGTAATTCCATATCATGCAAAACTTTTTCAGTTGCATTTGCTACTGTCGATTTTCCAGAGCCAGAAAGCCCTGTAAACCAAATCGCTCTTGATTTGTGTTGGTTTCTTTTTTCTTTTTCTTCCCTAGGAACTCTATGCTCATGGAAGAATAAATTTTCTGTTGTCATTTTCTTTTATTTTTAGGGCGGCAAAAATACATTTATTTAGTGAGAAATTAAAGGGTCTTTGGGGAAATAAAAAAAGCCGTAAAAACGGCTTTGATTTTGTTTAATTAAGTGTAAAATTAATCGGAATAGTGTATTGCACATTCACTGGTTTTCCCCTTTGTTTACCAGCAGTTGTATAGGGTAAAAGTTTTACAACTCTTACCGCCTCTGCATCCAAATACCTATCCACACTTCTTACTACTTTTACGCTAGTTACTTTTCCTTTTTTGTTCACCACATAGCTTACAAACACTTTTCCAGTAATATCATTCTCTTTTGCTATTGGTGGATATTTTGTAGTTTTCTGAATAAATTTCATCAATCCTAAATCGCCACCTGGAAAAACTGGCATTTGCTCAACCACCATAAACACCTCATCAGAATCTTCCTCTTCTTCTTGTTCTATAAACTCATTCTCATCAGTATCGGTATCTTCTACTTCTAATTCATTTTCAATTTCAACCTCATCTTCTACAATCTCAATAATCTCTGGTGGTGGCGGAGGGGGTGGAGGGGGCTTTTCTTCTTGACGTGTAATAGGAATCATTTCGTCCTCTAAATCGTCCATTTGCAATTGTCCCAAACTATAATCAGTTTTTTCATAGCTTTTCCATTCAAAAGCAACTAAAACTACCATTAGTGTAATTACTAATCCTATCTGAAAGAATAGTCCTCTTTTGCGTTCAATACTTATTTTCGGATTTTTTTTAGCTTTCATGACTTTTTATATTTCTTAAATATTAACGAAAATTTATTTTCTATATTTTACTAATTTACCATTTCTTGATAAGAAACGTTATCCATTAAATGGCCTAATTCACTTGCATCAGCAATGGAAATTTTTACCATCCAACCATCCCCATAGGAGTCTGTATTTATCAAGTCTGGCTCGTCCTCCAATTTAGTGTTAAACTCCAACACTTCTCCACCAACTGGCATGAATAAATCCGATACTGTTTTAACTGCTTCAATGGTTCCAAACACCTCATCTTTATCTAATTGCTCGCCCTCTGTATCTACATCTACATATACTATATCGCCCAATTCGGCCTGGGCAAAAGCTGTTATGCCAACATAAGCATTTTCACCCTCTATTCTCACCCATTCATGGTTTTTACTATATTTCAAATTTTCTGGAAAATTCATCTTTTAAAAATTTTTCAAAAATACACTTTTTCAGTTGCTAACAAAATTAGCCAGCCAAAGTAAATCTTATACTAAATCCGGCATTAGTAATTGCGCCAGGGAAAGTGGTAGAAAGAAAAGGATTTGTAATTACTTTATCATAAAATGCTTTTACATTTAAACGTTGATTAATTACATAATCGGCAGAAAATTTGATAGTAATGATTTGCTGTCCTGCGATAATTTGCTCTACATCTTCAATTACTTTTCTGATGACCGTTCTGTTATTTCTGATATTTAAATCGATTTTTAAATCCAAATCGCTATTTATTTTTTTGCTTCTTCCGGAAGATCTAAAATTAAAATATACATCTTTAATTCTATAGCCGGTGCCAATTACATATTCGTTAGATGCTATTTCAGAAAGCTGATTATTGCTAAGTGATAAGGAAAGCATCCTGCTTTTTTTGATTTCAAAACGAGCGAGCAAAGAATTTTTCCAGGTCATGTCTATTTTAAAAAGTGGACTAAATTGCTCATTGATGGAAACTTGTGCGATATCATATTTGGTGTGATAACTCATATTGTTTAGGTTCATTTGTATGTCCCCAGCAGCATCCTTATAGTCTAGATTAGAAGAGAAAGAACTAACACTATAAGAACTTCTGTAAGCATGCCCTAGTGTGAATGTTTCAAAATACCTTTTGATGAATTTTATTTTGGTAAGCCCGTCATAAGTAATTCGCCAATTTGGTAGTGGTATTTTTGGGAATTTTTTCAAGGACACACCAATCGCATCCCTTCCTGTATAAGCTGCAATAAATGCTGGAATCATTACATCTTGTGAAGTAGGGCCATAACCGCCTGTATAAATGGTGTCCGTACCATTTATTGCGTACTCAATTGGGAATCCTGTTAAAGGATCAATTCCTCCAATAAAATCAGGGTTTTCAGCCGCTAATCGTCTGGCAATATCGTTTCTGTAATTTCTAAACTTAGCAAAAGTTTTAGAAGAATATTGCTCATCATCTTTTAAAAAGGCCGTGCTCCATGAAATAATCGATACGCTAAAACCACCTGTTTCAATAGGACTGAAAGATTGGAAACTCCCATGACTATCGGCTCGCCAATATTCCTGACTATTTAAGGATTTTGTTTTGTTGGCAGTAAGTTCAATTCGGAATCGTTTGAAGGGTTCTATGGTACTTCTTAGTGTAAGATTGCTCGAACGGTTTGTTTTATAAAGCGTATTTAAAGCAGTATTAGTCGTAAGCCACCCTTCTGATGCTGCCCTATATCTAATGTCATTTTGGCTGCCAAAAATAAAAGGAAGTCCTGGTGCCATCATACTCCATTGCTGGCCTAAGAAATGAGGTTTTGGCATAAATCCTGGTAGAAATGTACCCCTGTTTTCAGAATAATTTAAAGAGATATTTTTCACAGAAAGCATAAAGCGAGTCAAATACTTAAAAAATTCATATCTATTTTCCTTTTCATCCTCTTCTTGTTCGGCTTGTTGGGTGTTTCTTCCCCTTTGGTTTCGTCCCCCGCGCATCCCTGACTGGTTTACTTTCCTAAAATAGGGCACCTTATTGTAAAGGGTGTTCATGTTGATTTGTCCATTGTATTGCCTTGTATTTGAGTTTTGAATATTGTTGCCTAAATACTGCAAAGATTTAGGAGCTCCTGTCCAATCGTAATTGGCACTATAGCGGGTATTGAGCGACATAAAATCCAAGAATGGAATTTTATTTATTGGCACTTGATAGTTAATGTTTAGTGTTTGATGATACATGGTTACCCTTCCAAAATCCCAGAAATTCTGCCAAACAGTATCTCTCTTTTCTTTATAGTTTGGTTCAGATTTTGAAAGACTCCCGGCTGGCTCATCAATAGTGGCTTTGTTATTTACTGCAAAGTCGATTTTTAGTGTTCTGGTCAAATCGTATTTTACCTCATACATCCTGTTCCAATTAAAATACTTATTGTAAGTAGGGAAAATAAGCATATTTGAATTATTGATATTTCTGAGTTTTGTTTCATTATACTGCCTGTCTAAATCTGTTCGGAAGGAGAAAGATTTTGGCATAGTATTGAAATTAAAATCTTTTATAAGCCGATAGTATTTCGATTTCCCAAAATTCACTTTTGCAAAAGGTTTAATGTTTTTTGGTGTAGTGTGGAAATTATAAGTAAGTGCCCCACGGTAGAGTTTCGTTCTGTTGTATTCTGTATTGATATTTCTAATGAAAGTTTCATTAAAAGAATAGGAAAGCGATACATTTTCTATATCATATACTTTTGGTTTTTTTGATTTCTCATTTTTGCCTTTATTTTTATTAAAAGAGGGCATCTTTCTGACATTTGTAAAATTGATACTATTGCGTTTTACATAGTCCTGTGCAATGTGTTTTAAGGAATCTTTTTCTGCTTTACTGTCGAGTGTTTCTAATGTAGTTTTAAATAGTATATCTGGATCAAGAGGATTATATTGAGGGTTTTGTATTGCCTCCGAAACACCAATATACATTGGAATTTTCACTCCATAGTCTTCCGAGAAAAATTTGCCTAATTCAAAGGTGGATGAAATGTCATACTGAAAGGCGTTTACCCTTTGTCGTTCGTTAAGTTTTTTCTCGATACTTCCAAATCCAATGGTGCTCATGCTTCCTGCAAAAGTTACAGTTCCAAAATCGGCAAGGCGAGTGGTTAGGCGGGAATTAGCTGCCCATCCGCCATACTCATCAAAGTCAGTCAATCGTAATTCGTTCACCCAAATTTCTCCACATTTAGAAAGGCCATCATCAGCAGATTGAATGTTTAGTTTTTTAGGATTTCTAATTCCTATCATTATGGTTTTTACACGCGCCAAATTCGGATTTCCAACAATTTGTATTTTCTTTCCACTTGATAAATATTTGATATAAGGGTTGGAAACATTGGAGTGCGTACCGTTTCTGATAGCATCATTTCTTATTTGCTTTGCTTTTTGAAATTCTTCAAAAGCAATGTCAATTTGGTTGGAAGATGGCCAAATGGCACTGGCACTACTTGTCCCATGTGGAGTTGCTTTTAAGCTCACTTCATATTCGTAATAGTTGGAAACAAAATCAGTTCCTAAACGAATGAAGCAAGAAAAATCGCCATCTTTCAAATCGTCATTCTTCCCTTCCGCATGCACAAACATTTTAATGCGTTTGTAGGAGCGCACATCCAAATCAGTCGTTTTATAAGCAGCCCTTGAATCCCCATCTTTCAAGTCGCAAACTTTCAATACCAAGGATTGCTCGTTTTGTCTTCTAAGAGTAGTAGTAGTATTATCAATTTCCTGCTCAATTCCTGGTGGAACCACATAATTGACAGGACTTCTTTTTCCGTTTTCCTCCACATTTACGGCAGTTACATCAAAAAGGGTGTTGTCCTCATCATCAATTGGAAGGTATTCTCCTGGAGAGGATAAATCAAAATTATACCTCCTCCACTCGCCTCTTACTAAATCTAAGGTAGCAAAACGACAAACAATTGGCTGGCTAAAATCAGCAAAAACCATACGCATAAATCGAATAGATTTAAAATCTTGTATCCCCCCAACTACTTTGTCTGGTTTGTAAATCGGCACTCTAAACTGATACCATTTTACTGAGCGTGTTGCACCATTTTCTGTTTTTACATTTGCGGTAAAAACATCAGAAATGTAACTATCCCCCACGTCCATATTAGGGAAAAGTGATACTTTATACTGAAAATAACTTTCCGATTCACTTAGTGTGTTGTCCTTATTAATGTCCTCCGTATTGGGGATTGTGGTAGAAGAAGTGGAATAGGATTCAGGAGATTGATCGGTAGTAACTGAATTCCCATCCATATTATTAAAGTTCAGATATCTGTCTAAAATTTTGGTTTGATTATTGTCAAAATCACTTCCTCTGTAATAATGAAAATTGTCGCCAGAAGGATCTTTCTGTGCATTTTGATAGGCTTGGGAAGCTATTCCTAAATTGGAGTTATTTGCAATATTCTGAATGTAATCATCAAAGAAAAGTTTTTCATCAGTTGTTCGTAATCCATCCAAGCCAACATCCTGATACGCCCTGGAATTAGGGTCATTATCAAAAGCATTAACAATGGAATAAGTAGTTGGCACCCTTCCCCAAGAAGTTGTATCTACATTTTCAACTGTGGAGGAAGCTGGTAATCCATTTTCAAAACTTTTGTAGCCATCTTTTAAAATATCTTCTGATACATTCCCTAATTGAAAATACAAATCGCCACCACTATGATTTTGGTCTCCATCTTCATTATTGAAAGGGTCCATCATCCAAAATTCTATAAATTCAATATTGGCGGCTTCAAAATCATTGGTTTCCACTTTTCGCATTAATCCTGCCCACTTGTCAGAAGGATTATTAAAAGTTCCATCTGCATTCAAATCAATTACATTATAATTATAAGGACCTCTTTTATTTGGATAATAAGCCACATCCAAAAGTGCAAGATTGGTAATCTGACTTCCCAAATCCGGATCTTTATTGGGGAAAACTTCCTTTTCTGAAACCTCTCTGGAATAATGATAAGATTGCTGAGGGATAGTATTTCCATTTGGCAGACTAATTGTTTTATTTACCCCCGGCGGAGTAATAGAAGTGTTTCGATAAAATAAAGGATCAATAGTGTACCATGCTAGCTTTGCCCTATCAAAACCACTTATTAAATTGTCATTTTCTCCGGCATTTGGAAAAATATTCTCTTGCCCCTGTGGGATACTTGATAAAAACCAAGCACCCATATTTTTCATGTCAATTCCTGTTTTGCTGGCTTCAAAATCATCAATATAAGATATCCCAGAATTGCCCAAAGACTTGTGATGACCAGGAATTAAATGAGCAAATTCGGCTGTTGCGATAAGGGTTGATTTTGCTTTTGTTTCCAAAAAGGGCAGTTTGTCCACCATCTTAGTGATAAACGGAGAAGTTGTTTGATAGGTTCCGTCCAATCCCCAAATGGTATTGGAAATTGGCTCATCCCCAGTATTTATTTTTGCCGTATATGGGCGTTCGGTAAGGTTTAGTACTGTCGCCCCAATAATGAAGTCCTTGTTTATTTCATAATCGATATGCGTACCTATCAATGTTTTATTCTGGATGCCATAGAGCGCATTATTTTCTAATGAAATTTTTATGGGCACTCCTGAATTTAAAATCCCCTGATTGATAATGGTAACTCTACCCAACATATAGTCCACCGTATAATCTTGATTTTCTGTTAATTTTTGTGAGCCAGCTGTTACCGTTACCGAACCCTCCGGTACATTCATGGCATTAAGGGAAATCTCTGCCCCAGATGATGCTTGATAACTACCTTTCAATCGGAATTTATTTAATTCGGGATATTGTTGGGCAATGGTTATAGTGGAATCATAAAGGGCTTGATACACATATTTATCGGCTAGCGTTTGATCAGAAAATTTCCCTCTTAAGTAACTTCCAAAAGGTTCTCGCACAGGAAAAATAATTCTTCCATTTGAGGACTTGGCAGTTATGCCTTCTATAAAATCAAAAACACCATCCGATTGCTTGTCTTGTTGTGCATTTAAATTATCTAAATTCAAAACTTTTATAAGGGGAATTCCATCTAAAATACCTTCTGGAATATAATTGGTAAGTCCTCCAGATTCTTCTGTGTTTTCATAAACCACATCCAAAACAAAATCGTTTTGACTCATCTGATAAGCCCCAATAGCATAGATGTTTTTCATCATCAAATCCCAATTAGGTAATTGTGGAGAGAAGTTAGTGCCTTTCAGTAGTTTTACAAAAAGTGCATCCGGGGCAGTGGGGCCCGTAGTGCTAAGTTCGCCCACTTGAAAAATATTGTTACCAATGGTATACTGAAAAGCAACTGCAAGTACTTCATCATTATTTAGCGCCTGATTTAAAGAGATGTATCCAAGTTGAGAATTCAAGGTATATTCTGATGTGGTTAGCAATCTTGCCCTTTCTAATTTTTCATAATCTTTGGCCGCTTTAAAAATAAAGGAAAGTGGGCCAAAAGTATTATTTACTTGATTAATGTCTCTAGCTGAACTAAAGTTGTTGATTAGATTTTCATATAAATAATTTGCTGAGTCATTATCAGGGTGTAGTGCATTTGGTTTTAAACCAGAAGCAAAATTTGGGGAATTATTATAAATTTCGGTTTCCCCTAAATCCAGAAAAGCAACAATATTTCTTGTATTAGTAGTCGTGCCAGTTTTGTTGGTAATCCAAACCTCTATTTTGGTGATATTGATGCCAGAATTTACAAATGGTAAATTGGAAAGTGCTGCATCATATTTCTCTTTGAAATAGTGCGTCAAAAAATAGTGCTTATTCGATTCATATTGGTCGGCATAAATATCAAACTCTGTAGTTTGCGCTCCACCGCTTACTTCTACTTCTGAAGTTTTACTTTTTTGTTGGGACAAAATACTTGTAATGGTTGTTCTTCCAAATTGTAATTGCGCCTTCATCCCAAAAAGTGATGTACTCCCTGTAATTAGTGTGCCATTTAGGGGCAGGCTCACATTTCCTACTTCTAATTTTTTAATAATTTCATCCTCACTTCCTGTATATTCCAACTTCATTTGGTTTTCAAAATCAAAAGTACTTTCAGTATTATAATTGGTGGTGAGCTTTAGTTTTTCCCCAATTTTACCAATTACATTCATTTGTATTTTCTCTACAAAATCAAAAGATGTAGTTCGCCTTTGCTCTTCTGGCAAGGAGGGGTTATCCAAACGATTTATTCTTAAAGAGAAAATAAGTTCTGCAGACCCCTGAGGGCGAATATCTACAGTGTTGCCACCAAAAAGCCGATCAAAAGCTTGTCCGCCAATGTAGAGTTTTGGCAATCCAAAAGCAGAAGTTTGTTTTACCTTTCGCTCACCTGTACGTATATCCCAATAAGTAGTATTTAATTTTTCAAGCTGATACTGCTGGTATTCTTGAAAACTCATCACTCTAGGAAGTTCTACATTTCTATCCCCTATTCTTTGCCACTGATAATACTGATTTGTGGCAGGATCATATTCAACAAAAGTGTTAAAAATACTAGGATTGTTCATATATAAGCCTCCACTTTCATTTCCATTAAATGGATATGCCAATGAACTGTCATTTTGAGAAAATGACTGCATAGAAAATAGCACAAATACTGCTAATAGTATATATATTTTTTTTCTGCTCAACTCTAGTAAATATTGAATTACATTCCGCTTAAAGCAGATTTCACCAAAGCTTCTACAGATAAGTCTTCAGAGCTGTTTCTCAGAGTCTTATCTACTTTTTGCTCGGCAACTTTTTTGCTAAAGCCCAATGCAACTAATGCAGATAACGCTTGCATTCTTAAATCATTGTCCTGATAAAGAGGAATATCAGTAGTAGTAATTCCCTTGCCTAACTTGTCTTTTAAATCGATTATTATTCTCTGTGCTGTTTTGGCACCAATTCCTTTCACAGATTGCAGGGCGGCAACATCTGCTGTAATAATGTATTGTCTTGTTTCATTTGGTGAAAAAGTGGAAAGGACCACTTGTGCTGTGCTCGGTCCAACTCCTGAAACGGAAATAAGACCTCTAAAAAGTTCTCTTTCATTTTCATCAGAAAAACCATAAAGGGTGTGTGAATCTTCCTTTACTGAAAGGTGGGTAAATAACATGCAATTCTCCTCTTTTATGCTAGAGAATGTTTGTAAGGAAATGTGTAGTTTATAGCCAATACCATTACAATCAATCACCACATAGGTTGGCGTTTTTTCTATCAGTTTTCCTTTAATGTGTGTTATCATTTATTTGCTAGTTTTAAAAAAACAAATCTAATAAAATGAATGATTTTGTTATAAAACAAAACCCTATACTTTTCAGCATAGGGTTTTCATAACTATTTTAAGTAGAATCTTATCTTTTGATGATTAATTTTTTAATTTCCACCAAATTACCATCAGTTGTAAATCTGCCAAAATACATACCATTTGGCAAATCGCCAATAAATATTTTTTGATTCCCCACTTGATTTAACGTAATAGTTTTGAGCTGATTGCCTAAAATATCTACTATTGCTATTGTACATTTTTCCTTAGCAGTATAAAAAATGTTGGTATAATCCTTTGATGGATTTGGATAAAAATTAGATATTTTTTCTGATAAATACTTATCCTCAATTGCGGTAGTTATTGCATTAAAGGTTACAATAAAACAAGTTATGTCCGTTGAATCTGAATCATCAAAAAAACAATATTCAACTTTTCCCATGCTTGACAATCCGTATGCATCATAATAACCACTATGAGCCTCAAGATCAGGATAGACAACGGTTTGTCCAGAGGCAATTGTTGTTTTTAAAGAAAGTGTGGTACCAACAGCATAGCATTGCTCTGCCCAACAAAAAGAAAACTCAGTCGTAGGAACATTAATAATTGGAGTCATTCTGCACCTAACATCTAAAGATTTATTAGCTGTATTAGTGACTATTAAATGAGAGGTTAACTGCAAATTAGGATTCCCTACAATAAGTGTATCGCCCGTAACTACCAAACTTTGCGAAAAAGTTAAAATTGAAACTGTAACTGCAAGTAAAAAGAATGAAATTCTCTTCATAATTTATTTTTTAGCAAATATACAAATTATTACTAAAAACGAATGAATTTTGAACATCTAAGAAAGCTTTTAAAAAAGCCCTAATTAATAGAAGAAACTCAATATTTCATGCTATATTTGTGCACTTAACCCTAAAAGAATTTCTCATGAAACGAATTTTATTAATAGCTCTAGTCGCATGCCTATCTATAAGCAGCTCATTTGCACAATTACCGGATGGCAGTTTAGCTCCCGATTGGACGCTAACTGACCTAAACGGAACTACACACAATATGTACAGCTATTTAGATAGTGGCTATACTGTATTTATTGACTTTTCTGCAATTTGGTGTGGCCCTTGTTGGAATTATCATATTTCTGGAGCTTTAGAAAATTTATATATTGATCATGGACCTTCTGGCTATCCTAATGTTAGCCCGACAACTACTAATGATGTGATGGTATTTTTTATTGAAGGGGATCAAGGGACGGTCGCTGAACTAAATGGAACAGGAAGTAGTACAATGGGAAATTGGGTTGCAGGCACTCCTTATCCTATATTTTGTACTGATGGAATAGTAAACAATGATGCTGTCTCTTCAGCTTATTCAATCGGTTATTGGCCAACAATTTATAGAATTTGTCCTGACAGGGTGCTTATAGAATCTGGTCAAAGTTCAAATCCTTATAGTTTTGTAAGTTCATGCCCTCCTCCGACAACAAATATAAATGATGTAAAAGCAATGACTTATGAAGGAGAATCTGAAACTTGTTTAGGTGATTTAACTCCTGAAATTAAAGTTCAAAATTACGGTTTGACAAACCTTACTTCTTTTGATGTTGAGGTATTAGTAAATGGAGTACAAAACTCTGTAACACCATGGACAGGTAACCTTGCTACTTATCAACTTGCTACTATTACACTTCCAACTATCACTGGAATTACTGGCACATCAAGTATTGATATTAAAACTACGAATCCAAATGGAGGATCTGATGATGATATGTCAAACAATGATATTAATTTTACCGCTACATTAGCTTACCAAACTGCACATGTAGATGTAACTGTTGGAATTACAACTGATCAATATGGTTCAGAAACTACTTGGGATATTAAATCAAGTTCTGGAGCTGGAATTGCGTCAGGCGGTCCATATGCAGATGGATCTGTTTCGCCTCAAACTCCTGTTACAACAACTCTTTCACAAGATGAGTGCTATACATTTACTATTTATGATTCCTACGGTGATGGTATTTGTTGTAGTTATGGACAAGGGAGTTATTTGGTCACTGATGGAAACGGTTATACCTTAGCTTCTGGCGGTCAATTTTCTGATGAGGAAAAAACTCAATTTAGAACTGAAATATCAAGCCCCATATCTTGGGATTGCATAAGCCCAGGAAACTGTCAAGATCCAGGTACAGGAAATGGACAATATAATTCATATACACAATGTATGACAGCATGTGTTTCAACAGATATAAATGAGAATGTATCAGAAAGAGATTTTATTATATTTCCAAATCCAGTAAATGATATTGCAACACTATCTTTCACTACTACTGAAAAAAGCAAAACAAAAATTACGATAACAAACATTTTAGGAGAAGTTGTTTATACTAACGAAATCGGATCTCTTCCCTCTGGCAAACACATTATGCCTATTTCTACTTCTGAAATTATGGAAGGAATGTATTTTGTAAACTTAATCGTAAAGAATAAGATAATCACTAAAAAGATTACAATTGTTAGATAATAATTAATTGGTTAATACAATAAAAAAGCCAGCATATGCTGGTTTTTTTATTGGTTGAAAATTCATTTAGATGAGATAAATAATTAATTTAGCAACCCATTTAAAAATAAAAAATGAGAAAACAAATTTTAACTTTTTTAGTGGTATTGCTTACTACCACTTTTAGCTTTTCGCAAAATGCGAGGGAACTCCCTAATATAGAGGTAAAGACCCTAAAAGGAGATGCTTTCAATATCTCAGAACTTAATAATGACGGGAGTCCAATAGTAATTTCCTTTTGGGCAACTTGGTGCAAACCGTGCAAAAAGGAATTAAATAATATTTCGGAAGTATATGAAGATTGGCAAGAGGGAACTGGTGTAAAATTAGTAGCAATTTCAATTGATGATACAAGGTCAATGTCAAAAGTAGCACCTTATATTAACTCATCTGACTGGGAATATGAAGTTTACTTAGATCCGAACAAAGACCTTTGTCGTTTGCTTGGCGTATCTACCGTTCCTCATACTTTTTTGCTAAATGGTAAAAAAGAAATAGTGTGGCAACATAGAGGATATGTAGAAGGAGATGAAGATGAGTTGTATAATAAAATTGTAGAGTTAGTAAAATAAGACTATGAGAAAAATAATTGCTTTTCTTTTTGTATTGCCTTTTTTTGGCTTAGCTCAAAACAATAGTGGAGAAATTCATGGTGATTTTGATCTCAGCCTACAAACTTACAATGAAGATGAAAGTATTGGGGCACTTGCTGCTGATGAGGTGATACTGAACAATGCTTACTTTAATCTGCTTTATACAAAAGGTAAATTTACAGTGGGTGTTCGCTATGAAAGCTACTTAAATGCCCTAAAAGATTTTGACCCAAGATATAATGGAAATGGAATCCCTTACCGATTTGCGCAATACAATAACGATGGCTTGGAAATTACTGCTGGTAGTTTTTATGAGCAATTCGGAAGTGGTTTAATCCTTAGAAGTTATGAGGAAAAAACATTAGGAATTGATAATGCCATGGATGGAATAAGATTGCGCTATAGCCCAATTTCAGGAGTATATCTCAAAACTTTTATAGGTAGGGAAAGGAAGTTTTTTGAGTACAGTAAAGGAATAGTTAGAGGGGCGGATGGAGAGGTAAATATCAATGATATTTTGAAATTAACTACAAAAACAAAAGCAATTTTAGGAGGATCGGTAGTTAGCCGATTTCAAAATGCTACCAACCCTAATTTTAATATTCCTGAAAATGTATCTGCTTTTGCAGGGAGAATGAATATTATCAGTGGCGGACTCAATTGGTATAGTGAATATGCTTGTAAAATAAATGATCCAATCGGAAGTTTGACCGAAAACAATTATGCAAATGGGAGTGCTATCACCTCAAATCTTACTTATTCTCAAAAAGGAATTGGTATTTCATTAGAGGCGCATAGAGTGGATAATATGGTTTTTAGAGCTGATCGTGATGCAGTTGGAAAAGATTTGTTGTTAAATTATATTCCCTCTATTTCCAAACAACATGCTTATACTTTAGTGTCTTTGTACCCTTATGCCACACAGCCAAATGGGGAGGCAGGCTTTCAAATTGATTTATTTTATAAATTAGAAAAAGGAAATTGGATAGGCGGAAAATACGGTACTAAACTCGATGTTAACTTTTCTAGAATTAATGCTTTAAATGGCGGCCCTTCTTATTTGAGTGATGATATAAATCATGAGCCAATGCTAGTTAGTTTGAAAGGGGAAGCGTTGTATTACCAAGATTTTAATGTGGAGATTACAAGAAAAATAAACAGAAAAGTAAAGATAGTGGTAGTATTGGCTAAACAATCCTATAATAAAGATGTGGTGCAGCAGCAAACAGGCTATGGAATAATTGAATCCGATATTGCCGTTTTGGATCTTACCTATAAAATAAAAAAAGGACACTCCATTAGGGTAGAATTGCAAGAGCTAAAAACCGAACAAGATGATGGCGATTGGAGTATGGGCTTGGCAGAATATACCATTTCTCCACATTGGTTTTTTGCCATTCAGGATTTGTACAATTGGGGGAATAAAAACCCTGATAAACAATTACATTATTTTAATGCAGATGTTGGCTACATAAAAGGAGCCAACCGATTCACCATTGGTTATGGAAAGAAAAGAGAAGGTATTTTTTGTGTAGGAGGAGTTTGCAAAACCGTTCCTTCTTCCAATGGACTAACCCTAAGTATTTCTAGTAGTTTCTAAAAAATTGAAAATGAAAAATTTATTAAACCTACTATTGATTGTTGCATTTTTTGGCGCTTGTGATATTGTGGAAGAACCTTTTGCAACTAATGGAGGAACGCCTGTTGATACCTCAAGCCCAACTACTTTTATAAAAAAGATATTGGTGGAAGATTATTCTGGGCACACTTGTTCTAATTGCCCAAATGCAGCCAGAGAATTGGATGCACTTATTGATATTTATGGGGAAAAGATTGTGCCAATTACAATTCATGTTGGCAAAACTTACGCAAGGCCATTTCACATAAGTCAGGCGCCAAAATACCAATATGATTTCAGAACCGAAACTGGCAAAAGTTGGGATAATTTATTTCAGATTACAAATTTAGGTTTGCCAAAAGGAATGATAAATCGCATAGGGGTTCCAAATTCAACACATGGAGCAGAAGTAACGAATTGGAATTCTATTGTTCAATCTGTTGCTTCTGATGAGCCTGATTTTGGAATTACTATTTCCTCCTATATAAACGGAAATGCTGGCAGTGTGGATGTAAATATTAAAGTATTAAATGATATTCAAGGCGATTTTAATTTAGTTTTATGCCTTACGGAAGACAGCATTATTAATTGGCAAAAAGACGTGGAAGCCTTCCCAAATGTAGATGTAGAATTTTATATACATAAACATGTGTTTCGAACCTCTATAAATTCAGCTTGGGGAGAAGCTTTGCAAGCTAGCAGTATCTATAATCCGGATGAAGAAATAGATAAATCTTATATTATCAATTTAGATAATTTGGAGCAATATAATATTGATTATTCTTTAAATACACTCGAACTTGGAAATGGGAATGCAGGCGGATGGAATAAAAATAATATGTATGTTGTTGCTTTTATTTATGACAATACTACTTTTGAAATTGAGCAAGTGGAAGAAGCACATTTAATAACTCCATAAAAATATTTATTATGAGAAAAAAATTACTTACACTTTTTGCAATTAGCTGTTTTGGTTTTTATTCAATGGCTCAAACTAGTGATGAAATAGCTGATGGAAAATCACTTATTGAGGCTTATGTTTCCCCTTTAGGAAATAGTTTGGGAGCTGCCCTAAACAATGGATGGTACAATACTGCAAAACCCCATCACTTAGGTGGTTTTGATATTACTATTACAGCCAACCTTGTACTTGTTCCTACAGATGCAAAAACATTTAACATTACGGGATCTAATAATGGTACTTTTAATGGAGTAGAAGGAAGTGAAAATACTCCTACAATTTTAGGAAATACAACTGCTGGAAAAGCAACTTATAATGGTACTAAGTTTGATATGCCTAAAGGATTGAATATTCCTCTGCTACCTATCCCTATGTTGCAAGCTGGAATTGGACTGATAAAAAATACAGAAATAGATGTTCGCTTCATGCCAGAGATTGAAATGAAAGGCGTTAGTACTGACTTGTTTGGGATTGGCGTCAAACATGATATTTTACAATGGCTTCCAATTGTAGATAAAATACCAATAGACGTTTCTTTTCAGGCTGGCTATACTAAATTAAATTCTCAAGTCATGCTTGAATATGATGTAAATGGAGTTGGAAAAAATGCAGAAGCAGCTTTAGATATTAGAGCAACAACATTTAATATTTTGCTTTCCAAAAAAATTGCAATGTTAACGGCTTATGCCGGCTTGGGATACAATTCTACAAAAACAACATTCAATGTAGATGGAGAATATAATATTGCAGGGCTGAATTTTGATGTGAACGAATTAACTGAATTTGAATTTGAAAGCAACAATAATCTAAGGGCAAATGTTGGGTTTCGTTTTCAGTTAGCAGTTTTAGCTATTCAAGCCAATTATACTTTCTCAGAATATCCTGTGGCAACAGTTGGCTTAGGGATTAGCATCAGATAAGATGAATTTACATAAAATTCTTACCTTACTTTTTTTTTGTGGAATTCTAACTTATAATACTAATGCTCAAAGTTTTGGTGGTGGAATTATTGTGGGAGCAAGCACAAGTCAAGTAGCTGGCGATTTGTTGGGCGGATTTAACAAAATTGGATTGCTTGCTGGTGCTTACACCAACCTGAAAATTAAAGAAAATATTAGTTCTCAATTTGAAATAACTTATATAGAAAAGGGAAGTAGAAATCCTAAGCTTCATGAAGATGATACACCTGATGAAATTACTCTCTCTTATATTGAGGTTCCACTGAGTGTTAATCTTCAACAAAAAGAAAATTTAGGAATTGAAGTTGGAATCTTGCCCGCTTTTTTAATAAATGCAGAAATGAATGATTACCTTTCGGAGATTAAAGAAATAGATCCTGCTTTTACAAAATATGACTTTGGTATTTTTGCTGGAATTAATTATCATATAACGGATAACATAATCCTAAATACAAGAATTAGCAATTCTATTATTCCTATTCGCCCCCATACTTTTAACCTTACAGATGGGTTGAATAAAGGACAATATAATACCGTCCTTAGTTTTACAATACATTACAAAATAAGATGAGCAAAAAACACAAAATAGTGGTGGCCGTAAGTGGTGCTAGTGGTGCTATTTATGCCAAAGTTTTGTTTGATAAATTAGTTCAAATGAAAGATCAAATTAAGGAAGTTGGAATGTTGATGAGTGAAAATGCAAAATTTGTTTGGCAAACGGAATTAGGAAATAATGACTATCAGAATTATCCTTTTACTTTTTATAAAAAAAAGGATTTTACGGCTCCTTTTGCAAGTGGCTCAGCAAACTTTAATATTATGATAATCTGTCCTTGCTCAATGGGTGCAATGGGAAGAATTGCAAATGGAATATCTTATGATTTAACATCAAGAGCAGCTGATGTAATTTTGAAAGAAAGAAGAAAACTGATTTTAGTTGCAAGAGAAACTCCATATAATTTAATTCATATAAAAAACATGAAAGGTATTACGGAAGCCGGAGGAATCATTTGTCCCGCAACACCTTCATTTTATAGCAAACCAAAAAACTTTGAAGAACTTGCGGCTACTGTAATTGACAGGGTATTAACACTCTCTGGTTTACAAAATAAGGCATATAGTTGGGGGAAAAAACAATAATTTACCCAACTTTGTGTTATGATATAGATAAAAATAGATGACATGTTAGAATTCAGCAAAAAAGTCCTTAATAAAGTCTGTTTCGATAAAGCCCTTTTTAGAAAAGAATTGCAAAAAAGCCTTAGATGGCTTACTAAAACAGAAATAACCCATTTAAAAATTTGGACACTTGCGACTTTTAGTCAGTACAAGGGGATTATCTTGGAAGTGTTCGATCAGATTTCTTAATAAATTCTATATTTCTTTTAAGGCCCTTAAAGCCAGTCCTTTTCACAGCTGACCCTTCAAATATTTCCTCAAATTTTTCTTCTGTTAAATTTTTCCAATCTTCTTTTTTAAAAGATAATAATTCTTTTTTCGGCAAAAAACTGGGCTCATTATGAGGAATTGAAAATTTGTTCCAAGGGCAAACAATTTGACAAATATCACAGCCAAACATCCAATTTTCAAACTTTCCTTGCATATTTTTTGGGATAGAATTTTTCAGCTCAATGGTAAAATAGGAAATACATTTACTGCCAACTACTACATAGGGCTCTGTTATGGCATCAGTTGGGCAAGCATCAATGCATTTTGTACATGTTCCACAATAATCTTTTATTGGCGCATCATAAGTAAAAGGAATATCTACAATAAGTTCTGCTAAAAAAAAATAAGAGCCCTGCTCTTTACTTATTAAGTTGGTGTGTTTACCAACCCATCCAATGCCACTTTTCTCTGCCCAGGTTTTTTCTAAAACAGGGGCTGAATCCACAAAAAAACGACCGTTTATCTCTCCCATTTCATCTTGCAAAAACTGAAAAAGTAATTTTAATTTTTTCTTTACCACTTTATGATAATCTTTACCAAAAGCATACATAGATATTTTAGGTGCATTTTTATCCTCTTGTTTTGCAGGGAGATAATAATTGAACGCTAATGAAATTACGGACTTTGCTCCATCCACCAATAGTCTTGGGTCGAGTCGTTTGTCGAAATGACTTTCCATATAGTTCATCTCTCCATGGGAATCTTTGGCGAGCCATCTTTCTAATTGTAGTGCTTCTTTATGTAAAAAATCTGCTCTGGATACTTTGCAATAAGTAAAACCTAGTTCTTTTGCTTTTTCTTTGAGTAAAAAAGTATGATTTGGAGAAGACATTTTTAATCAAACAAATCTGATTGCTTTGTCGGCCCTGTTTTACCTAAGTGCTTGAAGGATTTTTCAGTCACTTGCCTACCTCTTGGGGTACGCATCAAATATCCTTCCTGAATTAAAAAAGGTTCATATACCTCTTCAATAGTCCCGACTTGCTCTCCAACAGCAGTAGCAATAGTGCTTATTCCAACAGGTCCTCCATCAAATTTATCAATGATAGCCGAAAGGATTCTATTGTCCATCTCATCTAATCCATCTGCATCTACATTTAGTGCTTTCAATGAAGAATTAGTAATCTCTAAATTGATATTTCCATCTCCTTTTATTTGAGCAAAGTCACGAATTCTTCTAAGTATTGCATTTGCTATTCTTGGCGTTCCTCTACTTCTTCTGGCTATTTCTGTTGTTGCATTTTTTGTAATACCAACATCTAATATGGAAGCCGAACGATTTACAATTCCTGAAAGTAAATCTGAAGGATAATATGAAAGGCGGGAATTAATTCCAAACCTTGCTCTAAGTGGGGAAGTAAGTAATCCTGAACGAGTAGTTGCTCCTATCAAGGTAAAAGGATTTATTTGCAATTGAACAGAGCGGGCATTCGGACCAGATTCTATCATAATATCAATTTGGAAATCTTCCATTGCAGAATATAAATATTCTTCAATAACTGGATTTAATCTATGAATTTCATCAATAAAAAGAACATCTCTCTCTTCTAAATTAGTCAGAAGCCCAGCCAAATCTCCTGGCTTATCCAATACCGGGCCAGAAGTAGTTTTAATATTTACACCTAATTCATTAGCTATAATATAGGCTAAAGTAGTTTTGCCAAGCCCTGGAGGACCATGCAAAAGCGTATGGTCAAGTGCATCATTTCTCTCACTTGCTGCTTGAATAAATATTTTCAGATTCTCTACAATTTGTTCTTGTCCAAAAAAATCATTGAATAACTTGGGTCGTAAAACTTGTTCAAAAACGATTTCTTCTTCTGAAAGATTTTCAATATTTGAATCTAATTCTTCACTCATTACAAAAGCAAATGTAAGCAAACTAATTCATAAAAAAAGGGCTAAAATACTAACCCTTAAATTTTGTATTAACAATTTTTAGTGATGTAAATGCTTAGATTCATCAAGCATAGGATGGTTTGAAGTTTCTAATGGTGCCTTTGTTAAAGTGTTTAGTGTAAAATGAATTAACAATCCTGCAAAGCCAAGTCCTATTCCTATTTCGGAAAATCCAATATGACCATGAGTATTTAATGTTCCTGGAGCAACCAATAAATAAGAGTTAATCCAGTGTCCAATTAAAATAATAATACTTACAAAAATCAATCTTCCTTTTTTTCGTTTTGCATCTCTACTCATTAGTAAGATAAGAGGAAATAAAAAGTTTATCAGCATAGAAAACCAAAATAAGAATTTGTAATTATGTACTTCCAATCTGGCAGTATAATAAGTTACTTCCTCTGGAATATTGGAGTACCAAATAAGCATAAACTGAGAAAACCAAATATAAGTCCACACCAATGAGAATGCAAAAATCCATTTTCCTAAATCATGAATATGGCTATCATTTACATCTTTTAAGTATCCTTGTCTTTGCAAGTAAAGTGTAAATAATAAAATAGTTGTAAATCCTATTGCTGCCCATTCTGAAAAAACATACCATCCAAAGATAGTTGAGAACCAGTGCGTATCAATTGACATAATCCAATCCCAAGATGCCATAGCAGATGTTATCGCAAAAAACACCATGAACCAAGCTGAGGTACTTACTCCTCTAAAGTGAATTGAAGTACCACCTTCCTTGTCTTCTAAAACAGATAACGTTCTTAGTTTTCTAGCAAAGAAACTCCATCCTAATAAATAAATTATTGTTCTGATAATAAAGAAAGTTGCATTTAAATAAGCTTCTTTCCCGGCAATAATTGAATCATAATGATCACTTGCAGGATTCATAATTCCTTCATGTAGCCAGTGATAAATATGATTCCAATGCATAATAGATGCTACCATGATTAATAACATAATTGCACTAAATACAGGTAATGCGCCCATAATAGCCTCAGGAACTCTTTTTAAAACAATTGACCATCCTGCTTCAGCAACATATTGTAAGGCAACAAAAAATACTGCAAATACTGATATCCCTAAATAGAAATATGTGTTAAATAAAAGTGCAGACCAAGCGCCATGAGGATTTGATACAAACCCAAAAATTAATGCAATAAGTCCAATTGCCATTAAGGTCATTGAAAGATTCTTTGCTTTTTTATCTATTGTAAACATTCTATTATATTTTTTATTCTAAACCGTAATGTTGTAATTCTTCTTGTACATAAAGAGTTATTTTCCATCTTTCCTCTTCCGAAAGTTGAGATGCATGTGGTCCCATAGAATTTAATCCATAAGTAATAGCATGGAAGATATGCCCTGCCTTTAAATCATTCATAGGAACGCCAGCTCTTCTTATTAATTTGCCATCATTGTAATGAGGAACTACCGAGTAAAGTGCATGTTTTACTGTACCGCCTCCAGCTCCAGTTTCTCCATGGCAATGCTCGCAAAACATTCCGTATAATTCTTTCCCATCTGCAAGATTTTCAGCATTATTCTCAATTGGATTAATTGCTTCATCCCCAGCCTTTAAATAACCATCTAATGTCTCGTCAAAATTAAAGGTTGATAATTTACCTCTAGCAATAGTCCCTTCAACAGGAGTTCTTGCATTCATTCCGTTAATAGTATTCTCACCATAAGTTTCTTGAGATGGAGAACGATACATATTTGGCATATATTCATATCCAGGACTAGAGTCGCCTCCTGTACATGATGAGAAAAATAATACTACAGTAAAAAATCCAAGTTTATTAAATACTTTATTCATGATTAAAAGTCTTTTTCATTAATTTCTGAAGCACCTGTTTTCTTCAAGATCTCTTTTATTGCAGACGCATCTCCTTCAACCTCAATTTCCATTAAGAATTTATCATCAGTTGTTCTTTCATCTGGGCTATCCGATTTTGCTCCAGGAAACAAGCCATTTCTGAACAGATAAGTAATTGACATTAAATGTGCAGCAAAGAGTACCGTACATTCAAATAATACTGGAACAAAAGCCGGGACATTATGATAAAATGTCCAGTTAGGCTTTCCTCCTATGTTCTGCGGCCAATCTACTTGCATCATGTAATAAATCATTAAGGACCCTAGCGTTAAGCCTAAACATCCATAAATAAATGATGTAATTGCCATTCTAGTTTCTTTTAACCCTAATGCTTTATCTAAGCCATGAACAGGAAAAGGAGAATACACTTCCTTAATTTCAATGTTGTTAGATCGTATCTCTTTTACTGAAGACAATAGTACTTCTTCATCATCAAAAATTCCGTATATTGTATTTGTACTCATTATTTTTTGTTTTTATATTCAGACCCTGAAGATTTAACAATAGTTTTTAATTCTGCTTGTGCAATAACTGGGAAAACTCTTGCATATAGCAGGAACAATACAAAGAAGAATCCGATTGTTCCTAAATAAATTCCTATATCAATAAACGATGGAGAGAACATACTCCATGATGATGGTAAGAAGTCCCTGTGTAAAGAAGTTACAATAATCACAAAACGCTCAAACCACATGCCAATATTTACAAAAATTGATAAGATAAATGTTGCTACAAAAGAAGTTCGAATACTCTTAATCCAATATAATTGTGGAGTAAGCACATTACATGACATCATAATTGCATATGCCCACCAGTAGGGCCCAGTTGCTCTATTTAAAAAAGCATATTGTTCAAACTCAACACCAGAATACCATGACATAAAAAGCTCAGTAATGTAAGCTGTCCCTACTAATGAACCTGTAAGCAAAATAATAATATTCATATATTCAATATGTTTGACTGTAATATATGATTCTAAGTTTACAACCTTTCTCATAATAATAAGTAACGTTTCTACCATTGCAAATCCTGAGAACAATGCACCTAACACAAAGTAAGGAGGAAAAATTGTTGTATGCCAACCAGGAATAATAGAAGTTGCAAAATCCATTGATACAATAGAGTGTACTGAAAATACTAGTGGGGTTGCTAATCCTGCTAATACCAATGAAACTTCTTCAAACCTTTGCCAATGTTTTGCTTTTCCACTCCAGCCAAAAGAAAGGAAAGAATACAATTGTTTTTTCATTGGGCTAATGGTAGCACTCATTCTGTCTCTTATCATTGCAAAATCAGGTATTAACCCAATATACCAAAATACCACAGATACGGAAAAATAAGTAGAAATTGCAAATACATCCCAAATCAATGGAGAGTTAAAGTTCATCCAGAGAGATCCGAACTGATTCGGAATTGGAAAAACATAATATGCAAGCCATGGTCTCCCCATATGTATAATAGGGAAAAGTGCCGCTTGTACTACAGCAAAAATTGTCATTGCCTCTGCTGAACGATTAATTGACATTCTCCATTTCTGACGGAACAATAACAATACAGCTGAGATTAAAGTTCCGGCATGCCCTATTCCGATCCACCAAACAAAATTTGTAATATCCCAAGCCCAGTTTACAGTTTTATTCAATCCCCAAACCCCAATACCAGTACCAACTGTATATGCTATTGACAAAACTCCCCAAAGGAACAAAACAAATGACAGGGAGAAAAGAATCCACCAATACTTATTGGCTTTCCCTTCAACGGGACGAGCTACATCCTTTGTTATATCATGATATGATTTCTTGCCAAGAATTAATGGGTCTCTAATTGTTGCTTCTTTTTGCATATCTCTTTATTAAGATTTATTTCTAATTTTTGTTTGATAGAACGCTGATGGCGAGACATTTAAGTGCTCTAATAATTGATAAGCTCTTTTGTCTTTCTTTAGCGCTTGTACCTGATGTGAAGCGTCATTTACATCTCCAAATACAATGGCATTAGTAGGGCAAGCTGATGAACAAGCAGTTTGCGCATCTTCATCATTAACTGTTCTTCCTGCTTTTTTCGCATCCAACTTAATTTCTTGTATTTTCTGTAAACACATTGAACATTTTTCAATAACTCCTCTTGAACGAACAACAACATCAGGATTTAATACCATCTTTCCGTAATCGTCATTCATATTGAAATCAAATTTATCGTTCTCTGAATATTGGAACCAATTGAATCTTCTTACTTTATAAGGACAGTTGTTTGCACAATATCTTGTTCCAACACATCTGTTATAGGCCATATGATTTTGTCCTTCAGCACCATGAGATGTTGCTGCAACAGGACAAACCGTTTCGCAAGGAGCATGATTACAGTGCTGACACATAACTGGTTGATAAACCGTTTCAGGATTTTCTGAAGGGTCCTCCATTTCAGTATACATATCAATAGCAGATCTCTTCTCTTCCTCTGCCAACTCATTTGTCATATCTGAGGAGAAGTAACGATCAATACGCAACCAATGCATATCTCTTGATTTTCTGACTTCTTCTTTTCCTACAACTGGAACATTGTTTTCTGCATGACAAGAAACCACACAGGAGGCACATCCAATACAAGAAGTTAAGTCGATTGACATATTCCAGAAATGGCCTGTTGAATGATCAAATTCATCCCAAAGTGTAACTTTCTCTGCTGTTTTTGGTCCATCATGTGTAGCATAAGTAACATCATGATTGCCAGATTTTGGATCTTTAATGAAGTCCGCAAGAGTAGTTTCTTTTACAATCTCTCTCCCCATCATTGTATGATGCAACTGAACTGCAGCAAATTCATATTCACCCCCCACTACTTTAATAGTTGCTTTACCATTTCCTAATGAAAAAGCATTAAATCCAATTTCATCACCACATTTACCTGCAGCAGTTCTACCATAACCTACAGCCATTGCTACAGTTCCAACTGCTTGCCCTGGCTGAATCATTACAGGAACATTCTTTAAGGTAATACCATTAACAGTAATATTTACCATATTACCATTTAATGCTCCATTCGAAACATTCCAGTTTTTAATTCCTAAATCACGAGCAGTAGATGCCGACATAGTTAGGTAATTATCCCAGCAAGCTCTGGAAAGCGGATCAGGTAATTCTTGTAACCAAGGATTATTAGATTGATTACCATCCCCCATTGAGATTTTTTCAGTCATTTCAAACTCTATTGACTCTGATTTTGATAAATCAAATGAAGGAACTGCAGTTAACTTTGCATCAGCATTTACAATCCCATTACCTCTTGTAAAATATCCATCATGCACTGATTTATTCCAATCAATATCAGTATAGAAATTTTGCAAGTAAGCATAATAATCAGATTTACCCATCCAAGACATAATACTCTCTTGGAATTGTCTTCCGTTAAATAATGGTGCAATTGTTGGTTGCATTAAAGTATACTCTCCATTTGATGGATTCGCATCATCCCAGCTTTCTAAATAATGATTATCAGCACATACATAGGTCATATTAGCAGCTGATTCATCATTATAAAGTGATGTAGCAACCGTTAATCCTACTTTAGCAACTCCTGAATTATACTCAGCAGCATTTTGTAAAGTGTATGAAGGGTTTACATTATGTGTAAATAATGCTGCAATATTTCCAGCATTCATATCTTTTATAAGTTCAGCAACCGCAGTATCATCTCCTTGTTTTAAGTAAGAAGGATTTGATAATGATATAGTGTTGTTACAATTTTCTAATTTAAGGTTAATCTTGTTTACCAATATTTGAACATTAGTATTATTACTATTACAAACAACAATTGATTTTCCTACATTTTTCAATAAATCAGTAGCTAATTTTTCAATTCTGCTATCAGTAGAAGCCCCTTTTAATGCATTATAAAGATTAGATAATAAACCCGCTTGTTCTGATGGTTTTATTTGAATTCTTTCATCAGCATTAGAACCAGTTAAAGTCAATGCTGACTCTACTTGGTAATGTTTTGCCATCTTTCCTGATTTAGGATCTCTCCCTGCAGCATACTGAGCAGCATAATCAGCATTAAGCCAATTACCTAAAAAATCAGCACCAAAAGAGACAATAACATTTGCTTTATCAAAACTATAAGTAGGCAATGCTCTTAGGCCAAATGTAGCTTTATTGGCATCTAGCATTCCACTATATGAAACAGCATCCATTTGCACATGCTTTACATTTCCATATTTCTTTGAAAAATCTGCAATTAAACTTTTTGTAGAAGGACTTAAAACAGTTGAAGTTAAAATAGCAATATTTCCACCATTAGCAGAAATCTTCTCTAACTCAGTAGTGATTTCAGAATCAACAGTATCCCAATCAGTATCAGAACTTGATTTCATTGGATTTTTTAATCTTCCTGAATCATACAATGAAAGTACTGAAGCTTGAATTCTTGCGTTTATTGCAGTTTTGTTTGCTTCAATTTTAATAGGACGTCCCTCTCTTGTTTTAACTAAAACAGACGCAAAGTCATGACCATCATACATTGTAGATGCATAGTAATTTGAGACACCTGGAGTAATCTCGTCTGGCTTTACAACATAAGGAATTGCTTTGTTAACAGGAGTCTCACAGGCAGCTAAAGTTGCTGCAGCTGTTGTAAATCCTAAAAACTTTAAAAAATCTCTTCTAGATGTAGCTGTTGAAGAAATGTTTTCTTTATCCCCTAAAAACTCATCAACTGGAATTTCTTCAACAAATTCGTTTTGTCTTAATTTTTCTACAATCGGATCATTATTTAGCTCTGCTAAACCTTTCCAATATTTTTTTGCTTTTGTCATATTATAAAACTAAATACTTAATTAATAATGGCACTTACCACACTCCAAACCTCCAATCTTATCTACAGTGATTTTTTCACCAGCATATTTCTCTTTCATCTTTTCGTGCATGCTAGTATAGTAGTCGTTTCCTTCCATTTTTACTTCTGTTTCTCTATGGCAATCAATACACCACCCCATAGTTAAATCATTCTCTTGCCAAACAACATCCATCTCCTCTACAGCACCATGACATTCTTGACACTCTAATTTACCAACAGTAACATGTTGCGAGTGATTAAAGTAAGATAAATCAGGAAGATTATGAATTCTTACCCATTTGATAGGTTTTTGCTCATACCCTTCAATGTATGATCTTGTATTAACATCAAAACCAATAGCATCATAAATTTTAGCAATTTCAGTTTCACCAGTATTTGTACCGCTTGAAATATAAGTATGACAATTCATACAGACATTTGCTGATGGGATACCTGCAGTCTTACTGTTTCTGGCACCAGAATGACAATAGTTACAATCAATACCATTATCCCCAGCATGGATTTTGTGGGAGTAAGCAATAGGCTGTTCAGGTTGGTAATTTGTTGTAACACCAATTCCCATCATAGCATCAAAAACAATTTTTAGAACAATGATAAAGCCAATAAAAACTACAGCAACTACTGCAGGAAAGTTTGCTAAAAACGCTTTGCAAAAATTATTTACTGATTCTAATACTGATTCTGTTGGTTGATCTAATGTAGCTTTTAATGCGTTTTTTACGCTAGTAAGCGTAAAAATAATTACAATCAAAATAAGGGCGGCTAATAATAGTTTTTTTATTGCACTCATTCCTTCTTCTTGCTTTGAAACAACTTCTTCTGTAGTCTCTTTTACTTCTGGCACATATGAAGATATGTATGCTAATACTGCCTTAATTTCATCTGCATCAAGTGCTTGTGGTGGCATTAGTGTAACGCCAAAATCTGCAGGATTTTGGACATATTTAATTATCTCATCTTCTGACCTTCTATCTAGAACCCCTTGCAAATCAGGACCGACTAGTTTGCCTCCTCCAATGGTGTGACATGCGGTACATCCAGTCGATTTAAAAATTTGTTCTCCTTCCGATTGCGCAAATATATTTGCTGAAAGTGAAAATAAAGCCACAAGAAGCAGGAGGTGACTTTTTAGGTTTTTTATTCGAGTCATCTTTATTTTATGTATTCAATTTTCGGCTGCAAATTTATATTTTTCAGTCAATTGAAATATGAGGAAAGTCATTATTTAGTATAATTTATAATTGTTCTAAATAATAAATAAAGGTCTCTAATAAAACCGGAAGTAAAGATGTGCTTTAATTAGTTTATTACTTTTGCATATTATGATCAAATATCTATTTACAATTTTCTTGTTTTCTTCCTTTTACGCTATTGGGCAAACAAATTCAAAAACAGATAGTACAGAATCTGCTATTACAAATATTGAAATGGAAGAAAAGGTAGGCGAATTACTTGATCGGCATATAAAATTAAATAAAAAAAGAAAAGGGATGTTAGGATGGCGCTTACAAATTCATTCGGATACCGACAGAGAAAAAGCTAAAAAGATTCGAATCTCATTCATGTTAAAATTCCCAGAAATACCTGCGTATCTGGTCCATAAAGAACCTTATTTTAAAGTAACTGTTGGTGATTTTTATACTAGACTGGAAGCACTTAAAGTGCAAAATGAAATAAGAAGAAGGTATACTTCTTATATAGTTCCTTCAAACATTAATCTTGCTGACGATTAGGTGAGTTTTCTTTGTGTTTCTTTTTCTTCAAATCCCTCTACAATATCTCCAACTTTAATGTCGTTGAAGTTTTCGATTGACAGCCCACACTCAAAGCCTTTGGCGACTTCTTTTGCATCCTGTTTAAATCGTTTTAAGGAGGAAAGAACTCCTGTATAAGTAACTACTCCATCTCTGATAATTCTTACTTTGGAATTTCGGTTTATTTTCCCTTCCAACACCATACAGCCGGCAATGGTTCCTACTTTCGAGATTTTGAATATTTCTCTTATTTCAATACTACAAACTATCGCCTCTTCAATATCAGGAGAAAGCATACCTTCCATTGCTTGTGTTAATTCTTCAATTGCTTTGTATATTACGGAATATAGGCGAATATCTATTTGTTCAATTTCAGCTAATTTTCGTGCTTTTACGGATGGTCGAACTTGGAACCCTATAATTACAGCTTGTGATGCAGCTGCCAGCATTACATCCGACTCAGAAATCTGTCCAACTGATTTATGAATAATATTTACACTTATTTCCTCAGTAGTAAGTTTTTCTAAGGATTCTGAAAGTGCTTCAATCGATCCGTCTACATCTCCTTTTACAATGATGTTTATTTCCTTAAAATCTCCAAGTGCAATTCTTCTTCCAATCTCGTCAAGAGTGATGTGTTTTTGAGTTCTCGCGCCTTGCTCTCTTTTTAGTTGCATTCTTTTGATAGCAATTTTTTTCGCTTCCTGCTCATCTTGCATTACATTAAAAGTATCTCCTGCTTGTGGCGCTCCATTTAGCCCTAACAATACTGCAGGAGATGCGGGAGCTGCTTCATTGATGCTGTGTCCTCTTTCATTTAATAATGCTTTTACTTTTCCGCTAAATCCTCCGGACAATACGTAATCCCCTATTTTTAAAGTTCCATTTTGCACCAAAATAGTGGTAAGATACCCTTTCCCTTTATCTAATGATGCTTCAATTACTGTCCCTTTTGCATTTCTATTAGGATTTGCTTTTAATTCCAACATTTCAGCTTCCAATATTACTTTTTCTAAAAGTTCAGGGATTCCTATTCCTGTTTTAGCTGACACATCTTGGCTCTGATATTTACCACCCCAATCTTCCACTAATAAATTCATTTCGGCTAACTCTCCCTTTATTTTTTCAGCATCTGATGCATCTCTATCAATTTTGTTTACTGCAAAAAGTAAGGGAACGCCTGCCGCTTGCGCATGGTTAATCGCTTCTTTAGTTTGTGGCATAATTTTATCGTCAGCAGCGATTACTACTACTACAATGTCGGTAACTTTTGCTCCCCTTGCCCGCATAGCGGTAAAAGCCTCATGTCCTGGAGTGTCTAAAAAAGAAATCTGTTTGCCATTTTCTAATGTCACTTCATAAGCGCCAATATGTTGGGTAATTCCACCAGATTCTCCAGCAATTACATTGGTCTTTCTAATGTAATCGAGAAGGGATGTTTTCCCATGATCGACATGCCCCATAATGGTAACAATTGGTGGGCGTGATTTAAGATCTTCTTCTTTATCTTCCTCATCTTCAATTGCCTCTTGTACTTCTACGCCAACAAATTCTACCGTAAAGCCAAACTCTTCCACAATAATTTGAATGGTATCAGCCTCCAATCTCTGATTCATAGTTACCATGAAACCAAGTGCCATTAAAGCAGAAATAATTTCTGTAACTGGAATATCCATCATGGTTGCCAATTCTTGAGCAGTAGCAAATTCAGTAATCTTTATTACTTTGTCAGAAGCCTGTCTTTCAACACTTTCTTGCTTGGCTATTTCTCTGTGGGCAATTCTTTTCTCTCTTCTGTTTTTTACAGAGGTTTTCTTACCCCCTCCTTGTAGCTTTGCTAAGGTTTCTCTTACTCTTTTTTGAGTCTGTTCTGCATCTACTTCAATTACAACTGGTTTTTTCTTATTTGTTTGTCTTCTTTTAAATCTATCTTGATTTACTTTTTTTGGAAGTCGTTTTCTTTTTTTCTTTCCAGCAACCCCTCCTTCTGAAGATGTGGCAACAGGTTTTTTCTTCTTAGGAGTTAGTTTATCTAAATCCACTTTTTCACCAGTTACTTTTGGCTTTGATAATAGCTGAGCTTTTGCCTTTATTACTTTTTCTTTTTTGGGTGGTTCTGGATTTTTTTCTTCCTCCTTCTTTTTCGTTTTTTTGTCTGGCAAATCAATGGTGCCAATTGGCTTTATATCCAAAGTTGGCACCTGAGTTTTTATTTTTTCCGCTTCTGCAATTTGTTTAATATCCTCTTCCATACTTAACTTATCAGCAACAATTTTTGCTGCTAACTTAGTTTGTTTTGATGCTTGGAATTCAGCAACTAACATTTGATAAATATCATCCCCAACTTTAGATGTGGGGTTTAGTCCATCATACCCTTTATCTGATAAAAAGGAAAGAATTCTATCGATTCCTACATTTAACTCCTTAGTAAGTTTATTTAATCTTATTTTTTTATTCTCAGACATATTTTTATTTACTCTTCTTCTGTTTCAAATTCGCTTTTCAGTACCGATAATACATTCTCAACCGTTTCAATTTCTAAATCAGTTCTTTTTACCAAATCTTCAGCATCTAATTCCAACACGCTTCTTGCCGAATCGCAACCAATCGCTTTTAGCTCATTAATTATCCAGCTTTCGATTTCATCAGAAAATTCTTCAATCGCTACATCATCCACCATTTCATCTACATCTCTATAAACATCAATTTCATAACCGGTAAGTAGGCCTGCCAATTTGATATTAAAACCGCCTTTACCAATAGCCAAAGAAACTTGATCGGGCTGCATATACACATCTGCAGTACTATTATCTTCATTCACTTTTATGGAGCTTACTTTTGCAGGGCTAAGCGATCGGCTGATTAGTAATTGTGTGTTTTCAGTGAAATTAATTACATCAATATTTTCGTTTCTTAGCTCTCGAACAATGCCATGAATTCTAGACCCCTTCATGCCAACACAAGCACCAACAGGATCGATTCTGTCATCATATGATTCTACCGCTACCTTTGCTCTTTCTCCTGGAATTCTTACTACTTTTTTAATAGTAATAAGCCCATCAAATACTTCTGGAACTTCCGTTTCAAAAAGTCGTTCTATAAATTCAGGAGCAATTCTAGAAAGGGTAATCAAAGCTTTATTATTTTTCAATTCTGCAGAAAGAACAACTGCTTTTACAGTTTCTCCTTTTCGGAAAAAATCTCTTGGGATTTGATTTGCTTTTGGTAAAATTAAATCATTGCCTTCATCATCTTGCAATAGGATTTCATTTCTCCAAACTTGATAAACTTCCCCTGTCACAATTTCTCCAACTCTTTCTCCATATTTCTTTAAAATCTCATCTCTATTTAAATCTTGTACTCTTGCTGCTAAATTTTGACGAATAGAAAGTACATGTCTTCTTCCAA
>Ga0187827_10000822_pt1 | contig 47055 bp, 40 predicted proteins | sample ETNtaG_39_FD_167969 | JGI IMG/M metagenome (GOLD analysis project Ga0187827, IMG submission 167969) | Marine microbial and viral communities from oxygen minimum zone, Eastern Pacific Ocean - ETNP2014_SV_150_PacBio MetaG (Illumina Assembly) | ecosystem: Environmental > Aquatic > Marine > Hypoxic...
TCCAAATATGGATCGATACTGTACCTTCCTTGGCAATCCTGATCAAATTGAATCTTATATTAAAACAAAAAATGTTCATGAGATAATTATTGCGCTGGAGGAGCATAAACATGAGAAACTTCTTCAAATAATAGGGCATTATAATTTATATGATATTTGCATAAAAATTATACCAGATATGTATGAAGTCATCACTGGACAAGTTCGCATTGATACTATTAGAGGATTGCCATTATTAAATATTAATCCTGATATTAATACTGAATTTCAAGGCGTTCTAAAAAGAATGGGGGATATATTGCTCTCCCTATTAGGTTTATTTATTCTGTTCCCAGTAATTATATTGATTTCTGCCCTGGTGCGCATTAGCTCTCCAGGGGATATCTTTTATAGACAAACCCGCGTGGGCTTGAACGGTATTCGTTTTATCTTATTAAAATTTAGAACAATGTATATCGGTTCTGAAGATAGCACTGGTCCAGTTTGGTCAACTAAAGAAGATCCTAGGACAACTACTATAGGTAAGTTTTTACGCAAATATCATTTGGATGAAATTCCACAATTGTTAAATGTATTATACGGGCATATGAGTATTATTGGTCCTCGTCCCGAAAGACCAGAAATTATAAAGAGATTAATAGAAGAAGTTCCATATTATTCACATAGATTAAAGGTTAAGCCTGGCCTCACTGGCTGGGCTCAAATTATGGGGATTTATGATAGTAGCATTGCTGATGTGAAAAGTAAATTGAAATTAGACTTTTATTACATTGAAAATATGTCTCTTTTATTAGACTTAAAAATAATTATTATAACTTTTATTATTGTTTTTAAAGGTAGAGGGCGATAGTTAGTCTAAAATATATTAGAATGTGGTTATATTGTATTCCATTATGTCTATTTGAAACTAATTTATTGTTATCTTAAATTCCATGAATAATTGAGTATCAATTTTACTATTTAGATGTTATCTTTAAAATATATTCGCAATAACACTGCATTTGTCAAAGAATCGTTGGCACAGAAACATTCTGATATAGATATTTCTAATATATTGCAATTAGATAATAAGCGTAGAGAGTACTTGCAGGATATAGAGCAATTAAGAGCAGAAAAAAATCAGGCCTCTAATAACATATCTGATCTCAAAAAAAAAGGAAGTGATATTCATGATTCCATTGTCAGTATGCGTTCTATTTCTAAAAATATTAAAATGTTAGAAACAACACTGAAAACAATTGATCAAAGCATTAATGATCAGATTTTTTTCATTCCAAATATTGTTCATTCTTCCGTCCCATTAGGTAAGGATGATACCTCAAATGTGATTATCAGGGAATGGGGGGATAAACCCAATTTTTCATTCACACCGAAAGATCATTTAGAACTAGGAGAACAATTAAATTTATTTGATTTTAAAAGATCTATAAAAATGGCAGGGTCTGGTTTCCCTCTATTTACTGGTTTGGGTGCTCGTTTGGAGAGATCATTGATTAATCTAATGTTGGATCATCATGTGCAAGAACATAAATACAAAGAATTGTTTCCACCATTTCTTGCTCATAGAGATGCGATGGAAAATACTGGCCAACTGCCAAAATTTGAAGATGATATGTATCGAATTTCCGAAGATAATTTATATTGTATTCCAACTGCAGAGGTTCCAGTCACAAATATTCATCAAGGTGAAATATTGCATGAATCAGAACTGCCAAAAAAATATGTTGCATATAGCGCATGCTTCAGGCGGGAAGCTGGAAGCTACGGAAAAGATACAAGAGGATTATCCAGATTGCATCAGTTTAATAAAGTTGAATTGGTTAAGTTTGTTCATCCCGAAAATTCGTATTCTGAACTTGAATTATTGTTAAAGGATGCGGAGACAATATTACAAAAACTTGGATTGCATTATCGTATTATTGAATTATGTGCTGGTGAGTTATCATTTTCATCTACAAAATGCTATGATTTGGAAGTCTGGTCTCCTGCAGATGAAAAGTATTTAGAGGTATCAAGCTGCAGTAATTTTGAACATTTCCAAACTCTCAGAGGAAATATTCGTTTTAGAAATAATAAAACAGGTAAAACTGAATTACTACATACATTAAATGGATCAGGTGTTGCAACTCCAAGATTGATGATCGCTCTTTTGGAAACATATCAACAGAAAAATGGAACAATTAAACTACCGTTAGCATTGCACTCTTATATGAAAATGGAAGAAATTTTATGTACTTGAAAGTCATTTGGGTTCTGTTTAATCTTATTGTATCAGTTGGAGTTTGCTCAATTCCAATTATTATTATTAGTTGGATTGATCGGGAGAAAGAGTTTGTAAGTAGAATTTCTAGGTTTTGGGCGAAATGGATGATTTGGTCAACAGGTGTTCAATATGATATTTCTGGTTTGGAGAAAATACAAAACAGAAAACAATATGTTTTTATGTGTAATCATGAGAGTGCGCTAGATATTATTATAGGAGTTGCAACTATACCCAATAAAATTGTTTTTCTAGCAAAAAAAGAGCTATTCAGCATTCCAATATTTGGCTGGGCAATGAAAGCAGCAGGAATGATTAAAATAGATAGAGAGAATCCTGAAATTGCAATTAGATCTGTAGATAATGCAGTAGAATGCCTAACTAAATCTAGTTTTTCAACACTCATTTATCCTGAGGGAACTCGTTCGAAAAATGGCAGGCTTCTACAATTTAAAAAAGGAGGATTTATTTTAGCAATCAAATCTAAATTACCTATTGTTCCAATGACAATAGTAGGCGCTGGAGAAGTTTTGTCAAAAGGAAGTTATTTCGTTAATAAAAAGAAAATGTCAGTTATTATTAGTGACCCAATAGTAACAATGGGTATGAGTATAAATGATAAGGACTCACTATTGCATCATTGCCGTGATGTAATCGAAAGCAATCTTAATAACCTTAACCGTAATTATAAATCAAAATATGAATTACATTCAGCGAATTAAATACCAAAATAAAATACTATGTTTTTATGTATTGATTATGAGCTGTCTGTTTTCAGGTGATAGTTTAATAGTTGACAATATTTCACATCCTCTGGTTGAGAGTGCAGATACGGAACAAGTAGAGATTATTGAACCCAAAGATTCAAGTATATCGTCGCTCGTTGAAGAAGATATATTTGATGCACAGTTGACAGAAGCAAAAAGTATTTTTGCTGAAGCAGTAATTTCTGATATAACAGGTGATACTTTAGAAGCAGCATATCAATTCGAGATGTTGTTCGAATCATTATTAAATATTGAAGAATTAAGCGAAGGGGATGAATTTAAAACATTGGAATTTAATAGACTCCTAGCAGCGAGTATTGATTACTATGAAGATGAATCTGTTACAATTGGGATGGTTGAAACAGGGTTCTCAGTGGCAGTACTAAAAGATAAACTTAATGAATATATTTATGGCCAAACCTTGGAAGATCTTGAATATGTTGAAGAAAAAGTTGAAATAATACCTGGCCATATTCCCATTACATATAATCAGAAAGTAGCAAGCATTATTAAATTCTTTCAAAAAGAGGGACGGGAAAGTTTTCAAAAATGGTTGAACCGTATGTCAAAATATAAACCTATTATACTACCTATATTAGAAGAAGAAGGTGTCCCTCCGGAGTTGTTCTATCTAGCTATGATTGAAAGTGGGTTAAATCCCAAAGCATATTCATATGCCCATGCTTCAGGTATATGGCAGTTTATATCATCAACTGGAAAAATATATGGGCTAAAGAAGAACTGGTGGATTGATGAACGTAGAGACTTTGAAAAATCTACCCGAGCTGCAGCTCGTCATTTAAAGGATTTATATGAAAAATTTAATGACTGGTATCTAGCTTTTGCAGCATATAACTGTGGATCAGCAAGAGTGAACAAAATTATACAACGTCAGGGGACTCGAGATTACTGGTCACTGACTCGTCTTCCTGCACAGACGAGGAATTATGTGCCAAACATCATGGCTGCAATATTTATTGCAAACAATCCGCAAAAATATGGTTTTGCAATGTTAAAAGAAAAACCAATGGAATGGAATGTTATAGAAATTGAGAAAACTGTTAGTTTAGAGATTATTGGTGAATGTGCTAAACTGGATATTAGCTTGCTCCAGAGCTATAATCCCGAATTGAAACAGGGGACTATCCCGCCTATTAAAGAAGGAGAAAAATATTCATTTAGATTGCCTGTAGGTGCTTCTTCGAACTTTGACTCACTTTTTGCTGAAGTCAAAGTTGAAGCTAATACTGACATTGTTTTTCATGAACATAAGGTGAAACGTGGAGAAAATCTTTGGCTCATTTCTCGAAAATATAATGTTAGAATAAAAGATATTGTGACTATCAATAAATTGGCTAAAGCAAAATATATAAAACCAGGACAAATTTTACAGATACCAACAGATGGGTATGATCTATACCAACAACTAGCACAAAGAAAATCTTCTGGAACTAAACAGATATATTATACAGTTATATATGGTGATACATTAAGTGAGATTGCTATGAACTATCGTACCTCTGTAAGGAAGATAAAAAAATGGAATGGATTGAGAAATGATAAAATTTATTCTGGACAGAAATTAAAAATATGGACTAGGATTTGATGAGTAGAAATAAAAAGTATTCATATTGGATTATTGGTATAATTATATTTTTTATTATAATTGCATTTATACCATTTGAGGATTTTCTCTCATCTAGTCCAAAAGTGGGTGTCATAGAGATAAATTCCCCTATTATGGATTCAAAGAAAATAGTAGAAGATTTAAATTATTTTTATCGGCAGTCTAGAATTAATGCTATTGTGATCCGTCTAGATACACCTGGTGGTGGAGTAGCAGCCAGTCAAGAAGTATATGAAAAAGTTAGAGAAATAGCAGAAGAGAGTAATAAACCTATTGTAGCATCAATGGGTGGAGTAGCAGCATCAGGAGGATATTATATTGCATTGGGTGCAGATACCATTGTAGCAAATCCTGGTACTGCGACAGGATCCATAGGAGTAATAATGTCCTATCCTATTGTAGGTGAATTAATGAATAAAATTGGCGTCCATTATGAAACTATAAAGAGTGCAGAATTAAAAGATTCCGGTTCACCATTTAGAGATCTAACGGATCTAGAACGAATATATTTTCAATCTCTGATTGATGATTTACATTCACAATTTGTTGAAGTAATTGTAAAAGAGAGAAATTTATCATTAGAAAGAGCATCTGAATTAGCCAATGGCCAAGTCTATTCTGGCCGGCAGGCACTAGATAATAGATTAGTAGATATCATAGGTACATTTGAAGATGCAGTATATCTTGCAGCCAGAAAAGCTGGTTATGATGAAAGCCCTAAAACTATATATCCCCCTAAAGAGAAAAAAAGTTTGTTCGAGGTATTAATTGGAGATATATTGCAAAGCTCGGCATTTGACAATTTACTCATGTATCCTAAGCCAGAGTATAAGATATCGTTTCCAATAAAATGACTAGATCAGATATAATTAGAGAAGTTTCTGAGGGAACTGGACTCACAAAAGTAGAGATTGAGGCTGTTCTTAATGGTTTTATTAACAGTATTACAGAATCATTGAAACGGGGGGAACGTGTAGATCTACGCGGTTTTGGTACTTTCATTGTCAAACAGCGTGCTGCCAGAGATGCTCGGAATCCTGCTACTCGTGAAATTGTACAATTGCAAGAGCGCCATATTCCCGCTTTCAAGGTATCCAAAATTCTTAAAGAAGTTGTTAATAAATCCTTACTTAGAGGCTTTTAATATAAAGGAAAGAGTATGCCCTGTGGTAAAAAACGAAAAAAGAAAAAGATGAATACTCATAAGCGAAAGAAGCGTTTGCGGGCTAATCGTCATAAAAAGAAGAAATAATTTAATTTATTATTTTGTATTATTCCTGATGCAGTTTTTAGGTAAGTATGCCGTCAATTTAGAAATGAGTTGACGGCATTTTCTTTTATGAATATTTTTGGAAATACAATATTTACAGTCACTCAGATTGCTAATCAGGCAAAGTCTACATTAGAAAATAAATTTGACAGCCTGTGGATACAAGGGGAGATTTCTTCATGTAAACCATATTCTTCAGGCCATATCTATTTAACGTTAAAAGATGAAAAGTGTGAGTTATCTGCAGTTATATTTTCACTTGATGCACAATATCTTACTCAGATACCTCAACTGGGACAGAAAGTTACAGTAAATGGCAGTCTATCTATATATGCTCCTAAAGGAAAATTTCAATTACAGATCAAAAATATATATCCAGCAGGGCAAGGGGATTTATGGCTTGCATATGAATCATTAAAACAAAAACTAGAAAATCAGGGATTATTTGATCAAGAGAATAAAAAAAACATTCCACGCTTTCCTAAGCGTATTGGGATTATTACTAGCTTGGAAGGAGCAGCGCTACGTGATATTTTACAAGTATTAAAACGTCGTACTCCACATTTGTCATGTCTGATATATCCAGTCCCCGTTCAGGGGAACAGCGCTTGTGAAAAAATATCAGGTGCTATTGTCGCGATGAATGAATATCAAAATATTGATACTCTGATATTGGGCAGAGGAGGAGGTTCTATGGAAGATTTATGGTGTTTTAATGATGAAAAAGTTGTACGATCAATCTATGAATCGGATATACCTGTCATTACAGGAATTGGACATGAAACTGATATTACTCTTAGTGATTATGTTGCTGATTTGAGAGCTTCAACTCCATCAACTGCTGCGGAATTGGTCTCAGATGATAGACAGGAAACAATGCAGTTAATAGATTTGTATTCTGAAAAATTATGTAACACCATTCTTCAGAACATTACAACATACAGAGAGAGATTGAATAGTTATCATAAAAGGCATGGCCTTTTTATGCCCCGTTTAATAATCAAGAAAATGAATGATAGATTAAAGCAAAATAATATGAATTTTAGGCAAGCTACATTAAGTTATTTGCAAAACAAGCAAATTGAACTAGGTGTACAGTATGAAAAAATTCAATTACTGAATCCTGATTTGCAAATGAAGCGGGGATTTTCTATCATAACAGATGAAAATCAACGAATTATATTTTCTCCAAGAAAGTTGAAATTAGATGATATAGTTAATATTCAAGTTGCAAATGGTAAATTTGCAGCAAAAGTAATTGCAAAGAGGAATAATAATGACTGAAGAAAAAACATTTGAAGCAGCTCTTAAAGAACTTCAATCTATTATTGAAGATTTAGAATCTGGATCGCCCACACTGGAAAGCATGATCCAACTTTTTGAAGAAGGAATGAAATTAATGTCTTATTGTAGGGATGAATTAAATGATGTAGAAGGTCGAATTAAGACTCTTATTAAAGACAATGATAGCTTGATAGAAAAATCAGGAATAGATTAGCCATGATTATTGGTTGTACAGGAAATTTTAGAAAGGAAGAATACTATGTAATCCTTGATAAAATACATAATATTCTGAAAAATACAGATGTAGAATTAATTGTTTCATCTGATTATCAAAAAACACAGAATAAAAAAGAATCAAACACTTATAATTCACTAGATTTCAAGCAACTTATTAAAAAATGTGATTTAATATTTGCAATAGGTGGAGATGGTACTATTTTATCTACTATTAGAAGGCTTGAAGGCATTATGAAACCAGTCATGGGCATTCATATTGGAGGTCTTGGCTTTTTGAGTGAATGTACCGAATATAATCTTGAGGAGAGTATTAACTTTATATTAAATCAAAAATATAATATATCGCATCGTATGATGTTAAAGGTGAGCATTCAACCCAATAATGATAAAGAACAGATACTTTGGGCCCTAAATGATATTGTTGTAGGCCATGGACTATCATCAAGGATGGTTCAAATTATGGTTAAAGTTTCAGAGCATTATCTCAATACATTTGATGGCGACGGTGTGATTATATCTACACCAACAGGAAGTACTGCATATAATCTTTCTGCTGGTGGACCGATTATTTTCCCTTCAATGGATTCAATTACTATTACCCCAATATGCCCACATAGTCTATCTGCTAGGCCTATTGTTTTACAGCCTGAGGAAATAATCAAGTTAAGTTTTCCTGCATCCCATGAAGGCCTTGATCTTACTATAGATGGACAATTAGTAGTTGCTGTTGATGTTAAGACTAAGATTCAAATAAGTAAATCCCAACATTCAGCAGAATTGGTTTGCCTTCCTAATAATGGATATTTTAAAACACTTAGGACAAAAATGGGATGGCTAGGAAATGTTCGATGACTTAACATATCAATAAAAATGAAAAAAATATTGATATTTTCATGTATTTATTTGTTCGGATGTCGTAGCTCACCAGATGTTTCTTTTGATAACTTGACCACTGCATATGTCAGCTGGTACTTTAAATATCATCCAGTAGAATCAACTCGCTATAATATGGTAGACAATCATGGGAAATATATGATTTATGAAGTTGTAGAACGTGAAGAATATTATGCAGATATTTCAAGATTCCTGATTGAATTATCACAGATTGACATCACAAAAATTACTCCGAAAGCACGTATTGATTATAAAATTTTATATTCTAACCTAGAGAGGATGAAATATATTATGGAAAATCACCGGCCTTGGGAGTGGAATCCACTTTGGTCACTTAATGAGATACATGATGGCATTTATCTCTTAAGTGAATCGGCAGGTTTTGAAATGGATTTACGAGTAGAATCGGTTCAATCCCGTTTGAAGGAACTCCCAAACTTTTTAGACCAAGCAAAAACACTCATAATAGGATGTTCAAAAATACATATTTCATATGCAAATATCCGAATTGATCAACTCATAATTCTTTTACAGACATTGCCTATAAAATTATATTCTGATAATTTAACATTAGATGCAATTGATATACTCATTAAACAGTCTATTGATACTCTGCAAGATTATAAAATTTGGCTCAATACTAATGTTGAAAAATCAGAGGATTTCAATTTTCCCTTAAAACTTAATTTAATTGAATCTGGTTTTCAACATTTTGTTGGTATGAAATATGTGCCAAATGCAGTATATGGATTGGCAATTAAAAAAATGATTTCTACACAGGATCGTCTATTTAACTTGACATTACCAATTTATCTGGAAGAAAATGATGAACCTGTATGGCTTGATCGTAATGATACTCTGGAAGTCATCAATTGGACCATAAGCAGTATCACTGAAAACCCTAATAATCAAGTTGAGAGTTCGCAAGTATTATCTCAGTATTATGAATCTATTATGGAGATAGAAGAATATGTATATAATAAACATCTTATTTTACATAAAAAGAGTAAGTCTTTTCAGCTTGAATTCGCTCAGGATTATAATCAATCTGTAAATCCAAATTTCCTATTTGACCACCTTTCAAGGGATGTTGATATAGATATTAAATATTATATTAGTGATTTTAATAAAGATTTGGGAGAGTATTATCTAATAAAGCAGGAAATTGATATTCTAAATGCAAAGAATGTTCTTCCTGGACGTGGAGTCCAACTTGCTTATGCAAGAAGTTATCCATCTATGATACGATATTTGTTTCAGGATCCTGTAGCAGTAGCAGGTTGGAAAGCATATGCTGTTAAGATGCTTATCGATGAAGGGTTTAAAAATTGGGATGTTGAATACCATATATTGAAATTAAGGGAAGAATTATCTGCAATAGTTAGTGCAATAGTTGAATCTAATTATTATTCAGGTGAAATTTCACGATTAAATGCTAAAGATTATTATATAAAAATGGCATTTATGGATAGTGCTAAATCAGATATATTTCTAATGCGGTCAGATATGAAATATTTTGCAGGTACACAATCATTTATAGGTTTGATGGAGTTGAGTTCTCTCTTGACTGAGTACAAACGCAATCAAGAAGATGAATTTAATCTTTCAGATTTTCACAATTTTATCCTATCGGAAGGTATTATTCCATACCATGAATTGAAAAAACAGGTAATTTATCCTTAAATTAACTATTGAATATGGATTTGTTTCTGAAAAATAAGGATAAATTACATTACTGGGATGCTATATCAGCTATGATTGATCAGTGCATTGATATTTCCCTTAATCATTCTCAGAGTGGCCATCCGGGTGGTTCTAGATCTAAAGTTCCAATACTATTAACAACGCTTTTATCAGGTGTAATGAAGTGGGATATTCGCAAGCCAGGTAGAACATTTGGTGATAGATTTGTCCTAAGTGCAGGACATACCAATCCAGCTGTCTATGCTACTCTTGCTGTATTGAATGAATCCTTGCGAAGAAAATATAATCAAACGGGTGATAAAAAATATCTTAACCCAATGGGAGATGAATTTACGTTATATTATGAAGATTTACTCACTCTACGTCGTCGTGGCGGGCTATCCGGGCATGCTGAGATGGAAGGAAAGACTTTATTCTTAAAATATAATACTGGCCCATCAGGCCATGGATCCGCTCCCTCAGCAGGACAAGCTTTTGCTCTGAAATATTCTGGAACATCCAATACGAGAGTTTTTGCCCTTGAAGGAGAAGGTGGGCTCACTACGGGTGTTTCACATGAGGCCAGGATATCTGCTTATGGCCTTGGTTTAGGTAATCTTATATATATGATTGATTGGAATGATTATGGCATTGATGCTCGGCCTTTCAGTGAAATCAAGGCAGGTACACCTATAGAATGGTTTGAGCCTTATGGTTGGAAAGTGAGTGGCACGGAACAAGGTGAAAACTGGGAGTGTATCTTAAATGCTTATTCTGAATTATTTACAGAAGATAACCAGAATAAACCCAAAGCAATTTGGGTTAAAACACGTAAGGGTAGAGGCTATTTAAAATACGATAATGCAAGTCATGGTTCCCCTCATAAAAGAAACTCTAGTGATTTTTGGAAAATCAAAGAAGAATTTGCCATTAAATTTGGGGTTGATTTTGAATATTTATATTTTCCTCCCTCAGATGACTACGAAACCAATAAGCTTCAGATGGTTAAAACTTTACAATCTGTATTATCTTTATTTGATTCAATAGATGGCCTGACGGATTACTTATCAGAAAGGCTAATAGAACTTGCTGGATCTATTTCTGAAAATATGGATGTAAAAAATAAATTTAAAGTAAACCCGTTGGATGATCCAGTTATTTATGACTATCAAAATTATCCATCTGAATTATTCAAAAAACCAGGAGAGCTTGTGCCTAATCGTGCAGGATTTGGAGTTTTTGGATCCTGGCTGAACTCTTATTGTCAAAAACAATATGGCCGTCCTATTGCATTGGCATGTTCAGCTGATCTGGCTGGATCAACAAATATAGCTGGTTTCAGCAAAAGTTGGGATGATAATGAAGATTTTGGTATGTATCACCCCTTAAATAATTCTGCGGGGACACTCTTAGCCCAAGGCATAACAGAATTTGCTAATGCTGGTTTAATGACAGGTATTAGTACAGTAAATTTTGCAGCAGATCCATATATTGAATTTAATGGCTTTATCACTGCTTGTAGTACTTATGGATCTTTTTCTTATTTAAAATATGGTGCTTTCCGTTTATTTAGTCAGATTGCCCAAGATTCACAATTAAAAGTTGGTAAAGTAATTTGGGTAGCAGGTCATTCAGGGCCGGAAACAGCTGAGGATTTCAGAACACATTTTGGTATATTTGCACCTGGAGTGACACAGTTATTTCCAGAAGGCCACATTATTAATATTCATCCATGGGAGTACAATGAAGTACCTGTGATGTTAGGCGCTGCACTTAATACAGATATACCTATCATTGCATTGCATTTAACTAGGCCTCCAATTGGGATACCCGATAGGTCTTCTTTGGGGATGCCTTCTCATTTTGAAGCAGCTAAAGGAGCATACATAATAAAAGATTATGACGAAAACCTGCCCAAAGAAGGTGTAGTCCTAGTAAGAGGTACAAGTGTTATTAATGAGCTCTGTGGAATACTTCCAGAATTGTATGCCATTGGATTAAATATTAAAATTGTAGCGGCCTTATCATGGGGATTATTTAATCTTCAGAGTCGTGAATATCAACTATCTGTCATGAGAAATGATGACTGGTTAAATAGTATGATTATTACTAATACTTCAATTCGAAATATGGGACACTGGGTTCATCACCCAATTGTGAGAGAGTACTCTCTTTCTCCAGATTGGGATAATAGTTGGAGATCTGGTGGCAACCTAAGAGAAGTAATTGATGAATCGCATCTATCAGGCCACTGGCAGAAGCAGTCAATCCAGACATTTTGTAGAGACAAAGAAAAGAGATTGAATATATTGAAAGATATATTCTCTAGCCAATTTGAAATGATGGAAACAGAATGAAAACAGATTGTTCACGCAGGTTGAATCAATTAGGAACTGAAACAGCTTTTGCTGTTTCACAGGATGCTTCAGACTATGCTTTATCTGGCAAAACTATTTATCCATTCCACCTGGGTGATATAAATATCAAAACACCTGAAAATATTATTGAAGCAACAAAACGTGCAATGTGTGATGGAAAAACAGGATATGTACCTTCTGATGGTATCCCTCAGCTTAGAGATGCACTAGCCGATTCAGTTGGTGATGAAAGAGGGATTAATTTCACTCGACAAAATGTAGTGATTCAGCCTGGTGGCAAACCTGTAATTGCAAAATTTATACATGCCCTTATGAACCCAGGAGATGGGGTCCTATATCCCAATCCTGGTTATCCAATTTATGAAAGCCAGATTGAGTTTAATGGTGGTGATGCCTTGCCTTATAGTTTTATTCCTACATCAGATGGGTTTATGATTGATCGTGATAGGGTAGAGACATTGATTAATAACAATACTCGTTTATTTATATATAATAATTACCAAAATCCAATGGGATGTGAATCTGATAATGGAGAGATGGAGTGGTTAGCTGATCTAGCTTTGAAATATGATTTATGGGTTTTGAGTGATGAGGCTTATCATCGTATAAAATATTCAGGTCGTTCATATAGCATTGCATCATTTCCTGGCATGTATGAGAGAACAATAATATTGTATACCTTTTCAAAAACTTATGCTATGACAGGGTGGAGGCTTGGCGCAGCCATAGGGCCTGAATCCATTATAAAAATATTTTCTAAACTTAGTGTTAATGATGAATCATGTACGAATCATTTTATTCAGTATGGTGGAGTTGAAGCTCTTACAGGTAATCAAGATGGTGTAACTCATATCCTAAATAAATTACAAAAACGACGAGATATACTTGCTAAGAACTTGAAAGAAATTAAAGGAATACAATTATATATACCTAATTCCACTTTTTATCTTTTTCCTGATGTGACTAGCATCTACAATTCTATGAATGCCCAGTCTTATGAAGATTTTAGATTAAGGGTTTTAAGAGAAACAGGAGTATCTTTTTGTACTAGAGAGCACTTTGGTACTCCTTTCAAAGATGAGAAAAGAAAGTATATCCGCTTTGCATATTCTGGGATTTCAATTAATAACATTCAAAATGGACTTAAAAAATTGAAAAATTTTTGTGCAGAACTGGAGACTTCTACAATATTTTAGATCACAAGTGCATCAGATAATGATGAATCAAACAGCTATGTCCTGCCCTCCCCACTTTAGTTTAAATTCAGACATATTGTAGATATTTGTTTTTATTTTTCTGAATATTAAACTATTAGATATTTCTTAAAAATGCTTTGTTTCAGTTGTGGAAGTAATAATTGGAGGGTGTATAGATTCCTTTTTATTTCAAACAATATTTTTATTTTTCAAGAATATTATGTAATTAAGTTTATATAAGTATAATAAAATAATTCACTTATGAATACTAATATATTATATGATAATAAGAAAATAATATTGATATTTGGATGAGCACCCTTCTTTTATGTGGGATATATCACAAAATTATATATATATAAATATCCGTTGTGATTTCTATCACGTATTAGTCTGCCAAGAGTAGATATTTTAGTAGAAGACGGATCAAACCTCTTAATGAAAAATTCCTTATTGGAATTTTACGCGATGATCCAAAGCGGTCATACAAGTCTCCTCCTGTATGGCCGCTTCCTCATTTCATGATTACCTTTGGCCTGAATTTTATTCGGTTGATATGTATTATATATTTGAATAGAATGAAATGTTTTGCAATATGATGGTAAGAAGATTTGGAAAATTGATAGTGCGAAAGGGAATTTTGACTATCCTACGTATTTGGTCCAGGAATATTCAAGTAGAAAGCCTAATTATAGTGCTTTCCTGATAAAATTAGGAATTACTGAATAAATAAATTAATTTCGGTCATCTTTATTATCAATGACTGGGAGAAAATTTCTAAGAATAGATTCAGCTATATCTAGTTGTTTCTTTAGCTCCTGGTTTTTATCCAATTGTTTTTTATATAAGTATTGCCAATCCATGGATAGAAGTTATGTGTCTTCTGAAAAGCATATTGTGATGTGTTACACATTTATTATGCTTACAGATAAAGTAATAGAATTTAGTCAGCGTAGATTGATTCTGAACCGTGTATTGCTCTGGTGAATTATTAATTGTTAGATCGGAAGAGATTGATGCTAATAGTTGTAATTTCATCATTAGGGAAACGTACTTCGTACTCTGCTACAGGATTAAGGCCTGCCTCCTTAGCAGCTTCTAGCATGATATCCACTTCAATAATATACTGATCGGAGAATCCGTGGGTTCCATCGTATGCTGTAGCAACTGTGCGGCCTAAATGCTTATAAGTGAGATTAGGAGAAATTGTATGTAGTTCCAGCATAAGTAGTCCATATCTACTAACATATTTGGTCCAAGCACTAAAATGTTCAACAAGATTTTGTTTTAGCTCTTTATTGGGTATCCATCGACCTCTGAAAGCAAACGCGCCTGTAGAATTACATAATTTATGATCAGGATTATTTTTGGGGGGGGAATAAATTCGGTTATGATCAAGGAAGGATCTTACATTAAGCATCTCTTGCAGTTTTAAACCATGCTTATCAAAAAGAATCCGTGCATATTCGTCAGGATTAGAAATATCTCCATTAATAATAGAATATGGAATGCCAGCTTCTTTTAGAGTAATGGTGCTAGCAAGACGTGCAGCCTTATTAAAATCAGCGCCTATAACATTAAGAGGATATGTGTCTAAATTATTGCCCCGAATTGTTTTCTCTTTTACAACTTGATATAGATGTTTTAATAAAGTTCCATCACCACAACCCATATCTGCAATGCCTACAGGCTGGTCAATGATTGGTTGGTTAAAAATCTCAACAATTATTTCATCAATTTTGCTAAAATAGAGGGCATGTGCTCCACCACTTCCCCAAACATTCATTCTTCTATTGACGTGGGATTCCTGGCCATCTGTTTTGCTTTGCCAGAGAACATTTGGGTTGCCGAAAAGAAGTTCAGGAACCTTCTGAAAAGTAGGCAGGTAAGAAACAGTGACACCATAAGCAGAGGCGCGTCTCATAAAAAAAATACCTTCTTTAGTAAATCGAATTTCATTATCATTAATTTCTATCCATCCTAAATAGAGAAAAAAATCAATGATTAGCCATAAAGTAGATTTATTGTTTCCAATTGTGTTCTTATCTATTGCCTGATCAATGTTAATATTTACCAAAAAATATTCACTCATACCTAGAGTCACTAGGATTGGGCCTATAAGTAATCCTTCTAAATGCCTACCTATTTCCCATTCCGGTGAGTAAGTTTTGCTATATTGTGTGCTAAAAGATTCCAGTAAATCTAATAAACTTCTAAATTCTTCTTTAACAGATTGAGATTTTGAGTCAAATAAATATTTTTCAATATTAATCAGATTAGGAATAAAATCTGAAAAAGGATCATAATAGTGTGAAAGTTGGAAGCATTTTTGGCCTTTTTCAGTTAGTTTATAATGGATGTTGACTCCATCCTTAATTATATTTTGATTCAGCCATCCTTGAGATGTAAGGAGCCTTAAAGTGACATTTAAATATCCCACATTGCTTTTAAATTGGCTTAAAAGTTCCTTTAAAGTGAAAATTGGATGATTTTGTATATATTTGGTAATTCCAGATCTATTAAGTGCTGAAATCGGTCCGCAAATAGAAATACCATCTAGATGTCTAAATAAGAGGCTTCGAAGATACTTTTTTTTATCTTTATCCATAATATGAAATTAACTAGCGTAAAAGCATTACAAATTATTAAGGGAGTATGATGTAATCAAACTAAATTTCCCCCTATAAAAGTTAGAAAAGATGAGTATCTAATATGCCATTAGTACCAAAAAATATAGAGAAACTGCAAACTTACAAACCCGGTCAGAGCATTGCCGAAATTAAGCGTCAATTGGGTTTAAGTAAAGTTATTAAACTAGCATCTAATGAAAATCCATTTGGCTCATCGCCAATGGCATTAGAGGCTGTTAGATCTAGCCTGAACGAGAATTTTCGCTATCCTGATGCAGCTGCGATTCTATTAAGAAGCAAATTAGCGGATAAGTTTGATTTGAATTTATCTAATGTGACAGTCGGAGCAGGTAGTGAAGGGGTCATGTCTGCTATTATGCGAACATTTCTTCGACAGAGAGATGAAATCATAGGGTCTAAAAACTCATTTATTGGTTTCAGAGTGTTGGCAAATGCTAGTGGAAACCGGATTAACTGGATCTCCTTGAAAAATTATCGCCATGATCTTATAGAAATGGCAAAATATATCAATGAATATACTAAGCTGATATATTTAGCTAATCCTGATAATCCTACGGGCACTTATTTTACTATTGATGAGTTTGATCATTTTATGAAATTAGTACCAGAGCGAGTGCTTGTTTTGTTGGATGAAGCATACTTCGAATATGCTCAGCATTTAGATGATTATCCAGATTCAATGTATTATCGTTATGATAATGTTATTACTATACGAACATTTTCAAAAGCACATGGTCTTGCAGGTTTCAGAGTAGGTTATGGTTTTGCTCATGAATATTTGATAAAGAATCTGCTTAAAGTTAAGCTTCCATTTGAACCATCTTGGCCTGCACAGATTGCAGCTATCGCTGCACTTGATGATAATGCCTATATACAGAAAGCAGTTGAAACATGTAAGCAAGGCAAGAAAAAAATGGAAACTATCTTTAATGAAATTGATTTAGAATATATACCATCTGCGACTAATTTTCTGACACTTGTATTTAAGTCTAAAAGAGAAGCTGTAACATTTACAAATTCAATGTTGCGCAAAGGTATTATACTTCGGCATCTAGCAGGCTGGGGGCTCCCTGACTGTGTTCGAGTTACGATTGGCACAGATTCGGAAAATGATTATTTTATAAATTGCCTATCAGAGATTATTTGCAGAACATCATAAAGATTGTAAGTACTGTAAATATAGCTATATAATTAATATAATTAAAGTTATACATTATATATTAATTATTAATTATTGCCATTTGATACTTGTCCAGAGAAGCTTTGAATCTCTAATTTATAATCAACATTATGGACAATAATACCAGTCCTGCAATAAAATACAATGAGCGGTAAAGTTATAGCATCAAACCGCAAGGCTTGGCATGATTATCATATACACGATAAATATGAAGGGGGGGTTGTATTGTATGGTTCAGAAGTCAAGGCTATACGGGAAGGCAATGCCAGTATTAAAGAAGCATACGTACGCTTTTTAGATAATGAACTTTATTTAATAGGTATGCATATTGGGAAATATTCTAATGAGGGCTATTCATCGCATACACCCATTAGAGATCGTAAACTGCTTCTACATCGTCAGGAACTTAGTAAACTAAGAAAAATGGTTGATGAGAAAGGTAAAACCCTTATTCCACTGTCAATCTATTTCAAGAGAGGGAATGTAAAGGTTGAGTTCGGTCTTGCCCAAGGTAAGAAGCTGTATGATAAACGTAAGGCAAAAATGGATAAAGATGTAGATAGGCAGGTTGACCGGGCAATGAAAAACTATGACAAATGAGTAAATTTGCACCCATAAAAGAGCAGATGGATCTAATTCTCCGGGGCACTGAAGAAATTATCCCTATAGAAGAATTAGAGAAGAAACTCGAAAATTCTAGTAAAAATAATTCACCCCTCAAGGTAAAATTTGGTTGTGATCCAAGCCGGCCTGATCTACATGTCGGTCATGCTGTTGTACTCAGAAAGTTGCGTAACTTCCAGGACCTGGGACATAAGGCAGTTCTTCTCATCGGTGATTTTACTGCTATGATTGGTGATCCATCTGGAAGGAATAAAACTCGCCCACAGATTACCATGGAAGAAACAAAGCAGAATGCCAAGTCTTATATTGATCAGGCTTACATTGTTTTATCTGAAGATTGCCTGGATATTGTTTATAATTCAAACTGGCTGGATAAAATGGACTTTTCTGACGTTATCAGGCTTTCTTCAAAATATACGGTTGCCCGTATGTTGGAGCGGGATGATTTTACCAAGCGCTATAAGGATGGCATCCCTATTTCTGTCCATGAGTTTCTCTATCCACTGGCCCAAGGGTATGATAGTGTACACCTAAAAGCAGATGTGGAACTTGGTGGAACAGATCAAAAATTTAATCTTCTCGTAGGCAGGGATTTACAGAAAGAAGCTGGGCAGGATCCGCAGGTAATAATTACCACACCTATATTAGAAGGCATAGATGGCGTAGAGAAAATGTCCAAATCGTATGATAATTACATTGGCCTTACAGACTCTCCATCGGAAATGTATGGTAGAACGCTATCTATCCCAGATGAGCTTATTGCACGATATTTTGAATTTGTAACTGAAATCACAAATGAAGAGCTAGAAAATATACAGGCTGATTTGGAAAAAGGTACATCCAATCCAAGGGATTTAAAGCGTCAGTTGGCAAGAACTATCGTATCAATATATCATGATGAAAAAGTAGCAATATCAGCGGAGAGCGAATTTGATGCTATGTTTATCAATAAGGATGAGCCTGATGATATGCCGGAGTATCGACTATTGGAAAAAGAAAAATTGGTATCAGTTATGATGGGAAATAAATTGGTGAGCAGTAACGGAGAGGCTCGCCGCATGATTTCCCAGGGTGGTGTGCGCATCAATAAAGAAAAAGTGGAAGATATCCATCAAACGCTTGAGCCGGGCGTGGAGATGGTAATAAAGGTAGGGAAACGAAAATTTTTAAGGATTACAAAATGAAAAATATAATTAAATTATTAATTATTATGCATCTCTTTGGATGTTATAATATATATGGCGTTGCCCTTCAGCAAAAAAAAATAAATATTATTCCATCAATGCCCCATCAGAACTACGCATTAGATGGTGCACATTCTGAGATAAATAATATGCCCAAATCTATCATTTTCATTATCGCTGATGGTACTGGCATTGGGCAGTACAGCTTATCCTATTATGCCAACGGATCCTTCGCGCCAGCCCGTTTTGATCATGTGGGACTTGTGGCTACCCACCCCAATCATGGTGATTGTGAAACAACCTGCAAGCGGGTCACTGATTCTGCCGCCAGCGGTACAGCACTTTCTGCGGGGATAAAAACCTATAACGGAGCAATTGGAGTTGACCGGGATACTATTGCGATAAAGACAATACTTGAATGGGCAGAAGAAAAGAATATGGCAACAGGACTTGTAGCGACATCTACCGTAACCCATGCAACACCGGCATCATTTGCGGCTCACGTGGACTATCGAAAAAAAGAGAAAGAAATTGCCAGACAGTTTGCTGAAACAGAAGTAGATGTGATTTTAGGCGGTGGAAAAATCTTCTGGCCGGATAGCTTAATTGCTTCATATGAAAGCCGGGGTGGACAATATATTGATAACATTGATGTTCCCTTAGAACCGGGTAAGCGGCTTCTGGGGTTATTTGCCTACAATGCTCTACCTCCCGTACATGAGGGAAGAAACCCATCTACAACTGAAATGGCACGCTTAGCCCTCAGTAAATTAGAACAGAACCCGAATGGATATTTCGTCATGATAGAAGAGTCTCAGGTGGACTGGGGTGGGCACGCAAACAGCGCAGAATACATCCAGGGTGAAATGGCATCTTTAAATGAGCTTGTTAATTTTGCACTGGATTATCAAATAGAACATCCTGAAGTGCTGGTGGTTCTGACTGCAGACCATGAATGTGGAGGAGTTTCAGTTCATGATTCACAGGACTCAAACCTAGATATCCGTTTTACCTCAGATTATCATTCTGCAAATTTTGTACCTGTGTGGGCCACAGGTCCCGGTAGCGAAGTATTTGATGCATTTATGGATAATACGGAAATCGGTAAACAACTTATCCATTATGTTAAAAATCGATGAGTAATAAAATGGTCATTTCTGTATCTGTAGCCCCTGTTTATAAAGAGGCTGGCTTCACGTCAGAGATGACCACCAATGGTTTGATGTTTGAATCTGTTATAATACTTGGGAAACAGGATAGCTGGCTCAAGGTTAAGATGGAAGATGGTTATGAAGGGTGGATGCATCATTTCTATTTATCCGAGTATCAAGTTAATCCCCATAATAGATTAATATTAACTGATCGTTATACTCCCTTACGTTTACAACGCGGAAAAGATGGCCAGATTATAGCATTACTATCTTTTGGGACTGTTGTCCCGCTAATAGAAAAAACATCCGGATACTGCAAAATACAGATGATAAATGGGGAAGAAGCATTTATACCTGCACAGCAGGAGATATTACAGCAGAATCGCAGTGATATTATAAGATTGATAACAAATCTATTGGGCGTACCTTATCTCTGGGGAGGGAAGTCCTCATTTGGATATGATTGTTCCGGTTTAGTTCAGATGGTTTTGAAAGCAGCGGGTATATCTATTAATCGGGATTCCAACGAGCAGTCTAAGGATGAAAAATTAGAAGATATTTCTATGAATGATACTGAGGTTGGTGACCTTGTATTTTTTTCTGAGAATGAATGTATAAATCATGTTGCATTTTTCGCAGGAGAGGGTAAAATTATCCACTGTTCAGGAGAGGTAAAAATAGAATCTATTATAAAAGGAGAGCTGGGATTTAATAATAAACTAGCTAAACTGAAACACACATTTAAGTCTCTTTCTAAGGTGGTTTATTCATAATGGCTGCCATCCTAAATAGACGAGTGCTTGTATTAAATCAGAGTTACGAGCCCCTAATGGTTATTGGAGCCAAAAGAGCCGTCATACTTCTTCTTAATGAGAAAGTTGATTCGCTAGAATCATATCGTGAAAAGATCAATTCTGCCTATTTATCCCTTCAGCTTCCTAGCGTAATTCGTTTGAGAAATTATGCACGTATCCGCAGGAAGGAGATTGTGCTTTCTAGAAAAAATATCCTAAAGCGCGATAACCATACTTGTCAGTATTGTGGAGCAAAATCAGTCCCAATGACAATTGATCATATCTTGGCTCGGAAAAAGGGTGGAGGAGATAGCTGGGAAAACCTAGTAGCTGCCTGTGTACCATGTAATACCATTAAAGGAAATAAGAGATTAAATGAAGCCAATATGAAATTGCTAAAAATTCCACGAAAACCAACAATGATTCTACATTTGCAGAAATTTGTAAAGCAGTTCCAGTCTTCATGGAGACCTTATCTTTTTATGCAGGAGAGCAACTAAATGTCTGATAAGAAACCAGTACTTCTGTCCGGAATACAGCCAAGTGGACAACTATGTATAGGCAATTACTTAGGTGCGATAAAAAACTGGCAATCCCTACAGAAAAATCATGATAGTATTTTTCTAGTGGTCGATATGCATGCTCTGACAGCGAAACAACATCCAGCTACATTACGGCATACATGTCTATCATATGTAGCCCAGTATATTGCCTGTGGTATTGATCCGGAACAATCGACCATTGTGATCCAATCTCATGTACCACAGCATGCTGAACTTATGTGGATACTTAGTACCATCACTTATATGGGTGAATTAAATCGTATGACTCAATTTAAGGATAAGTCAACTAGGCATTCTTCTAGGAATATTAATGCGGGTCTATTTACTTACCCTATACTCATGGCCTCTGATATTTTAATTTATCAGGCAGACTTGGTGCCGGTTGGAGCCGATCAGAAACAGCACCTGGAATTGGCACGCGATCTGGCAGACAGATTTAATTCTCAATATTCAGATACCTTTGTAGTTCCAGAGCCGTACATCCCAAAATTGGGAGCACGAATTATGAGCCTTCAGGAACCAGATAAAAAAATGTCCAAATCAGATAATAATTTGAATAATCTAATTGCCATTTTAGATAATCCAGATTGCATTCGGAAAAAAATACAGCGTGCTGTTACTGATTCAAGTACAGAAATAATAATAGATAAATCGCGACCTGGGATATCCAATCTTATTAATCTTTATGCGCTAATATCAGATATGTCTACAATCGAAGTAGAAAAACGATTTGAAGGTAAAATGTATTCTGATTTTAAATTAGAATTGGGAGATTTAATGGTAGAATATTTGCAGCCCATCCAATACAGATATGAAAAAATTGTCCAAGATAAAGCTTATCTCAAGTCTATTCTTAAAAGGGGAGCTGAAAATGCATATCATCGTGCTCGTAAAACTCTAACGAAGGTATATAGAAAAGTAGGATTTATTCCTAATATTATTGGGTAGTATATGGAATATAAGGTGAAAGTAGAAAATTTTGAAGGGCCTATGGATTTGCTACTCTTTTTTATTCAGAGGGATAAATTGAACATCTATGATATACCCATAGCTCAAATTACAAAAAATTTTTTGGATTATATAAAAATAATGGAGACTCTTAATATAGATTTAGGTGGTGAATTTATACATATGGCTTCACTCCTGATGAAAATCAAAGCCACTATGTTGCTTCCTATTTCAAAAGATGATGATGATAATGTTGAAGACCCTCGTACTCACCTTGTTGAAAGATTGTTGGAATATCAAGAATTTAAGAAAGTCAGTGAGGAGTTGCAATATCAGTATACGTCCCATGCGATGCATTATCCAAAGGGTACAGCAATGATATTTAATAAAAAAAATGATCAAATACATAAAATCCTTCCAAATATATCACTATTTCATTTAACTTCGATTTTTCAGGATCTTATCAATCGTATGCAAGACGTAGACTCTTATGAAGTGGAGGAAGAAAATATTAATTTGAATGAACAAATTTCATTTTTACAAAAAGAAATTAGCACAGCTAAGCGCCTGTATTTTAAAAACTTAATTCCCATTATGAAAACTAGGGTGCACCTAGTAGTGACATTTTTAGCAATCCTCGAGATGTTGCGGAACAATGAGATTGCAGTGGAACAGGATAAACCCTTTGGAGACTTGATTATAACAGGAATATCCTGCTAATGAATCTGAAAGCCCTAGTGGAAGTACTACTTTTCGCATCCCCTAAACCTCTTACCCAGAGTCGCTTTCTTCAAGTCGTAGAAAATAAATATTCTACTGACCTTATGCCTATTATTAATGAATTGAATAGTGAATATGAAAGGGATGAGAAAGGGCTTGTAATAAAAAATATTGGTGGTGGTTACCAAATCTTAACCAGATCAAAATACCATATATTCATTGAACGCCTTTTTGATACTTCTCGGAAGTTCATGCTATCAAAACAGGCACTTGAAGCCCTTTCAATTATTGCATATCGTCAACCAGTTAGTAAGGCCGAGGTGGAATCTATTAGAGGAGTAGAATGTGGTAGTGTACTAAAAACACTTATAGAATGGGAACTTATTCTTGTAAAGGGGAGAGGCAAATCTATTGGCAGACCATTGTTATTTGGGACAACTACCCAGTTTCTTGAAGCATTTGGATTAGAAAAAACTACTGATTTACCTAAGCTTAATGAACTATCAGAACTAATGGGAGATAATCCCGAACATGCTCCTTATAAAAGAGATCATGCGTCTAAATAAATATTTAGCTCGTGCAGGAGTTGCTTCCCGAAGGAAATGTGATATATTTATCGAATCTGGCAAAGTAAATGTAAACGGGACAATAGAAACTAATTTCAGTTATCAGGTCAACTCAAATGATATAGTAGTTTGTAATGGCGATCTTATTGATGAAATACCAAAACGTAAAGTGTATTTAGTAAATAAGCTAAAGGGCTATATTTCTACTTCATCTGATCCCCAAAAACGTAAACGTGTTATAGATTTAATCAATAGCCCCGAACGACTATTTACGATTGGTCGTCTAGATCGCGATACCACAGGTGCAATACTGGTAACAAATGATGGTGAACTAGCTAATCAGCTTATGCATCCTAAAAATCAGATTGAACGGGTGTATATTGTGACATCGAAAATAGATATACATCAAAATCAACAATTAAAGCTTGCTGAAGGCTTAGAACTAGAGGACGGATCAAATGCGACAGGTGAGTTGCAGCGAATAAATAAACGGGGTGGTCTTATTTATTGGAGGGTTATACTTAAGGAGGGTAAGAATCACGAAGTAAAACGGATTTTCAAAGCACTAGGTTCGCGCGTTATTCATCTTCATCGTCATTCTATTGCAGGCTTTGAAATTGATACTATATTACCAGGCAAGTACCAGCTTCTTAAGGGAAATGATATTAAAAGATTGAGAGAAAAAATTCCTGTTTAGTAGATTAAAAAAATCAGGTTTATTAATACTTAAAAGTACAATAAATTACCCGTCTTTTTTTAAATAGACTTATCGATGAAATGGTAATTGCAATAGATGGCCCGGCAGGGTCTGGAAAGACAACTACTGCTAAATATGTAGCTAAAATACTTGGTTTTATTCATATCAATACTGGTGCAATGTACCGAGGGATTGCACTTAAATGTATAGATGGAAATATAGATTTGGATAACAAAAGTGCTTTGGAAAGAATCCTCGGAGAAACTACATTCCAATTTAGTGATAATAAGGGTTCAGAGCTTTGTATGGATGGGAAGAATATTTCTGATGATATTAGTAAGGCTGAAGTAACTAAATCAGTTAGTTATATAAGTACCATCCCTTTAGTTAGGGAAAGATTAGTTGAATATCAGCGTGAAATGGCAGAAGGAGAGCATGTTGTATTAGAAGGCAGGGATATAGGTACAGTGGTATTCCCAAATGCTGATTATAAATTTTTTCTTTTTGCAGATTTACATGAGAGAGCAATACGTCGGAAAAAGGAAATGGAAGAAAAGGGTGACTCATTAGGTTTAGAAGATATAACTCAAGCTTTAGAAGAACGGGATAGAAAAGATTCAACACGTAAGCATTCTCCACTTAAAAAAGCAGAGGATGCAGTTGAAATTGATACAACTGGATTAAACATTGAAGACCAAGTAAATTGTATAATAGAAATAGTAAGTCAAACAAATAAATAGGAGCGAGACTCAACAATGAGTGAAAAAATAAAAGAAAAAAACCAGGGAATAGATAATTCAGATTCAGAAGGAAATGAATCTACTATTTCCGCAACAGAAGATAAAAGTAAAAACATAGACATACAGCCCAAAACTGAGATAATACAGGAAAAGGTGGTGGAAGAAATTTTAGATAGCACAGAACAAAATCAAGATATCGTAGATGAAGTTTCTGAGATTGAATCGGCAAATGAAGTAATGGAAGAGAAAATGGAATCGAAAACAAACACTGAGATAATTACAGAGCTTGAAGAAGAAAAAACACAGGTTCCTATAGAGCTGGCAAATTACCTCGATTCTTCTATTCTAGATATTAAAGTCGTGCGAGAAGAAGATTTGGGAAAATATGAAGAAGCAAAAAATATGTCTGATAAGTATCATGATGAGTATTCCAATACATTTATGGATATTCGTGAGAAGGAAGTGGTTACAGGAAAAGTAGTAGGTCTAACCGATAGAGATGTGTTGGTTGATATTGGTTTTAAATCTGAAGGAATTATACGTAGGACTGAATTCAAAGACTTGCCTGAACCTGGTGAAGAGATTGATATCTTTATTCAGACCTTTGAAGATCGCCGCGGAAACATTATACTTTCTAAAGAGAGAGCTGATTTCAAGAAACGTTGGCAAGAAATACGAGACTGCTATGATAATGAAGAACTTATTTCTGGTATTATTACACGTCGTATCAAAGGAGGGATGGTTGTAGATTTAGGAGTTGTGCAAGCCTTTTTACCTGGTTCGCAACTCGATATAAAGCCTGTTACAGATTTTGATGAATATTTAGGTGTAGAAAGTGAATTTAAAATTGTAAAATTCAATGAATTACGTGAAAACATTGTTTTATCTCGTAAAGTAATCCTTGAAGGTGATCTGTTAGAAAAAAGACAAGCTGTTTTAGAAGATATGGAAATTGGCATGGTACTTGAAGGTATGGTAAAAAATATTACTGACTTTGGTGCTTTTGTTGATCTTGGAGGTATTGATGGTCTCCTTCATATAACTGATATTACATGGGGTAGAATTAACCATCCATCCGACCGCCTGTCATTGGGTGAAAAGATTAATGTCAAAGTTATTGACTTTGATGTAGAAAAAGTTCGTGTATCACTCGGTATGAAACAACTTCAACCAGAACCATGGGTGGGTATCCATGAAAAATATCCAATTGATTCTATTATTGAAGGCAAGATAGTTAATATGATGAATTATGGTGTGTTTATTGAATTAGAGGAAGGAGTAGAGGGACTTATTCATATTTCTGAAATATCATGGACTCGCCATATTAAACATCCTTCAGATATGTTTAAGGTTGGTGATCAAGTAGAAGCTAAAATACTCAATATAGATCATGAGGAGAAGAAGATATCTCTGGGTATTAAGCAGCTGACGGAAAATCCATGGGATACAATAGAGAATAAATATCAGATAGGTAAAGATCATGAAGGCATAGTACGTAATCTGACCCAGTTTGGTGCATTTGTTGAATTAGAAGAGGGTATAGATGGTTTAGTCCATGTCTCTGATATGTCTTGGGTTCAACTGGTACGGCATCCGAAAGATATTATGGAGAAGGGTGATAAAGTAAAAGTACGAATCCTAGATGTATCAGCAGAAGAAAGACGTTTATCTTTGGGTATCAAGCAAAGGGAAGAAAATCCCTGGGAATTGATACGGGAAGAATATTCTTCAGGTAAGATAGTTAAAGGGACTGTCCTTAAAGTCCTGGATAAAGGGGTTATATTTACACTAGCTGATAATCTTGAAGGTATTGTGCCTTTAAAACGGATGAATGAAAGCCATAGACGGGAACTATGTGAAAAGTTTAAGGAAGGTGACACTTATGATGTAACTGTCCAGGAAGTTGATGAAGAATATAAGAAAATCATTCTCATGATTGATCTAGAACTGGGTGATGATCCAGAAAACAATCAAAAGCCATCTGATTCAAAATTAGAAGATGTGGAACCTGAAAAAAATGAAAATCAGGAAAATGATCTTGATGAAAGTGAAGCAAAAGATGATAGTTCTCCTTCAGATGAATAAACTTAATTCGTTCTAATTCATAAAGGGCTTTCAGTAATTGGGCCCTCTTTAGTATGTTAATATTGGGAATCGAAAGTTCCTGTGATGAAACTGCAGCTTCGATCTGTAAAGATGGTTTAATTTTGAGCAATGTAGTTAAATCGCAAGAAATACACCAAGAGTACGGAGGTGTCGTACCTGAAATTGCATCCCGCGAACATGAATCTCAGATTGGAACAATTATTGATAAAGCGCTTAAAAAAGCCAGTGTGTCATTTAGAGATATAGATGCCATTGCAGTAACTTATGGTGCCGGCTTAATGGGTGCGCTCTTGGTAGGACTTAACTATGCTAAAGGATTATCTATAGCTCTAAATATACCCTTCATAGGTGTTAATCACTTAGAAGGACATCTTTATGCCAATTTTATATCCTATCCGGAAATGGAATTTCCCTATTTATGTTTACTAGTTACAGGTGGTCATACCCAGATATGGGAGGTACATTTACCAGGGGATTATATACTGCATTCCAATACTGTGGATGACGCTGCTGGCGAAGCATTTGATAAAGGTGCCCGTATATTGGGTCTAGATTATCCAGGAGGCCCTGCAATAGAAAAGATAGCAGTTGATGGAGAATGTAATAAATATCAATTTACAATTCCAGTAGTAAAGAATGATCCTTTTAACTTTTCATTTAGTGGGTTGAAAACCGCTCTATTATATAAATACAAAATGATGAATGCATCTGAACAAAAGGCGAATATTCATAATCTCGCAGCTAGTTATCAGGAAACTATTTTAATTAGTCTGTTTACACAACTTATTCGTGTTGTCAATAAAACTGATATTAAACGGGTCTCTATAGTTGGCGGTGTTGCTGCAAATAAACGTTTTAGAACATTAGCTCAATCACTTGAACTTAAAAATAAGCTTAAGATCTTTTTCCCGCCTATGGAGTATTGTACAGATAATGCTGCAATGATTGCTACTGCTGGTTATGAAAAGCTTAAAAAGGGGTTAACTTCATCTCTAACCCTAAAAGCAAATCCAAGTTTGGCTTTAAATGATAGTGTAGAGCTATGAAAGTTCTAGGATCACCGGTTTTGATAGTTATATTTACGTTGGTATTGATAATATTGCTTTACAGATACTGGATTATGCTGAACGCAATCCTTTTTAGATATAGAGCTCTGCTTTTTTCTCTTCGATTAATTACATTGATCTGTCTGCTACTATTACTTATTAATCCATGGTTTAACTTTGAGCGAAAGGAAAAAGTTTCTCAAAAAGTAGACCTTATCCTTGACCATTCAGAAAGCATGATGGATCACTATGAGAAGACAGGTTTAAATGTTAGAACAATCCTCTCGAAGATTAATCAGTGGGGATATGCAAATCAAGTAAGGTTGAAACATTACAGATTAGGTGAGAATATTCTTCCATTAGAAAATCTTGACATCTATGATTTCTCTACTAATTTTAGTCAATTAGGTAAATTTATGGAATTTGAAAATCCAAATCACTTGCTATTAATTACTGATGGACAAGCTACTGTCGGTAGGGAATTGAATGATCTTAATTTACCCGATAGTATTCCTATTCATGTACTGGGTGTTGGGCCAGTAAAAAAGGTTAATGATCTTATAATTAAAAGTGTCGACATTCCCCAGAAATCAATAGAGGGTGATACTATTAACATCATAGTTAAATTAGAATCTCATTTAATTAACAGTCAAACAAGTCAATTGCAAATTCAAAATGGTCTGTATGAAACAATCTATGATAGCACTATAAGTTTTGATTCTGGTAATAAAATGAATGAAATTAATATATCTATTCCAGTAAATAATTTCAGCGGATTAAATAAGATGAGGATACTACCTATAATAGATGAAGTGAAGATTGAAAATAACCTCTTTGAATTTCATGTAAATATTCGGTCATCAGAGAATCAAGTATTACTAATTTCAGGTGCTTTATCGCTCAATACTTCTATTATTAAATCAACATTGAATAGTTTTGAGAAAACAGAAATCAAACACTATTATAGAATAGATGCCACTCGATGGAATAAAACATTTTCTAACTTTCTATTTAATAATTATAAAATGGTTGTTTTAGATAATTTCCCAATAGGGGCCAATGATCAGTCAATACTTAATAACATCATTTTTGAATCTGAACTAAATAAATTTTCAATTGTATATATTGAGGGTCCAAATAGTAACCTGAATGCGGCTGAAATGATTAGATCTCATTATCCCAAATTCATTCCACATATAATAGATCCTAATATTTCGACTGCATTATTAAATGAATCCATGAATATTGAGACTATTGGTATTAATTTATCAGATTTTCCACCACAGAATCGCTTAGTTAAATGGACCACAAATAATAAACACTGGATTAGTTATACGGATGGTAGCTTTATGGTTGCAACTTATGATAATTTATTTATGATTGCCGCTCCTGATATTGCTACCAATCATTTAAAAACAAAACAAAACTACACCTCTAGCATGCAAGATCTTATGATGAATATTTTGATCCATGCCTACTATTGGAACGATGGATTCCTAACATTGCACATCAATAAGAAATCATTTAATATTGGAGAGAATGCTTATGCAACAATTAGTATAGTGAATAATTTAGAATTAAAAAATATATTATTAACTTCAATCTATGATGACTCAGACACAGCTCGAGTAGAATGTAAGAAAGAATTATTTAGCCAAGATTATAAATGCAGACAGCTTTTAGATAAATCTGGAGAATATTCATTTATTGCTGAATCAAGGCTGCCTAATGGGGAAAAAGTAGTTAGTAATTTAACCCATGTGGTTGTGCAAAGTGTGAATCTTGAATTGAAGGACTTAATTCAAGATCAAAACATGCTGAAGATAATTTCACATAATTCAGGAGGCAAATATATGGGGATTGATTCGTTGGATACTATGTTGGCTAATATGGAAATTACGCCTATTCAATTGATAAAAAAATATCAGATAAGTGGACTTTCAACACAGTATTACTGGTGGTTAATAATTGTTTTATTATCAACGGAGTGGTTTATACGTAAAAAATTAGGATTGTTGTAAATAAAAATGTTTGTATTTGAGGATATTTACTATTAATAATGTTATGAAATTTGTAAAGACTGAAATACCAGATGTCATCCTTATAAAACCAGATATTTTTGAAGATAATCGTGGTTTTTTTATGGAATCTTATCATATTGATAAATTTAGGGTAGCGGGAATCAATAGACCCTTTGTACAGGATAATCATTCTAAATCAAAAAAGAATACTCTACGTGGATTACATTTCCAAGTTAATCATCCACAGGCAAAGTTATTGCGTTGTTTAAAAGGTAAAGTATTTGATGTAGCTGTAGATATCCGCAAAGATTCGCCTTTTTTTGGTAAATGGGTAGGTAAAGAGTTGTCTGATAAAAATATGTTCCAACTTTACATCCCTGAAGGGTTTGCGCATGGATACTATGTGATGTCGGATAACGCTGAAATTACTTATAAATGCTCAACAATTTATCACCCAGAAGATGAACGTTGTATACGTTGGGATGATCCTGATATTGGAATAAGATGGCCAGCAATAGAACCCATATTATCTGAGAAAGATATCAACGCTAAATATATAAGCGATGCTGTTAATGATATTGCCAGTTGAAAAGTGAGTAGTATGTACAGAACATTAACAATTTATATTTCAATTATTTTCATAATTAATTTTGGATATAACCAAAACAAAAATGTTGGTATTCATGTAGACCCAGGAGATGAAATTATCCGTGTTGTTAATTTGTCAGAAAAATTTGCTATTGAGACACAAATTGATTCTGATCAATATATATTGGGCCCATCTGATAAATTAGGACTAAATATTATTGGGAGTGAAAATAAAACCTTCATATTATCAGTTACTCCAACAGGCGAATTATTAATACCTCAAATTGGAGCAATTCATATTTCAGGAATATCTATTACACAAGCTAAATTGGAGATTGATGATTTTGTAAAAGATAATGCATTTACAAACGCAAGAGTTGAACTGGTTCTATTAAATATTAGAACTTTTAAAATACAGACTATAGGGGCTGTAAATAATCCTGGCTTTATTACTGTCTCTTCAATTGATAGATTGGATAATATTATTGCTAAATCTGGTGGACTTCATAAGTTTTCAAATGAAGATTCAGTAATAATAAGAAGAAATGACTATGATGAAATATTTTCACTTCAATTATTTAATAAAACAGGGTCATTAAGAGAAAATCCAATAATCAGGGAAGGTGATATTATTATTATTCCATATGAGAAACAATACAGGCATATGATTAATCATAATATAACAGCAAAACAAACATCTGTTATAGTAACAGGTTTTGTGATGAAACCTGGTGGGCATGACTATTCTGTTGGATATACAGTTATAGAATATATTGGTTTTTCTGGAGGAGTCTCTGATATTGGCAGTTTAAAGAGAGTTGAAATATATAGAAATGGCAAAGTTGTTTTGCCAAAAATTACGGATATAGTAATGCCAGGAGACCAAATTTATGTACCTGCTAATATCAAATATCGTTTCCTTGGAAATGTCAGCATACTACAGACTATGACTGCAATTATGTCTTTGTACCTTACATTTCAGGCTGCTACAAAGTGAGTTTAATAAATATCCATCATAACGTGGTATGCTTTTAAGATGAATAGTGACCAATTTATCTTAACACAATATGCAAAAATAATTTGGAGTAATAAGAATATTTTATTTAGGAATGTTATTTTAACAGCTATCGTTGTTTCTATTCTTTCACTTTTAATGCCAAAAACTTTCAAATCAACAGCAGTCTTAATGTTATCCAAATCAGGCTCTGATAATACTTTAATTTCACAAATTGGCGAAATTTCAATAGGAAACTTCTTAGATGATAGCCAAAATAGTGAATCAAATACAATATTTGCTATTTTAAAAAGTAGAACAATGGCAGAATCAATAATAAATAAAATGAACTTAATTGAAATTTATAAAACTGAAAGTTTAGAAGAGGCCGTAAAGGTAGTTCAGAATAATTTAATTTTTAGAGATCTTGAAGAAGGAACCATTAGTATTAGTGCGTTTTCTCATACTCCCTGGATATCAGATGAAATGGATTGTAATCAAGCTAGAAATTTGTCTGTTAATATAGTGAAATATATAATCAGCGAATTAGATAGAGTAAATAAACTATTTCAGACTGATGAAGCCCGATATCAGAGATTATTTTTAGAGAAGCGCCATAGTGAAACAATTGTCAAGTTGAAAGCTGCTGAAGATAATTTGCGTATATTCCAGAATAAAAATAATGCATTAGATCTAACTGAACAAACCAAAGCCGCAATTAATATTGGTGCTGAAATTAAAAGTCAAATATTAATTGAAGAAGTTAAGCTTGGGGTGTTAAACAAAACTTATAAACAAGATCATCCTGAGATTATAAAATTAAAGATGCAGATTGCAGAGCTAGAAAATCAATTAGCTGTTTTAGATAAAAATGCAGATCATTCTTTAAAGAATGATAATAATATCCTTCCAAAGTTTTCTGAAGTTCCTGATTTATCAATTAAATTAATGCGTTTGCAAAGAGAGGTAGAGATTCAAAGTGCCCTATATTTATTTTTATCGGAAAAATATGAAGCATCCAAAATTCAAGAGGCGCGAGATACACCTACGATACAGATATTAGATGATGCAAACTTACCTGTTAAACGTTACCAACCCAAACGTACACTGATGGTGATAGGCTATTCACTTATTGCATTTGTATTGTCATTTATTTATATAATTATTGTTAAATTCAATAAGAATGGAGACCCTGGCCAATTAATATATAATTGATTTAGATTATTTTTGGATTTAATCATGATCAGATTAGCACATTATCTGATTTTATCTAACCATATATTGATCATATTCTATTTTAACTTAAATTGACTATAATTCGCCATTCCCCACAAATTTCTATTAAGTAATTGGGATTTATGAAAAGTCGATTAAAAATAAGTTCAGAATATTCACAAAATGTACTTACTTTAATGACAGGTACCACCCTTTCACAAGCTATACCCATTGCTATTACTCCAATCCTTACAAGAATCTATACACCTGAAGATTTTGGTGTATATGCAATGTTCGTTGCTATAATTACTATTTTAGGAACTATAGCCAGTGGCAGATATGAACTAGCTATATTATTACCTGAAAAAGATGAAGATGCGATCAATATATTTGCTTTAGGATTATTGATTACTATGTTAATGGTAATGATAACTGCAATACTAGTAATTGTTTTTAAAGACAATATCCTTTCGTTATTGAACAATCAAGAAATGAAATATTGGTTATACTTTGTACCTGTGGCTGTTTGTTTTATTGGATGCCACAATTTATTATTATATATTAATAATCGTTTTAAGGATTTCAAAGGATTATCGAGCTCTTTCATAATTAGATCAAGCACTTCAGCCCTTTTACAAATATCAATTGCTAGCATTAAGAAGGGTGTCACTGGATTAATTAGTGGACAAATAATTTCCCAGTTAATATCTGACATTTGGTTGGTAATAATCATGTCTCAACATAAAATTAATCTCTCAGTTATAAATAAAACTAAAGTCATTGATATGGCTAAACGATATAGTGATTTCCCTAAGTTTTCTGTGCCGGCTGTATTAGCCAATAAATTAACTAGTCATTTAAGCAATATCATTGTTGCTACAATTTTCAGTTTAAGCACATTAGGTTTCTATTCACATGTACAAAGGGTATTAGGGTTGCCTTCATCATTAATGGGGGCATCAATTAGTCGTGTATTTTTTCATGAAGCAAATAATGAAAAACAAAATACAGGGATGGCAATTAAAACATTCAAAAAGACTATATTGAAATTATTGTTTATCGGTATTCCAATATTTGGTTTACTTTATTTTATAGTTGAGGATCTTTTTGCATTCATGTTTGGTGAAACATGGCGAATTGCTGGTGAATATGCTAAAATAGTAATTCCACTATTTTTTGTTAAATTTGTAGTTTCTTCAGTTAGTTCAATTGATACTATTATGGAAAAACAAAAACTAGACCTATTATTTAATATTGTTTTATTATTTATTAGTCTGATTGTAATAGTGGTTTCATCAAATTATTCATTTAATAAATTTTTAATAAATTGGACTATCTCAATGAGTTCCCTATATGCTTGCTATGGCTATCTATTAATGAAAATGTCACAGGCAAAAATTTAATTTATACACTTATATTTAAATTTTGAATATGCGTATATGTATATGCTGATAATATTACTGAAATAATGACGAATAAAGAAAAATATCAAAACTTCTGTAAACTAGAAAAGAATATCCCGATTTTCAATCAGTCATGGTGGCTGGATGCTGTTTGCAATCATGACTGGGAAGTTGTTTTAATTGAAAATAATGGAGAGATTATTGCTGCAATGCCATATTTTGTAATAAAAAAATTAGGTTTTGATATAATTTCAATGCCTAAGTTAACGCAGAACATGGGGCCTTATATAAAATATCCGGATAATCAAAAATATCATAAAAAATTATCTTATGAAAAAGAGGTGATGACAAAATTAATTAACAAACTACCTGCATTTGATAGTTATTCTAAAAATTTTAATTATTCTATAACTAATTTGCTACCATTTCATTGGAAAGGATTCAAGCAATCAACTAGATATACTTATATACTTGATGATATGGTGGAATTGGAATCAGTGATAGATAATTTTTCATCTGAATGTCGAAATAATATTGAAAAAGCACGAAGAAAAGTTAAGATTATTGAGGATGACAATTTGGGTGAGTTTTATAAGATTGTTAAAATGTCTTTTGATAGACAAAATATTAACATTCCATATTCTTACAATTTTTTAAAAATGATTGATAATGCTAGTACAAATAATAATTCGCGGAAGATATTATTCGCTATTGATCAGAATAATGATGAAGTTCATGCTGCTATTTATTTAATATGGGATGGTAAGAGTGTGTATTTATTAGCTAGTGGAGGTAATCCAAGTTTGCGAAATAGTGGTGCTAAATACTTGCTTGTGTTAAAGGCAATAACTTTTGCAATAGACAATGGCTTGATTTTTGATTTTGAAGGAAGTATGATAGAAAATGTGGAAAAATTTAATAGATCCTTTGGTGCAAGACAACAACCATATTCAAATATAACTAAGATAAATTCACATGTGCTTGGTATAAAAAAAATATTAAAGGAATTATAAATTACCCAAAATAATTATTTCTACATAATTATGTTAACTATTAAAGCTCCAAATAATAATTTGAAAGAAAGAAAATATGTGCTAGATATAGTATTTAATGAATTTTTAGGTATTAAATATTCTCTTATAAATAGATCTTCAAATTATGAAATCATATTAGAAAACAATCATCAACTTATTATTAAAGATCATTTTTTTAATAAATATAATAATGATTTGGACTATTTAAAACTTAATAATTTGCCTTCAAATATTAAGTATACAAAAAATAATTTTATAAGAAATGATATCCCAATTATTTTTGGGAATCATATAGTGGATATTGAAAATTCTGAGTCAATAGTTTGTGAGATTGATATTTTTGCATCTATATTTTTTATGCTTTCTCGTTGGGAGGAATATGTTCTGAGTGATAGAGATATACATAATCGTTTTCCTGCAAATAAAAGTACATCATATATAAATGGATTTTTAAATCGTGCCGTAGTTGATGAATATATAGAATTATTATGGAATATGTTATTGTTTTTAGGTATCAAATCAAATAGAAGGAAAAAGAGCAGTCAGCTGTACATAACGCATGATATTGATAATTTATATAAGTGGAATAGCTGGAAACATGTAGCTCGAGTAGCATTTGGTGATATTATAAAAAGAAGAAATTCTAGTTTAGCTAAACAAAAATTATCGGAATATATATTAATAAGAAGAAAAAAAATTAATGACCCATATGATACTTTTGATAGGCTAATGGATGTTAGCGAAAAATATGCTATAAAAAGTAGATTTTATTTCATGAGTGGTGGTTTGAGTGAGTATGATAAACGCTACACAGTATTTGATAAAAAATGTAAAGAATTATTGCATAAGATTCATGAACGTGGTCATGTTATTGGTTTTCATCCTTCATATAATACTTATAATAATATTTGTAAATTTAGAAAAGAAAAATATTTATTAGAGAAAATTCTCGGTTATAAAATAAAAGAGGGACGAGGGCACTATCTACGTTTTGAAGTACCTAAAACTTGGCAAATATGGGATGATTGCGATATGAAAATCGATAGTACATGTGGTTATGCTGATAAAGAAGGATTTAGATGTGGCACTGCTGAGGAATTTAATGTATTTAACATTTTGACAAGAAAAAAATTAGACCTAAAAGAACGACCGCTTATATTAATGGATACAAATATTGATAAGTATCGGAAATTGAACCCCTCAATAATAGAAGACGTTTTAAAACAATTAAGAGGTAATGCCAATATGTTTACCATTCTTTGGCATAACTCTCGAATAGAACATATAGATGATTACGAAAAAATTATCAACTTATTATATAAATTGAATGAGTAACTTTAATATTCTTTACAAAATGTATATATAAATATGAGTATTGGTACCTTTTTAATAATAATTTCTTCTATTACTCTAATATTTTCTTTATTCTCAATGTTTAATGTCCTGGGGAAGAATATGCTGCTTACTATGCCAGGTATATTCTATATATATTTTATTATATTCATCTTTTTAGGTAGTCCAATATATTTCATTAATCAAGGTGCAATAAATATATATTATATTGTAGCTGTTCATCTTGTGTTGATAATTCTACCTTTATCTATTTCTTTGACAAATAAACTTATGCTAATAGAATTTAAAGGAATATTTAATACATATTTATCTGCACCAATAATTGATAAACAGGATAATAATCATTTTATTTTACCATTCATATTGGTTCTATTTGTAACACTAATAGTGACATTTCTTTATTATTTAAATTTAGATATAATCCCAATCAACTTTTTACTATCTAATCTTAATAATGGAATTGAAATAAATGAATTGGGTAAACTTCGGGAATCAGCGACTACATCATTTAAATTGGGTAAACTTCATAGATATAATATTTTTATGGTACAATTACTGCCATTATTAGTTATTGTAGCATTTTTAAAATCAAAAATTACAGAATCTAATATTTGGAAATCGGTGTTTATTATTTTAACACTAATGACAATTTATAGATGTATTTCTGATTTGCAGAAAGGTCCTATAGTTGAATTTATTATTTTATTATTTTTAGCTGCATGGATATATAATGGAAAAATAAATTGGAGACAGGTTGTGTTCCTGATTATTTCCATTATGTCAGTATTATCAATGATGTATTATTACATAATGGGCATTAATCATGAGACGTTTATCAAATTAATATATATTATTTGTAAAAGGATATTTATCACCCAAACAAGTGCATTGTATTATTACTTTTCTTTATTTCCTTCATCACATGAGTTTTTATATGGGACTTCTTTACCAAATCCGGCAGGTATCTTTCAGTTTGAAAATTTCCCATTAACAAAATGGATTTTTGTTAATGGGATGTATAGAAATAGTCAAGTGGTGGGTAGTGCCAACTCTGCATTCGTGGGGGAGATATATGCAAATTATGGGTTCCCAATTATGTTAGTTACAGTGATTATATTTTCTATGATTTTGCAATTTATTCAAATTAAATTTATTTCAAAAGAAAGGACCCTTCTTTTAACAGCATTCTACATCTATTTTGTTTCCATGTCAAGCCAATTTGCATTTACTGGACTATTTGTAGTGGCACATCTTTATTTATTTATATTTTTGATAACAGCAATAATATTAGTAGATGGATATAAAATACTATATGGAGCATGCAGTCAAAATGAGCAATAAAATTGTTCATATTGTGCTAAATGAATTTACACAGGATTCAAGAGTAATGAAAGAATGTGAATCTCTTGCAAAAAGTGGTTATGATGTAACTGTCATTGCTTATTGGATGGAAGGCTTAGATATAAGAGAAAATATTAAAGGGTATAAGATTATAAGAATCCCAATTAGAAGTAAGCATTGGAGTAAGAATTCTTTAATTCAAGTAGTGAAATATATTGAATTTCTAATTAAAGCACTATTTTTTATAAGAAAAATAAGACCTGATATTTGTCATGGGCATGATCCTAATGGTTTAATTGTAGCATATTGTTCTAAATATATTTTTAGATCAAAACTTATATACGATAGCCATGAACTCTGGTCAGATTCCATTCATTTAATAAGTAATAAGAAACTTCTATATGCATTTGGCAGGACAATTGAAAAATATTTAGTAAGGCAAGCTGATGCAGTGATTACTGTAAATCAATCTATAGCCGATATTATGTATTTAGAAAATAGTATAAGATCTATTTCAGTGATTAGTAATATGCCATTAAAGAGCAAAAATAACATTGTATTATCAAAAGAAGAAATTGGTTTTCCAGAATCAAATTTTAATATTATATATGTAGGTAATATTGAAAAAGGAAGAGGCATAGATATTACAATTAATGCAATGGCAATGGTTGATAGTAATATAGGATTGGTTCTCATGGGACGTGATAGCGCTTATAAAAATATAATGAAGAATTTAGCTAAGACAAAAAATTACGAACATAGAATAAAATTTATTAAAGTAGTCGAACCACATGTGGTCGTTGATGTGTGTAGTCTAGCAGATGTAGGAATAAGCCCTATAGAAAATGTGTGTAGAAGTTATTATTTATCATTGCCTAATAAAATATTTGAATATATACAGTCGAAAATACCTGTATTAGCTAGTGACTTTCCTGAAATGAAAGATATTATTGATAATTATAATGTTGGTTTTACATTTAATGTTGAGTCAATAGAGGATGTTGCTAATGTTATTAATAAGCTATACTATGATAAAGCTTCTCAATTATTATTTGGCAAAAATTGTAGAATTGCTTCTGAGGAATTAATTTGGGAAGTTGAAGAGCAGAAACTATATAATGTTTATAACAATTTATAATGCTACTAGTTGAATAAAACAATTTCTATAATAATTCCTTGTTATAACGAAGAAAAATATGTTGGTGAATGTTTAGATTCAATAATCAATCAAACTTATCCATATGAATTAATTGAAGTGATTGTAGTTGATGGTAATTCAAACGATAAAACCATTGATATTGTTCAAGGATATACATCATTATTCAATCAATTGATTATATTAAATAACCCAGATAAAATAACCCCTATTAGTTTAAATATTGGTGTAAAGAAATCAACTGGTGATTATATTGTAATTTTAGGTGCACACAGCTATATAAAAAATAATTTTATACAAATTGCTGTAGAAGAATTAAACTTATCGGATGCTGTTTGTGTCGGAGGGCCAATAATAAATCAAGGCAATAGTTTCATCGGGAATGCTATTGCATTAGCAATGCAATCAGTCTTTGGTGTAGGTAACTCTAGTTTTAGAGTGTCATCAAAAAGGCAATATGTAGATACAATTGCCTTTGGTATCTACAAAAAGGAAATATTCAAATTAATAGGATATTTTGATGAAACATTGATTCGTAATCAAGATTTTGAATTGAATCAGAGAATTATCCAAAATGGTAGAAAACTATTACTTGTACCGGAGATCCAATCCTATTATTATAATAGAGATTCACTAATCAAATTATATAAACAATATTATAATTATGGTTTTTGGAAGGAGAGAGTTGTTACAAAAAATTTACAATCATTTAAATTACGATATCAAATCCCTTTAATATTTATAATTGCAATAATATCTCTAGGTTTTGGAGGCTTTGTCAATAATTCACTATGGACTTATTTAAGTTATCTCATTATTTTATATATTATTATTTCAATTTTAAATAGTTTCTATCTAGGCTTGAAGAATAGTATAAGATATATTCCTGTTTTACCAATCATATATTTTGTTCTTCATTTTTCATTTGGATTTGGTTTTCTTAGCTCCTTTCTAAAACAATTGTTTTTATTGAAGAAGTCCTAGTTTATTCTTGAAAAGTATATGGATCTCAATACTACACTTATTACATCATGATACATATAAGGATTATGTTAGCATAGGTTCAAATCTTATAATATAGTATACTATGAAACAATATTTTATCTTTTCAGTTTTATTATTTACTCTGCAAGTTTACAGCCAATGCATGGAAGATGAGTGCGGTCCCCATCCGGGGATGCCTAACTATTTATGCCTAGATGGTAACACAATGGGAGGGCCGAGTGAATGTACTATACTTGATAACGGAGAATGTGGTTGGGAAATTATAACCTGTCCCCAAATTACATTTACTGGATATATTCGAGAAATAGATGTGAGTTGGTGTATGGATAATTGTTCTAATTACTATATTGAGACAGAAAGTGGTGATTACCTTTCTAATATTACAGATTTGGATGGTATGGGAAATTTAAACTATTTTAAAGATAGATACGTGGTTGTAACTGGAGAAGAGGTCTGGTGCGTAGAATGCGGAGCTGTAGATGTTGATGATATTGCAATTGCTGAAAATTGTGAAATTCCAGTGGACTGCTTTCAAGATCCATGCATGGAGGCCAATTGTCTAGCTTACCCAAATGCAGAATGTATTTCCACTTATTGCGGGGGTTGCTATGCAGACTTTTATCAAAATAATGATCTTATTACTGATTGCTCTACTTATTCAAATTGTAGCAACTTAAATTCTTGTAGTGATTGTACTGATGCAGATTGTTTTTGGCAGCCAACAGATAATGGTATATGTGATGATGAATGTGTGATTGCCGATCTAGAATGCTATGGATCAGCTCCTACTTGGTCTGCTGAATGTCCAGAGGAAAGCGAATGTATTGATTTAACTGGACTATTTTTTGGATTGTGTGAAATGTATCTAGGCATAGGGTACTCGGATGACTATTGCCAATATATCTCCGGTTGTGACTGGATTGTAGATGGAGTTGACTATTATGAAGCATTTTTTGAGTCCATGGATGAATGTGAAGATATCTGCAGTAGTGGAAACATGACATGCGATGAAATTTCTCAAAATTATGAAGAACTGCACAGTGGAGTATATGCAACCTGTGAATATGATAATGATTGTATTTCTGTATGGGGTGACTGTGATGTAGGACTGGGGGGCTGTCACTATTCAGTAAATGTAGCAAATTATCCTGAAGAAGAATTAGATGAACTTGTAGATTTATGGGTTGCAGGGGACTGTATGTCCTGGGTTTGTGACTGTTCAGCAGAACCATATGCTCAATGTATTGGTGGTACTTGTTCTTCTGCATATTGTATGTCTCAAAATCCAGCAGGTTGTTTTCAGACAGGTTGTGATGAGGGCTATGAATGCATTATTTCAGATGAATGTGTTCCGTCTTGGTGTGAATGTGATGGATTATATGGAAACTGGTACTGTACTGAAGATTGTGGAGGAGGTACTTGCTTTACAACAGAGGGTGTGATGGGAGATCTTAATAATGATGGTTTTATCAATGTGATTGATATTGTTATCGCTGTAGATACCATCTTAGAGGGAGAATATAATTTACAGGGGGATTTAAATGGGGATGATCAGTTCAATATAGTAGATATTATACACTTAGTAAATCTTATTTTAAATCCTATATCTGAGGACTGTTATATAATTCCTGAAATTGGTCCATGTGATGGTATTTGTCCAACCTACTACTTTAATCAAGAAACCAGCCAGTGTGAAGGATTTATAACAGGATGTTGTGGAGTAGAGGTATTTAGTACAATGGATAGTTGCATAGAGGCCTGTGAGTAATACTTAATATATATCTATAATGTTTTATTTACAAGGACCCTATTTAATAGGGTTTTATTTTTTCATTACATAAGTTTATATTTTAGGAAATTACGTAAATATTTTATGGAGTATAAGGGGATAATCCTTCTTTTTCTTATATATTTAGGATTTTAGACCAATTTCCTTTAGGCGTTCATCTAGAAAGCTACGAGCAGTATGTCTTTTAGATAAAATCACATCATCGCGGGGGTGAATAAAAAGAGGAATAGTGTATCGAGGAAGATTGGTTTTATTACTTTTGGGATTAATGACTTGATGGACAGTCGATGGGAAATATCCTTTTGAACATTTGTTTAACATATCTCCAGTGTTAATTACAAGACATCCTGGATTACATTCTACATCTATCCATTTTTCTTCTTTACTTAGTACCTGTAGTCCTGGCTCTGATCCAGCTGGTAATATGGTAATAAGGTTAATGTCGCCATGTGCAGCAGCACGGATAGCTCCATAAGTAATTTTATCATTTAAAGGTGGGTAATGTATAATACGAAGGAGATTCATTCTGCTCTTTACAATCATTTCAGATAAAGGGATTGAATAATGTCTTTTAACATCTTCTGGTGAATATTGATCAATCCAGTCCAAAAGTTCCTTTCCTATCTCAAGAAGTAAGTGAAAAATATATTTTGTATTATCACTAATATTTTCAGGGTATTGACCCCATTCATAATAATGGAAAAATTCTTTCAGATCTTTAGTATTATATCCTTTAGCATTTTCTGATTGAAGTGGAAAATATCCATCCTGTCTATTAGGATTAAAAGTATAGTTATATTTTTCTTCGCTATTAAAAAACTGGCTCCATTCTTTATATACATCAGATATTAGTTTAGTATCTAGTGAATGATTATATAGGATTGCAAATCCAGTATTACGAAGGGATTTAACAAAATTTCTGCCAGCATCGTTTGACTGGCAATTTATTTTTATGATTTGATCTGACAAATAATATAATACTCTGATTTAATTAATTATATAATATTACTGCCATATGATCCAAATTAATATTAATAAGTAATTTCCTATGAATTTGGGGTAGATTTAATAATTAATTTACGTAAAATTTATGTGATGAGGAACTTTGTAATTTTTATAATTTTATGTTATATTATATTATGAAACAATATAAAATTTTAATATTTTGTACGATGATAATATTTTTCTATAGTCTTGGTTGGACAGGGGGTACATATAATTTGAATCTTATACATCATATTGATGAAATTACAGATTATAACAGCAACTCAAATTTTGGAGTTTCTGATGTCTGGGGATATACCGATGAAACAGGTATTGAGTATGCTATTGTTGGATATCGTTATGGAACATATATCTATGATGTTACTTCAAGCCCGGATTATCCTCAATTAATTTCAGATATAACTGGACCTTCTGATGGAGATTATTATTATCATCGTGATTATAAAACTTATGGTGATCATCTTTACATAGTGAATGAAATGAGTGGGCTAGATGCTGGTATGCAGGTTGTAGATATGTCACCACTTCCTGATGGTGTCCCTATAAAACGTGATACATATACAGGGATAATTCAATCACATAATCTATGGATCGATACTGATTTAGGTTACGGATTTATTGAAAAATACTATCCTGAGAATATACATGTTATAGATTTGAGTGATCCCGATATACCTGTTCATACAGGCAGCCTCAGCTACTGGGATGGGGAAAATTGTCATGATATTTATACACGCAATAATATTGCCTATATTTCTGAAGGTTATAGCTATGAATTCGGTTTATATAATATTAGTAATATTACGGATCCTATTCAATTAGCCAACATCCCTTCTTTTGGATATGCTCATAACGCCTGGCTAAATGAAGAAGGGACTCATCTTGTTACAGCAGAAGAAACAGTTGGCATGACTGTGAAAATATGGGATATTCAAGATTTGAGCAATATTAATCTTGTGGGTGAATATTTAGGTGAAAACTCACTGGCCCATAATGTACATGTGAAGGGTGATTTTGTGTATATCTCTCATTACACTACCGGACTTAAAATTCTTGATATTTTTGACCCTTCTGACCCTATTGAGGTAGCAGCATATGATACATATCCAGATGATGATAATAATGGATTCTATGGATGCTGGGGAGCTTTTCCATTTACTTCAAATAATTATGTCTTTGCTAGTGATATGCAATATGGGCTTTTTGTTCTAAAATTTGATGAAATTCAAGCAGGCTGGGTATATGGCATTATTACAGATGATAGTGGTACTCTAGAAGGGGTAGAAATAAAATCAACACTCAATGACGCTACTTTTATTTCGAACACAAATGGTTTTTATGAATTTGGATTTCCTGAAGGGGATCAGGAATTTAAATTTTATGTAAATGACAATCTGTTACATACTCAAATAATAAATATCATTCCTCATGAAACAACAGAATATAATATAAATTTTGGTATAAGTGGAGATATTAATGGAGATGGCCAGTTGAATATATTGGATGTTATTTTGATTATGAACCAGATACTATCCAATCAATATCATGAAAACTCTGATCTTAATGGAGATGGTTTCCTGAATATACTAGATATAATTCATATCGTGAATCTAATTCTGAATTAATTAATACTTTTATTTAAATTAAAATGAGCGACAATACGTTTAAAAATAAATTATACGAGATAATTTTTGAATCTGATACTCCAGCAGGTAAAGCTTTTGACCTCCTACTTATAGCTAGTATTCTAGCCAGTGTAATTGTGGTATTCTTTGATTCAGTGAACTATTATAATGCTCAATATGGAGAAGTGTTATATATCCTTGAGTGGATATTTACCATTCTTTTTACTATTGAATACTTGCTACGTATATATTGCATTGGAAATCCTTTTAATTATATTGGTAGTTTCTTTGGTATTATTGACCTACTATCAATTCTACCCACATATATAAGCTTAGTAATACCTGCCAGTCGGTATCTTAGCGTCATACGCATTCTACGAGTTTTACGCATATTTAGAATTTTGAAACTTATGCTGTATATTGGGGAAGCCAATATGTTAATAAAAGCATTCAATGCATCAAGGAGAAAGATTGTAGTATTTTTATTTGCTGTACTTGTCTTGGTATCAATATTTGGTTCAGTTATGTACTTGATAGAGGGGGAAGCTCACGGTTTTACCAGTATTCCTAGGAGCATATATTGGGCCATTGTCACCATAACTACTGTAGGTTATGGGGATATCTCCCCTCAGACAGAACTAGGGCAAACAGTGGCTGCTATTGCAATGATTATCGGCTATATTACTATTGCTATACCCACCGGGATAGTTTCAGCAGAGTACACATCAATGTCTAATCTTAAAAGTTCAGAAGTAATTTGTCAGAAATGTGGGACGATAGAACATGAAAAGAGTTCTAAATTTTGTAAAGATTGCGGAGCTGAAATGGATGTTAATTAAGAATTGGTAAGTATAATAGTATTATTTCTGTAGACAGCTTATAATTAAACGTATAATTGATAGCTTTGATTTCATTGATATATCTTAATCCAGTCTATTATAAATCTAGATTTAGTAAAATTAATATCAGGGTCTCCAGGCCAGAATCCTCCAACAGCCTGATTAATAATTAAGAAAAAATTATTATCAAATGGCCAATCATATTTAAAATATTCATTTTTATCAATCTTATAATACTGCTTATTATCAATTAGCCAAATTATTGAGCTAGAACTCCATTCTAATCCATATGTATGAAATTGAGTGTCTAAATCATCAACTATTATATTTCCTCCAATCTGTGTATTTGTCAAATGGTTATATTCTTCTGAATGAACTGTGCCATAAATAGTATTCTCATTATTTATATGTTCCATTATATCAATCTCTCCACAATTAGGCCAACCTTCAGTTAAGATATCTTCACCTAGTAGCCATATAGCAGACCATATCCCTTTATGTTTTGGAACTTTTGCATGTATTTCAATTTTGCCATATTCAAAACTAAATTTAGTATTTGTGTTTATTCTGCCTGAAGTATAATTAGCTTGTCGATAATTTTCCTTTAGAGATTGAATAATTAAATTATTTTTATTTATATAAATATTATCTTTCTTATCTGTGTAGGCTTGCAATTCATTATTTACCCAACCTGGGTCTCTAATTTCAATATTCCATTTTGTTGTATCAATGATATTGTCATCAAAGAATTCGCTCCATACAAGTGTATAATTGTTCTTTAATACCCCATTATGCATTTTATAAGTTTGGTGGCACCCCGCAATAATTAATATAAATAAGACTACTAGTCCTTTCATTTATTGTTTGTTGGATATTATTTAATGAATACCATAAACTATTTAGTAATGATGTAAAAAAACTTATATAAATTATTTGCAGCCATAGGTATATATGGATGCTCCCGATCCATTAATCCTGTATTCAACTAAATCTGTTGGATATATATCAATATCCTCAGGTTTCAATGCAATGCCTTGCTCTTTAGCTAAATGGATTTTCCAGTTTCGCGCTTGTTCTTCGGTAAAATTCAGTTTTATAAATTTACCTTGTACATCAACGTG